>Ga0268266_10004158_pt1 | contig 13957 bp, 11 predicted proteins | sample KBSS13metaG_FD_190356 | JGI IMG/M metagenome (GOLD analysis project Ga0268266, IMG submission 190356) | Switchgrass rhizosphere microbial communities from Kellogg Biological Station, Michigan, USA - KBS S1-3 metaG (SPAdes) (version 2) | ecosystem: Host-associated > Plants > Roots > Rhizosphere...
GCTTGACGTGGTCATGCACGGGCGCTTCATCGCGACCAAGGAGGCGCCCGTGCATGACCACGTCAAGCAGGCGCTGGTCGCGGCCACCGAGCTCGACACCCGGCTGGTGATGCGGCCGCTGCGCAATACGGAGCGCGTGCTGAAGAACGCCGCGTCGGAACGGCTGCTCGAAAAAGAGCGGGCGCTCGGCTCGGCGCTCACCTTCGCGGACATCGCCCACGATGTGTCCGGCGTCTACCCGGCGATCATGCAGCAGGGAGAGATGGACGCCGGCGTCTGGTCGTGCGGCATGGTCGCCGGTCTCATCCACGACGTGCCGACGGTCCGCGAGTTGATCGATCGCATCATGGCCGACGCCGACCAGATCATCCGCCGACGGCTGATGGGCGCCGTCGGCGTCTGAGATTTAAGATTGCAGAATTCAGATTTCAGATTCGAGGCCGCGATGACCGACCATGTGCGCAGCGAGATCGCGAACGGCGTGCTGACCTTGACGCTCAACCGGCCGGAAAAGAAGAACGCGCTGACGCGCGACATGTACCAGGCGCTCGGCGACGGCATCGACGGGGCGGGACAAAGCGATGAGATCCGCTGCGTCCTGATCCAGGCGGAAGGCGACATGTTCACCGCGGGCAACGACCTCGGCGACTTCGCGGCCGCCAATCGCGGCGAGCCCGATGCGGCTCCTGGCGGCGGCAATCCCCTGTTGGTCGCGCTGGCCCGGGCAACGACCCCGCTGGTGGCGGCCGTCAATGGTCGGGCGGTCGGCGTAGGAACGACGATGCTGCTGCACTGCGACCTCGTCTTCGTGTCAGACGACGCGCTGTTGACGACGCCGTTCGTGAACCTCGCGCTGATCCCCGAGGCGGCGTCCAGCCTGTTGCTGCCGTCGCGGATCGGCCATGCGCGGGCGTTTTCGATGTTCGTGCTGGGAGAGGCGGTGGACGCCAGGAAGGCGGTCGACTGGGGCATCGCGAACGCCGCCTATCCGCGCACCGAGTTGCGCGCCAGGGCCCGTGCCGCCGCCGACGCGATCGCCGCCAGGCCGGCGTCCGCCGTCAGGCTCACCAAGATGCTGATGCGCGATTCCGCCGCCCTCGCCGCCCGCATGGAGATCGAGGGCGTCCATTTCGCCGGGCAGCTGAAGTCGGCGGAGGCTCGAGCAGCGTTCGCGGCCTTCGCCGAGAAGCGCCGAGTATAATTGCTGCTCTGAAGGGACCCCCGTGAGCCAGTTGCAGAGAGTCGCCGCGATCGTGCTGTCGTTGTGCTGCGCCGCCGCCGCGGCGGTCGCCGCCGATCGCATCTTCACCACGCCGAATCCGGCCGCCGAGCTCAAGCGTCTGTTTCCCAACGCCGCGGGCTTCTCTGCGCTCACGGGCGAGCCGCTGCACTTCACCGCGTACGCGGCCGATCCGAAGACGAACCCGGCGGCGCCGCCGCAGGGCGTGGCGTTCTGGACGACCGACCTCGTGCCGCAGGAACACGGCTACCACGGTCCGATTCACATCCTGGTCGGCATGGACATGACCGGCGTGCTCACCGGGGTGGTCGTCACCTACAACTCCGAGCCGTACGGCTATTTCTCGGTCGAGCCGCCGAAGTTCGCGATGCAGTTCAAGGGCAAGAAGATCAGCGACCCGTTCCGCGTCGGCGGCGACGTCGACGCCGTGTCGCGCGCCTCGATCAGCATCGCCAGCGCGACGCGGGCCATCCGTGACAGCGCCCGCATGGTCGCCAAGCAGCTGCTGCCCGAGGCCGGAAAGTAGTGGATCCAGCGGTCGAGGGCTGGCAAGAGATCCTGCGGCCTCAGGCGCTCGACCTGGCGCTGTTCGCCGCGTTCGCCGCGCTCGCCCTCGTCAGCTTCTTCCGCAAGAGCGTCGCCCTCAAGTACGTCACGTTCGTCGCCGCGGTCGGCTACCTGGGGTTCACCAAGAGCAGCCTCGTGTCGGTGAGCGACGTCTTCCGGCTGACGGACTTGAGCGTGCCCGAGTTCAAGTACAGCCTCGTCTGGTACACCTTCATGGCATTCGTCGTGGTGACGACGGTGCTATGGGGACGGGTCTACTGCGGCCGCGTGTGCGCGTTCGGCGCGTTGACGCAGCTGATGGATCCGATCATTCCGCGAAAGATGCGCTTCGAGGTTCCGGTGCGAACCGAGAAATACGCCAACCTGATCAAGTACGGCGTGCTCGCCGCGGTGCTGGCGTACTACCTCGTCACCAAGGATGTCGCCGGCCCGATCCGGTACGCCGAGCCGTTCTGGATGTTCAGCCTGTTCGGATCGACGGCGATGTGGATCGGGCTGGCGGTGCTGCTCGCGGCGACCGTGTTCGTGCGCAACCTCTACTGCCGCTTCCTGTGTCCGGTCGGCGCCGCGCTCGGGCTGATCTCCCAGGTGACCACCGTCTTCCGGATCAAGCGCTGGGCCGAGTGCAAGACCTGCAAGATCTGCGAGAAGACCTGCGAGTGGGGCGCGATTCGCGGACCGCTGATCGTCAAGAGCGAGTGCGTGCGGTGCGACGACTGCGAGCGGCTCTACATGGACCAGAAGAAGTGCCCGCACTGGCTGATCCTGTTCAAGCGCAAAGGCAACACCGCCGTCCCGGCATCGAGTCTCTGAGGTGCGCCGTGGGTCCGGCTAAAGCCGGACACTACCGGTATCGCGTCAGGCCGTGTTTAGGTAGTGTCCGGCTTTAGCCGGACCAAAACGTCCGAACGCACGACGAACCTCGAACCACGAACGTCGAACGGCTACGGTTCGTCCGTCGGCGGATGCAGCAGGACGAACCGCTCCTTCAGTCCCGACGACACCAGCACCGCGTTCTTCGCGGTCACGATCACCGCTTCCAGGTTCGGGATCCGCTCGACCAGCGCCATGCCTTTCTCCGGCCCCAGGATGAACACGCCCTTGGCGACCGCATCGGCGAGGACCGGGCTCGCGGCGGCAATCGTCACGCTGCGGCACAGGCGCGCCGGCTGTCCCGTGGACGGGTCGAGGATATGGTGGTAGCGCACGCCGTCCTTCATGAAGAACCGCGCGTAGTCGCCCGAGGTGCTGAAGGTGCTGTCGGTCAAATCGATCGTGGCGAAGCTGGTTCCCTCCGGCCCTCGCGGATCGTTGATGCCGAGGCGCCAGAGCCGCCCCTCCTTCTGTCCGCCGACGTAGAGATCGCCGCCCGCCTGAATCATGAAGTCGCGAAGGCCGGCCTTGCGCAGGATCGACAGCGCGCGGTCGACCGCGTAGCCTTTGCCGATCCCTCCGAGGTGAATCTTCATCCCCTTGCGCTTGAGGAACACCGTGCCGGCACGATCGTCGATCTCGATCTGCCGGTAGTCGATCAGCGGCAGCCGCGCCCGAATGGCGTCCGGACTCGGGATTGAATTGTCCTGATCCTGATCGAACTTCCAGACGTCGGTCAGCGCGCCGAACGTGACGTCGAAGGTGCCGTCGGTCCACTCGCTGATCTGCCGTGCCTGCCGCAGCACGTCGCGCACATCCGGGGCGACCGGTACGGCCTGCACGCCGGCCGCGGCGTTGATGCGGAGGACGTCGCTGCCCGGACGCCAGGTGCTCATCAGCGCTTCGAGCCGCTCGAACTCGGCAAAGACGGCGTCGAATGCGGCGCGCGCGGCCGCCTCGTCGACGGTCCATGCGGTGAGCTTCAGCTCCGACCCCATGGCGACGCCGACGCGCTCGACGACCCGCACGCGAGCGGCGTCGCTGGCGCGATCCCGGCATGCAATCACGAGCGTGACCACGAGGCTTAGCACCGCGATCCCGATCCGCTGTCTCATCAGTTCCATCAAAGGTGGTTCGCGAGTGTAGCGGTATCATGTCCCTTCGATGAGTGAACGAAGCGCCGTACCCCGCTGGGCGCGTGCGCTCGACGCCGTGTCCCTCCTGCTCGCCTTCGTCGCCGCCATCGTCGCGGTGTCCGGCGGGTTCCGCGCGCATCTTGGCGGCCTGCGGATCGCGGTCACCTCGCCGCTGCCGTTGCTCATCTGGTCGCTGTCGATCGCCGTCGTCCGTCATCTGACGGCGCCGCAGCAGCCACTCTACCGCGAGTTCCCCCAGCGGCTCACGGCCTGGTCGCGAGTGCCCGCGATCCGCGCGGCGGCGTCGGCGGTGATCGGCACTCGGCCGGTCATGCTCGTGGTCGGGTACCTCGCCGTGTTCATGATCGGCTTCGTCAACGGCCGCGCGCCGCTGCGGCACTTCAACAACGAGCTGTTGAATCTGCCGGTCCGGTGGGACGCCGGTTGGTACTTGCAGATCGTCACCGACGGCTACCGGTACGTGGCAGGCGATCCGACCATCCAGCAGAACATCGTCTTCTTTCCGGCCTACCCGATGCTGGTCCGCATCACCGGCCGCCTGCTGGGCGGCGACATGATCGGGTACGTCGCCGCGGGTATGGTCGTCTCGATCGCGTCGTTTTTCGGCGCCCTGGTCTACCTCTACGCGTTCGCCCGCGAACGGTACGACGACGATGTCGCGAGCGGAGCCATCTGGCTGTTGGCCGCGTACCCGTTCGCGATCTTCTTCGGCGCGATCTACACCGAATCGCTGTTCCTGCTGGGGACGGTGGGCGCCTTCTACCATTTCTCGAGGCAGGAATTCGGCCGCGCCGCCTGCTGGGGACTGCTGGTGGGGCTGACGCGCCTCAACGGCGCGCTGCTGGTGCTGCCACTGGCCTGGCTCGCGATCTCCCTGTCGACGGCGGACCTGAAATCGCGCGCGCTTGCGGCGGCGGCGGCCCCTGGCGTCGGCCTGGTGATCTATGCGCTCTTCATCTGGAGCCTCACCGGGAGTCCCTTGACCTTCGCGGCAAGCCACGCGGCGTGGGGCCGCACCTACGAGGGGCTCGGCACGCTCGTGTCGCATCAGTACTCGATCCTCGCCAACGCCGGTTTGAGCGGGTACGTCGGCACCCCGGGGTATGACGCGCTGAACGCGCTGGGCGCGGTCTTCGGGATCGTGACGATCTGGCCGGTCGCGCGCCGCCTCGGCCTGGCGTTCGGCCTGTTCATCGCGATCAACATCATTCCGGCGCTGGCCGACGGCGGCCTGCTGTCCGCCGGGCGCTTTTCATCGGTGCTCTTCCCCGCGTTCATCTGGCTGGCCACCGCCATCCCCTCGCGCCAGCGCGCGGGCTGGATTGCGGCGTTCGCGGCGCTGCAGGCATTTGGCGCCGCCCTGTTCTACACGTGGCGACCGCTGTTCTGAAATCGGCGGTGCGGCATCCGTTGTGGTCCGCGGTGGCGCTGCTCTGCGCGCTGACCGCGATCGTGACGTGGCCGGCCGCGCTGCACCTTGGCACGCAGATGCCCAACCACGACGATCCGCTGTTCAGCATCTGGCGGCTGTCGTGGATCGCGCACGCCCTCGCGTACGAGCCGAGCCACCTGTTCGACGCCAACATCTACTACCCGCACGTCCGGACGCTGGCCTATTCCGACGCGATGCTGTTCGAAGGGATGCTCGCGGCGCCCTTTCTCTGGGCCGGCGTCAACAAGGTGCTCGTCTACAACCTGATGTTCTTCGCCGGGATCGTCTCGTCTGGCGCCGGGATGTTCGTGCTGGTCCGCTACCTGACCGGCGACATCGGCGCAGCGCTGGTATCGGCCGTCGTATTCACGGTCGCGCCCTATCGCATCGACCACTTCATCCACCTCGAGCTGCAGTGGACCGTCTGGATGCCGCTGACGCTCTGGGCGCTGCACCGGACGTTCGACGAGAGCACGTACCAGAACGGCGCGTTGACCGGCTTCTTCCTGTGGCTGCAGATCGTCTCGTGCGTCTACTACGGTGTATTCCTCGGCATCATCGTCTCGGCGCTGGCCCTCATGCTGATCGCGATGCGGCCGGCGCAGGGCCGCCGCGCGATCGGACCGTTGTGCCTCGGCGCCCTGCTGGCCGTGGCGCTGACACTGCCGTATGCCCTGCCGTATCTGGCCGCGACCCAGGAGCTCGGGCCCCGCCCGGCGGGCGACGTCCTGACGTTCAGCGCGGACTGGGGCAGCTACCTGTCGGCGCCGCAGCAGAACTGGCTGTGGGGATGGACCGCGTGGAACTACAGCGGCAACGAGCGCCACCTGTTTCCCGGCATCGTGGCGGTCGCGCTGGCATTGATCGGGCTGGCGCGACAGCCGCGAAAGCTGGCGTGGGCGTATTTTGCGCTCGCGCTGCTGGCCGTCGAGCTCTCGCTCGGTCTCAACGGCGCGCTCTACCGATGGCTCTACGATCACCTGTTCGCGTTCCGCGGATTCCGGGCGCCGGCCCGCTTCGCGATCCTCGCGTGCTGCGCGATGTCCGTGCTCGCCGGCTTCGGCTATCAGGTCCTTCAGCGCCTGCTTGCCGACCGCCCGGCACGAACGTTCCTCCTCGCGACGCTGCTCGTCGCCATCGGCGTCGAAGCCGGATCGTCGCCGCTCGCGCTCGCGGTGCAGCCGACCGCCGTGCCACCGGTCTACCGCTTCCTCCAATCCGTACCGCGGTCGGTGATCGTCGAGTTTCCGGTGAGGGACTACAACCCGACGTACATGTTCTGGTCCACCTATCACTGGCACTCGCTCCTCAACGGCTACAGCGGCTACAGCCCCAGCGACCAGGCCGACACCATGAGCCTGATGGAGAGTTTTCCAGACGATGAGTCGATCGAGCGGTTGAAGGAGCTCGGGGTCCGCTACGTCCTCGTCCACCAGGCGTTCTACGGGCCGGCGGACTACGCCGATCTGATGGACCAGGTCTCGCGCCGCGCCGAGCTGATCCCGAGCGGGCGGTACCGGGACTGGGTGGGCGGGGATACACAGATGCTGGAACTTAGAAGGTAGAAGTGAGGGCGGCGCGCATGGTCGCGGCGATGCGGACGAGCGAGCCACGCCGCGCCGAGCCGCGGCGCCAGGCAAGCGCCAGCGTGCGGCCGGCGCCGGGCGACGCGAACGGCCGAACCGTCAGCTGACCGCGACGGTTTTCGACCGGCAGCGCGATTGACGGCAGGATCGTCACGCCGTCGCTCGCGCTGACCATCTGGACGAGGGTCGCGAGGCTGGTGGCGCGAAACCCCGTCTCCCGCGCGCCGGCGCGGGCACACAGCTTCAACGCCTGCGCCCTGAGGCAGTGCCCTTCGTCGAGCAGGAAGACGCGTGTGCCGTCGAGGTCCTTCGGCGTCACGGGCTTCTTCTTTGCCGCGCGCGCCAGCGGATGTCCCGGTGCGGCCGCGAGAAAGAACGGGTCCCAGCCGAGCGGCTCGTGCGCCAGCCCGCCGAGATCGGCTTCGACAGCCAGCACCGCCGCGTCGAGAGCGCCGTCCTTGACCTGCTCGACGAGCCGCGCCGTCCGCTCTTCGCTCCAGTCCACGGTGAGCTGCGGGTAGTCGCGCGCGAGCGCCGGCGCGAGGTCCGGCAGGAGGTACGGACTGATCGTCGGGATCACGCCGAGCCGGAGCGTGCCGCGGAACGGATCGCCCAGCTGCCGGGCGAGCTCGTGGAGATCGCCCGCGGCCATCAGGATGCGGCGCGCCTGCGCCACCAGCGGTGCGGCGGCGGGCGGCACGCGGACGCGCCGGCCGGTGCGCTCGAACAACTGCAGGCCCAGCGCCCGCTCCGCCACCGCCACCTGCGCGCTCAACGAGGGCTGCGCCACGTGGCACGTCTCGGCCGCGCGGCGGAAGCTGCCGAGCTCCGCGACCGCGACGATATACTGAAGCTGTCGCAGGGAAATCGGCAGCGCCGACAGCAGGTCCATAGCCAAATCCTATCAGTCATGATTTTACGATGTGTTGGACCTATGGCAGGCCGCGGTCGATACTCGCAAGGTTGAGGGGCTGCGCCCCATCACAGTAGAGGTCACATCAACATGGACAACGAACAGAAGTGCCCGTTCTCGGGCAAGGCGCACAGCGGCAGGTCGAACCAGGACTGGTGGCCGAACCAGTTGAACCTGAAGGCTCTCCAACCGGCTCACCCCACATCCGATCCGATGGGCGAGGAGTTCAATTACGCCGAGGAGTTCAAGACCCTCGACCTCGAGGCCCTGAAGAAGGACATCGCGACGATGATGACGACGTCGCAGGATTGGTGGCCGGCAGACTTCGGTCACTACGGGCCCCTTCTCATCCGGATGGCGTGGCACAGCGCCGGCACCTACCGCATCCACGATGGCCGCGGCGGCGCGGGATCCGGGATGCTGCGTTTTGCGCCGCTCGGCAGCTGGCCCGACAACGCAAACCTCGACAAAGCGCGCCGGCTGCTCTGGCCGATCAAACAGAAGTACGGCCGGAAGATCTCATGGGCCGATTTGATGGTCCTGACCGGCAATGTCGCCCTGGAGTCGATGGGGTTCAAAACCTACGGCTTCGCCGGCGGGCGCGAGGATGTCTGGGAACCGCAGCAGGTCAACTGGGGCTCAGAGAGTACGTGGCTCGGCGACGAGCGCTACAGCGGCGACCGGCAGCTGGCGAATCCCCTGGGCGCGGTGCAGATGGGCCTGATCTACGTGAACCCCGAAGGGCCCAATGGCAACCCGGATCCGGTCAAGTCGGCACGGGACATCCGCGAGACCTTCCGCCGCATGGCGATGAACGACGAGGAGACCGTGGCCCTCATCGCCGGCGGCCACACGTTCGGCAAAACTCACGGAGCCGGGCCAGCCACGCACGTCGGCCGCGAGCCAGAAGGCGGCAATCTTGAGGAGCAGGGTTTCGGCTGGAAGAGCAGCTACGAAACGGGCAGCGGCACCCACGCCATCACGAGCGGTCTCGAGGTCACGTGGACCACGACGCCGACCAGGTGGGGCAACGATTTCTTCAAGCACCTCTTCGGCTACGAGTGGGAGCTGACCACGAGTCCCGCTGGTGCGAAGCAATGGAAGCCGAAGAACGGCGCCGGTGAAGGCACGGTGCCGGACGCCCACGATCCGTCGAAGAAGGTCGCGCCGTCGATGCTGACCACGGACCTCGCGCTGCGGTTCGACCCGGCCTACGAGAAGATCTCGCGCCGCTTCCTCGAGCACCCGCAGGAATTCGCGGATGCCTTCGCCAAGGCGTGGTTCAAGCTGACGCATCGGGACATGGGGCCGATCTCGCGCTACCTCGGGCCGTTGGTTCCGAAAGAACCGCAGCTGTGGCAGGACCCGGTTCCGGCGGTGAATCACGAACTGATCGACGTGAAGGACATCGCCGCCCTCAAGGCGAAGATCCTCGCATCGGGTCTGTCCATCTCTCAGCTGGTCTCGACCGCCTGGGCGTCGGCGTCCACGTTCCGCGGCACCGACAAGCGCGGCGGCGCCAACGGCGCGCGCATCCGCCTTGCGCCGCAGAAAGACTGGGCCGTCAACAACCCACCCGAGCTGGCAAAGGTGCTGAACACCCTGGAGGGGATTCAGAAAGCGTTCAACGACGCGCAGAATGGCTCGAAGAAGCGGGTCTCGCTCGCCGACCTGATCGTGCTGGGCGGTTGTGCTGCGGTCGAACAGGCCGCCAAGGCCGCCGGGCACGATGTGACGGTGCCCTTCACGCCGGGACGCACGGACGCGTCGCAGGAACAGACCGACGTGGAATCGTTCGCCGTGCTCGAGCCCGACGCGGATGGGTTCCGCAACTACCTGGGAGACGGGCACGACGTGCCCGCCGAGCATCTGCTGATCGAGCGGGCCATCAGGCTGACGCTGAGCGCGCCCGAGATGACGGTGCTGATGGGCGGGCTGCGTGCCCTGAACGCGAACACCGCACAGTCGAAGGCCGGCGTGTTCACGAAGCAGCCCGGGACGTTGACCAACGACTTCTTCGTGAACCTGCTCGACATGGGCACGGAGTGGAAGCCGACGTCCGAAGCCGCCGATACCTTCGAGGGCCGCGGCCGCGGAACGGGCGAGCTCAAGTGGACCGGCAGCCGGGTCGACCTCGTCTTCGGTTCGAACTCCGAGCTCCGTGCCCTTGCGGAGGTCTACGCGAGCAACGACGCGAAGGACAAGTTCGCGCGCGACTTCACGGTTGCGTGGGACAAGGTCATGAACCTCGATCGATTCGACCTCGCCTGACACACAACGTTCAACGCAGAACACGCGGAACACGCAGAATCAAGGTTTTTTTCTGCGAGTTCTGCGGGCTCTGCGTTGATCGTCGTCCCTATCCGACCGTAAACGGCGCCGTTGCCTTCGTTGTGCCCCACTCGATGTGCAGCGCGCCGCCGGCTGGCGTGTCGTCGGCCGAAATCGTGAGCTGCTCGGCAGGTGCGCTGGTCTTCCCCATCGTCATCGGTACCCGACCCAGATCCTGACCTGCGGGGTACGGGATACCCCAGCCGCTCGCGCGCTTGCTGATGATCAGGTGCCACTCGCCTTTGACCGGGATCGTGTGCAGCCCGTAGGTCCCCGGCGGCACGGTGACGGCGCCGAACTTCAGCGCCTTGTCGGTCTTGAGCGTCGTTTGCTCGTCGGCGCCGGTACGCCATTCCTTGCCCTCGAACGGATCGACGTCCTTTCCAGGCGTCCGACCCTTCAGCGCGGGCCGTCCGTATGCAATCGAGAGGTTTGCGCCGTCGATCGTCCATTCAGTACGGACGTGCGGGCTGACGCCATTCTTGAGCGTCGTCGTCTTCTGGGCACTGACCGTCGCGCCGAGCGCCGCGGCCAGCATGACCGCCGCCACCGTGAGTCGATTCATGAGTCCTCCATCAAATAAGGAACTCGTAAATCTTACCGCGGCTGGCTCTGGAGGAACTTCTGGACCCGGCGGCCATTGCCTACCTCGGCGGTATAGACGTTTCCCTTCGAATCGGCCGCGACGTTGTGCAGGAAGATGAACTCTCCAGCGTACCGGCCGATCCGGCCGAAGCTGCCGACTTCCTCCAGTGTCTTCCGCTCGTAGATGTGAACGTGCCCGGTGCCGGCATCCGCCAGGTAGAGGTACTGCTGGGCGGCGTCAGGGGAGAACGCCACGGAGAACGAGGTGCCGAGCAGCTTGGTTTTCCGCTCGATGAAGATCTCCCGCTGGAACTTGCCGTCGATCGAGAACACCTGCATCCGGTTGTTCATCCGATCCGCCACGTAGACGATCCCGTCGTTCGACACCCGCACGCCGTGCACCAGGTTGAACTGCTGCGGTCCCGGCCCTTCATCTGCCAGCCGGTTCGGCGCTGCATCGTCCGGCGCGTTGCCGTACGCGCCCCACATGCGCTTGAACGCGCCGGTGTCGGCGTCGAGCACGATGATGCGCCGGTTGACGTAGCCGTCGGCGACGAAGACCTCGTTCGTCTTCGGGTAGACGTAGATATCTGCGGCGTTGTTGAAGTTCGCGGTGTCGAGGCTGCCCTTGCTCTTGCCGCGGTGCCCGACCTGCAGGAGAAACTTCCCTGCCTGGGTGAACTTCAGGATCTGGTTCTCGGTCCGCTCGCGCAATCGCGGCCCTCCCGCCGACGAGATCCAGACGTTGCCTTTGTAGTCGACGTGGATCGAGTGCTCATCCTTCGGCCACTCGTACTCCGGCGCCTCGCCGCCCCAGCCCTGGAGGTAGTTGCCGGCGGCGTCGAACTCCATCACCGGCGGGGCCGGCGTACAGCAGACCGCGTCCGGGTTCTTCGCCTTCTCGTCGTCGTTGAGCGACCACGGACGCTGGATGATCCAGACGTGATCGCGGGCATCGACGTCGAGGCCGGAGACCTGGCCGAGAATCCATTGCTTCGGCATCTTCGGCCACATCGGATCGACCTGAAAAGCCGGTGCGGACTTGCGCTGCGCATGCGCCGCCCGCTCCAGTACCCGTTCGGCCGCGCCGAGCCCGACCACAGCGGCCACGACCGCGGCCGCTTTCCATTTCCGGTTCATGTTGTTGCGCGCCTCCTGCGTCGCGATAACTCTACATTCTTTTGCATTACACTCTGCGCATATGGTCCTGCGCTCCCGCATTCTTACGCTTACGATTTGCTTGTTTCTCGACGGCGGCGCCACCGCGATCGCGCAGACGGCGCCGGCCCCGCCGGCCGCGCCCGATCCGGTGAGCATGCTGGTGGGACGTCTCGACCTCGAGAAGTACAAAGCCACGGTCAAGGGGCTGACGCAATTCGGCGACCGGCGCCAGGGCACCGATCGCAATCGCGCCGCGGTCGACTGGATCGAGGCGCAGCTCAAGAGCTACGGCTGCCCGACCGAGCGGGTCAAGTACGTCTACGATCCGCCGCCTGCGGCCGGCGGCGGCCGCGGCCGCCCCAACACCGGCCTTGCGGTGGGCGGTGGCCGTCCGCGTGGAGACAAGATTCCGACCGGCGTCAACACGGATCCGATGAAGCAGCCGGACGAGAAGCTCCGCGCGCTGAACACCCAGCCGACCACCAACGGCCCGCGCGAGATGGTGTTCTGCACCAAGGTCGGCACCTCGCATCCCGACGAGATGTACATCGTCGGCGGCCATATGGACGGCCACGGCTGGGGCGAGGCGGCCAACGACGACGGCTCGGGCACCGCGCTGGTGATGGAGCTGGCGCGGATCTTCAGCGCGCCCGACGTGAAGACCGAGCGCACGATCCGCTTTGCGCTGTGGAACAACGAGGAAACCGGATCCCAGGCCGCCCGCGCCTACATCGAGCAGCGACAGGCGCTGCAGGGAAAGGAAAACCCGCCCGGCTCGGGCAAGTACCCCGAACCGAAATGGCTCGGGATGATCCAGCACGACATGATGATGTTCGACCACGGGATGCCGCTGCCCGACGGCACGATGCGCAAGGAACAGCGCGCTGAAGCCGACGTCAACATCGAGTTCCAGGCCACGTCGAAGACGGCTGCGGAGAGCCAGAAGCTCGCCTGGATCCTCGAGGCGGCCAACGAGAAGTACGCGACCGACTATCCGGCCGCGGTCGGGCCGCACATGACCAACACCGACTCCGGCCCGTTCATGGACATCGTGGCGTCGGTCAGCCTCCGCGAGAACGAACGCGGCGTGCAGATCGGCAACGGCTGGGACCCGCAGTGGCATCAGCCCACGGACGTCTTCGCCACCTACAACGACAAGGACTTCCGTCTCGGCCTCAACGCGGCGCAGACAACGCTCGGCGCGGTGGCCGGCCTGACGGGTGCGACGCTGGGCAAATAGGCCAGGTGTGCGCCGCTTCGCGTACCCGCTCGCCTGCGGCACGGCGCTCCTCGCCACGGTCCTCGTCTACGCGAACCACTTTCACAACGCTTTCCACTTCGACGACGCGCACACGATTCAGAACAACATCTTCGTTCGCAGCGTCCGCAACATCCCGCTGTTCTTCACCAGCCCGGCCACGTTCAGCTCGCTGCCGTCCAACCAGAGCTACCGCCCGCTGGCGACCGCGACGCTGGCCGTGGACTACTGGCTTGGCGGCGGGCTGGACACCTTCGCGTTTCACGTCACCAGCTTCGGCCTGTTCCTCATCCAGTGCGTGCTGCTGGCGGCACTCTACCGAGAGCTGATGGATCGCGCCGTGCCGGACGACCGCAACCGCTGGCTCGCGCTGCTGGCGGCGGCGTGGTACGCGCTGCACCCGGCGAATGCCGAAACGGTCAACTACATCACCGCGCGTTCGGAAATCCTCTCGACGCTCGGCGTCGTCGGCGCGCTGCTGCTGTTCATCCGCGGCGGCGCGGCGAGGCGCTACCACCTCTATCTCATACCCGCGGTGCTGGGCGTGCTGAGCAAGGAACCGGCGGCGATGTTCGCGCCGCTGCTGTTCCTGTACGTCGGCCTCTTCGAGCGTGAGCTGTCGCTGCGTGAGCTGTTCCGGCCGCGGCAGAGCGCGGCGGTACTGCGCGTCACCGCGCCGGCGTTCCTGGTGTGCGCTGCGACCGTCGCGTTCGGGATGGCGCTCGAGACCACCTACTCGCCGGGCGGCACATCCCGCTGGCACTACCTGTTGACGCAACCGTGGGTGATCCGTCACTACGCACTGAGCGCGCTTCTTCCCGTCCGGCTCAGCGCCGACACGCACTGGCCCCTGG
>Ga0268266_10004160_pt1 | contig 13950 bp, 13 predicted proteins | sample KBSS13metaG_FD_190356 | JGI IMG/M metagenome (GOLD analysis project Ga0268266, IMG submission 190356) | Switchgrass rhizosphere microbial communities from Kellogg Biological Station, Michigan, USA - KBS S1-3 metaG (SPAdes) (version 2) | ecosystem: Host-associated > Plants > Roots > Rhizosphere...
CAGGCGGCGCCTGGGTCGTGAATGTCAGGTCCTGATCGAGCCTGCGCGTGTCCTTGGCGGCGATCGAGAACACGATCCCGACGAGCAACAGCACGAGGAACGCGATCGACATCACCGCCGACGCGGCCGTCCACGGATCGACCTGGTTCGGCGCGATGCCCGTCGGCGATCCGAGCGAGAGCTCGGTGCCGAACGCGGCCCGCACCTCGTGCGGCGTCATGTACGTGCCGAGCGACCAGTCTTCTTCGGTGTCGGACAGCTCGCGCGACAGCATCGCCGGCGGCGCGACGTAGTCTTCCGACGTGACGGCCTCGCCGACCCGGACCTGCCAGTACACCTCGCCGAACACCTGATCGACGCGCAGCTCGCCCGTCTGGAACACGCGGAACGTGACCTTGTCGTAGCGCGGCGAGATCCTGCTCGTATCGACCGCGCCCGGCGCGATCGGCTGGACGTAGCTCCAGTGACCGTCGGACTGGACGAGCCAGCGAAAGCCGAGGTCGGGCCGGTACAAGAGATACTCCTCGAACGGCCACCACGTGCCGTCGACGAGCGCGCTGCGCTGGAGATAGCCGATGACGGTGAGCTCGCCGTCGAGGAACGTGCCCTTGCTGCCGAGCGGGATCTCGAGCTGCGGCTTCTGCTTGAGGACCTCGAGCACGGCGAGATCGCCGCGCTGCGTGTCGAGCATCGCGTTGCAGTGCGTGCACACCGCGCGCTGCGTTTGATCCGGCGCGTGGAGCTCGATCGGCGCGTTGCAGTTCGGGCACGCGAGCCGCCGGGATTTGATGCGCGCCTCGCTCGGCGGCGCGACCTCGCCGCCGGTGATCTTGAGATCCGCCAGCGCGACCTGCGAGCCGACGTACAGGCTCGGCGGCGCCTCGCCGTCGCCGTAGTCGATCGTCGCGAACGCGCCCGAGCCGTCCGACAGATCGGCGTAGTGGAACGTCTCGTTCGGGACGAGCTTGTACGGCAGCTCGCCCTTCGCCGCGATGTACGTGCCGCTCGTGGCCTCGGCCACGGTCATTGCGTGGGCCGCGCCGCGCACCGGAAGCTCGACGGTGTGGCCGGGCGCGAGCTCGCGCAGATCGATCGGCGCCCACGTCTCGTCCTGAAACGTCAGGTAGTAGCGGCCCTGCGCCTCGGCGAGCCAGCCCCACCTCCCGCCGTCGAGCTTCGCGTACCACTCCTGCCAGATGCCGCCCTGGGCGTGGCGGATCTGCGCCATGCCGACGAGCATGAAGCTGGTGGTGCCGAGGTGGCCCTCGGCGAACAGTCGCAGCGGCGAGTCGATCGGAACGAGATCCGCGACCTTGCCGAGCGTCTCGAGCCCGCGGTCGGTGCGCTCCACGGCGTGGTTACAGTGGCTGCAGATCCGCACGAACGAGTCGTCGTAACGGAACTCGATCTCCGCACCGCAGTTAGGGCAGGAGGTCTTCACGGCGCCACCGGGCGCCCAGGTTACGTTGCCCCGGGGTGCTTAGCGAGGGCCGGCGTCGGCGATCATCGCGGGCGCCAGGTTGTTGGCCGTGATCCCGGAGCCGCTCGGCGGGTGCTTGTCGAACCAGCCGTTCGAGAAATCGCCGGTGACCGCGGTCGTGAGATCGACCTGGATCTGGTTGCCGAACCAGTTGTTGTTCGTGAAGTCGGCGCCGGTGCCCGTGTAGAACATCACGCCGTAGACGGCGGTGCTGATGTTGGAATGGCTGACCGTGATCGTCGGGCCGCCGCCTTCGAAGTGAAGATCGCAGTGCGTGCTGTCGGTCTGGCCCGCGGGCCGGCCGAGCCACGAGTACTGCACGTCGACGTTGCCGCCGGTCGACGTCAGCAGATCGCCGCCGTTCGCTTCCGACAGCTCGCTGTCGCGCACGGTCATCGCGCCGCCGGTCTCCACCGTGATGATGGCGCCGGTGAGCTCGACGTAATTCATCGTGACGGTGCCGCCGCTCAAGACGACCATGCCGCGCCACGCGTCCGACGCGAGGCCTTCGACCGTGATCGTCGAGCCCTTCACGCCCGCGAGCGCGAGAGTGCCGTAGACGTCGATCTCGGCGGCGCTCGCGACCTGGAGCGTCGATCCGGGGGCCATCGTGACGGTCACGCCGGGCGGGATCTTGATCGACGCCTGCACGCGGACCGTGCCCGACCAGGTCGTGTCGCTCGTCGGCGACGCGGTCACGTTCGTGACCATGAGCGGCGCGGCGTCGGGCGTGCTCGGACCGGAGGTCATGTCGCTGCCGCACGCGGCGAGCAGCAGGGTCGCGAACAAGACCGCGTGCTTCATGGGCGAACTCTAGCCGAGCCCGAGCGAATCACCGAGGTGGACGAGATGGGATTGACCATTGCAGCAGGCGTATCATCCGGGCGTGTTTGCCACGACGTTCCTCGGCCACCAGGGCTGGATGTTCCGCGGAACCAAAGCAGCCGTGCTCGTCGATCCGTTGCTCGTCGAAGACTTCGGCACGGCGCACGCGCTCGAGTACCGGGTGTTTCCGCCGCGCGTGTGGACACGCGACGCGATGCCCGCGCTCGACGCCGTGATCCTGTCGCACGAGCACGACGATCACTTCGACATCGCGTCGCTCGCCCTGCTCGACCGCGCGATCCCGATCTATCTGTCGGCGCGCAGCTCGTCCGCCGCCCGGACGATCCTCGGCGAGATGGGCTTCACGGTGCACGCATTCGTGCCCGGCGTGCCGGTGAAATTCGGCGACCTCGAGATCACGCCATTCGCCGGCGATCACGTGCAGACCGGCACCGGTGACGAGTGGGACACGCTGCCGTTTCTGGTGCGCAGCACCGAGGGCCACGGCAGCTTCTTCTCGATGGTCGACATCCCGATCACGCAGCAGCACGTCGAGTGGGCGGCCGCGCGCGCGATGCGGCCCGGCGTGATCAGCTGGACCAACAACGCGATGGACTGGAGCCACATGGCGAGCTACCTGTCCGAGCGCGCCGAGGGGACGCAGAAGTGCTTCGTCGACATGGGCGTCGGCCACAAGCTCGTGACGTCGACATGGGGCGTGCCGGCGGCGATGGTGATGTGCGCCGGCGGCTTCGCGTTCCACGACGAGCTCGCGTGGCTGAACCATCGCGTGTTCTGCGTCGACACCGACGCGGTGTGCGCGCAGATGACGAAGGTCTACAAGAACGAGAAGTTCGTCTCGGGCGTGCCCGGCCAGACGTTCGTGATGCAGGCGAACAAGCTCAAGGCGATCGAGCCGGCCGCGCCGTTCCTCGCGACCACGCCGCGCGACAGCTGGCCGTCGCGCGCGAAGCAGCAAACCAGCGTTCCGGACTACGCGCCGGCCACGAGCCGCGAGCTGGCGCCGGGTCAGCTCGACGCCCTGCCCGCTCAGCTCGACGCGTTCGCGGGCTCGCTCGTCGGTGGCTTGACGTTCCGCTCGCTGTGCTCGCTGCTCGACAGCGAGTGCGAGGGCCGGCTGCCGACGTTCGCGATCGCGCTGCGCGACGGCGACCGCCGCCACATGTTCGCGTACGAGCCGACCGCATGCCGGTTCGCGCCGAGCGAGCTGCCCGACGATCGCTTCATCGCGGGCATCGAGTGCTGGGCGGCCGACTTCGCCGCGGTGCTCGCCGGCGCGCTCGGGCCGATCGCGTTGACGTTCAACCGCTCGCGGCTATGGAGCCACGTCAAGCGGTTCCACTTCGACATCTTCCCGGACCTGTATCGCGTGAGCCATCCGCTGCGCCGGCCCGACGCGTATCTCGCGACCTATCGCCGCTTGTGGGCCGCGGCGAAGGACACGCAGCCCGTGTTCCGCGCGGCGACTGCGACTCAATAGAAGAAGTGCTGGCCGCACACGGTGGCGCGATAGTTCGTCGCCGTGCTGCCGTTGAACGCTCCGACCCACAGCCAGTAGGTCGTGTTCGGCAGCACGCCGAACTCGGCGAGCTCGCCGGACGTGTTGCTGGTCGTGTTGCTCGCGACGACCGGCGTGAGGCTGGCGCCCTCGAACACGATGTAATCGAGGTCGCTCGCCGAGCCGTCCCAGTCGAGCGAGATCGCGAGCTCGTTCGTGTTCTCGTTCGTCGAGAACTGGTACGTGTCGCGGTCGAGGTAGAGATCGCTGCTCGCCGTCGTGCCGGCCATGCCCGCGATCATGTACGAGTGGTTGGCGTCGACGCTGATGTGGCTGTCCTCGGGCATGTCGCCCGAGATCATCGTGAACGACGGGTCCTTCGTGTAGTCGACCGCGACCACGCCGTTGCTCGCGTCGCTGGCCTCGGTGTAGTCGGCCGACGTCAGCGGCGTGCACGCCGGCATCGGCGCGAGCCGCACGCGATAGTCGATCGATCCCGACAGGCTCGCGGTGTCGTAGAGGATCACCTGCATCGTGTACGTGCCGGCCGCGAGCGGCGCGACGTACGCTCCGTGGGCGGACAGCGCCGGGTTGTAGTGGCCGATCGCGGCGATCGACGGCTGCGGGTCGGTCGTGAGGAACTGGATCGCGATGTCGTGGAGCTGGTCGACGCTTGCATCGGTGCCGGTGACCTCGACGAGCAGCTGCGCGCTGCCCGTCGCGACGTCGACCTGGTAGCTGTCGACGTCGACGATCCCGAGCGCGGCGTTCGGATGGCCGCCGTCGAACGCGCCGCACACGTGCTTCTGATGATCCGCGACCGTGAGGTTGGTCATCTCCGACATCGTTCCGTTATCGGCGTCGTCGGTCTCGTTGTAATCACACGGCGAGGCGTTGTCGCCGCAGGCTGTTAGAACTGCGGCGACAAATAGCAGACTGAGGGCCTTCATCCGGGTGCGGACACGGTACTCGAATCAAGATAGACTCGCGAGCCTCATGACCCGATCTGTGTGGGCGCTCGTGCTCGCGGGCACGCTTGGTGGTTGCGTCGATTCCTCGACTGATACGTCTGCAGCGACTGCAGCAGCGACGGGGCCACGCGCGACCGCACCGATGCCGCGCACGTGGCGAACGCTGGCACAGCCGGCGCCGTTTCAAGCAGGCGTGCCGGCACTGATGCTCGACGGCACGGTGGTCATCCAGGAGTACGCGACCGATCACTGGTGGAAGCTCACGCCGGACGCGTTCGGCCAGTACGACACCGGCACGTGGACGCAGCTCGCCAGCTCGTCGACGAACGGGACCGCCGATGGCTACGCGCCGCTGTTCAGCGGCGAGGGCGTGCTGCCCGATGGCCGCCTGATCGTCGAGGGCGGCGAGTATCTGGCGACCGGCGGTCAGCCGCAGGACACCTGGACGACCGAGGGCGCGATCTACGATCCGGTCGCCGACAAGTGGACGAAGGTCGCGCCGCCGCAGTCGTGGACCACCGAGCCCGACGGCGTGGGTAACGCGACCGGCGGCACGATCGGCGATGCGACCGGCATGGTGCTGCCCGACGGCTCGTATCTCCAGACCAACTGCTGCACGACCGAGATGGCCAAGCTCGATGCGACCACGATGACGTGGACGACCGCAGGCCAGAACAAGGCCGACGTCAACGACGAGGAGAGCTGGTCGATGCTGTTCGACGGCCGGGTCGTCATCGCCGACGCCAATGTCTTCGCGAAGACGGCCGATCTCGACCACTCCGAGATCTACGACCCGAAGACCGACACGTGGTCGAGCCTGCCCGATGTCCCGGTCGAGCTCGACGACGTCTACGTCCAGTCGGGCTCCGGCTCCAACGCGCAGCTCGCCGGCTCGTTCGAGGTCGGCCCGGAAATGACGCGCGCCGACGGCACGATCGTCGCGATCGGCGGCACGCCGCACAACGCCATGTTCGACCCGAGCACGATGACGTGGACCGCGCTCCAGGACACGCCGGGCGGCTACGCGACGGTCGACGGCCCGGGCGCGACCCTGCCCAACGGCGATGTGATCTTCGCCACCGCGCCCTACTGCACCGGAGGCGGCTGCAAGATGGGCGACTTCTCGCCGGGCACCAAGTACTACGAGATCAGCGGCACCACGTTCACCGAGGTGCCGGGCACGCAGGACGCGGCGGCTCTGGCGTCGTACCAGAACTTCCTCCTGGTGCTGCCCACCGGTGAGCTGCTCCACACGCAGATCCAGGGCGCCGATGGCAGCCGGATCGAGCTCTACACCCCGGCGGCGGGTGTCGCGGCGAACGCCGTCCCGGAGATCCTGGGCGAGCCCCAGCTGCAAGGCTCGGGCGCCGAGGCGCCGACCGCGCCCATGCCGACGATCTACAAGGGCCGCTCCTACACGATGCCGATGGCGCGCATGAACGGCCTCTGGCTCGGTGCGACGTATGGCGATGACGCGCAAATGTCCACCGACTTCCCGATCGTGCGGGTCACCGCGATGGAGAGTGGGCACGTGTGGTACTGCCGCACGTACAACGCGACCGACCGCTCGACCAGCCCGACCGAGCAAGGTGCGGCAACGTTTGATATCCCCGACTCGGTCGAGGGCGGGACGGCGCAGATCGCGGTGGTTGCGAACGGGATCCCTTCGGCCGCGCTGACCGTCAACATCAAGTAACCGCGGCTTCGAAATCCGGACGAGCCAGCGCCATCGAAGGCTGCCATGGTTTGTTCATGTTGGGCCGGAACCCGTTCCTCGCAGGCAAGGCGCGGCCCGTCGTGGTCGGCCATCGCGGCGTGCCGCGGCTCCATCAAGAGAACACGCTCGCTGGGTTTCGCCGCGCGCTCGCGCTGGGCGTGCCCGCGATCGAGCTCGACGTACGGCTCACGGCCGATCGTCAAGCCGTCGTGTTTCACGATGTCGATCTGAAGCGGATGACCGGCGACTCGCGCGACGTCAGCGACGTCTCGTGGGACGAGCTCTCGCGGATCCCGATCCGCCGCGACATCCCGATGGGCCTCGATGCGACCGGCCGCGCGCTGGTCGTGCGCTACGAGAAGCAGGAGCGGATCCCGCTGTTCTCCGAAGTGCTGGCCGAGCTCGGCGACAAGGTCGCGATCAACGTCGAGCTCAAGCTCGACTTCCCGCGCTGGTGGGCCGTCGACATCGCCGAGATCGCCGCGCAGGTGATCGCCGAGGCGAAGGCCGAGGAGCGCGTGATCGTCACGTCGTTCGATCCGCGCAAGCTGCGCGCGGCGCAGCGCCGGTGGCCGCGGCTCGCGACCGGCTTCTGCTTCGACGACACGATGCTGAACTTCGCGAGCTTCTTGCTCGACCGCTTGCCCGCCGTGCCGGCGCGACTCGGCTTTCACGAGCGCCATCCGCATCCGAACGCGCGCCGGATGCTCAACCGCATCCTCGACAGCAACATCGTCGGCCGCTTGCTGGGCACGCGCGTCGTCGGTGCCGAGCACACGCTGGTCGGCGCCGACACCGTCGAGCGCATGCACCGCCGCGGCATCGCGATCGGCACGCACACGCTGTTTCCGCTCGGCTCGCCCGGCAAGCCGATCGCACCGTCGGCGGCGACCGCGCACGAGGTCGAGCGCCTGGTCGCGCTCGGCGTCGACTGGATCGAGACCGACGATCCCGAGCGCCTGCTTCCGCTCGTCGGTTAGAAGCCCTTGGTCTGCGTGATCACGCGGATGGTGTCCTTCGGGACATCACCCCAGCTGCTGATCCGGACCTTGTCACCGGAGATCGACTCGATCACGCCCGCTTCCCACCGGCTCGACGTCAGCGCGTCGTACTCCGAGTTGGCCCACTTGCTGTCGTCGTTCTCCGACGAGAAGAAGATGACGCTCTGGCCGTTCTGCAGCGGGCCGTTGCCGACCGGCTTGGTCATGTAGAGCTTGCCGCTGGTGTCGACGGGATCGCCGAGGAAGTCGTACCAAGCCTTCTCGAAGATGAACGACGGCACCGCGCGGAACTGGCGGCCCGCCTCGATCTTGTTCACCGCGAACCACACGCCCTTGCGCAGGCAGTGATCGCGCCCGGCGTCGCAGTCGGCGCCCTCGCCCATGGCGACCGGACCGCCCGGGCCGTGGAGGTGGCCCGAGTCGTCGCGATACGGCGGCTTGCCGACGTCCTCGTCGTCTTGCTGCTGCGCAGCGGGCGGCGCGTCGGCTTCGGCGCTGCCGTCGCCGGGATCCGCGCTGCCGTGCATCTTGAAGCTCGCATGGCCGACGTGCGCCGAGCCGGTCGGCGGCGGGTCGTCGGCCGGCGGTTGCTTCTTCTTGCACCCCCACGACGCGAGCACGAGCGCCGCGATCACGAACGATCTCATCGCCGACATCTTAGTACGGCCTTCGGGCGGAATCACGGCGCGACGTACACGACGCGGGCAAACGGCTGGTGCGGCGCGCGACACCAGACCTCGTCGCTGCCGGCGATCGCGCACGCCGTACCGGCCGGCGCCATCGCGACGTCGCGCGGATGATCGAGAGCCGCGATCGCGTCGTCACCGTCGCTGCCGGTCGGCGCGCCGGCGAGCCGCGCGAAGTCGTCGATCGGGCGCGGGCTCGCCGGCAGCTCGTCGGCGAGCGTCGACCACGCGGCCGGGCTCCAGCACGCGGCGGTGTTGTCGGCGCGCTTCACGCAACCCATGCCGTCGCCGACCGCGATCGCGATCGCGCCGGCCGTGCTCGCGATCGTCGCCGGTACCGGTCCGAGCCGCGCGGCGTCGCCCCAGCACCGCACGGCGCCACCGGCGTGCAGCGAGCACTGCATGTGCGGCGACACCGCGACCGCGATCGGTCTGCCCGGCGCGCGCGGCAGCTCGACGTGCTTCGGCGGCACGACGATCTTCTCGATCTCGGCCGCGAGGCTCGCGGCGCTCGGAGGGTCGCCGGGCGCGGCGGTGATCGTCGCGCGAATCGTCGACTTGCCGGCGGGCGTGCCCCACGCGGCGACGATCTGCACCGTGGCCTTCGCGAGCTCGACGTGAATGTGACCGGTCTTGCCGACGCCCTCGGCCGCGAGCTTGGTCGCGATCTCCTCGCGCAGCTCGCTCGCCCCGGTGACCTCGAGGCCAGGCGCGACGCTCGCGACGTCGGCGAGCGACGTGTACGGCCCCGCGTACGGGTGCGCGTACACCTGCAGCTCGGCGGCGCGCGGTGCGGGCTTGCACGCGGCGGCAAGCGCGAGCACGGCGACCAACTGGACCTTCATGCTGGTGTCCCCGACGGGATTCGAACCCATGACCCCGAGTTTAGGAAACTCGTGCTCTATCCAGCTGAGCTACGGGGGCTGTGCCTTCGATCTAGCACGGACGGCGGGGTACGGTGCGTCATGACCGACGATCGCTACGACACCCGCCTCGACAACAAGTACGGCGAGCTCACCGTGATCGACATCCCAGCCGAGGTCGCCGCGCATGAGCCCTGGTTCAACCAGACCCTCACGCGCGTCAACGACTGCGTCGTGCGGCTCGGCATCATCGAGGGCGAGTATCACTGGCACAAGCATGACCACGAGGACGAGTGCTTCATCGTGCTCGACGGCGAGCTCTTGCTCGACATCGAGGGCAAGGGCACCGTGACGCTCGGCCGCCACCTCGGCTACACCGTGCCGCGCGGCATCGTGCATCGCACGCGCGCCGCGACGAAGACCGTGATCCTGATGGTCGAGGCCGCGACGGTCACGCCGACCGGCGACGCGTGATTACTTCGCCGGCTCGAGATTCTTGAGGCACTCGCGCAGCTGCGCGCAATCCGGCGCGTCGCGATAGCAGACCTCGAGCACGCGGACCTGGCGCGAGGACATGTCGCCGGTCGTGCACTTGTCGACGAACTCTTCGGTGTTCTTCGCGAGCACGCGGGAATCGGTGTCGCGCTTGAACTGCTCGGCGCTGACCTTGCCCGCGTCGAGATCGGCCTTCGCGTCCTCGACCGCGCACTGCGTGAGCTTGGGCCCGAGCTGCTTGCACGCGGCGTCGCGGCGCTGCTCGAACGGCGTGCGTGCGGCGTGCGGCGGCGGCTGCGCGGTCGGCTCGTCGGTGTTCGGCGGCGGTTGCTGCGAGCCGCCGCAGGCGGCGAGCGCGATCACGAGCGCGACGAGCTTCATCATCGCGCGCCCTCGCCTTCCGTGCCTTCGTCGTCGAGCGGAATCACGCACTCTTGCTCCATCTGCGCGACCGTGGCGGCGGCGGCCAGACACGGCGCGAACTTCGGCGGGTTGGTCACGCAGTCGTTCATGATCATGGTCGTGTTGTCGGACACGTATTCGTCGACACGCTTGGGCTCGCGCTGTTGCCCCTCGGCGCGATACAGCGCCTCGACGCGCGGCTTGACGCTGTCGCAGCTCGCGGCGGCCGGCGGCGGCGTGCTCGTGGTGGTGGTCGTCGTCGCGCTCGGCGCCGAGCACGCCACGAGAGCCAGGACGAGCCACCGCATCACGCGGCGAGCCTACCCCGGCCCCGCCACGACGCGAAAGCCTTCGAGCGCCCACGGCGGCTCGGACACGCGCACGCGATCGGTGAGATCCAGGTGCATCGGCGTGACGCTGTTCCAGCCGCGCGCGACCGCGGCGACGTCGGTGCCCGGCACGTCGTCGTGCCCGGTCGGCCCGCCGCCGACCCAGTAGTACGGGCGGCCGCGCGGATCGTGGCGCTCGGCGACGTCGTCCTTGTAGACGCGGCGGCCGAGCGTCGTCCATTGATAGGCGTCGCTCGTGCCCGGCATGTTGACGTTCAGCACCGTGCCGCGCGGCATCGGCTCGGCGACCGCCGCGAGCACGACGCGCGTCGCGAACTCGATCGCGTGCTCCCACGCCTTGGTCCGGGGCGCGAGCGATAGCGCGATGCCCGCCGCGCCGCGCAGCGCGCCTTCGACGGCGGCGGCGACCGTGCCCGAGTAGAAGACGTCGGCGCCGAGGTTGTAGCCGTCGTTGACGCCCGACACGACGACGGCCGGCACGCGATCGCACAGCTTCAACATGCCGAGGTAGACGCAATCGACGGGCGTGCCCGACAGCGCGTAGCGCCTGGGCCGGCGCTCGGTCAGGCGCAGCGGCTTGTGCAGGGTGATCGCGTGCGACTGCGCGGAGCGCTGGCGCTCGGGCGCGATCACGATGACGTCCGCGAACGCCTCGAGCTTGGTGGCGAGCGCCTCGAGCGGCGGGGCGTCGATGCCATCGTCGTTCGCGCACAAGACCAGTGGCCGCATTGCGGCGCAACGTACCACTGGCCGTTGCCAAAAAAGGTGGACGGCTGGGGAAGCCGTCCGTCCCGGTCGAGGCGACAGGATTTGAACCTGCGACCCCCAGACCCCCAGTCTGGTGCGCTACCAGGCTGCGCTACGCCTCGGGTGGGAACGACGGTTTAAACGAAACTCAGACGGGCGGCAAGCCGTTGAGAATGTTCTTGAGGACCTGGCTCGGCTTGAACGTGAGAACGCGGCGCGCGGGGATCAGGATCGGCACCGCGCGCTGCGGGTCGCGGCCCATGCGGTCCTTCTTGTCGCGCACGACGAAGTTGCCGAAACCCGAGATCTTGATCTTCTCGCCGCGCTCGAGCGTCTCTTTGACGACGTTGAAGACCGTCTCGACGATCTCCGCGGCTTCCTTCTTCGAGAACCCGCCTACTTTCTCGTAGACCGACTCGATGATGTCCGCCTTGGTCATTCTCGCCATGACCCTAGATCTATCACGGGTTTAGGGCCCGTTGCTAATCCGGACTACGGCGAAGCTGCTGAATTCCGCCGCAATGTGAGCAAAACGACGTGAACGCCTCGATGATCGAATCGGTCGGCGCATCGGGGAACCGGACGGCTGCCATCACGCTCGGCGGGTCGAAGCACTCGCTGGCCCCGCACTTGTCGCAGGGGGTGATGGTCCACTGCTCGCGCTCGCGCAGGTAGTCCTCGGTCACGTGCAGCGGGTGCGGCAGGCCGTGCACCGAGATCACCTTGATCCGATCCCCGCGCCGGACCGACGTCAGCGTGTGCGGCTGGTTGAGCAGCTCCGCGATGTAGACGTGCCGGCTCGGCTCGATCGCGGTCGAGACCTTGCGGGTCGGCGCGCGCTCGATCCGCTGCATGCGGATCCAGCACAGCTCGGGCCCGCGGCGCGTGCGGCGCGGATCGCCGTCATGGACGAGCGCCTGGATGTCGTCGGGATAGCGATCGTGGAACTTGCCCGTGAGCAACGGATCGCGATGCCACGGCGATTGCGGCGCCGGCTGCGGGCCGTACGTGTGGAGCCAGTCGGGCGCCACCGGCAAGTGATACGCGGCGATCTCGTCGGGCGCGAGCTCGCGCAGCGCGGTCTCGGGCGACAGGCGGATCGTTCGCGACGGCATGCGCGCCAGGTTGCGATCGCTGGCGAGCCCGCCCTTCGCCGACGGCCCGGCGTGCGCGTCGAGATACACGAACGCGACGAGAGGCTCGTCGGGGAGCCTGTCGATCATCACCCAGCTGCCGAACGGATAGCTCATCGCTGCTGTGCGGGGAGCTGCTCGACGAGCCGTCGCACGATGCCTTCGTGCGCCTTGTCGACCTCCGCGATCGTGAGTGTACGCTCGGGCGAGCGATACACGATCGACCACAGCATGCTCTTATTGCCGGCGCCGAGCTTGGCGTCGCGATAGTCCTCGAGCAGCCGCACGCCGGCGACCAGCGGCTCGGCGGCCGTGGCGATCACCTGCTGGATGCGCGCGGCCGGGATCGTCTCGGCGAGGAGCAGTGACACGTCGCGATCCGAGCCGGGGTACTTCGCGATCGGTCGCATCGCCGCGGGCGGCGCGAGCGGCAGCGCCTCGAGATCGACCTCGAACGCGAACGCGCGGCCGTCGATGCCGAGGCGCTTGCGGACGTCGGGGTGGAGCTCGCCGAACCAGCCGATCACGGCGCGCCCGTCGAGCATCGGCGTGCTCGCATCGGGTGCGAGCCGCTCCGGATCGATGAGCAGCGCGCCCGCGACGCCGGGATGCAGATACGGCACGTTCGCGACGGCCGTGGTCGCGACCGCGAGATCGCCGGCGACCGCGCGGATCGCCGCGAGCGCGAGCGCCTTGGCGTCGAACGCGTCGTACGGCGCGCCGTCGCCGATGCGGCCGGGCCGCTTGCCCGCGAGCACGCCGGCGGCCCAGACCGGCTCGTCGGCGAGCTCGTGCATCGGCCGCTCGGTGAGGCCTTCGCCGCGGCGCAAGAACACGCTGCCGACCTCGAACAGACAGACGTCGGGCCGGCCGAAGCTCTGGTTGCGCGCGATCGCGGCGCCCAGGTTCGGAAGCAGCGTCGTGCGCATCACGGCCTGCTCGCCACTCATCGGGTTCTTGATCGCGATCGGCTGCGTGCGGCGATCGGTGCCGGGCAAGCCGAGCGCGCTCGAGCGCTCCGCCGACTGGAAGCCGTACGTGATCGCTTCCGACGCGCCGGCCGCGACCAGCGCGTGGCGCGCGAGATCGGCGCGATCGGCATCGCGCACGCCGGGCGCCTGGCGCAGCGCGGGCAGCGTCGACGGCACCTGGTCGTAGCCGGTGATGCGCAGGATCTCCTCGATGAAGTCGACCTCGCGCGTCAGATCGGCGCGCGCCGACGGCGGCGTGACCGCGAGTGACTCGCCTGCGGGCGCGACCTCGCAGCCGAGGCGCACGAGCGCGTCGGTGCACGCGGCCGCATCGATCGCGACGCCGGTGATCCGCTCGACGCGCGACAGCCGCACGTTGGTGCGCGCGGCCGTGCGCTTGCCGGGATACGTGTCGGCGAGCTCGCCGACGACATGGCCGCCCGCGAGCTGGCACAGCAGGCGCGACGCACGTGCCGACGCGAAGGCCGCGAGCTCGGGATCGACGCCGCGCGCGAACCGCAGCGACGCTTCCGACGGCAGCGCGAGCCGCTTCGCCGTGCGCCGGATCGCGAGCGGCTGGAAGCTCGCGCTCTCGAGCAACACGCGCGTCGTGCCGTTGGTGACCTCGGTGTCGCGGCCGCCCATCACGCCTGCAAGTGCGACAGGCCGATCGTTGTCGCGGATCACGATGTCGCTCGGCGCGAGCGCGCGGGTCTGGCCGTCGAGCGTGACGAGCGTTTCGGTGTCGCGCGCCGCACTGACGCCGATCGTGCCCTTGAGCTTCGCGGCG
>Ga0268266_10004161_pt1 | contig 13950 bp, 12 predicted proteins | sample KBSS13metaG_FD_190356 | JGI IMG/M metagenome (GOLD analysis project Ga0268266, IMG submission 190356) | Switchgrass rhizosphere microbial communities from Kellogg Biological Station, Michigan, USA - KBS S1-3 metaG (SPAdes) (version 2) | ecosystem: Host-associated > Plants > Roots > Rhizosphere...
CTGCGCACGGCGCAGGATGTTGTCGGCGCCGGGATTGCCTTCGATCGTGCAGATCTTGCCGCCATTCGGCTTGGCCTTCTTGATGTACTCGCCGATCTTGACGCCCATCAGCGAATTGTCGGTGCCGAGATAGGTCTTGCGCAGCGCGGAATCCTCGGCCGCGAGGTCGGCGTCAAGCGTCATGATCGGGATGGTCGGATTGGCCGTCTTGATGGTCTGGGCAATCAGCTTGGCGTTGGATGGCGAAATGGCCATCGCGACCGTGTCGGGCTTGCTCAGCATATCCTGGACGATCTGCGCCTCGCCGGCCTCGTCGGACGTCGATGCCGGGCCGGTGTAGAAGCACTCATACTCCGAGCTGGCGTTTTCCTTGTTCCACTTCTCGCAACCCTGATGGATTGCTTCGAAGAACGGATTGTCGAGACCTTTGACGACGATGACCAGCTGCTTCTTGGCCAGAGCAGGTCCGGCGCCCAGCGCCAGAGCCGCCACGGCGACGAGTAGACCTAATTTCCTCATTCATTCCTCCCATGAAACAAGGCGGAAACAAGTGTCCGCCACACCAGATCGGCTGGCTTGCCCAGGCTGAACGGATTGTTTAGGTCAATCCCGTTCCAGTCAGACGCCAACCGATAAGCTTTTGGATGCTCTCCCGCCTCTAGCTAATAGCGGCGCGGTTGCCCCGTCAATCTCTTTTGTCAGACAATAGCGGTTTTTGGTCACCCACGAAATTGATCGCGCCGGTGCCGACGCCGCCGTCGCTGTTCGAATATCGTATTTGTCTGACATTCGATTGACGCCCGCGCGGGCGTCTGCATAAATCGTGACAGGCATTCTGCCCGGGAGGGGAAGCCGCAAACGAGATCGCGCGACATTCGCGTTCGCAGTTTGAACGACGGATCGGTGCAGGCGCACGGGCGCGGAGGGATACGGTGGCAGTTCTCGAACTGGCGAACATTTCCAAGCATTTCGGCGCCATCCAGGCGGTCAACGACGTTTCGATTTCGCTGCAACCCGGCGAGGTGGTCGGCCTGATGGGCGACAACGGCGCCGGCAAGTCGACGCTGGTCAAGATGATCGCCGGCAACTTCCAGCCGAGCCAAGGCACGATGAAGATCGACGGCAAGGAGATCGTGCTGCACAGGCCGGTCGAGGCGCGCCGTCACGGCATCGAGATCGTCCACCAGGACCTTGCGCTCTGCAACAATCTCACCGCCGCGGCTAACGTCTTCCTCGGCCGCGAGTTGCGCCGCGGCTTCGGCCCGTTCGGCATTCTTGACTACGCCTCGATGTATCGCCGCGCGGGCCAGCTCTTTGCCGACCTCAAATCGGAGACGCGGCCGCGCGACCTGATCAAGCAGATGTCGGGCGGCCAGCGCCAGGCCGTGGCGATCGCTCGCACAATGCTCTCGCAAGCCAAGATCGTGCTGATGGACGAGCCAACCGCCGCGATCTCGGTGCGCCAGGTGGCGGAGGTGCTCAACCATATCAAGCACCTGCGCGACCAGGGCATCGCCATCGTGCTGATCAGCCACCGCATGCCGGACGTTTTCTCCGTCGCCGACCGCGTCTTCGTTCTGCGCCGCGGCAGGAAGGTCGCCGACAAGCTCATTGCCTCGACGTCGCCCGAGGAAGTGACGGGCCTCATCACCGGCGCCATCGAGCAAGTCTAAAGGGACAAGAATGGCCATCACTCTCGACCAGACGATCGCGCAGAGGCAACACAGCTGGAAGACGACGCTTTTCAGCAGTCAGACCTTCTGGGTGGTTATCGTCATCATCCTCTATGCGCTGTTTCTCTACCTGACGACGAATGCGTTCGGGACCAGCAGCAACCTCTACAACATCACCCGCAATTTCACCTTCACGGCCATCATCGCGCTCGGCATGACGATGGTTATCATCACCGGCGGCATCGACCTGTCGGTCGGCTCAGTGCTATGCTTTTGCTCGATGGTGCTGGCGGTCACCATGCATGGCGACGTACAGTTCGGCCCTTACAATTTCCTGGCGCCGATCGGCCTTGAGGGTCCTTACAATTTCTGCGCCGGCGGTTGCAGCATCTATACCGGCGTCACGATGGCGCTGATCACGGCGCTTCTGGTCGGCGCATTCAACGGCACAATGATCGCCTATCTCGGTTTCCCGCCTTTCGTGGTGACGCTCGGCATGCTGTCGATCGCGCGCAGCTTCGGCATGATCGCCTCGAACAACCAGACGGTGTTCCAGTTCGGCCCCGACCACGACAAGCTACTGGCGCTCGGCGGCGGCGCCTGGGTGTTCGGCATCTCCAACCCGGTGATCTATACGCTAGTGCTGGCTGCCATCACCGGGTTCATCCTGCGCTGGACCAAGTTCGGACGCCACGTATTCGCGATCGGCGGCAACGAGCATGCCGCGACGCTCACCGGCATTCCGGTGCGCCCGATCAAGGTCGCGGTCTATATGTTCTGCTCCTTCACCGCCGGCATCGCGGCGATCGTCGAGACCGGCTGGCTCGGCGCCGTCACCACCAATATCGGCGCCGGCATGGAGCTGCAGGTCATCGCCGCAGCCGTCATCGGCGGCGCCAATCTTGCCGGCGGCAGCGGCACCGCCTTCGGCGCGCTGGTCGGCGCGGCGCTGATCGAGATCATCCGCAACAGCCTCGGCCTGCTCGGCATCAATGCGTTCTGGCAGGGCACCTTCATCGGCGGCGCCATTTTGCTCGCCGTGCTGTTCGACCGGGTCCGCAACTTCCGACAGAGCGAATAGAAGCAAGAGCCGCTTCATATTGTATTTGTCGGACAATTGGTTGACTCGCATTTGCCGGTGCGCTTAGCTTGGCCGCGAAGCTTAAGGCGCTGGGTAGCAGCGGCTTTGTGCGGCGGAGGAGGCCGCGTCAGTCGTGCGATGAAGCCAGGCACCGTGGTGGCGGATGCATATGCTTCATCCCTGCGCCGACCGCTTCCGAGACGGACACAACAATTGGGAGGAATTCATGAAGCTTAAACTGGCAGCAACCTTGTTGCTGATGACGGCCGCATCGCTTGTTTCCAGCGCGCATGCGCAGGAAAAGAAGCAGATGGCATTCGTGGTCAACGCCGCTTCCGATTTCTGGAAGCTCGCCGAGGCGGGCGTCAAGAAGGCGCAAGGCGAACTGCCCAACTACGAGGTTTCGCTGAAATATCCAGCACAGGGAACCGCGGCGCTGCAAAATGCGCTGATGGACGACCTGGTCGCGGCAGGCACCGATGCGATCATGATCTCGTCGGTCGATCCGAAGACCTCGGTCGAGGCGTTCAACCGCGTCGCGGCCCAGATCCCGTTGTTCACCACGGACAGCGATGCGCCTGACTCCAACCGCATCGCCTATCTCGGCTCGTCCAACACCGACGCCGGCGTGCAGGCCGGCGAGATCGCCGTCAAGGCCTTGCCGAGCGGCGGCAAATGCATGGGCTTCGTCGGCTTCCTCGGCGCCGACAATGCCAAGGAGCGCATCGCCGGCTTCAAGAAGGCCGTCGAAGGCAAGGGCATCGAGTTGGTCGACGTACGTGGCGACGATGTCGATTTCGCACGCGCGCGGTCGAACGTCGACGACGTGCTGGCCGGCAATCCCGAGATCACCTGCATGGTCGGGTTCTATTCCTACAACCCGCCCAAGATATTCGAAGCGCTGCAGGCAGCCGGCAAGCTCGGCCAGATCACCGTCATCGCCTTCGACGAGGACCCGATCACGCTGGGTGCGGTACGTGACGGCAGCTTCGCCGGCACCGTCGTGCAGCAGCCCTTCGAGTGGGGCTATCGGGGCATGTTGCTGATGGCCAAGTATCTCGAGGGCGACAAGTCGGGCATTCCCGAGAACAAGCTGATCATCGTGCCGACCAAGGTCATCGACAAGGCCAACGTCGATCAGTTCGAGGCCGACCTCAAGGCCGCGATCAAGGGCTGACACGACCAGCAAACCCGAGGCCGGCGCAGGGTTAGCCCCGCGCCGGCCGTTTCGGTATATGAGGACATGGCCGAACCCTTCCTGGAACTCGTCAACATCACCAAGACCTATCCCGGCGTCACCGCGCTGAACGACGTCAGCCTGTCGGTCGCCAAGGGCGAGGTGATTGGCCTGATCGGCGAGAACGGCGCCGGCAAGTCGACGCTGATGAAAATTCTCGGCGGCGTCGCCGTGCCGACCAGCGGCCATTTGCGCGTCGACGGCCAGGAGTGGCCCTCGCTCACCGTGTCGGACGCGATCGCCGCCGGCATTGCCTTCGTGCACCAGGAGCTCAACCTGTTCGAGAACCTGGATGTCGCGGCCAACGTGTTCGTCGGCCGCGAGCCGCGCCGCGGACCTTTCGGACTGATCGACCGGGCACGCCTGCGCACCGACGTCGAGCCGCTGCTGAAGCGCCTGAAGGTGGACTTCCGGCCGGACACCAAGGTTGCCGGCATGTCGATCGCCCAGCGCCAGTTGCTCGAAATCATCAAGGCGCTGTCGCTGAATTCACGGCTGGTCATCATGGACGAGCCGACCTCCAGCCTCACGCTGACGGAAACCGCGCGGCTGATGCAGGTCATCGCCGACCTGAAAGCTGAAGGCGTCAGCGTCATCTTCATCTCGCACCGCCTCAACGAGGTGCAGTCCTGCGCCGACCGTGTCGTGGTGCTGCGCGACGGCCGCCTCGTCGGCCATCTCACCAAGGACGAGATCAGCCACGACCGCATGATCCGGCTGATGATCGGACGCGACCTCAAGGCCCTCTACGTGCCGCCCGCTGCGCCGCCCGGCGAGGGTGTGCTTGAGATCGTCGAGGCGCGAACCGAGACCCATCCGCATCGCAGCGTCAGCATGAATTTGCGGCGCGGTGAAATCCTCGGCTTGGCGGGGCTGGTCGGCTCGGGCCGGACCGAGCTTGCCCGTGCTGTGTTCGGGATCGACCGCATGGTTTCAGGCGCGATCCGGCTGAACGGGGCGCCGATCCAGGTGCGCTCGCCGAGCGAGGCAATCGCCCATGGCATCTACCTTGTGCCCGAGGACCGCAAGCAATCCGGCCTGCTCCTCGACTTCGCCATCACCGACAATGTCTCGCTGCCCGATCTGCCTGCCTACGCCAGTTTCGCGCTGGTCAGCCGGCGGCGCGAGACGGCCAATGCCGAGGTGCAGCGGCGCCGGCTGAGCATCCGCGCCCCCAGCGTTGCCACCCCTGTTCTGTCACTGTCCGGCGGCAACCAGCAAAAGGTCGTGCTCGCCAAATGGCTATCGATGAAGCCGCGCGTCATGATCTTCGACGAACCGACCCGCGGCGTCGATGTCGGCGCCAAGAAAGAAATCTACGAGATGCTGCGCGGGCTGGCCGATGCCGGTGTCGCCGTGCTCATGATCTCCAGCGACATGGAGGAAGTGATCGGCGTCAGCGACCGCATCGCGGTGATGCATGAGGGGGCGATCGGCGGCTTTCTCGACCGCCAGGATTTCAGCGAGCATAATGTGCTGCGTCTGGCGGTCGGCAGCACGGTTCACTGAGGGGGAGCATGAACAGGAAAGATCTGGGACTTCTGGTCCTCATCCTGGTGGTCGGCACCATCGTGGCAATTCGCCAGCCGCTGTTCATCGCGCCCGTCAACATCGCCAACACGGCTAATCTCATCGGCCTGTTCGGCCTGTTTGCGATCGGCCAGGGTTTTGTCATCATCACCGGCGGCATCGAGCTGTCGGTCGGTTCGATCATCGCCCTGCTCGGCGTGCTGTTCGTCGAGTTCGTGGTCAACTACGCCGTGCCGTGGCCCCTCGCCGTGCTGGTGATGCTGCTGCTCGGCGCGGCGATCGGCTTCGCGCATGGCCTGCTGATCACCAAGATGAAGATGCAGCCCTTCATCGTCACGCTGTGCGGGCTTCTGATCTATCGCGGCGTCGCCCGCTTCTACACTGGCGACGGCACCGCCGGCTTCACTTTCGGCGACAGCTTTCCCGATCTGGAATGGCTGACCATGGGCCGCTCGTTCGGGTTGCCGCATTCCTTCATCGCCATGATCGTGGTCGCCGCAATCATGTGGGTAGTGCTGCACCGCTCGGTGTTCGGGCGCCACCTCTTCGCAGTCGGCAAGAACGAGGAGGCGGCGCGCTATTCCGGCATCCGCACCCACCGCGTCATCATCGCGGCCTATGTGATCTGCGCCGTGCTGACAGCGATCGCCGCGATCTTCTTCGCCATGTACACGCGCTCGATCTCGCCCTCTTCGCACGGCAATTTCTACGAGCTTTACGCCATAGCAGCGGCGGTGCTCGGCGGCTGTTCGCTGCGCGGCGGCGAAGGTTCGATCATCGGTATCGTGCTTGGCGCTATCCTGCTGCAGGTGCTGCAGAATCTGGTCAATTTGCTGGGCATCCCGAGCTCGCTCAACTTCGCGGTCATGGGCTCGGTGATCCTGCTCGGCGTGCTCGCCGACCAGCAATTCTCGAGCGGCCGGCTGGGTCGCCGCAAGGCGCTGGCTGACAGCGCCACGGCGCCAGGACCCCAAGCACTCAAGGAAAGTTGATGGCCTATCCCCTGTTCAGCCTGGAGGGCCGGCTCGCCCTTGTCACCGGCTCTGCCACCGGCATCGGCTATGCGCTGGCCAAGGGCATGGCCGAGCATGGCGCGGCGATCGTAGTCAATGCCCGCTCGGCCGCCAAGGTCGAAGAGGCGACAGCCACGCTCGCCGCAGCAGGCCGCAAGGTGCATGGCGCGGTCTTCGACGTCACCGACTATGCGTCGGTCGAGGCCGAGGTCGAGCGCATCGAAAAGGATGTCGGCCCGATCGGCATCCTCGTCAACAATGCCGGCATCCAGCATCGGGCGCCGCTCGAGGATTTCCCCGAGGAGAAGTGGCAGCAATTAATTCAGACCAACATCTCCGGCATCTTTCACGTCGGCAAGGCCGTCGCCAGGAAGATGATCCCGCGCGGCCGCGGCAAGATCATCAACATCGCCTCGGTGCAGAGCGAATTGGCGCGCCCCAACATCGCGCCGTATACGGCAACCAAGGGCGCGGTGCGCAATTTGACCAAGGGCATGTGCACCGACTGGGCCAAGCACGGGCTGCAGGTCAACGCGATCGCGCCGGGCTATTTCCGCACGCCGCTCAACAAGGCGCTGGTCGAGGACCCGGCCTTCTCCGCCTGGCTGGAGCAGCGCACGCCCGCAAGACGCTGGGGCGAGGTCGATGAGCTGGTCGGCGCCGCCGTGTTCCTGGCCTCCGACGCCTCGTCTTTCGTCAACGGCCACACGCTCTACGTCGACGGCGGCATCACCGCCTCGCTTTGACTGTCCTGTACCAACGGATCGACTGCATTGGCCGTGGCCTTGAACGCGGGTCACGTCCTCAAATAGTCTCATTCGTGGGGCGGCAAGGTGGTCTCCACCAGCGTGCGCATGCAATGACCAGACCCGATCTCTCCCGCCCATGCGGCAACTGCTGACCATCGCGCCGCAGCCCATGCTGGCTGCAGTCAATGCGCCCAATCGCGACATGCCCTGGGCAGCAGGCGGCTCGCTCGGCTTCCACCTCGCGATCCTCGCGGCGCTTGCCTTGCTGCCGGCGGCGCCGCGCTTGCTGTTGCCACAGGACGAGGCCGTCAGCGTCGAGATCGTTGCGCCGCCTCCCGTCGAGGAGGTTCAACCGCCTGCTACGCCGCCGGTCGCCAGCCCTGCGCCGGTGCTGGCAAGGCCGGACGAGCCGGCAGCGCCGGATGACGGCATGGTGCGGGCCCAAAACTTCTTCTCGGAAAAACTGTTGGCCGACCCGCGCAGCCGTCATGCCCGCGAAGACTTCAAGCAGTTGGCGTCGGCGGACCAGATGGTTCAGCTCTGCAATCTCGAGGCACTAGAACAGGTGCATCGTTGGGACGGCACGTTCCAGCCGGACTATCTGATGGCCTACGCCATGGCCGGCGCCAAGGTCACGGGCGAGGCAGTCGAGGTCAAAGGCGGCGCGTTCCGCAGCAAGAAGCACTGGTACAACATCGCGTTCAGATGCGCGGTGGCGCCCGACCTCAGGTCTGTCACGGCGTTCGAATTCAAGGTCGGCGCCGAGATCCCCAGGGGCGAGTGGGCGGAGCATTTTCTGACGCTTGAAAGCGGCTCGACGGATTAGGCCCCGCCGGCACATTTTCAGGGCAGGACAGCGCTGTGCCCAACTCGCGTAAATCGATTGATCCAGGAACAGTGCGCATTGATATCGACTTTCACAATAATGAAATCGAAGATATTCATCTTGGCTAAATTATTCATCTTATCTAAATTGCCGCTGACCCGATTTCCCTATGAACGCCACCGCATTCACCCAGCCGGTCTGGATGCCGCCTGCCGTCTCGGTGGCGCTGCATGAACCATTGGCGGCCGGCGAGCATGTCGACATGGCCGTGGTCGGCGGCGGCATCATGGGGCTTTCGGCGGCCCTGCATGCGGCGCGCATCGGGCTTTCGGTGCGCGTCATCGAGGCCAGGAATATCGGCCAGGGCGCGTCGGGGCTGAATGGCGGCCAGGTCATTCCCGGCCTGAAATACGATCCGGATTGGTTGATCGAGCATTTCGGCGCCGAGCGCGGAGAGGCGCTGGTGGTGTTCGCCGCCTCGACGGCCGACGCCGTCTTCGACCTCATCCGCGACGAACAGCTATCGGTGCCGTTCGTGCGCAATGGCTGGATCCAGGCCGCGCACACCGAAACCGCCTTGCGTGCCGCCGAGAAGCGCGACCGCCAATGGCGCGCCCGCGGCGCCGACGTCCGTCTGCTCGACGCCGCCGAAATAGCGGCGATGACCGGCGCGCGCGGCTATATCGGCGGCTGGCTGGACCGCCGGGCGGGTGTCATCAACCCGCTCGCCTACACGCTCGAGCTCGCACGCATCGCGAAAGCTGCCGGCGCGCGCATTGCCGAACGCGAGACCGTGACAGCGCTGAGGCGCGAGGCCGGCGTCTGGCGCATTAACACGGCGTCGGGCGTCGAGTTGCGCGCCGAGTCGGTGGTGGTCGCGACCAATGCCTATTCCGACGGGCTCATTCCGGGACTGGCGCGGACCATCGTGCCCCTGCATTCCTTCCAGGTCGCGACGGCGCCGTTGCCGGCCGATCTGGCCGCGCAGATCCTGCCCGAAGGACAGGCGGTCTCCGATTCCCGGCGCATCCTGGTCTACTATCGCAAGAGCCCCGACGGCAGGCTGGTGCTGGGCGGGCGCGGACGCATGGCCTTGCCGAAAAGCGCGCAGGACTGGGCGCATCTGAGGCGTGCCATGCTGCGCCTCTACCCCGCGCTCTCCGGCGTGGCGATCGAGCAGCGCTGGTTCGGCCGCGTCGCGATGACGCCGGATCATTTGCCGCACATCCACGAGCCCGAGCAGGATCTGGTCACGGCCGTCGGCTGCCAGGGACGCGGCGTCGGCCTGATGACCGCGCTCGGCGCCCGCCTCGCGCGATATGTGACGGCGGGCGACGCCAACTCCCTGCCCTTTCCGATCTCGCCGATCCGACCGATACCCTTCCACGCCTTCCGGCAAATCGGCGTCGCCGCGACGATCGCCTGGTACCGCACGCTCGACGAGCTGGAGCGGTAGCCGCGATCGCGGCGCAGCATGGAATCGCCTTGACAGTTTCACGATTGTGAAAAAGAGTTAGCCGATTTCAATATTCCCTATGGGATGAGATATGGCGACAGCAGTCGCAGAGGTGACACCATCGCGGTCCCGGACGCCCGCCAGTTTCCGGGCGGCCATGCTGTTGCCCGGCGCGCTCGCCACGTTCGTGCTGATCCTGTTTGCGCTCGCGCTGGTCGTCTTCCTGGCCTTCCGCGTCAATGACGGCTCACTGCTCGGCGCCGGCTTCACCCTTGCAAATTTCGTCACCGTCGCAACCGATCCACTCTATCTCACGGTCACGCTGCGCTCGCTGGCCATCGCCGGGCTGGTCACGCTGGCCACCGTCGTTACCGCCTATCCCGTCGCCTACTACCTCGCCTTCCACGCGGGGCGGCGGCGCAGCATGTTGCTGTTCTTGGTGACACTGCCGTTCTGGACCAGCTATTTGCTGAGGGTTTTCGCTTGGAAGATCGTGCTCGCCTACAATGGCGTGCTGAATTCGGCGTTGCTGGAGAGCGGCCTCACCAGCGAGCCGACGCTGGCCTTCCTCAACACGCCTGCCGCAGTCGTCGTCACGCTGGCACATGCCTATGCGCCATTCGCCATCTTGCCGATCTATGTGGCGCTGGAGACCATCCCCAGATCGCTGCTCGAAGCCGCCGCCGATCTCGGCGCAAAACCGTTCACCAGCTTTCGCCGCGTCGTGCTGCCGAACTCCATGCCCGGCGTGCTGGCCGCCGCTCTGGTTGTGTTCGTGCCGACGGTCGGCGATTACGTCACCCCGGCACTGGTCGGCGGCCCCGCCAGCACGATGATTGGCACGATGATCCAGGCCGAATTCGGCAAGGCCAATGACTGGCCGTTCGGCGCCGCGCTCTCCGTCGCGGTCATGCTTGTCATCCTTGCGGTAGTTCTGGTCGTGCGCCTGGCCAACCGCCGTTTCGGCAGCCGCACATGAGCGCGGCATCGGCAACCCAGGCTGGGCGGGGCGGATGGCTCGGCATCTATGTGCTCGGCTATCTCGTGTTTCTCTATTTGCCGGTGTCACTTATCCCGCTGTTTTCGTTCAACGATTCGATCCAGGCCGCATTTCCGCTGAAAGGCTTCACGCTCGACTGGTATCGCACGCTGTCGGGCAATTCGGCGCTGTCGGGGGCGCTGGTCACCAGCCTGATGATCGGCATCACCGCCGCGGCCGGCGCCACGCTGTGCGGCATCACGATTGCCTACATGGATTTGTATGGCCGCTCGGCGATTGCCGGGACGATCAGCGCGATCGCCAGGTTGCCGATCCTGATCCCGGGCGTCATCGTCGGCATATCCCTGCTGATCCTCGTCAACCTCGCCGGCTTCGGTCCGTCACGCATCGCGATCGTGTTGGGCCACATACTGGTGGCGCTGCCGACGACGGTCGTCATCATGCGGAGCCGCTTTGCCGCGATTCCCAAGACGATTCCCGAGGCCGCGCTCGATCTCGGCGCGCGCGACTGGACGATCTTCCGGCGCGTGATGCTGCCGCTCGCAGCCCCCGCCATTGCCTCAGCCTTCATGCTGGCCTTCCTCAACTCGTTCGACGAATTCATCGTCGCCTTTTTCCTGGCAGGCACCGAGCCGACGCTGCCGCTCTACATCTGGAACCAGCTGCGCTTCCCGAAATCGCTGCCGACCGTGATGGCGCTGGGCACCGTGATCCTGGTGGTGTCGATTGTCATCGCAAGCTTCGCCGAATTCCTGCGCCACCGCGGCCTGTCGACCGCCGCCAGGCCGGCGCGTCTCGATCCATCACAACCAAAAGAAACCGCAAGAGGAGAACTGCAATGGCATTCGACCTGAAATCGACGCCCGACCATCTGGTGAGGACCGGCTTCACCGCATTCGCCCTGCTGCTGGCGTCTTCGGCAATCCCCGCGCTCGCCGAAGACAAGCTGCAATACTTCACCTGGTCGGGATACGAGCTGCCCGAATTCAACAAGAGCTTCCTCGCCGCGCATCCGGACGGGGTCGAATTCTCGATGTTCGGCGACGACGACGACGCCTTCACCAAGGTCAAGGCCGGCTTCCGGCCCGATGTCGCGCATCCCTGCTACGACAAGGTGGCGCGCTGGAACAAGGAAGGCCTTCTGCAGCCGATCGACACCAAGCGTATCAAGAACTGGGACTCGGTCTTTCCAGTCTTCAAGAACCTGCCCGACTTGCAGGCTGGCGACGGCAAGGTCTGGATGGTGCCGTGGGACTGGGGCAATACCTCGATCCTTTACCGCACCGACCTCGTGGCCAACCCGGATCCGAGCTGGAACCTGCTTTGGGACAAGCAGTATGCCGGCCGCATGGCGACCATCGACGCCGTGCACGACACGCCTGTCGTGGCGGCGCTGCTTGCCGGCGTCAATCCGTTCGACATGACGGCGCCAGAGATGGACAAGGTGGCCGAGAAGCTGCGCGAACAGCGGCCGCTGCTCAGCACCTACACAACCGACATGACCTCGGTCGAGCAGTCGCTGGCGAGCGGCGCGCTGGTCGCCGCCATGACCTGGAACGCGTCGGCGGTAGCGCTGAAGAAGCAAGGCGTGCCGGTCGAGTTCATGAAGCCGAAGGAAGGCATGCTGACCTGGTCCTGCGGCTTCGTCATGCTCAAGGATGCCAAGAACGTCGACCTTGCCTATGACTTCATCAACAGCCGTCTCGAAACCGATTCTGGCAAATATCTGATCGAAGCCTATGGCTATGGCAGCTCGACCAGTTCGGCCTTCGCTGCCGTGCCGAAGGAAGAGTTGGAGAAGCTGCAGTTGCCCGCCGATCCGGAAGTGATGCTTAAGACCACAGTCTTCACCGGACCGATGAAGCAGAACGACGACCTTGCCAAGATGTTCGAGAAGGTCAAGGCAGGCGGCTGACGCTGCCGATTGGCGAACGAACCCCTCACCCGGCTGCACTGCACCAGGGCCGGGTGAGAAGCCCCTGTCAGGATAGGAACGCCTAGAGATGCTGGATGATGTCGCCGAAAAGCCGAAGGAGTCACATGACGCCGACATACGCGTCGGCAGGCGGGTGCGTGCCCTGAGGCTCGAGCGCAATCTGTCGCTGGCTGAACTCGCAGCCAAGGCCGGCATTTCCATCGGCGCGCTGAGCCAGATCGAGCGCGGCATGTCCTCGCTGCGCGTGCGCGTGATCTGGCCGCTGGCCGCCGCACTCGACATCGAGCCGGGCGCCCTGATTGCCGATGGCGGCGATACGGTCAACGATCTCTATTGCGTGCGCGCCGGCAGCCGGCGTTCGTTGCCTGTCCGCTCCGAGGGCATCGCCAAGCAATTGCTGTCGCCGCCGGGTGCGGCCCTCACCGGACTGCTGGTTACCGTCGAGCCCGGCGGCGGGACGGCCGAAGCCTATGCCCATGCCGGCCATGAATTCGGCCTCGTCATGTCCGGCGAGGTCGAACTGACGATCGACGACGCGAAATATGTTCTGAAGGCCGGCGACAGTTTCGCGTTCAAAAGCACGCTGGTCCACGCCTTCCGCAACAGCGGCACGGAGCGCTGCCAGATCGTGTGGGTCAACACGACCAAGCCGTCGGAGGTGCGCGATGGCGCCTGACCCGTTGGTACGGCTTGAGGCGGTCTCCAAGGTCTTTGCAGGTGGCATCGTCGGGCTCGACGCCGTCGATCTCGACATAGCGCGCGGCGAATTCCTGACGCTGCTCGGACCCTCCGGCTGCGGCAAGACCACCAGCCTGCGCGTCATCGCCGGCTTCGAAAGCCCATCGAGCGGGCGCGTGCTGCTCGAGGACCGCGACATCACCGCGCTTCGCCCGTTCGACCGTCCGGTCAACACCGTGTTCCAGGACTACGCTCTGTTCCCGCACATGAACGTCGCGGAAAATATCGGCTTTGGCCTGTCGCTGCGCAATCTCTCGGGCAGCGAGCAGAAGAAGCGTGTGACGACAGCGCTCGACATGGTCGGGCTTGCCGACAAGCTCGAGGCGCGGGTGTCCGAATTGTCCGGCGGCCAGCGCCAGCGGGTGGCGCTTGCCCGCGCCATCGTCTGCGAGCCGCGCGTCCTGCTGCTCGACGAGCCCCTGTCGGCACTCGACGCGCACCTGCGCGAGCAAATGCAGGTCGAACTGAAGCGGCTGCAGTCGCAGCTCGGCACCACCTTCGTCATGGTCACGCACGACCAGACCGAGGCGCTGTCGATCTCCGACCGTATCGTCGTCATGAACAAGGGGCGCATCGAACAGATCGCGTCGCCAGCGACGTTGTACGACCGACCAGCCACGACATTCGTCGCAACCTTCATCGGCACCATGAACCTCCTGCAGTCGCGCTATGTCGGTAGCGACGACGGCCGGCTGCGCTTCGTGGCCGACG
>Ga0268266_10004162_pt1 | contig 13949 bp, 11 predicted proteins | sample KBSS13metaG_FD_190356 | JGI IMG/M metagenome (GOLD analysis project Ga0268266, IMG submission 190356) | Switchgrass rhizosphere microbial communities from Kellogg Biological Station, Michigan, USA - KBS S1-3 metaG (SPAdes) (version 2) | ecosystem: Host-associated > Plants > Roots > Rhizosphere...
CCTCGATTGGTGGTGCAAGGCAGGCCAGCAGGCGCTGAAGCGTTCCGCCTATACCGAGGCAATCGCACATCTCGGCAAGGCGGTCGCGATTGCCGATGGGCTGCCGGATGACCCGAGCCACACCATCCACCGGCTTCATCTTCAAGTCGCCTATAGCCGCGCGCTGCGGGGCAACCTCGGGCACAGCGCTCCCCAGACGGTCGCTGCGTGGACGCGCGCCCGGCAATTCGCAGCCAATATCAACGATCCGCGTGAACTGGCGCCGATCTATTCGGGCCTGTTCAATGCCAGTCTGACGCACGGCGAGATCGGGCCGATGTGGGAACTGGCGGATGCAACAATGAACGCCGCCAATAGACGGCCGGACTCACCGGTCGCCGCAGTCGTCGCACATTGGACAAACGGGGCGACATGCTGGTTCGGCGGTGACTATTTGAACGCGAGAACGCATCTTGAGCAGGCGCTCGCGAGCTACGGTGCTGAACCAAATCTGGAGACTTTCAGGGCATCAACCCTGGACCTGCCGTTCGTCATCATGAGATTTCTTGCCCTGGTGCTTTGGCCGATGGGTCAGATCGATCGCGCCCGCCGGCTCGCCGCTGATGCGGTGCGCTGCTCGGGAGAAAAGCGAGCGCTCTCACAGGCCAATGCACTGGTGCACAAGGCGGTCTTCGATGGATTATGCGGCGGGCCGTTACAGCAGACAGAGACGATCCTTGCGCTCGCACTCGCCCGCGACCACACCATGCCGTTGTACGTCGCCGCGGGCACATACCTAACTGGTCTTGCAAAGTGGCGCGCCGGCGACCGTGAAGCCGGGCTTGCGGAAATGCGTCGAGGCTGGACCTTGCTGCACGAAAATGACTGCTACCTTTGTGAGCCATTCTGGGGAATGCAGATCGCCGTGGCGAATGCAGCGGTGGGACAAACGGATACCGGGCTGGAGATCTTGCGCGGGTTGATCGCCACGACGGAACGGACAGGTCAGCATTGGCTCGATGCCGAGTTGCATCGTGTTCGCGGTGAGCTGCTATTGCGCCGCGATCCGGCCAATTTCTGCGAGGCAGAGGGCGCCTTTAAGAGGGCCCTTGAGATAGCGAGGGGCCAGCAGACGAAAGCTTTCGAATTGCGTAGCGCGCTTGGGCTTGCGCATCTTTTCATCAACAACGGTCGAGAAACGGCCGGGTTCGACGTGATCAGCCGAGCCCTGATCGATCTCGATACCGGGCAAGACCTCTGCGAAATCGAACAGGCGAAGAAACTGTTCGGACAGATCCGCTAGCCGAGTGCGGCTAGAGTCGCGAGTCGGATTGCCGATCCGAGCCTGGCGAGACCTGCGACGGCGGCAGGTTGATCATGCTCTGCAGCAGTTCGCCGACCATCGAGAGATGGTTTCCTTGACCGCCATACTGATGCATGAGATCGGCGAGATAGGTGGTCGCGACGTTGAGCCGCTGCGCCAGCAATCGCGCGATCAGCAGCGCCACCGCCGGCTGGTCGCGCAGGAACGCCGCGGCATCGTCGAACTCACAGACCACTGAATCGGACGCGGCCCGAACGGTCGCGGTATGCGGTTGATCGAGCAGCACCGACATCTCTCCGAACATCGCCCCCGGCTCGCTGACGACGGCAACAATGCTGTCGCCCTTGACGACTTCCAGCCGTCCCTCGAGCAGGACGAACAGATGTCCGGTCTTGCTGCCCTCGTGCAGCACGAGCGTGCCTGCCGCCACCTCCCGCCTGGTTGCTCCGTCACAATAGTCCAGCATCGCGCGCATCGGCATCGTCTCCATATCCGCCAAGACTAGGCACTCATCGTGCCAAGGTCGAACGGTAAGCCGGGGCTCGATGCTCAAATTGTCGGCAGTTGAAGATTCTCAAGCCGGTGCGGCGCTCGTCACCGGCAGGAAGTCACCGATGGCATCCAGGAACAGCCGGGGCGACTGCAATTGCGGCACATGGGCACAGCCCGGGATGATTTTCAGATCGGCTTGCGGCAGGCCTGCGGCCAGTTCGTGCGACATCGGCGGCGGTGTCGCCTCGTCATGTTCGCCGACCAGCACCAGGGTCGGCACCCTCACCTTGCCAAGCTCCGGCCGCAGATCGAGCGCCGCCAGCGCATCGCAGGCGGCGCGAAACACCTCCGGATCGGTGCGCAGGAAAGCCTCGCGGCGGTCCTGCATCAAGTCCGGATGCGCGGCCTGAAACTCCGGCGCAAACAGCCGGCGCATCGCTACGTCCGTGATCGCCGGCAGCCCCTTTGCCATGGACGCGCTCGCCATGTTGCGAAAAGCTTCGCGCCCCGGCGCCGAGAACGCCGCGCCGCAATCGGCCAGGACAAGCCTGGTCGCGATGCCGGGATGCCTGATAGCCATCTGCAGCGCCACGAACCCGCCATAGCCGTTGCCGAGCACGATCGCCGCTTCGCCGCCGGCTGCATCCCCGACCGCCTCGGCCATCCGGTCGGCGACGGCTGCCAGACCTCCTGCCACGGCGTGCGATTGGCCGAACCCCGGCAATTCCGGAACGATCACGCGAAACGACTTCGATAATTCGGGAACGATGGCATCGAAGCTCGCGCGGTCCGACAGCAGCGAATGGAACAGAAACAACGGCGGCCCATCGCCCGACTGCGCGGCGTTGACGGTTCCTGAAGCAAGTAGCCGATCCATCCCGTTCTCTCTTTCATATGTCCTCGAGCGCCCACTTTTGACGCGCCGGACTGCCGATCGCCAGATTAAAATCGGTGTCATTTTGGGCTTTCTGGCCTTGACGTGATATTTCACAGATGCCTATCTATGGGAGGCATCTGAAGGAATTTCTATGCTTTTGCGCGATAATGTCTACGAAAATCTCCGATCTGATATCCTCACATGTCACTTCGCGCCAGGCGATGATATGCGAGAACAGGACCTCGCCGAGCGCTACGCCGTGAGCCGCCAACCCGTGCGCGAGGCGCTGTTGCGGCTCGAACGCGAGCATCTCGTCACGGTGACGCCGCGCCAGGGCTACCGGGTCAATCCGATCTCGCTGGCCGATGCGCGCGACCTGCTGCGCTTTCGCTTTGCGCTGGAGCCGGCCTGCGTGATGGATGCGATCGAGAGCGCGAGCGACGACACATTGAAGTCGCTGAATGAATTCCGCCGCTTCTCCGGCAACCACGAAGACTTCATCGCCTACAACCGCGCCTTCCACTCGGCGCTCGCACATGCCTCCGGCAACCGCCGCATGGCTGCCGCGCTGTGCGACCTGATCGGACAGGCCGACCGTCTGGTGCGCGTCAGCGTCGCCAATCTGAAGGGCCACGATCCGGCGAAGCTCGTTGCCGAACACGTCGCGCTGATCGAGGCGATGCAGCGGCGCGACGGGCGCACGGCCGCCCGTCTCATCAAGGCGCATATCGCGCAAACCGAAAAACGCGTGCTGCCGGCGCTCAAGCGCAACGCCGTCATCGTCGATGCGAGGGAAGCATGAACATCTCCTCAAAGCCCGGCGTCGTCGACGTCGAGATCCATGGTAATTTCGTCGACGGCCGCGAGGTCGAAGCCGGCTCCGGCGAGATGCTCGACGTCCGCAACCCCGCAACTGGCGACGTGATCGCGCGGATTCCGAATTCGACGGCTGATGACATCGACCGCGCCATGAAAAGTGCGCGCGCTGCTTTTGAGGGTAAGGCCTGGGGCGGCATGGATACGCGCGCACGGGCGCGGCTCGTCAATCGCCTCGCTGACGCCTTCGAGGCCAATCTGGACACGCTGTACCGGCTGGAAACGCTGAACAACGGCCGCCCGGTCAACGAGACCCGCGCACAGCTGTCGCGGCTGCCGGATTTCTTTCGCTACTACGCGGGCCTGGCACTGGCGCGTCGCGACTCCGTCATCCCCGTCGAAGGCTCATACCTGAACTACACCTTGCGCACGCCGATCGGGATCGTCGCCAACTGCACCCCGTTCAATCATCCGCTGATGATCCTGTGCAAGTCGCTGGCCGCCGTGCTGGCGACCGGTTGCGTCACCGTCGTCAAGCCGTCGGAATACACCCCGCTGACGACCTTGAAGCTGGCGCAGATCTTCACCGAAGCGGGCCTGCCGCCCGGCGTGTTCAACATCGTCCTCGGCCTCGGCCAAAGCGCCGGCAAGATGCTGGCCGAACACGGCGACATCAACAAGCTGGTGCTGACCGGCGGCACCGAGGCCGGCCGCATCGCCGGCGGCGCGGCCGCAAAGGTGTTCGCGCACCAGACCATGGAGCTCGGCGGCAAGACGCCGGTGATGGTGTTCGATGATTTCGACGTCGATCGCGCCGTCAACTACGCCGCGTTCGGGGCGTTCATCGGCGCGGGCCAGACCTGCGTCTGCGCCTCGCGCCATATCGTCCAGGCCTCGATCTACGACGAATTCGTCGAGAAACTGAAGGCCAAGACACAGACCATTCGCATCGGCGATCCCTTCGATCCAAACACCCAGCTCGGACCGGTGATCTCGGCGCGGCAGCGCGATCGCGTGCTGACCTATTCGCGGTTCGGCCATGAAGAGGGCGCGCGCCTCGTGACGGGTGGTGTTGCCGCAAAAGTGCCCGGTCATGACAACGGCTATTTCGTCGAGCCGACCGTGTTCGCCGACGTGAAATCCGACATGCGCATCTTCCAGGAAGAAGTGTTCGGCCCCTTCACCTCGGTGACGCCGTTCAAGGACGAAGCGGACGCGCTCAGGCTCGCCAATGATTCTCCGTTCGGGCTGGCAGCGGCGGTCCGCACCCGCGACGTCGGCCGCGCGCATCGCGTGGCGGCGGCCGTCAAGGCCGGCATCGTCTGGATCAACGACCATCACCGCCTCGACCCGGCCTCGCCCTGGGGCGGCGTCGACGATTCAGGCATCGGGCGCGAGTGCGGCACCGAAAGTTTCGACGATCATTTCAACACCAAGAGCGTGATGGTCGCGACGCACGACCAGCCGTTCGACTGGTATCGCGACACGGCGAACCAGCGACGATTGAACTAGCCAGCAACAGCCGGCGAACCGTCCAGAGAAGGCGGCAGGCGGCATCAACGAACAAACAGTAAAAGGGGAGCGATTCATGTCGACATCGGTAAACGCAGGCAGCCGTCTGGATCGGCTGCCGATCGGGCCGTTCCACCGCCGCATCATGTTCCTGATCGGCATCGGAATGTTCTTCGACGGCTTCGATATCTATCTTGCCGGCACCGTGCTCGGCGTGACCTTGAAGACCGGATTTTCCACGCTGCCGCAAAATGCGATGTTCATCTCGGCGACGTTCGTCGGAATGATGCTGGGCTCGTTTGCGACCGGCTTTCTCGGCGACCGTTACGGGCGACGCTTCACCTACCAGTTCAACCTGCTGGTATTCGGCCTCGCATCACTCGCGGCAGCCTTCGCGCCCAACATGACCATCCTGATCGCTTGCCGCTTCGTGATGGGCTTCGGGCTGGGGGCGGAGAACGTGGTCGGCTATTCGACCATGACCGAATTCGTGCCGGCGAAAACGCGCGGCAAATGGCTCGGGCTGATGGCGGTCTGCGTCGTGACGGGCTTGCCGGTATCGCTGCTGGTCGCATCACTGGTGGTTCCCGAGTTCGGCTGGCGCGCGATGTTCATCCTCGGCGGCGTCGGCGCGTTGGTCGTCTGGTACCTGCGCAAGTCGCTCCCGGAATCGCCGCGTTGGCTGGAAGCGGTCGGCCGCACCGACGAGGCCGAGGCGCTGATGCAGTCGATCGAGAAGGAAGCAGCCCAGGGGCAGCCACTGCCGGCTCCCGCTGCGGCGGCGACCATTCCGGCATCGCCCGATCTCGCCACGCTGTTCACGGCGCCGCTGCTGTCGCGCATGATCGTCGGCTCGGTCTGTCTGATCACGATCAACACGCTGCTTTATGGCTTTGTGACCTGGCTGCCGGTGTTCTTCATCAAGCAAGGGCTGACCATTGCAACGTCGTTCGGATATTCGCTGGTGATGGCGCTGGGCGCACCGATCGGCTCGGCCATTGGCGCGCTGACCGCCGACCGCTGGGGCCGCAAGCCGACCATCATCGGCGCATCCCTGATCTCGGTGGTGCTCGGCATCATCTACCCGATGATAACGGATCCGATGCTGCTGCCGGCAGTCGGCTTCGCGCTGACCGTGCCGATCTATGTGCTGGTCGCGCTGCTGTTCGGGGTCTACATCCCCGAACTGTTCCCGACCGAAGTACGCCTGCGCGCGTCCGGGATCGTCAACACGCTCGGCCGCGGCGCTACCATCGTCACGCCGTTCCTGGTGGTGATGCTGTTCGAGGCCCGCGGCGTCGCCGGCGTGATGGCGCTGATGATCGGGCTGTTGGTGGTGCAGATCATAACGGTCTGGGCACTCGGCATCGAGCCGCGGCATCGCAGCCTGGAAGAACTCAAGCGCGATGAGACGGCACCGACGCTGGCGAAGCAGGTGACCTGACGCTAGAGCACCGCATCATCAGCGGCGGGGACAACTCCGCTGCTGATGATTTCGAGCTCTCGTCCTGAAGACAACTCCGGACTGTTTGCGGCCTTGAGCCACGAGATGACCCGCCTCATTTTGGAATCAATCTAAACTAAGTGCTGGAATCGTTCTAAATCATGCCATTCGCGACATCACGTCGCTGACGACACGACCAACCGCTGCGCTACTGAGACCGGCATCTCCATCATTTGCCGGGCAGCCTCCATGACCAATTTTCGCGTTACCGCCGCAACCACAGCGTTGCTTTGCTTGACCGCATTCGGAGCCTCGCCGGCTTCCGCCGACGGCGAGGTCAACGTCTACACCTATCGCGAAACCAAGCTGATCCAGCCGCTGTTCGACGCCTTCACCAAGGACACCGGCATCAAGGTCAACGTGGTCTCGGCAAGTTCGGGTCTCGAGCAGCGCATGAAGGCGGAAGGCGCCAACAGCCCCGCCGACGTGCTGCTCACGGTCGATCTCGGCCGTCTCGACGACGCCGTGCAGGCCGGCGTCACCCAGCCGATCAAGTCGGTGGTGATCGACGAGACCGTGCCGGCGCAGTACCGCGACCCGGATGGACAGTGGGCCGGCATCTCGATGCGCGCGCGCGTGATCTACGCCTCGAAGGACCGCGTCAAGCAGGACAAGATCACCTACGAAGAGCTCGCCGATCCGAAGTGGAAGGGCAAGATCTGCATCCGCTCCGGCCAGCACATCTACAACAACGGCCTGTTCGCGGCCTATGTCGCCAAGTACGGCGAGGCCAAGGCCGAGGAATGGCTCAAGGGCGTGAAAGCCAATTTGGCGCAGAAGCCGTCGGGCGGCGACCGTGAAGCCGCGCGCGACGTCGCGGCCGGCAAGTGCGACATCGGCATCGGCAACACCTATTACTGGGCGCTGATGATGAACAACGATCCCGAGAAGAAGCCGTGGGCGGAAGCCACCAAGGTGATTCTGCCGACCTTCGAAGGCGGCGGCACCCACGTCAATCTGTCCGGCGTCGTGCTGGCCAAGAACGCGCCGAACAAGGCCAACGGCGTCAAGCTGATCGAGTGGCTCGCCGGCGACAAGGCGCAGCAGATCTATGCCGACGCCAACTACGAATACCCGATCAAAGCCGGAGTCGCCGTCAATTCGACCATCGCGGGGTACGGCAAGCTCACCGCCGATCCGACGCCGATCGCCAAGATCGTCACCAACCGCAAGGCGGCCTCGACGCTGGTCGACAAGGTCGGGTTCGATAATTGATCGCACCACGTCGCGACGGGTTTTCCGCCAACATGCCCTCTCCCTCCCCGGGAGAGGGCATAATGCTGCATGGGCTTCCGGCTCCTTGCCGATGTGAGTTGGCGTGACCCGAACTACGCATGCGGGGCGGATCGCCGCGTCGATCGCGGTCGCCACCGCCATTCTTGTCGCAGCTCCCGTCATCTCCATCATCGCGCTGGCAATGCAGCCGGCGCCTGACGTCTGGCAGACGCTGATCAAATATGTGCTGCCGCGCAGCCTTCTCGACACCGCGCTGCTGCTCGGCGGTGTCGGCGCCCTGTCACTCGCGATCGGCACCGGCACGGCGTGGGCGATCTCGCTGCATGAATTTCGTGGCCGGCAGCTGCTGCTGTGGCTGCTGCCGCTGCCGCTCGCGATCCCGACCTATCTCGCGGCCTACGTCTATGTCGATCTGTTCGAGCCGCTCGGACTGGTCCACAAGACACTCGCGCTTTGGCTGCCGCTGCCGGACGCGGTGCGCATGCTTCCGAGTTTGCGCTCGCTGCCCGGTGCCATCATCGTGATCGCACTGGTGCTCTACCCCTACGTCTATCTTTCGGCGCGCACCATGTTCCAGTTCCAGAGCGCAGAGTTCGCCGAGGCCGCGAAGACGCTCGGCGCAGGGCGCTGGACCACTTTCTGGCGTATCTCGCTGCCGATGGCGCGACCGGCGCTCGCCGTCGGTGTCGCGCTGGTGTCACTGGAAACGCTGAACGACATCGGCGCCAGCGAATATCTCGGCGTCCGCACGCTCACGGTCTCGGTGTTCACGACCTGGCTGAACCGCGGCAGCCTTGCCGGCGCCGCGCAGTTGTCCTGCTTCATGCTGGCGATCGTGGCCGGGCTGATCGCCATCGAACGCTACGGACGGCGCAACGTTACGACGGAGTTTTCCGCCGAAAGCCCGCGGCTAACACAGCGCACGCCGCTTACCGGCATCAGGGGCGGTCTCGCATTCGCAGCCTGCCTGCTGCCGATCGTATTGGGATTCTTGGTGCCGCTGCTGTATCTCGCGCATCAGAGTTTCAAGCGCGGGTTGCTGGCGAATTTCGACACGGCGTTGTGGCGCGACGCCTTCAACTCGATCGCATTCGCAAGCCTTGCGACGCTGAGCGCGCTGCTGCTCGGCTTTGCGACTATCCTGGCCTGGCGCTGGCGGCCGAATACGCTGTGTTTCGTCGCGATGAATATCGCGCAGACCGGCTACACACTACCCGGGCTCGTGCTGGCGCTCGGGCTGCTGGCGCCGGTACTCGCCATCGACAACGCGTTCAACACCCTTGCCGCATCGCTCGGACGATCGCTGCCCGGGCTGATCATGGTCGGGTCCGGCGCCGCCGTGGTCATCGCCTATGTGATCCGCTTTCTGGCGGTGCCGACCGGATTCATCAAGGCGGGGTTCGAACGGATCCCGCGCGATTACGACGACAGCGCCCGCGCCGTCGGCGCCGGCCAGAGCACGACGATGCGGCTGATCCATCTACCGCTGCTGCGCCCTGCCATGCTCGGCGCGGTTATCGTGGTGTTCGTGGATTGCCTTAAAGAATTGCCGGCGACGCTGTTGCTGCGGCCGCTCAACGTCGAAACGCTGGCGACCTCGATCTACCAATACGCCAGCCGCGGCAGCTTTGAGGAAGGCGCGCTCGCAGCCTTGCTGATCGTCGCCGCCAGCATCGGTCCGGTGGCATGGCTGACGCGGTTCTCGGACATTCCGAGCGGGCCGGCGTAACGCTGACGCGGCCTCAGATCGCCCGCGCAAAGCGCCGAAAGCCGGGTGAGCCCGTGATCGCCTCGAATGCCGGATCGCGCTTCTCTTCGGCAAAGGCAAAGCCGGCTTTGGCATAGCAGCGCTCAGCCGCGTCGTTGCCGATCAGAAACGAGATCGACGCCTGCTCGAATCCTGCGGCCCTTCCGGCGGCGAGCGCGTGATCGATCAGGGTCTGCATCAACCCTCGGCCCCGCGCCGATGGCTGCGATGCGACGTGCTCGATCAGCCAGTCGGCTTCGCCACCCTGCACCCAGCACGAACGGGCATAGGAACCGCGCGCGAAAATATCGGCGGCACTGAGGTTGGATGAGAATGCCACCTCCTCGATTGCGGCGCGCATGGTGTCGCGGGTCTCGCGCGAAGGCATGGCGCAGAGCGCGGCAGCCGGCTCGCCCTCAGCCTCGGCGATCAGGAACTGCGAGACGTGATACCAGGAGCGTGGCTTCGCCACCGCAAGCCTTGCCAGGAAATCGAGCACCTGCGGTTCGGCCTGCGCGAGCGCGAAGTCGAACCAACCCAGCGGTCGCGGACCGCGCTGCGACAGCAGGACGGTATGCGCGATGAAAGCAGCGTCGTCAGCGCGTCCCTGGCGAATGACCGGTGACATGGCTGCAGCCGCCCATCGCGCGCGTCTTTACGCGTTCTTGAGCGCGACGCGGAATTCGGCCTCGGTCTTGGCCTTCACCTCGTCCAGCGTGACACCGTCGGCGAGTTCGATCAGCGCCATGCCGTCCTTGCCGTGCTTGTCGATGGTGAAGACCGCCAGGTCGGTCACCACCATGTCGACCACGCGCTCGCCGGTCAGCGGCAGGTTGCAGGTCTTCAGCAGCTTCGGTCCGTCCTTGGCGGAGTGTTCCATGACGACGACGACGCGCTTGACGCCGGCGACGAGGTCCATCGCGCCGCCCATGCCCTTGACCATCTTCCCAGGAATCATCCAGTTGGCGAGGTCGCCGTTCTGCGCCACCTGCATCGCGCCGAGGATCGACAGATCGATATGGCCGCCGCGCACCATGCCGAAGGAATCGGCCGAGGAGAAATAGCTGGTGTCAGGCAGTTCGCTCACCGTCTGCTTGCCGGCGTTGATGAGGTCGGCGTCTTCCTCGCCCTCATAGGGGAACGGGCCCATGCCGAGCATGCCGTTCTCGCTCTGCAGGCTGACGTCGATGCCGTCGGGGATGTAGTTCGAGACCAGCGTCGGAATGCCGATGCCGAGGTTGACGTAATAGCCGTCGCGCAACTCCTTCGCGGCGCGCGCTGCCATCTGTTCACGGGTCCAGGCCATATTAGTTCTCCTGTGTCGCGCTCAAGCCGCGGGCCGCGGGCGGGTGTTGCGGAACTCGATCCGCTTCTTGCCGGTGCCCACTTCGATGATGCGCTTGACGAAAATGCCGGGCGTGTGGATGTGGTCGGGATCGAGTTCGCCGGCCGGAACCAGCTGCTCGACCTCGGCCACGGTGACCTTCGCCGCGGTCGCCATCATCGGGTTAAAGTTGCGCGCGGTCTTGCGGTAGATCAGGTTACCGGCGGTATCGCCCTTCCAGGCATGGACGATGGCGAGGTCGGCGAACAGGCCGCGCTCCATGATGTACTTCTCGCCGTCGAATTCCTTCACTTCCTTGCCTTCGGCGATCAGCGTACCGACGCCGGTCTTGGTGTAGAAGGCCGGGATGCCCGCACCGCCGGCGCGGATGCGCTCGGCGAGCGTGCCCTGTGGATTGAATTCGAGTTCCAGGTCGCCGGCGAGGTATTGCTGTGCGAACAGCTTGTTCTCGCCGACATAGGACGAGATCATCTTCTTGATCTGCCGTGTTTCCAAAAGCCGGCTGAGGCCGATGCCGTCGACGCCCGCATTGTTGGAGATGACGGTCAGGTTCTTGACGCCGGACTCGCGGATCGCGTCCGACAGGGTTTCGGCGATACCGCACAGCCCGAAACCACCCGACATGATCATCATGCCGTCCTTGAGAACGCCGTCGAGTGCCGATTTGGCGTCGGGATAAACCTTCTTCATGGAAATATGACCTGATGGAGGGAACGGCCGAAAGCCGGCATTACCGGGATTATTAGGCGAATTCTTCGCGGTGCGTCAATGACGGGGGATTTCGCCGCCGAACCGCCCGCCGGGCGCCATGTCGGCCTTGAAAGCGTCAAGAAAACCCTTCAAGTTGCGTGGGTTGGCACGGGCTTGACCTATGAGTTGCCTGCTCAACATAGACCTTTCAACCAGTCCCGTAGCATCAACCGAGTTCGGTTTAACCAGATCCGGATATGTCATTGACGATGGGCCAAGGAATGAAGCGCCTCGGGATGCCGATTGCAGCGCTGTTCGGCATGGCCGTGCTCGCCCTGATCGGGACCTCCTGGTTCCTGAACCGCGACGCGCTGCGGCAGGCGGTCGAGGCGCAGATCCGCGCCGTCACCGGGCTCGACCTTGTCGTGTCGGGCGCGATCGACGTTTCGGTATTTCCGGGCAGCTACGTCTCGTTTCACAATGTCGGGCTGAAGGGCGGCGGCACCACCGACCCCGCGCTGCAGGTCGACGTGCTGACGGCGAACCTACGCTTGTTGCCGTTGCTGCTGCGCCGCTTCGAAATCGCCGATGTCATGATGTTGCGGCCGCATATCCTGGTCATCAGGGACGGCAATGGCGCGAGCAACTGGACGCCGTTCGTCGAACGGATCGCACGCACGATGAAGCCCGGCGCCGAGAACCAGGTGTCGTTCTCGGAAATCAGGATCCAGGACGGCGTGCTCAAATATGAGGACGCCGCAAATCACGTCTCCGAACAACTCGGCGACATCGATCTCTCGCTGGCCTGGCCGTCGATCTCGCGTTCGTTCGCGGCGACGGGACAATTCGACTGGCGCAACGAGCGCGTCGACGGCTCGATCTCGGCCAGCGACTTCGTCGCAATGCTGTCCGGCGACCGCTCCGGCCTGAAGGCGCGCATCGTGAGCGCGCCGTTGAAACTGGCGTTCGACGGCTCGGTCGCCAACCGCACCAGCCTGATGATGGAAGGCACGATGACCGTCGACAGCCTGTCGCTGCGCAACGCGCTGCGCTGGATGGGACAGCCGGTGCCCGGCAGCGGCGGCTTCGGCCGCTTCGCGCTGAAGGCCCGCGCCAACGTGGTCGGCGCCTCGATCGCGCTGACCAACGTGAATGTCGAACTCGACGGCAACGTCGCCGAGGGCGTGATGACGGTGGCCAATAACGGCCGCCAGACTCTGCAGGCGACGCTCGCCGCAGGCAATCTGGACTTCACGCCCTACATCTCCACCGCGCGCTTGCTGGCGAGCGGCGCGCGCGACTGGAACCGGCAATTGTTCGACCTGAGCTCGCTTTCCGCCACCGATCTCGACATGCGCCTGTCGGCGGCGGGCGTGACGGTTGGCCCGACAAAACTCGGCCGCACCGCGTTTGGCGCCAATTTGCGCAACGGCGCGCTGGCGCTCTCGGTCGGCGAGGCGCAAATGTATGGCGGCATCGCCAAGGGCTCGTTCGGCATCGCGCGATCGGACACGGTGGCCGACGTCAAGGCGCAGCTCCAGTTTACCGACGTCGATCTGCAGGCCTGCGCCAACGAGTTGTTCGGCATCACGAAACTGTCCGGTCGCGGCAATCTCGGCCTGTCGTTGGTAGCATCCGGCGCGAGCCCGTTCGGGCTCGCCTCCTCGCTCGACGGCACCGCCACGCTCACCGGCCATGACGGCGCGATCGCGGGCTTCAATGTCGAGCAACTGTTGAAGCGGCTGGAGCGGCGGCCGTTGTCCGGCGGCGGCAATCTGCGTAGCGGTTCGACGCCTTACGACAATCTCAACGTTTCCGTCCGGTTCAACGACGGCATCGCTACCGTCGAGGATATCCGCGTCGACGGCCCGACCACGCGCCTGACGCTTACCGGGACCGCTTCGGTGCCGGCACGCGAATACGACCTCAAGGGCGTCGCCAGCCTGACGCCGGCCGCCGCCGGCGGCGACAAGGCCTTTGAACTCCCCTTCGTGGTGCAGGGCCCGTGGGACGATCCCTTGGTGTTTCCCGATCCGGAAAGCCTGATCCGCCGCTCACCGGGCGCCGCCCCGCTGCTCGATGCCGTGAAGGACCGCAAGACGCGCGATGCGGTGCGCTCGGTGATCGAACGGTTTACCGGCGGCGGTGCGCCGAAGCCTGCGGCGCCGGAATCGGCGGACGGGGCGAAGTCGAATTAGTCCGGCGACTGCCGCGTAGCCCGGATGAGCGGCAGCGACATCCGGGATTCCTGCTCGCCCGGTCCCGCTTATCGCGGAGCCGGTCATCTGGCGCGCATTCGCGCGACCCGTTGGCTCCCGCGGGCTACGTGCTGGCCCTTCAACTAAACGAGAGGCGCTGGAGGGCCCGTCGCCGGGCGGCCAAGTCTGCATTATGCTTGGCGCAATGCAGGATTGGAGCTCTCGGAGA
>Ga0268266_10004165_pt1 | contig 13945 bp, 13 predicted proteins | sample KBSS13metaG_FD_190356 | JGI IMG/M metagenome (GOLD analysis project Ga0268266, IMG submission 190356) | Switchgrass rhizosphere microbial communities from Kellogg Biological Station, Michigan, USA - KBS S1-3 metaG (SPAdes) (version 2) | ecosystem: Host-associated > Plants > Roots > Rhizosphere...
GACAACCGCAACGTGGCGCGGATGGCGCTGTTGTTGGCGGGCATCCCGGAGTCGGTTCCCGGCCAGACCCTCAATCGCCTCTGTGCGTCGGGCCTCGACGCGGTCGGCGCCGCGGGCCGCGCGATTCGATCAGGCGAAATCGATTTCGCGATTGCCGGCGGTGTCGAGTCGATGACGCGGGCGCCGTTCGTGATGGGCAAGGCGCCTGAGGCGTTTGCGCGCTCGGCCGAGATCTACGACACCACCATTGGCTGGCGCTTCATCAATCCCTTGATGAAGGCGCAGTATGGCGTCGATGCCATGCCGGAGACCGGCGAGAACGTCGCCGAGGAATTCCAGGTGTCGCGCGCCGACCAGGACGCGATGGCGATCCGCTCGCAGCAGCGCGCGGGCGCTGCGATTGCATCAGGCTATTTCGCCGAGGAAATCACGCCCGTGTCGGTGCCGGGCGGCAAGGCCGGGCCTGTCATCGTCGACAAGGACGAGCATCCGCGCCCCGAGACCACGCTGGAGGGCCTGACCAAACTGAAGCCGATCGTGCGCAATCCCGGCACGGTGACGGCGGGCAACGCGTCCGGCGTCAATGACGGCGCGGCGGCGATGATCCTGGCTTCTGAAGCCGCCGTGAAGAAGCACGGGCTGACGCCGCGGGCGCGCATCCTCGGGCTGGCGTCTGCTGCCGTGCCGCCGCGCATCATGGGCATCGGCCCGGTGCCGGCGACGAAGAAGCTGATGGAGCGGCTCGGCATCAAGATCTCTGATTTCGATTTGATCGAGCTCAATGAAGCCTTCGCCTCGCAGGGCATAGCCTGTTTGCGGCAACTGGGCGTCAAGGACGACGCCGACTTCGTCAACCCGCATGGCGGCGCAATCGCGCTCGGCCATCCGCTCGGCATGAGCGGCGCGCGGCTGGCGTTGACGGCGGTGCACGGCATGGAGAAGCGGGGCGGAAAGCTTGCTCTGGCAACCATGTGCGTCGGTGTCGGCCAGGGCGTCGCGGTTGCGATCGAGAAGATCAACTAGAACAACTGGTTGGGAGGGTGCAAAACTGCCCTTTCCCAAATTAGTTATGTCATATAATGATCGGCGGCGCGGCTGACCTGCGCCTGGCGAGGGAGGGATACGTCATGACATTGGTCTATCCAGTGCAGAGTCTCGCGGCGCATCCGCCGCGGCTGTCTCCCGGCTACAAGAGCACGGTCAAGCGTTCGCCGTCGAAGCCGTTGATCCCGATGCGTCACACGCTGTCGGAACTGACCGGGCCGGTCTACGGCCACGAGACGGTGCGCGCGAACGATCACGACCTCACCGTTCAAGGCAAGGCTGAGCCGATCGGCGAACGCATCATCGTGCACGGCCACGTGCTCGATGAAGACGGCCGCGGCGTGCCGAACACGCTGGTCGAACTCTGGCAGGCCAATTCCTGCGGCCGCTACGTCCATGTCGTCGATCAGCATCCCGCGCCGCTCGATCCGAATTTCACCGGCGCCGGACGCGCGCAGTCGGACGCGAAAGGTTATTACCGCTTCGTCACCATCAAGCCCGGCGCCTACCCGTGGGGCAATCACCACAACGCCTGGCGGCCGGCTCACATCCACTTCTCGGTGTTCGGCCATTCGTTCGTGTCGCGCCTCGTCACGCAGATGTATTTCCCCGGCGATCCCCTGTTTCCGTTCGATCCGATCTTCAATTCGGTGACCGACGAGAAGGCGCGCAACCGGATGATCTCGTCGTTCGATCTGGAAAACACCAAGCCGGATTGGGCGCTGTGCTACCGCTTCGACATTGTGCTGCGCGGGCGCAACGCCACGCCGATGGAGACCAAGTAAGTGTCACAGGCCAAACCGAACGGCATCACCCCCTCGCAAACCGTCGGTCCCTATTTTGCCTACGGCCTGACGCCGGGCGGCAAATACGACTGGAACGACGCGTTCAACAATAACCTGGTGACATCAGATACGTCGGGTGAACGCATTCGCATCGAAGGTCAGGTGTTCGACGGCGATGGCGCGGTCGTACCGGACTGCATGCTGGAGATCTGGCAGGCGGATGCCCAGGGGCGCTTCTCCGACCCGCAGGACAAGCGGGCGCAGCCGAATAATTCATTCAAGGGATTCGGCCGCGTCGGCACCGATGCCAACGGCGGCTACGCGTTCGACACCATCAAGCCGGGGCTGATCGCCGATCCCGACGGCAAGCCACAGGCGCCGCATATCGTGCTCGCGGTCTATGCGCGCGGCATGCTGCTGCATCTCTATTCACGGATTTATCTCGACGGCGAAGCGGCCAACGCCGCCGATCCGGTGCTCGCGCTGGTGCCGGCCGACCGCCGCGCGACGCTGATCGCGACGCGCCAGCCAGGCGGCAACGCGGTCTATCGTTTCGATATCCATCTGCAGGGCGATAAAGAGACTGTTTTCTTCGACGTCTGACTACATGCGCGCGGATGGTGCGCTCTTCACCCGCCCCTTGAGGGGGCGGGTCGGCTCGCATGGAGCGAAGCGAAATGCGAGACGGGGCGGGGTGACAGTCTCTCAACTCGGGTACTGTCGGACGCGGAGAGACCGTCACCCCACCTCGCCGCGCGTTGCACGCGCGTCGATCCTCCCCCTCCAGGGGAGGATGGCAGTTTGCGCGTTGATAAAACGGGTGGGCACGTCGCTGCGCTCCTCTGCTCACTCTACGAAAGCAGTGCCTTGATCACGATGCGTGCCAAATATCTGACCGGCCTGATCGGCGCGCCGATCGCACAGTCTGCCGCGCCGGCGATGCACGAGCAGGCAGCCGAGGCGCTCGGCGTGCGTTGCCATTACCAACTGATCGAAATCGCAGGCGCCGACCCAACCACCTTGCGTGCGTTGCTCGACGGGGTCAGACGCCTTGGTTTCGCCGGCGTCAACGTCACGTTTCCCTACAAGGAAGCCGTGATCCCCTTGCTCGATGAAATGTCGGCGCGGGCGCGTGATATCGGCGCGGTCAACACCGTCGTCGTGCACGACGGACGGCTGATCGGCCATAATACCGACACCACGGGATTCGAGCGCGCGACCGCCGAGGCGGGCGTTGTCGCCGATCGCGGAGCGGTCGCGCTGATCGGGGCTGGCGGCGTCGGCAAGGCGATCGCATTTGCCCTTGCAAATCTTGGCGTCGCCGAACTCGGAATTTTCGATGCCGATCGCGCCAAGGCCGAGGCGCTGGCGATGCAATTGCGCGGCCGTCTGCAAGCGCGGGTCGCCGATGATGTCGCGAGCGCGCTGCAGGGTGCGGGCGGCGTGGTCAACGCAACGCCGGTCGGCATGCTGCCGGATCGCGGCATGGCTGTGCCGGAAGCGCTGTTGCATCGTGACCTCTGGGTCGCCGACGCGGTCTATACGCCGCTCTGGACGCCGCTGCTGACCGCGGCAAAAGCAAAGGGCGCCAAGGTCATGACCGGGCGCGAGCTTGCGATCTACCAGGCTGCGGATGCATTCGAGTTGTTTACCGGATTGACGCCGCCGGTCGCCGCAATCGGGAAGGCGTTCGACGCCGTGATGGCAAGCCGATACGCTGCTGCGTAACGGGTATCGCCACGGCAACGCACGCCGCGTCTATCTCTTCGCGGGCGCGTCCCTTGTCCTATTGCTGAGTCCCCTGCGGTCTCGGCTCGTTGGCTGTCCCATCCGAAAAACCATCAAGGCATCTACTTACGCATCGCCGATTTCACGGAGACGCGCCGCTGCTTAGCGCTCATTGGCGCTGCCGCCGTACCAGGCGACTTGACATGAGTGATCCGTTATATAATAATATTGTTATATAACTAATATGAGATGTACCATGCCGAACCTCGACGCCTCCTTTTCCGCGCTGGCCGACCCGACACGCCGGGCGATTCTGGCGCGCCTCGCGCTGGGTGAAGCCACCGTCATGGAACTGGCCGAGCCGTTCGACATGACCCAGCCCGCGATTTCCCGCCATCTCAAGGTTCTCGAGGGCGCCGGGCTGATCACCCGCCGCGTCGAAGGCACCAAGCGGCCGTGCCGGCTTGCGCCGGCGGCCGTCAACGAGATCGACCAATGGCTTGCCATGCTCCGGCAGGCCCTTTCCGCAAATTACAACCGGCTCGACGACGTTCTGGCCGCCATGAAAACCGAAGAGTGAAAGGTAGAAGCGATGAGCAAGATGACGCTGAAGACCGAAGGCGACCGCCATGTCGTCGTCACCAGACGCTTCGCCGCCGCGCCCGAAGCGGTCTATCGCGCGCACACCGAACCTGCGCTGATCCAGAAGTGGCTGCTCGGTCCGGACGGCTGGACGATGCCGGTTTGCATCAACGAGGCGCGACCGGGTGGCAAGATCCGCTACGAGTGGACCAACGGCGAAGGCGCCGGATTTTACGTGACTGGCGAGTATATCGAACTGGTGCCCTTCAGCCGTCTCGTTCATGTCGAGCGAATGCACATGCCCGATGCGACGCCGGACAACCACGTCGAAACGACCTTCGCAGCCGACGGGGCCGGTACATTGATGACCATGCGAATGACCTTGCCCGATGCCGCGACACGAGACGCCATGCTGTCGACCGGCATGGAGCATGGAATGGAAGCGAGCTACGTCCGGCTCGAGGGCACGCTCCCGTCATAGCAGGCGCCCTGAAACAAAAGCTGCACGCCAAACCGGGAGATCGCCGTGATCGAACCGCTTCGTATCCTTCAAACCACGCCGCAGCTCACGGCATCGATTCAGCTCAGGATTTCGCGCGAAGAGATTCGCCACGTCATGGGGCCCGGACTTGCCGAACTGAAGGCGGCTGTCGTCGCCCAGAATGTCGCGGTTACAGGCCCGTGGTTCACGCACCACTTTCGCAATCCCGGCGAGGTCTTCGACTTCGAGATATGCCTGCCGGTCGCAACGCCGGTCGCTCCGGCCGGTCGCATGAAGCCGGGGCAGTGGCCAGCCATGAAGATCGCCCAGACCACCTATCACGGCGGTTTTGAGGGTCTCGGCAACGCCTGGGGCGAGTTCATCGGCGTCATCAAGGCGGCGGGACACGAGACCGCCGACGGCCTCTATGAGTCCTGTGCGGTCGGCCCGGAGCTGAGCCCTGATCCCTCGGCGTGGCGGACAGTGCTCAGCAAGGAACTGCTCGAACCCTGAATTCTACTCGATCACCGCATGATCCGGCGCGGCCGACTGCGCGCGCAGGGCGGCCTTGGTCGAGCCGATCATGATGGCGAGCGGGATCGCGCAGGCGGTGAAGATCATCACCATCTGGTAGTCATGCGAGAACGCGATGATCTGCGCCTGCACCTTGACCATCGCGTCAGCCATGGCGCGGCCCGTGTCGGTCGCCAGATCGATCATGCCGCGCACGTTCGGCATCTGCAGCGCGTGATTGAACGGATTGATGTGCTCCGACAGGATCGCGTAGGTGTAGCGCGAACCTTGCGTCAGTTGCGCGATGACGAGCGAGATGCCGATCGAGCTCGCGACGTTGCGCATCAGGGTCAGCATCGAGGTGCCGTCGGTGCGCAGATGATTGGGCAGCGTCAGGAACGCTACCGTGGAAAGCGGCACGAACACCAGGCCGAAGCCAAAGCCTTGCACCACGCTGATGACCACGATCTCGGTCCCGCCGGTCTGGTCGGTCCAGCCGGTCATGTAGAACAGCGAGCCAGCGGTCAGGCTGAGGCCGCAGATGATCAGCGTCCGCGCCTCGACGTGGCGCATGATGCGGCCGACGAGCATCATCGCCACGAACGTGCCGCAGCCGCGGCTCGCCAGCAAGAGCCCGGCTGTGATGATGGGGTAGCCGATCACGTTCTGCAGGAACGGCGAGGACAGCGCCATCGTGGAGAACAGCACCAGTCCCATCACGGCCATGAACACGCAGCCGCTGACGAAATTTCGGTCCTTGAACAGGGCGAACTGGATGAAGGGCCGGTCGGTCGTCAGCGAGTGCGCGAGGAAATAATAGAAGCCGATACCGGCGATGATGAACTCGGCGATAATCTCGTTGGATTCCAGCCAGCCGAGTTGCTCGCCACGGTCGAGCGCAAGCTGCAGCGCGCCAATCGCAATCGCAAGCGCGGTGAAGCCGAACCAGTCGAAGCGCAGTTCGAGATTCGTTTTGGTCTCGTCCATGAAGATCACGAGGCCGAGCACGGTGAAGACGCCGAACGGCAGGTTGACGAAGAACACCCAGTGCCAGGAATAGGTCTCGGTCAGCCAGGCGCCGAGCGACGGGCCCATGATCGGTCCCATCATCACGCCCATGCCCCAGATCGCCATCGCTTTCGCCCGCTCATGCAGCGCGTAGGAGTCGAGCATCACGGCCTGCGACAGCGGCACCAGCGCCGCGCCGAACACGCCCTGCAGCAGGCGGAACAGCACCATCTGGCTGATGTCCTGCGCCAGCCCGCACATCACGGACGCGATGGTAAAGCCGGCCGAGCAGATGATGAAGATACGCTTGCGGCCAAAGCGGTTGGCGATCCAGCCCACCGGCGCGGTCATGATCGCGGCGGCGACGATATAGGAGGTCAGCACCCAGTTGATCTGGTCCTGAGAAGCCGACAGCGTGCCCTGCATGTAGGGCAGCGCGACGTTGGCGATGGTGGTGTCGAGCGCCTGCATGATCGTCGCCGTCATGGCGCAGATCGTCACCATGTTCCGGCGCAGGCCCGGAACGGCTGCCGATGATGCGCCCGGCGTCGTCATGGCGGCTATTCCTGCTCCTGGTTTGCCACCGCCGGCGACATGCCGAGCAGGGCTGGCAGCGACCGGCGATGGTTGGTGTCGATCGTGGCGTACACGCTCATGCCGGCCTTCAGCTTGCGAACGAACTTGTCGTTCTTGTCGAAATAGATCCGCACCGGCACGCGCTGCACCACCTTGACGAAATTGCCCGACGCGTTCTGCGGCGGCAGGATCGCGAATTGCGCGCCGGTGCCGGGCGAGAGCGAGCCGACCGTGCCCTTGAACAAATGATTGGGGAAGGCATCGACCTCGAGCGTGACGGATTGCCCGACCGTGACATAGGTGAAATCAGACTCTTTCGGATTGGCGTCGACCCACGGATTCGAGGTGTCGATGATGCTGAACACCGGTGCGCCCGCCATCACGAAGCGGCCCAGCTGAATCTGTTCGACCTGCGTCGCGATGCCGGCCATCGGCGCGCGCATCACGGTGTGGTCGAGGTTGCGCTGGGCCTGGTCGAGCGCCGCCTTGGCCTGGGCATAGGGCGGAAATTCCGCGAGCGGCAGATCGGGATTGCCGAGCAGTTGCGCCTTGGCAGTGGCGATCTTCTGCTGCAGCAACTGGTATTGCGCGCTGGCGGTGACGAGCGCGGTGGAAGCATTGTCGAGGTCGAGCTGCGAGCCGAAATTGTTCTTCACCAGCGCCGACTTGCGGTCGACGTCGCGCTTCTTCAAGTCCATGCCCTGCTGCGAAAGATCGCTCATCTGGCCGTAGATCCGCAGGTCTGCGATCAGATTGTCATAGGTGACGTTGGCCTGCGCGAGGCTCGCTTTGGCCTGCGCCACGGCGAGGCGGAACGGCACCGGATCGATCTCGAACAATACGTCGCCGGGAGCAACCTGTTGGCCCTCCTTCACCACGACCTTCTCGATCTTGCCGGAGATGTCGGGCGTGATCAGAACCTTCTGCGCGCCGACATAGGCGTCGTCGGTGGTCACGTAGCGGCCGCCATTGAGATAGAACGTCACGCCGGCCACCAGCGCGACCAGCGGCAGCACCACCAGCAGCAGGAACCGGCGGTAGCGGCGCAGGCCGGCCATCAGCCGGCGGCGCGGCTCGGCGGCGAGTTTCGGCCGCGCCTCCGGCGATGCGGGGCTGCCCTTCTGTTCGGGCGGGAATTTGAGCACGGGATCAGCCATAGCGCTGTTCCTTTCGCGGAGGTTGGTTCGCCGGATGCTGGATCGCGTTGCGAACGTTTTCCTTGATCAGGTCGAGTTGGGCGAGCAGGCGGTGGGCATCGGCGGGGTTGATGCCTTCCAGCGCGGTCGCGGTGAGTTCGGAGCGCAGCCCGGCGAGCTTGCCGAGCAAGGGGCGCGCGGCCTTGCGCAGATAGAGGCGGTTGACGCGGCGGTCGTTCTCGTCGCCCCGGCGTTCGATCCAGCCATTGTCGCAGAGCTTGTCGATCAGCCGCGTCAGCGTGATCGGCTGCATCTCCATCTGTTCGGCGAGTTCCGACTGCTTCAGGCCCTCGGTTCGCTCGACCTTGGCCAGAACCGCCCATTGCGCGCGGGTAATGCCGTAACGCGCCGCCTGCCGGTCGGCATAGGCGCGCATCATCCGCTGCACCTCGCCGAGCGTAAACAAGAAGTTCATATCCACGGAACCGCGCATGGGCCTCGCCTCCATAAGCTTGCGATATAATAAGCTTGCTTATGAATTCTGCATGGCGCGTTAACAATGGCCTGATCCGCTTCCAGCACATGGCTGGGAACCGGGAGGTTGCCGGGCTTTGGGATTGGCGGTCAGAATGCTACAAAAGCGCCAGATGACCCTGACAAAGCCGACATTTCCCGCGCCCGACCACGATCACGGCCGCTGCACCGCGGACGCGATGGCGCATGCGGAGAAGGTTTGCGCGCGGCGGACGCAGAAATTCACGCCGATTCGCCGCCAGGTGCTGCAGGCGCTGCTGTCCAGCCACCGTCCGCTCGGGGCCTACGAGGTGATCGACGAACTCGCCAAATCGATGCCGAGGCCGGCGCCGATCACGGTGTACCGCGCGCTGGATTTCTTGATGGAAAACGGCCTCGTTCACAGAATCGAGAGCCGCAACGCCTTCCTCGCCTGCGCGCATGACCATGACGAAACCTCGATGGTGGCGTTCCTGATCTGCGATCATTGCGGCTCGGTCGGCGAAATTCCCGCAGCCCCGGTGGCGCAAAGCCTCAATGCGGCGGCGCGCGCCTCCGGATTCGCGCCAAAACTTTCCGTCGTCGAGATCGCGGGCACCTGCGCGCACTGCCAGAAATAATAACAACACGGCGTTCAAGCCGCGACACGAGGAACAATGCCCGCCCAAAAGATGTCTCCCTCCACCGGGCGTGCGCTCACCCCCGGCGCCATCGCTTTGGTGCTGATGCTGTGCCTGAGCTGGGGCTTCAACCAGATCGCGATCAAACTCGCGCTGCCCGACGTGCCGCCGATGCTGCAGGCGCTGATCCGTTCCGCCGGCGCGCTGCCGGTCATGCTGTTCGCCGGCTGGCTGCGCGGGGTGAAATTCTTCGAACGTGATGGCTCGCTGCTGCCGGGCCTGTTGGCGGGGACGCTGTTCGGCATCGAGTTCGTGCTGATTTTCACCGGGCTGGTATTTACGTCTGCATCGCGCGCAGCGGTGTTTCTCTACACCGCGCCATTCTTTGTCGCGCTAGGCTCCCACCAGTTTCTCGGCGAACGCCTGAGCATCCTGCAATGGAGTGGCCTTGGGCTCAGCTTTGCGGGCGTCGCGCTCGCGATCGGCGTGCCGCAGCCGAATGTCGATGCGAAGGTTTTGCTCGGCGACCTGCTGGTTGTCGCCGGTGGCGCGCTATGGGCAGCGACCACGCTGATCGCCAAGGGAACGCGCCTGCGTAACGCCGCGCCGGAGAAGGCGCTCGGCTACCAGGTCGCAATATCCATCCCGATCCTGGGCTTCGCATCATGGCTGTTCGGCGAAAACATCACTCACATGCCGAGCGCGCTGTCGATCTCGCTGTTGGCCTATCAGGCGATCTGGGTGGTGGGCTGCACCTTCGTGATCTGGTTCGCATTGATAAAGACCTACTCGCCGAGCAAATTATCGTCGTTCACCTTCATCACGCCGCTGTTCGGCGTCGTCGCCGCCTACTTCATCATGCACGATACCTTGACCATCGCCTTCGGCGCCGCGGCGCTGCTGGTCGTTGCGGGGCTTTATCTCGTGAACAAGCCGGATCCGAAGGTCACGCCGGATCCGAATCTGCCGGTCTAACTCCGTCATTGCGAGCGAAGCGAAGCAATCCATCTTTCTGCACGCGCTGAAAGATGGATTGCTTCGTCGCTAACGCTCCTCGCAATGACGCGGATAGAGCTCTACCCCGTCTCGATCGGCAACGACGCATCCTTGGCCCATTCGCCCATCGAGCCGTCGTAGAGCGTGAGGTTTTCGTAGCCGAGCCGGTGCAGCAGGAACAGATCGACGGTCGCCGAGATGCCGCCGCCGCAATAGGCGACCACGCGCTTGTCCTTCGTGATGCCCTGCGCCCTGAATTTCGCTTCGGCTTCCGCGAGCGGGACGAATGCCTTGGTCTGGGGATCGAGCAGCGTCGCCGCCGACACGTTGCAACTGCCGGGCACGCGACCGGGCCGGCCGTAGCGGCTGGGCTCGAGACCTTTATGGAATTGCGGGCCGAGCGCGTTGACGACGACGGTGCCCCGCTCGGAGGTGGCGGCGAGCGTTTGGTGCTTGTCGACGAATAATCCGTCCTTTGGTTTTGCCGCGAAGGTGGCCGGCCTGTATCCCTTGGCCGGCCCGGTTTCGAGCGGGCGGCCTTCGAGCTTCCACTTGTCGAGCCCGCCGTCGAGCACGGCGACATTCTCGTAGCCGAGCGAGGTGAGCATCCACCAGAACCGCGTTGCCCACATCGGCGTGCCGATGCTGTACAGCACCACCCGGCTGCCATTGGAGACGCCGTGCCGGCCGAACGCCGCCTCGAGATGCGCGACATCCGGCATCATGAAGCGAAGCGCGGTGTTGGGATCGGAGAACTCGCCCTGCAAATCCAGAAAGTCCGCGCCCGGAATATGCCCGGTTTCGAACGTGTGCCGTCCGGGTACGGCGAGATAGGGCTGGCTGGAGCCTTCGGGGGCGGGTTCAAGGTAGGTGGTGCAGTCGAACAGGCGCAGATCGGGCTGACCCAGAATATCAGCGAGTTCCGCGGTAGAGATCAGCTCGTTACGCCCCGGCATGGTCGCCTCCCGTTATTTTTCGGTGATGCTAGGCCTCTGATGGGGCTATGAAAAGGCGGCCGGGACGTATGCCCGCCCTTTCAATTCGGCGATTCCTGTCCAATATAGCGGTTAACGGAAGACGAGGTCTGTTGCCTTGCTGGTGGCCTCCGCGGTCAACCTAAGCGATTGAATATAAAGCGAAAAATTCCATGTGTGACGAGGCGCACTGCGCTTTCGCCGCGCCCTTGGTGAATGTCACCAAAACCTGATATTCGAGACCCCCATGAACAAGCCCGAAATGATCCAGCAAGACGACGTGGCCGGCCCCAGGGCCCGGCATAAAACCACCCAGGTCATGGTCGGCAATGTTGCCGTCGGCGGCGGTGCGCCGATCGTCGTGCAGTCGATGACCAACACCGACACCGCCGATATCGAAGGCACGATCGCGCAGGTCGCGGCGCTGTCGCGCGCCGGATCGGAGATGGTGCGTATCACTGTCGATCGCGACGAGGCGGCCGCCGCCGTACCGCATATCCGTGACGGCCTGCGCAAGCGCGGCATCACCACGCCATTGATCGGCGATTTCCATTACATCGGCCACAAGCTGCTCGCCGAATATCCGGCCTGCGCCGAGGCGCTCGACAAATACCGCATCAATCCCGGTAATGTCGGCTTCAAGAACAAGCGCGACACGCAGTTCGCCGACATCATCGAGATCGCCAACAAGAACAACAAGGCGGTCCGTATCGGCGCCAACTGGGGTTCGCTCGATCAGGAGCTGCTGACCAAGCTGATGGACGAGAACACGGCCTCTGCGAACCCGCGCGATGCCCGCGCGGTGACCCGCGAAGCCATGGTGCAGTCGGCCTTGCTGTCGGCGGCGCGGGCGCAAGAACTCGGCATGCCCAAGAACAAGATGATTCTGTCGGCGAAGGTTTCCGCCGTGCAGGACCTGATCGCGGTGTATCAGACGCTCGCCTCGCGTTCGGATTACGCCATCCACCTCGGCCTCACCGAGGCCGGCATGGGATCGAAGGGCATCGTGGCGTCGTCGGCGGCGCTCGGCATCCTGCTGCAGGATGGCATCGGCGACACCATCCGGATTTCGTTGACGCCTGAGCCTGGCGGCGACCGCACGCTGGAAGTTCAGGTCGCGCAGGAACTTTTGCAGACCATGGGCTTCCGCACCTTCGTGCCGCTGGTCGCGGCCTGCCCGGGTTGCGGCCGCACCACCTCGACCACGTTCCAGGAACTGGCGCGCTCGATCCAGGATTTCATCCGCGAGGAAATGCCGGGCTGGAAGACGCAGTATCCCGGCGTCGAGACGCTCAACGTCGCGGTCATGGGCTGCATCGTCAACGGCCCCGGCGAATCCAAGCACGCCAATATCGGCATCTCCCTGCCCGGCACCGGCGAAGCCCCGGCCGCGCCCGTCTTCGTCGACGGCAAGAAATTCCGCACGCTGCGCGGCCCGACCATCGCCGCCGACTTCAAGGCGCTGGTGATCGATTATATCGACCAGCGCTATGGCGCGGGCGCCAAGACGCCGGAGACGACCGCGGCGGAGTAGGGCTCTCCTCGACCACACGTCCAAACGCGAGTGCGACGAACCTCGTCGCACTCGCATTGGTTGCGCATCGCTGCGATGACGCATGCCGCCCTGCAATACAAGCAGCGCGCAACATCAAGTTGACGGAATCAGGACAAAGTTCGGACGCACGACATTGACTGACTTGCCCTCAATGCGGGTGAGTTGGAACGGCAATCTTCCCAGCACCCAAAAAATAACAAGAAGACGGGGGCACCAATGGGAACCACGTTCGACAAGGCTTCGCGGGAGCCGGATCTAAAGCAACAGCCCCGCAACGCGCCGCAGGATCGGCCGGACACAACCAGGTGGCGAAGCGTTGCGGCCCGCTTGGTATTCACCGCGGTGGCCGGGATGTTGGCGGCTCAACCGGTCTCTGCCGCAGGTCCCGATGATGAGATCCGCATCGGCAACACCATGCCGTACAGCGGGCCAGCTTCCGCTTACGGCGTGATCGGCAAGACCCTTTCGGCTTACTTCGACAAGGTGAACGCCGAAGGCGGCATCAACGGCCGCCGCATCAGGTTCATCTCGTATGATGATGCCTACAATCCCGCCAAGACGGTCGAACTGGTCCGCAAGCTGGTTGAGCAGGACCGCGTTCTCCTGATGTTTGGGAGCGTCGGCGGGGCGACGAGCGCGGCGGTGCGGCCTTATCTGAACTCCAGCAAGGTCCCGCAGCTGTTCAACGCCTCGGGGCCGGCGATGTGGGACCAGCCGCAGGAATTTCCCTGGACCATGGGTTGGCAGCCGAACTATCAGACCGAAGGCCGCATCTATGCGCAGTATCTGCTGGAGAATCATCCGCACGGCAAGATTGCAGTGCTGTATCAGGACGATGCTTTCGGCAATGACGCCCTCAAGGGCTTGAAGGATGGGCTGGGCACCAAGATTCCGATCGCCGCCCTGGCCCCGTACAAGGTTACGGACCCTTCGATCGATCCGCAGATTGCCAGACTGAAAGCCTCGGGCGCTGACATCTTCGTCAATTTCACGACTCCGAAATTTGCCACCATCGCCATCCGTCGCGCCGCCGAGCTCGGGTGGAGACCGGTTCAACTCCTCGAGGCGGCTTCCAACTCGGTCGCGGTGCTGAAGCCGGCTGGCCTGGAGAATGCGGAAGGCGTGTTGTCGGCCGGGTATTATCTCGAACCCGACGATCCCCTGACCGCCAACGACCCCGCCTTTCGGGAATGGTCGGCTTTCATGGACCGCTATGCGCCGAGCCTGTCCAAGAGCGATGGGCTGACGTCCTACAGCTACGCACTGGCCAGAACGATGGTCGAGGTGCTGCGCAGAGCCGGCGACGATCTGTCCCGGGAAAACATCATGGGGCAGGCGGCCACGCTCAAGGGTCTGCAGATCCCGATGCTGATTCCGGGCATCGCGATCGATACCAGCCCGAGCGATCACGCCCCGATCGAGCAGATGCAGATG
>Ga0268266_10004166_pt1 | contig 13944 bp, 14 predicted proteins | sample KBSS13metaG_FD_190356 | JGI IMG/M metagenome (GOLD analysis project Ga0268266, IMG submission 190356) | Switchgrass rhizosphere microbial communities from Kellogg Biological Station, Michigan, USA - KBS S1-3 metaG (SPAdes) (version 2) | ecosystem: Host-associated > Plants > Roots > Rhizosphere...
GGAGGGCATGCGGCTCGCCGACAAAGGCTACGTCGAGCTCACGGCGTCGAGCTCGGGCGAGCTCGATCGCCCGACCCGCGAGACCGATGTCACCGACGCCGTCAACGACTTCATCACGGCGCTCGCCGCCGATCCGTACAACGTCAAGGCGACCTACGGGCTCGCTGCGGCGTACGCGCGGATCGGACGCAAGCAATGCTCGATCAATCTGCTGACGCGCATCCTCCAGATGCGCCCGCACCCGAGCAAGCACGCCGAGGTCGAGCAGCAGATCGACCACCTGCTCGGCCGCCGCCAGGCGCTCGACGCAGACTTCGCCGACATGCGCCGCGACGAGCGGTTCCGCACGCTGATCGAGAAGATGTGTGAGGGCACCAACGACGCGAACTGCGTCTACGGTGGCCAAAAAGACAACCGCGAGCGCTGATCACTGCTGCTCGACGACGATGTCGTCGAGATCGATCACCGTCCGTGGCGCGATGTCGGGGTCGAATGCGGCCCCGCCGAGCGCGAGCAGCCCGGTCCACGTGTTGTCGCTGCCGGGCATGGAGTCGAAGCTCCCGGTTTCGACGGCTTGACCGTCGATCGCGATGGTGACCGTGCCGGCGGCGGACCCGGCCGGCATCAGGTCGGCATCGATCTGGACACGTCGCCAGACGCCGATCGGCATCGCGATCAGTCGCGGGCCCTCGTGCTGTACGCAGCCACTGAGAGCGTTATTTTGGATGCTCACGTTGCAGCTGGCGACGATGCCCGGGTTCCTGGTGAAGAAGTCGACCGCGAGGTCGGCTCCGGCACCGTCGCTTCCAGCACCGTCATTTCCTGCAGCGACGATCCGGAACGAGAAGCCGACGTGGACCGACTGCGTGAGCAGCAGCGTCGGGAGCCCGTGGACGATTTCGCTGAGCCGCTCGCCATCAGAACCTTCGCTGGCGACGTATTCCGCCTCGGTGTGCATCATGTGATTCGGCGAGTACGCGCTGTCCGAGGTTATGACGATCGGCTCCAGCAAGTGCGGGTCGGCCGGCGCGTAGGGAGTGCCGCCCCAGTTCGAGCCGAACACGGCGGGCGTCTCGTTCTCGAAGTCATCACAGAAGATGGCGCCCGGATACTGAGCGCACCCGATGGAAATGCCGGCGGGCGAGTCCGCCGTGGATGACGCGCCATTGCACGCGACGATGAGACCCAACGCCGCCAACGCCAACCGAGGGGGCATCGGATCAGTTTGCGGGCGCACGCCTCGGGAAAACAAGCAACAATTACCGGCGAGACGGCCCGAGGGCGTCGCAGGTGCGAACTCGCAACACGCGCCCCTGCCAGGCCGTTTGGCTTTACCCGGGGCGCCGACTCCGGGTATGAACCAAGGCCATGCGTTTCCGCGTCCTGGTCGCCGTGCTCGCCCTCCCTACCCTCGCGCTCGGCGCGCCCAAGAAGCACGCACCCGCGGCGGCGCCGGCTGCGGGCGAGGCACCTCCACCGCCGACGACCAAGACGCCGTCACCGTGCGGCGAAAAGGTCCTCCCGCTCGCGGTCGGCAACTCGTGGACGTACGCGATGATTCCGGCGCCGATGCCGCCGGATGACCAGATCAAGCGCATCTCGCCCGCCGAGGTCGACTCGATCACGATCACCGTGAAGTCGATCGACACGCCGAAGGGCGGCGACACGACGATCACGCTCGAGGAGAAGACCTCGACCGACGTCACGCACGAGAGCGATCCGAAGAAGAAGCTGATCGACGAGAACACGTACACGTCGACGATCGTCTGCAACGCGAAGAAGTTCGAGATCTCGCCCGAGAGCTTCTTCTTCGCCGGCGAGCCGGGCGGCTTCCTCGGCATCACGGTCGATTCGATCGAGCGTCCGAAGGGCGGCAGCTGGCAGCTCACGAACGGCGACTTCGGCGACAAGGGCTGGCGCGAGGACGTCCACCTGGCGTGGACGCGCGTCGCCAAGCCGGAATCGCTGGCCAAGCTCGGCAGCGGCAAGCTCGAGCTCGAGCGTCAGTTCACGCCGGAGAACCCGGAGCCGATCTCGACCAAGCTCGGCACGTACACCGCCGAGAAGCTCGCGCTGATGACGACCGGCCGCGTGATCAACACCGGTGCGCCGCCCGACGCCAAGCCGATGGAGATGCCGGCGAACTGGGTCTCGACGTTCTGGGTCACGCCGGGTGCCGGCATCGTGCAGACGCTGAACCCGTACGCGCACATGTACCAGCTCACGCAGGTCACGCTGAAGTAGTGTCGCGGCCGCGCTGGCGGGTCACCAAGCCGCTGCGCGAGCGCATCGCGGCCGGCCATCCGTGGGTCTACGACCGCGCGCTCGAGGCGGCGCGGCTCAGCGCCGGCGATATTGTCACGCTCGTCGACGAGCGCGGCCCGCTCGCGACCGCGTTCGCCGATCCGAGCTCGCCGATCCGAGCGCGCGTGCTCGATCTCGATCCCGACGCGAGCTGCGACGGTGCGTGGGCACGCGCGCGTGCGAGCTCGGCGGCCGCGCGGCGCGCGCGCGATCCGCTGCTCGCGGGCTGCACCGGGCGCCGGCTCGTCCACGGCGAGGCCGACGGTTGTCCCGGGCTCGTGATCGATGCGTACGCGGACACCGCCGTCGTGGTCTACGACGGACCCGCGGCGGCTCGGTTCTGGTCCGCGCGCCTGGCCGACGTGCTCGACGGGCTCGGCGATTCGATCCGGCATGTCTGGGTGCGCGGCGATCGCAAGGAGCGCGGCGGCGGCGAAGCGGCGCGCGGCAACCCGCCGGCCGAGATCGTGATCGCCGAGGACGCCGCGCGGTTCGCGGTCGACGTCCGCGCCGGCCAGAAGACCGGCTTCTTCCTCGACCAGCGCGACAACCGGCGCACGATCCGCACGCACGCGGCCGGTGCGCGCGTGCTCAACGTCTTCTGCTACACGGGCGGGTTTTCGCTGCATGCCGCGCTCGGCGGCGCGACCCACGTGACGTCGATCGACGTCGCGGCGCCGGCGATCGCCGCGATCGCCAAGAACCTCGAGCTCTCGAAGTTGCCGATCGACCGCCACGACCGGATCGCGATCGACGCGTTCGACTTCTTCGAGCAAGCCGCCGCGCGACGCGAGCGCTGGGACCTCGTGATCGTCGATCCGCCGAGCTTCGCGCCGAGCGAGAAGGCCAAGCCGGCAGCGCTCAAGTCGTACGCGCGGCTGATCGAGCTCGCGCTCACCGTGACCGCGCCGGGCGGACGATTCGCGCTCGCGTCGTGCTCGAGCCACGTCGGCGAAGCCGATCTGCTGGCGCTGTGCGCGCGGCCCGGCCTGCGACTGCGCGCGAGCGCCGGTGCAGCGAGCGATCATCCCGTGCTGCCCGCGTTCCCCGAGGGCCGCTACCTCCAGTTCCTGCTGTTCGACGTCTAGGGATCGAGGTGCAGGCCGTCGACGAGCGCGGCCTTGATCTCGGAGATCGCCTTGAAGTCGGCGGTCTCGGCATCGCCGACGATGTGGAAGACGCAACGTTCCGACTTCGGTGCGCTGCGACGCAGGCACGCATTGTCGCGATGTGCGGTGGTCTGGCGCGGCTCGGGCGCCTTGCCGGGCTGCAGCTTGTCGAGCGCCGCGAGCGCGGCGGCGAGCCGCTTGGGATCCTTGACCACGCCGTCGACGGTGACCGGCTTCGTGCCTGGCATGCCGTCGTCACGACCGGCGTACGTCGAGGTGTAATGAACCTTGGTGCCACGAACCGTGATCGTCGTGGTCCAGATCGACATGTCTTGCGACATCTCGCCCGCGTCCCACGTCAGCGTGAGATCGGGTGGCGGTGGGTCGGCGTACGCGAGGGTCGCGATCGCCAGGGCAGTAGCAAGGACGAAGGTGCGCACCGCGACCATCGTAACGTGGAGCTACGCCGCGCGCACCCTGCCCGCGCGCGCGGCTTCCTTGCGCAGCGCGGCGGCGCGCGCGTTCATCTCCGCTTCTTCGTCGTCGTCGCGGTGATCGTAGCCGAGCAGATGACACAGGCCATGCGACGCCAGGTGCAGCAGCTCGGCGTACAGGCCGCGCTTGGCCTGACGCGCCGCCGTGTCGAGGCTGATCACGATGTCACCGAGCAAGCCGGCATCCGCGGCCGCCGCCTCGCGCTGCGCGAACGCGAGCACGTCCGTGGGCTTGTCCTTCTTGCGCCACGCGCGATTGAGCTCGTGGATCGCCGCGTCGTCGCACAGGCGCAGCACGACCTCGTAGTCGGCGCGCGCGTCGTGGAGCGCCGCCGCTTTCACCATGCGCGCGACCTCGCGGCGCAGCTTGCCGCGCACCGCGGCGGGCACGCGCGTGCCCGCATCGACGACCAGATCCAGGCTCACGAGTTGCCGCGCGGCGCGGTCAACCCGTAGATCCGCGCACCCACGAACACGTCGAACAGCTCCTTGTCGAGCTGGCCGCGCTTGACGTCGCCGCTGAGGATGTCGAGCGCCTTCTCGACGGGCATCGCCTTCTTGTACGGGCGATCGCTCGCGGTCAGCGCGTCGTAGATGTCGGAGATCGCCATCATGCGCGACTCCATCGGCACGGCGTCGCCCTTGATCCCCTTCGGATAGCCGCTGCCGTCGAGCTTCTCGTGGTGCGCACCCGCGATCTCGGGCACGGCGCGGAGCGCGCGGCTCCACGGAATCTCGCTGAGGAAGTCGTAGGTGTGCTTGACGTGGCTGTTGATCTCCAGGCGCTCGGCCTCGGTGAGCGAGCCGCGCTTGATCTGCAGGCAGCTTGCTTCGTCGTGGGTCAACACCGGCAGCTGCGCGCCGCTGTCGTCGAGATAGGTCATGCGCGCGAGCTCGGCGATCCGCTCGAAGCCGCCCTGCTCGAGCACGGTCGGCTCGTTGGCCTGCAGGACGAACTTCACGACGTCGTCGATCTCGGCGATCTTGGCGGCGATATCGCCGTCGATGCCGGCGAGGTGCGCCGCGATCTGCTCGCGCGAGGCGTCCTGGAGATAGCGGACCTTGGACTCGAGCCCTTCGATCTTGTAGCCGCGCTTGATCAGCTGGAAGCGCTGCAGGATCAGCTCGCGCTCGTGCTCGTAGAGCTTCTTGGCCTTCACGAGCACGTGCTCGCGCACGCCGACCTTGCCGAAGTCGTGGAGCAGCGCCGCGTAGCGGATCTGCGTGAGGTGCTCGGGCGTGTAGCGGTACATCACGAGGCGCCCGTCGTTGACCTTGTCGACGGCCTCGGCGAGCCCGACCGTGAGCTCGGCGACGCGCTCGCTGTGGCCCGACGTCGTCGGATCGCGGCTCTCGATCGCGGTGACCGACGCCTTCACGAAGCTCTCGAACAGCGTCTGGACCTCTTCGTAGAGCAGCACGTTCTCGAGCGCGATGCCGGCCTGCGACGCGAGCGCCTGCACGTAGGTCTCGGACACGTTGTCGAACGCGACCACACCTTCTTCGAAGTCGCTCGGATCCGACAGCTGGATCCAGCCCTTCGCGCGCTTGTTGATCAGCTGGATCACGCCGATCACCTCGTCGCGCGCCGAGATCATCGGCACGGCGAGGACGCTGCGGCCCTGATACCGGTACTTGTCGTCGAACGTGCGGTCGTGAACGAGGCCCCACGGGTTGTTGCCGGTGCCCGGCGCGTCGAGCTTGTAGAGGTCGGGGACGTTGATGCGCTCTTTCGACAGCACGCACGATCCGACGATCGACGTGGCCGTCACGGGCATCGTGAAGCCCTTCGACTCGATCGAGCGCGACTCGTTCTGCGAGGCCGCGAACCGCACGCTGCGGTTCAAGACGTCCTCGTCGTGGCCCTCGACGATGTACACGCTGCCGGCATCGGCCGACGTGACCTCGCACGCGCGCTTCAAGATGATCGCGAGCAGCGACTGGATGTCGCGTTGCTGCGACAGCGCGCGGCCGATCGAGATCAGCATGTCGTTCTCGTGGCGCGCGCGCTCGAGCTCGAGCTCGCCGGCCGCCGCGGTCATCCGCATCGCGATCGCGTCGGCGCGCGACCGCAGCAGCAACAAGAGGCGGACCATCGAGATCGGCCCGGCGAGCGCGGTGACGTCGGCGTCGTGCGACGTGTGATCGAGCCGCGCGGCCTCGAGCTCCTCGTCACCGCCGACCAGGATGAGACCGTAGTTGCCGGAGCGCGCGCGGATCAGGTGCGGCTCGAGCGCCACCGGATCGCGCCACACGTCGGGCCACGCCAGCACGAGCAGCACGGCGGCGCGCGGCCGCTGCGACAGGACCTCGAGCTCGATCCAGCCGTCGCCCTGCCGCCGCACCCGGTATCCCGCCATGCGACGGTCGCGAGAGACCGCATGGACGAGATCGTCCGGGGTGGCCACCACCATCAACGCGAGTCTAGCTCGCCCGACGGGGGCGCCGCAGCATCCTCGCGCGCGTTCGAGCGTGCCCGGTCGCGGGCGTCGTACGCGCGAATCAATGCCGCCACGAGCGGGTGGCGAACCACGTCGGCGTCGCTGAACCGGATCGTGCCGATGCCGCGAATGCCGTCCACCAGGTCGAGCGCGTCGCGCAGGCCGCTGCGCTGGCCCGGCGGCAGGTCGGTCTGGGTCGGGTCGCCGGTGATGACCAGCTTGGCGCCGTAGCCCATGCGGGTGAGGAACATCTTCATCTGCGGCGGCGTCGTGTTCTGCGCCTCGTCGAGCACGATGAAGGCCTCGTTGAGCGTACGGCCGCGCAAGAACGCCAGCGGCGCGACCTCGATGACGCCGTCCGACATCAGGCGCTCGAGCCGGTCGGCCTCGAGCATGTCGTGGAGCGCGTCGAACAGCGGGCGCAGGTACGGATCGATCTTCTCCTCGAGCGTGCCCGGCAGAAAGCCGAGCGACTCGCCGGCCTCGACCGCCGGGCGCGTCAGGATGATCCGGCGGATGTGCTTGTCGAGCAGCGCGCGGACCGCCATCGCCATCGCCAGATAGGTCTTGCCGGTACCGGCCGGCCCGACGGCGAACACGATGTCGTTGGACCGCACCATGTCGACGTAGGCCTTTTGCGACCCGCCCTTGGGCGCGATCGGGCGACCCGCGCGCGGCGTGAGGATCACGTCGCCGAAGATCGCGCGCAGCGGCTGACCGCCGTCGCCGACGAGCTTGACCGCGCGGACGACGTCGTCCGACGACAGCGGCTTGCCCGCGAGCGCCAGGTCGTAGAGCTGCTCGACCGCGCTCTTGGCGACCTCGACCGCGTTCTCCTCGCCTTCGACCGTGATCTCGTTGCCGCGAAGATGGACCTCGGCCCCTGCCGTGCGCTCGATCAGCTTGAGCCGGCTGTTGTTGCTCCCACAGAGCGCCTGGAGCGCCTGGGGATCCTCGAATGCGAGTTTCTCCCGCCGGATGGCCTTGGTCACGCGAAGGGCGGCGGTATAGCACGGATGTGGAAACTCCCCAGTTCGCCCGTTTGGTCGAAATCATGGACCGCCTGCTCGCCCCCGACGGCTGCCCGTGGGACCGCGAGCAAACGCTCGACACGCTGCGGCCGTTTCTCGTCGAGGAGACCTACGAGGTCCTCGACGCGCTCGCGAAGGGCGACGCCCTGCACCACTGCGAAGAGCTCGGCGACCTGATGATGCAGATCGTGTTTCAGGCTGCGCTGCGCCGCGAACAGGGCGCGTTCGACATCGAGGCCGTGTCCAAGGGCATCGCCGACAAGCTCGTGCATCGCCACCCGCACGTGTTCGGCGAGCAGGCCGGCGTCGACACGTCCGAGAAGGTCCTGGCGCAGTGGGACGAGATCAAGGCGGCCGAAAAGGCGGCCAAGGGCAACACGCCCAAGCGCACGCTCGACGGCATCCCGCCCGGCCCGGCGCTGGTCCGCGCCCAGAAGGTCGGCAACCGCTGCGGCAAGATCGGCTTCGACTGGCCGGGCTGGGAAGGCTCGTTCGCCAAGGTCGAAGAAGAGGTCCGCGAGGTCAAGGACGCCATCGGCAACCCGGCCGAGGTCCACGCCGAGCTCGGTGATCTTCTGCTGGCGACCGTGAACTTGGCTCGCAAGCTCAAGGTCGATGCCGAGCAAGCGCTGATCGACGCGACCCTGCGGTTCGAGCAGCGGTTCGCGGTGGTCGAAGATTTGCTCGCGGAGCGCAACAAGACGCCAGCGCAGTCGTCGCTGGAGGAAATGGATGCACTCTGGGACGTGGCGAAAGCTCGGTGGAGAAAATGACGCTTTTTTGTGCAGCCAAGATCGATTGGGCTAGATCTCGTCGAGAACCGCGCGACGCCCGCGTCGCGATCCCCAGGTTATCCACAGAACCGTCGGGTACTCCCGCGGACTTGTTGACGAAGTAGCCTCAGATCGCGGTCGCTTGACACCCTGGCCCAGACCACGGTAAACGCTCGCCTCCCATGGCGAATATCGCGTCCGCGGAGAAGCAGAACCGCAAGATGATCAAGAATCGCGCGCGCAACCGCGCGGCGATGGGTTCGCTCCGCACGGCCGTCAAGGCGGCCCGCCACGCGGTGGACCACAAGGAAGACAACGCGAAGGAGCTCGTGAAAGAGGCCATCGCGATCGTCGACAAGGCCGTCAGCCGCGGCATCCTGAAGCGCGCGACCGCGTCGCGTTACGTGTCGCGCCTCTCGACGCGCACGCCGCAGCAGCCGCAGCACTAGTCCGTCGGCGCCGGAGGGGCGCCGTGACATTCACCGGTCGCGCGCGGCGCGATCGCGAGCTGGCCGTTGCGATCGATCATCCACACGCGGCCGGCAGGATCGATCGACGGCGACGTGCCGTCGACACACCACGGTAGGCGCGTCGCCGTTGCACCGTCGATCCGGAACACCGTGCCGTCTCGCAGCACGGCCGGCCACGGCGCCTCGAGCGCTTCGCCGTACTCGTCGAGCCCGGCGATCGCGCGCCACTCGCCGTTGGACCACCGCTTGCCGCCGGAGATCGTGACGTCGCCGTAGATACCGAACGAGCCGCCGGAGGTCGCGAACCGCTGCGGATCGGACGCGCCGTTCGCGCGCCAGGTCTCGCGCTCGATGCCGCTGTAATCGCAATCGGCGATCGCGACACCGACGCGGATCGTGCCGTCCGCCGACTGCCGGCCGGTGACGTTGGCGGCCTCGTATGCGCGATCGAGATCGCGAAACCGCCACGACTCGCCGCGATCCGAGCTCGCCGCGATCCGCGTCGGATAGTCCGTGCCGGTCGGCGCGCCGACGACCACGACGTCGGGCCCGCCGCCGATCACGCGGGCGAGCGCCGCGAGGTCGGGCACGGTGCGCCAGCGTTCGGCCGCATGCACGCGCACACCGAGCATCTTGTCGCGCGCGGCGATCACGTCGCCGAAGCAGTCGAAGCCGACGTCGGCGACCTGCCCCGGCCCGTCGAGCACGCGCGCGAACACGCGACCGCCGTCGGTGCTGATGAAGATGTGCTGGTCGTTCCACGCGGCGATCCACGAAGCATTGGTCGGCGACGGCCTCACATGCTCGACGGCTTCGTCGAGCTGGAGGTCACGTGGAGCAGCGTGTTCGCGGCTCGGCGCCGGACACGTCGGCGTAAGCGTCGGCGTCGGCGTCGGCGTCTGGGGCCTCGTTTCCGTTCTGAGAATCGAGATCGCCGGCGGCACGATCACGACGACGTTGCGATCGTCGTCGATGCTCATCACGGCGACGAGCGCCGCGAGCTGGATCCCCAGGATGATCGCGACCACGAGGCGCATCATCCCCGGTGAACGCGCGAGCTAGTTGTCCTCTTCCTGATCCGTGATGCCGTACTTGCGCAGCAGCTTGTGCAGGTACTTCCGATCCATGTCGGCATCGCGCGCGGCCTTCGAGATGTTGCCGTCGGCGCGGCGGAGCAGCCACGTCAGGTAGCGCCGCTCGAACAGCTCGGTCCAGCGCTCCTTGGTCTCGCGAAACGACACGCCGGGATCGAACTCGACCGCGTTCGACAGCTGCACGCCCTTGTTCGACGATTCGGAGCCCGGCGCGACGAGCATGCCGGGATCCGCGCCGAGCGCGAGCGCGCGCTCGATCACGTTGCGGAGCTCGCGCACGTTGCCGGGCCAGTCGTGCGCCATGAGCGCGGCGCGCGTCGCGTCGCTCAGCACGTTGCCGCCGGCGGGCGACAGCTTCGCGAGCATGTGATCGATGAGCAGCGGGATATCCTCGCGGCGCTCGCGGAGCGGCGGCGCGGTGATCGGCACGACGTTGAGCCGGAAGAACAAGTCCTCGCGGAACTTGCCCTTCTCGACCTCGGATCGCAGATCCTTGCGCGTCGCCGCGATCACGCGCAGGTCGACCTTGATCGTCTTCGCGCCGCCGACGCGGCGGAGCTCGCGCTGCTCGATCACGCGCAGTAACTTCGGCTGAAGATCCAACGACAGCTCGCCGAGCTCGTCGAGGAACACCGTGCCGCCGCTCGCCATCTCGAACGCGCCCTGGCGCGCCGTGACCGCGCCGGTGAACGCGCCCTTCTCGTGGCCAAACAGCTCGCTCTCGATCAGCGTGCCCGCGACCGCGCCGCAGTCGACGACGATGAACGACTTGTCGCCGCGCGGCGACAGCTGGTGCAGCGTGCGCGCGATCATGTCCTTGCCCGTGCCGGTCTCGCCTTCGATGAGCACGGTCGCGTCGGTCGGGGCGATCCGCTCCACGAGCCCGAAGATCTCGCGCATCGCAGGCGACTTGCCGACCATCTCGCCGAGCGCTTCTTTCTCGGACGGCAGGATCTCGATGCGCTCTTCGAACGGCGTGAACTTGAGCTCGACCTCGCCCGCGCGGATCACCGAGCCGGCGCGTAAATACGCCTCCTTGACCTCGGCGCTGTCGAGGAACGTGCCGTTCGTGCTCTTCATGTCGCGCACGAGGTAGCCCTTCGCGTCGCGCACGATCTCGAAGTGGACGCGCGACACGGTCTCATCGGCGAGCACGAGATCGTTCTCCGGCGCCTTGCCGATGCGGATCACGTCGCCCGCGATCACGAACTCGGTGCCGCGCTGCGCGCCCTTGATGACGACGAGCTTGCACTTGCGGAGGTTGACGGTCGCAGGCGTCGCCTCGCGGCGTATCCGCGTGCCCGTCAAGTGCTCCATCGCGAAATGGTATCACGCTCGTGCAGTTGTCTCCGCGAAGCCAACGGCTGTACGCTTCCGCTTGGTGCTGCGAACGAGATGGGGTTTCGCACTCGCCGCGCTCGCGATCGTCATCGTGGGTGCGGATGCGCATGCACAACCGGCGGCTGCGACGTCCGCAAATCCGGCGGTCGGTACTGCGGCGCCCGCGAAGCCGTCCGATGCACCTCTGCCGTCGTGCCTCGATCAAACGCTCGCAGGTGAGCTCGGCGAGTCGCTCAAGCCGCGCGGCGTTCAGAAGAAGAACTTCCTCAAGCGCCACAAGATCAACCTCGTGATCCACGGCGGCCTGTGGGCGGGAGATCTCACCAGCTCGTCGTGGATCGCGGGCGGCTCGCTCGGCGTGTTCCTCACCGAGGACTTCGGCGTGGCGGCCGAGTTCGATCTCACGCCGATCACGCTCGATCTCGACGCGCCGCTCAACCAGTTCTTCGGCGACAACCGGTTCACCGCCGGCATGGGCTACGTCGCGCTCGGCAACGCGTTCTGGGCGCCGATCCACGCGAAGATGAAGATGGGCGGCGGCATCGTCCACTCCGACATCATGTTCTTCGCCGGCGGCGGTCGCCTCATCAACGACGCCGTGCAGGGCCTCGCGTTCGATGCAGGCGCCGCGATCGACCTGTTCGTGTCGCGATTCGCGACCGTGCGCATCGACGCGCGTGACGTGATGGCGATCGAGGAGATCGCCGGCACCACGCGCACCACCAACAACATCGTCGGCACGCTCGGGCTGTCGATGTGGATCCCGACCGGCCTATGAAGCGCGCGCTTGCCATCCTCGTCTTGCTCGCGCCGGCGCTCGCGTACGCCGACGATGCCGACGCGCCTGCCAAGCCGGCCGCCGCAAAGCCCGCCGACACCGAGACGGTGAAGCCGCCGGGCACGACGGCGATGTGCATCGATCAAGAGATCGCCGATCGCCTCGCGATCAAGCGCAAGCGGCGCGGCGCCGTCGATCGCGTGTTCGTCAAAGCGCATCGCCACGAGATCACCGTGGCCGGCGGCTACTACGACAGCGATCTGCTGTCGGGCACGTACATCGTCGGCGGCGGCTACACGTATCACATGACCGACGAGACCGCGGTCGAGTTCGCGGGCTGGTTCACGCACGCGAACGCCGACATCATTCGCGCGCTCGAGGACAAACGCGGCGTCGTCTTGACCGACACGTTCGCGCAGATCTTGTTCGCCGAGTCGTTGCTCGAGTGGAGCCCGGTGTACGGCAAGCTGCGCCTCGGTGGCAGCGTCGTCCACTTCGACCTCCACGCCGACGTCGGCGTCGGCGTCGTCGACTCGAGTACCAGCCGCGGTGCCGCCGGCGTGCTCGGATTCGGCATTAAACTCTTCGTGGGTCAGGCCTGGGCGTTCCGGATCGATGCGCGCAACCGCACGTTCCGCCAGGACCTGCTCGACGAGCGCTTCCTGGTCAACGACGCCGCGATCACGGCGGGTCTATCGGTGTTCCTGCCGTTCCACAACTGACGAGAGTTTCGATGCCAAGCTTCCCACGCGTCGCGTTGATCCTGGTGGTGCCCGCGCTCGCGATCGCCGCGCCAAGGCGGACGCCGAAGCATCCACCGCCGCCGCCGCCGCCCACGACGGGCTCGGATACCGGCAGTGCGGCGAGCGAGCCGGCCGGCAGCGCCGCCGCGCCCGCGCCCGAGACCGGCAGCGCCGCACCGACGGAAGCCGCGAAGCCCGAGACCACCACGACGAACAAGAACGAGCCCGACGTGGACTCGCTCCGCCAGGAGTACCTGTCGCTGCGCGACGAGCTGTTCAAGTCGCGCGCGCGCGCCAACGCCGTCGCGAGCGCGCTGTACTCGACGCGGATCCAGATCAAATTCGCGTGGACGTCGGGGCGCTACTACGGCGTGCAGAAGGCGCAGGTCCGGCTCGACGGCGCGACCGTGTACGAAGATGCCGGCGGCGCGATCGCGACCGACGACGGCGTGCGGTTCGACGGCTACGTCGCGCCCGGCCGTCACCTCGTCACGTTCCGCGTGGAAGCGGCCGGCAAAGACGACGACTCGTTCACGTCGACGACCGAGTCGCAGATCGTCGTGAAGGCCGTGCCGCAGAAGGATCTGCTCGTCACCGCGAAAGCCCACGACTCGGGCGACATCGCGTACGAGTGGAAGAAGTCCGAGCACGGCAACTACGGCCTCGGCATCGACGTGTCGGTGCGCGCCGCCACGCCCGCTGGCGCGAAGGGCGGCAAGTGAAGCGTCTGGTCGCCGCGACGTTGTGCGCGTTCGCGTCGCTCGCGAGCGCCAAAACAACGACCACGCCGGCGGCGGCCGCACCTGCGCCCGACGATCCACTCGCCAAGTACTTCAGCGCGCTCGTCGACATGAAACTGATCGACGTCGAGAGCGGCACGCTCGAGTCGCTCCGGCGCGACCTCGCGAGCGGCGAGCAGCTGCTCACCGACGGCGCGTTCACCAACGCCGCGATCGCGCTGTACGCGATCGTCAAGTCGCCGCGCTACGCCGCGTTCACCGACTTCGTCGAGTACCAGAACGCGCAGTACGATCTCTCGGTCGCGCTCGCGCGCGCCGGCGCCTACGGCGCGTCGCTCGACGTGATCGAGGAGATTCTCAAGCGCGGATCGTCCGCGCCGTACTGGGGCCCCGCGCATCGCCGTGCCGTCGACATCGCGATCGAGACGCGCGATCACGCGGGCGTCCTGGCGCGGCTCGAGGCGATCAAGCAAAGCGATCCGATTCCCGTCTCGGCCGCTGGCGAGCGCTCGTACCTGCGCGGCCGCGCCGCGTACGACGCGGGCAACCTCACCGACGCGCAAGGCGAGCTCGCGCAGGTCTCGAAGAAGAGCCGGCTGTACTCGTCGGCGGTGTACCTGCGCGGC
>Ga0268266_10004167_pt1 | contig 13942 bp, 14 predicted proteins | sample KBSS13metaG_FD_190356 | JGI IMG/M metagenome (GOLD analysis project Ga0268266, IMG submission 190356) | Switchgrass rhizosphere microbial communities from Kellogg Biological Station, Michigan, USA - KBS S1-3 metaG (SPAdes) (version 2) | ecosystem: Host-associated > Plants > Roots > Rhizosphere...
AAAGCAGGAAGCAGTTACAACTTAGAACCGACGTCGGACTCCATGGAACACTGAAGCCGGACGCCCCTACAACGAGGTGCGTTATGCGATTCATCCTTCGGTCTCTTGCACTTTTTGTACTTCTTATGGCTGCCTGTATCCCTTCCCGCGCTGCTGGCGCGGACAAGATTGCGTTCGACGAGCAGCAGCTCCTGCAGCTCGAACAACGCGCCGAACAGGCAAACCCACGCGATCAATGCTTTCTCTACACAGAGCTCGTCTCTGCCATGACCGACCTCGCCGGACGCCAGATGCGGGACGGCGATCCTGACCGAGCCAACGCCACTCTGAAGAAGGTAGCCAAATACGCCGGGCTCATTCAAACCAGTCTCAGTCGCGACGCCAAGCGCCTGAAGAACGCCGAGAAGCTGATGCACGACACGACGTTTCGGCTGAATCAGTACCTGCACAGCGCCTCCTATGAAGACCAGCCGACCCTTCAGGCCACGCTCAAGCAGCTCAATCAAGTGCAGAGCCAGATACTGACCCAGGTCTTCAGTCACTGAGCAGGCAGGCTACAATCACCGGCATGCGACGCCTCGCACTCATCCTTCTCTCCTTGAGCTTTCTGGCTCCCTGGGCATTCGCCCAGAGAAACGAAGCCACGCTCTCCGAAGGAGAGATCGAACAGCTCCGCGACTCGGCCTACATCGCCAATGACCGGGTCATGCTCTTCATCAAGCTCATCGATGTCCGGATTAATTCCCTGCAAGGTCTTTACGCAAAGCCGCGTCGTCCCGGCCGCGAAGAGGATACGCATGACCTCATGGAGCAGTTCACTTCGCTCGCCAACGAACTCAGCGACAACCTCGACGATTACGGCCCGCAACATCGCGATATCCGCAAAGCTCTGCCTAAGCTGGTCGAGGCCACGGAACGCTGGGCGACCGCCATCAAATCTCCGCCCGACAACGACGCTTACAACGTCTCACGCAGGATCGCCCTCGAATCCATCCAGGATCTCCGTGAGCAGTCCAACGAGATGATCCCCGAGCAGAAGGCCTGGTTCATTGCTCATCCTCCGGCGAAGAAGCAAAGCTCCGCCGAAGCCGACAACGCACCACGCTGATACTCTCCGCTGTCGCTGAGAAGCAGAGCCTGCTGCTACTCTGGAAAAGCAGACTCATGACAGATTCTTCCTTCCCTGTTCCCATTCGCGTCAGCCTCATCGGCTATGGCTACGTCGGCAAGACCTTCCATGCCCCCCTCATCCGCGCTGTACCCGGACTTCAACTCGCCGTCGTCGGCTCCAGCAGGCCCGAACGTGTACTCGCGGACTTCCCCGACGTAATCGTCTGTCCATTTGAGGAAGCAGCGACCCATCCCAGCGTGGACCTCGTCGTGATTGCCAGTCCAAACGACAGCCACTTCCCTCTTGCAGCAGCCGCGCTCCGGGCGGGAAAACATGTCGTCGTCGACAAGCCCTTCACTCTTGACCTTGCTGAGGCTCGCGAACTCGTCCAGATCGCACGTCAACACAGCCGTCTCCTCTCAGTCTTTCAGAACCGCCGCTGGGAGAGCGACATTCTGGCGGCGAAAACCATCCTCGAATCCGGACGCCTCGGGCAGATCACACACTTCGAAGCTCACCAGGATCGCTTCCGCCCTCTCGTCCGTCAGCGCTGGCGCGAAGATCCCGGACCCGGTGCCGGCCTCTGGTACGATCTTGGCCCCCATCTCATCGATCTCACTCTCCATCTCTTTGGTCTGCCCGACGCCGTTCTCGCCAGCTTTGCCACACATCGCCCCGGCGGAAAGACCGACGACTGGGCGCACGTGCAGCTCATCTATCCCGAGATGCGAGTGATCCTCAATGCAACACTGCTCTCGTCAGGAGGTCCCGTTCGCACTCTGATCCACGGGACTCAGGCAAGCTGGGTGAAGTATGGTGCGGACCTCCAGGAGAGGCAGCTTGTCGCAGGTACTCCTGCACCCAACAGCCCCGGCTTTGGAGACGATCCCGATCCTGCCATTCTCTTCGACGGTGCCACAGGCGAACGCACCGAGATCGCGATGCCTCCTGCCGACCAGAGTGGCTACTACATCGGCGTGCGCGACGCCATCCTCGGACGCTCACCGCTCCCCGTCTCTCCAGAATCCGCGATCGCCGTGATGGCAGTTCTTGAAACCACCTTTGCTTCTGGTAAAGAAGGACGGGTTCTCTCTCTTCCTCTTACCTCTGGGGAGCGACGTGCATATCAAGAGCGAGAAAAACGGGGCGTCTAGATGTTAATCTGGATTCACCGTGCACTCCCCGCTTGTCCCAATCTTTGAGGAGCAGTATCGCGTCCTCAGACCACGCGCTCCAATGCCTCCGTTCGACATCCGGTTCCGCCGCTTCACTTCTCTCAATACCACCATCCGGCTGCGCGAAGGTCGCCTTCATGTGCGCCTCTCTGACCTCCTTGAGCACGCTCCCGACACCGTGCATCATGCCATCGCGCACATTCTTCTCGCTAAGCTGTACCGCAAACCCATTGCTCCCACCCATGCCGATCGCTACCGCCGTCACGTCTCGTCCGAAGCTGTCTCGCGTCAGGCCGAACATATCCGTCAAACGCGCGGCCGCAAGCGCATTCTTACTCCGGTAGGACACCACTTCGACCTCAACGAGGTCTTCGATTCTCTCAACACGCGCTTCTTCCACGGCCTGCTGGGCCGTCCCGTCCTCACCTGGAGCGCTCATCACGCCCGGCGCATGTTGGGCCACTACGACGCCGCGCATAACACCATCATGGTCAGCCGCGTCTTCGACCGGCCGGACACACCGCGTTGTGCTATCGAGTACCTTCTGTACCACGAGATGCTGCACCTCAAGCATCCCGTACGCGTGAAGGCTGGACGCCGCTGCGTCCACTCGCGCGAGTTTCAGGCTGAGGAACGCCTCTTCCCTCATCTCGAAGAGGCCAAGGCCTATCTGCGCCGCCTCTAACTCCTGCCACTTGAACAAATTCCTAACTGGCTGTCATAAAACCGTGGTAGCATCCTCCCGTCCCGGGCTTCCCGCTTAGGATGCCTTAGACTGCCACTCCACGCAGCTTTGTGCCTGTTTTTGGGCCATGGTTCAACCAGCATCTTTATCAAATTTAGGAACTGGGGGTTCTACATGATTCCGATGTATAAACGTGCCGCGGCCGAGTTCTTCGGAACTTTCTGGCTCGTCTTCGGAGGTTGCGGAAGCGCTGTTCTCGCCGCTGCCTTTCCTCAGCTTGGTATCGGCTTTGCCGGTGTCGCTCTCGCCTTTGGACTCACCGTTTTAACCATGGCTTATGCCATCGGCCACATATCCGGATGCCATCTCAATCCGGCTGTCTCCGTCGGTCTCGTCGTCGGTAAGCGCTTCCCAGCCTCGGAGCTTCTGCCCTACATCATCGCTCAGCTTGCCGGAGCCATCATCGCCTCCGGTGTGCTCTATCTAATCGCCAGCGGACGTCCGGATTTCTCCCTGGCCGGCGGCTTTGCCTCGAACGGCTACGGCGTCCACTCTCCCGGCGGCTACTCGCTGATGGCCTGCTTCGTGGCCGAGGTCGTTCTCACCGCCTTCTTTCTCCTCATCATCCTTGGAGCCACCGATCACCGTGCTCCTAAAGGCTTCGCCCCCATCGCCATCGGATTCGGTCTTACCCTGATCCATCTCATCAGCATCCCGGTCACCAACACCTCGGTGAACCCAGCCCGTTCCACCGGCCCTGCGATCTTCGTCGGGGGCTGGGCCATCGGACAGCTCTGGCTCTTCTGGGTTGCGCCTATCCTCGGAGCCATCCTCGGCGGAATCATCTCCAACATCTTCTTCGACGCTCCACAGCCCTCCGTCCGCGAAGAGCTGTCTCGCTAATTCCGCACCCACGCAGCAAAAAGCCCCGACGCTCGAAGCATTCGGGGCTTTTCTCTGTCCGCCTTCGTTCTTTACTCCTGCGAAGTCTCTACTAGCTCCGGCATCCATTGCACATTCTTCGCCCGAGCCAAACCAATCAACGCCGCACCCACAGCCGCCGAAGCCAGAGCCGCCACCTGGGCATTGCTCATTCCCCAGTACAGTCTCGGGTTGATCCGCACAAACTCCACCAGGAACCTTCCGATACCGCTGAACAGCAGATACTCCCCCGTGATCACGCTCACCGGAGGCCGGCTCTTGGCTCTACGCCACAGATACCAGGCCAGCACCATCGAGTACAGCAGCTCATACACCGGCGTCGGCTGCACAAGATACGGTGTCGGAACCAGCGCATCCGGCCTCATGTGAACACCCCAGGGCAGCGTCGTCTTGATTCCGTAGTCCCCATCGCCCGACAGCAGGCACCCGATCCGCCCCACACCATATCCAATCGCCGCCGCGGGGGCCGCAAGATCCAGCATGCGCAACGGCCCAACCTGCTCGCCACGCGATCCATCCGGCAAGCGAAACCGCGCCGATCGTCCCATCCACATCAGCATCAGAATTCCGGCCAGCATTCCCCCAAACCATGCGAACCCTGCCTGGAACCAGTGCAGGAACTCGAGCGCAACATCCAGCGGATGTTTCCACCCCGGAGATCCGATCTGCGCCAGCGACGCCCGCAATGTGGCCGGATCCTGAAGCTCATGCCAGACCTTTGCGCCCACAACTCCCGCGATCACCACAAACGCCACAATATTCAGGGCATCCGCATCGATGCCATTGCGAACCAGGTTTTTGTGCAGCACTACCGTCCCCACAACGGCAGCCAGCCACAACAACAGCCCGAACGTACCCAGATGCACCGGGCCTAAATTGATATAGGGATACATATTCCTCGCTTCACTATCCAGTGTATCGTCCGCCGGTTCCTGCGACGCCTTCCGTTTCAGACTTGGCCTGAGGTTCGCTTCACGATACCCTTGGCTTTATATGCCTACCGGTACCACGAACTCTCCCACGGCCTCCTTCCCCTCACCCGACACCATGCAGGTCCTGCTCTCTAAGGAGGAGATCGCCCAGCGCACCCGCGAGATCGGGGAGCAGATCTCCAAGGAGTACGAGGGTCAATCCATCGTCCTCATCGGCGTTCTCAAAGGCGCGGCCATCTTTCTCGCCGACCTCGCCCGCGCCATCAAGGTCGATAACACCTTCGACTTCGTCGCCGTCTCCAGCTATGGCCGCGCCCGCGTCTCCTCCGGAGCCGTCAAGCTCATCAAGGACATCGACAATCCCATCGAAGGCAAGCACGTCATCCTCGTCGAAGACATCCTCGACACCGGCCTCACCCTCAGCTTCCTGCGCCAGATGATGCTCCAGCACAAACCAGCATCGCTCAAGATCGCAACCTGCCTCGATAAGCCCGATCGCCGCCTCGTTCCCATCGAAGCCGACTACGTCGCCTTCAAAATTCCCAACCAATTCGTCATCGGCTACGGAATGGACTATGCTGAGCGATATCGCGGTGTAGAAGACATCCGCCTCTTCCCCGACGACGCCGGCCACTGATCTAACTGATCTTCATCAGGAGGTCCTTATGACACAGGACCCGGTCCCCCAGACTACAAAGGCGCACTTCGAAGGTGCTAACCCCATATTTCGTGTAGACAGCCTCACCGTCAGTCTTGACTACTACATCCGTGTGCTCGGATTCAAGATTCGATGGGAGGCTCCCTTTTTCGCCTGCGTCTCGCGCGACAACTGTCATCTCTTCCTGAGCGAAGGCGACCAGGGACATCGAGGCTCCTGGATATGGGCCGGCGTCACCGACGTCGACGCTCTCTTCACGGAGTACACCGCCCTCGGTGCCAGAATCCGGCATCCCCCTACCAACTATCCCTGGGCCTGCGAGATGCAGGTGGAAGATCCCGATGGAAACATCCTTCGCCTCGGCTCCGAAACAAAAGCAGACCAGGCCCCAGGCGAATGGTTGGATATGGACGGCCATCGCTGGGACTTCACCAGCGGCAGATGGCATCGCGCCCCACAGGCCTAAGGCACCACCGCGACCGCTTCCACCTCGAGCATCGCGTCCTCACGAAACAACGCAGCAACACCCGCAAGTGTACTCGCCGGTGGATGCTCCTTATCGATGTACTGGTCGCGTACCTGACGCAGCGCCACCAGCTTGTCATGATTCAGTCCCACCACCAGATAGTTCAGCTTCACAATGTCATTGGGGGTAGCTCCCACTGCGGCAAGCGCTGACTTCAGATTCTCGAAGACCTGCGCCGCCTGTGCATGGAAGTCATCCTTCCCCACCATCTCACCCTGCCTATTCAATCCCACCTGACCGGAGAGGAAGATCATCTTCCCACCGCTGACCACCACAGCATGCGTATATCCGTTCGGAGCCGCGATCGCAGGCGAATTCTTAAACTCCACCTTCGGCTTCTCCGCCGCCTTCGCGAAGGTGCAGACCCCGATAAGAACAACCAAAAGACGAAATCTCATGCCCATTCCTCCGCCATCCACTCTACCTTCTCGTCTACGATAGGTGCCGGGGTGGCCCACATCTGATCGAACTCCCACGAATCGGGTGCCCCATATCTCGATTCTGAGATGTGGGCATTCGAGCGAAAGCGCGAACCGCCTCTCACCCCAGCCCAAACTCCTTCGCCAGCATCTCGTAACTCCTGATCCGCTTCTCGTGATCCCAAACAATCGTATTCACGATCACCTCATCAATCCCCAGCGCATTGGCCATCTGTTCCAGCCGTTCCCGCACCGTTGCTGGAGTTCCCACGAAGTATCGCGGCCACTCTCCCTCCTCCAACGGCATCTCGCCCCGCATCTTCAGCTCCCGCAAAGCCTCTTCAGGAGCGGCAACTGGCTTTCTCTCACCCAATCGAATCCTCTGCTGCAGCAGCTTCACACTCGCCGACAGAAACTCCGCCTCTTCTTGTGTCTCCGCGCAAATCACCCCAACCGCGACCGTAGCCTCCGGCCTCTCCAGCCGGATCCCCGGACGGAAGTTCCGCATGTACGCTTCGATCGCATCCCTTGTCTTCACCGGACTGAAAAAGTGCGCAAACGAATAAGGCAACCCAAACTCGACTGCTGCCGCCGAGCTCCACATGCTCGAACCCAGCATCCATACCGCCGGTCCTACATACCGAGCCTCCGGCACCGGAGAGGGCATCGCCTTTACCTTGGCGAAGGGATGAGCCGTCGGAAAGTCGTCCTCCAGAAAAGCCAGCAGCTCCGTCACCTGCTCAGGAAAATCATCCTCCATCGCCACCTTTCGGCTTCGCCGCAGCGCCAGCGACTCCACCGGCCCTCCTCCTGGGGCCCGCCCTATCCCCAGGTCAACCCGTTCCGGATACAGCCCATACAACGTCCGAAAGACTTCGGCCACCTTCAACGGCGTGTAGTGCGGCAGCATAATCCCGCCCGACCCGATCCGGATGCGTCGCGTCTCCGCTCCAATCCGCGCCAGCATAATCTCTGGTGCCGTACACGCCAGCAGATCCATCGCATGGTGCTCCGACATCCAGAAGCGGTTAAATCCCAGTTCGTCCACCCGTCGCGCCAGCGCAATCGAGTTCTGCAAAGCCTGCGCCGGAGCCGTTCCTTCCGCCACCGGAGACTGGTCCAGTACGGAAAGCCTCAGTTCACCTTTAGTGTTCCCCATAGCTATCTGATGTCCTACCCGAGAGATCGGAGCAGCATCGTATTTGGACAGGTTCGGGTTATCTCTTTATTCGCCTTTTATTCGCTATAATGATCGCAGAGACAGGACGCCGTACATGAACACTCAGGAAAAACTGGAGATCCTGGCCGACGCAGCAAAGTACGACGCCTCCTGCGCCTCCTCAGGAGCGAAACGCGCCGGCAATGGCAAAGGCGTAGGACACACCGATGGCACTGGCATCTGCCACTCCTACACTCCCGATGGTCGCTGCGTCTCGCTACTCAAAATCTTGCTCACGAACTTCTGCACCTACGACTGCGTCTTCTGCGTAAACCGCTCCTCCTCCGACATTCGCCGCGCCCGATTCACCCCTGAGGAGGTCGTCAACCTCACCCTCGACTTCTACAAACGGAACTACATCGAAGGCCTCTTCCTCTCATCCGGAATCATTCAGTCGCCCGACTACACCATGGAGCAGCTGATCCAGGTCGGTCGCTTGCTACGCGTCACCCATAGTTTCGGCGGCTACATTCATCTAAAGGCGATTCCAGGCTGCTCTCCCGTTCTCATAGAAACCGCAGGCCTCTACGCCGACCGTCTGTCGGCTAATATCGAGCTTCCCACCCAGCAGGATCTTGTACAGCTGGCTCCAGAAAAGAAGTCTGCCGTCATCGAAGGCACCATGGGTCAGATCCAGACCCGCAAAAACGAGCTGGATGAGGATCGGCGTCGCATTCATTCCACACCAAAGTTCGCTCCAGCGGGCCAGTCGACCCAGATGGTAGTAGGAGCCACAGCCTCCACGGACCGGGAGATCATGCAGCGAGCCGATGGGCTCTATCAGCAGTACGGCCTTCGCCGCATCTACTACACCGGCTTCAGTCCCTATCCCAAGGCCGATCTTCGTCTCCCGTTGGCGGCCACTCCCAGAGTTCGCGAACATCGCCTCTATCAGGCCGATTGGCTCATCCGTTTCTACGGCTTCAACGCCACCGAGGTCACCACGCCTGAGAATCCGCACCTCGATCTGCACGCCGATCCCAAAACGCAATGGGCCCAGCGTCATCCCGAATTCTTTCCCATCGACGTAAACTCAGCCCCGCGAGAGACGATGCTACGCGTGCCAGGCCTTGGTTACCGCAATGTAGATCGCATTCTCAGCATCCGCCGTTATCATCGGCTCATCCTCGAAGATCTGCGCAAGCTGCACGTCAGTTTGAAGAACGTCTCTCCATGGATCATCACCGCCGACTCTCTACCAAGTCGTCCTGTGCCTTCAACCAGCGCGCCTCCTGCGGAACAACTCGCCCTCGACCTCATGCCAGACGATCCATCCACAACCGCCTCCACAATTCACGGACAGCTTTGACGCATGTTTCCTTCAACCTCTTTCATCATCGAGCGAAGGGCCCCGGAAGACTCCGGCTTCGAAAGCTGGCGCGAGCTTGCTCGCGATGCCCTCAAATCCTCCACACCACCCGATGAAATCGACTTTCAGGACGATCTCTTCACCGCATCCGCCTCGTTACAGCTGGTCGCCAATAACGCAGCCCGCAATTCAGCGGCTGCGTCTCAGACGAAACCCTATGTATCTAGATCTTTCCTCGACGATGCACTTGTAGCCGCGCATCATCGCGACCCCGACCGTTGGAATCTTCTTTATCGGCTGCTCTGGCGCATACAGACAGAAAGAAACCTGCTCAACATCGACGTCGACCCCGATGTTGCTCAATTCAAATCGCTCCTCCATCAGGTTCGGCACGACCTTCACAAGATGCACGCCTTCGTCCGATTTCGAAAGGTTGAAGACAGCGAGGGTGAGCACTTCATCGCATGGCACAAGCCGGCCCACCGCATCCTCGCTCTCGCGGCTCCGTTTTTCAGCGAGCGTTTTGCCATCATGCGCTGGACTATCCTTACTCCCGATAACTCGGTCTCTTGGGATCCATCCATCGGCAAGGCCACATTCGGCCCAGGTGCCGACCGCAATCAGGCTCCGGACCATGATGAGCTCGAAGACCTCTGGCGCTCTTATTACTCCAGCATCTTCAATCCCGCCCGGCTCAATCCGTCGCTCATGCGCTCACACATGCCAGCCAAATACTGGAGCACGCTTCCCGAGGTGGATCTCTTGCCCTCTCTGATTACGAAGGCACAAGACCGTGTGGAATCCATGATCGCCACTCAGAGCGCGACTCCAAACGCCTCGCCCTTCGTCCCGTCAGAACACACGCTCCCCGTCCTCCATCAATCCTTACCCTTGTGCAAGGGATGCGATCTTTACCGTCATGCCACTCAGGCAGTCGCAGGACACGGCTCTCACGACGCCGCGCTCATGCTCGTGGGCGAGCAACCGGGCGACAAGGAAGACCTCGAAGGAAAACCTTTCGTGGGCCCGGCAGGCGAGGTCCTTCGCCGCGCTCTGGAGGAGCTGGGAATCGCTTCTGAAAAGATCTACATGACCAATGCGGTCAAACACTTCAAATTCGTGCAACGCGGCAAACTGCGACTCCACAAAAATCCCGCCATCTCCGAGATCAACGCCTGTCGCCCCTGGCTCGAAGCGGAGATCGATGCCTTGAAGCCCCGGGTCATCCTCTGCATGGGAGCAAGTGCGGCTCGCGCCCTTCTGGGAAGTACCTTCGCGCTCATGCGTGACCGTGGCCGTTTCGTTCCCTCAAGGTACTCCGACAACACCATCGCGACCGTGCACCCTTCGGCCATCCTCCGCGCCTCGGAACCGGGGCAGGCAGCCCAGCTCTACGAATTCATGAAGACGGACCTGAGGCTAGCCTGGAGCTACGCGGCAACTCCGATCGGAGTGTCATCCTGAGCAAACGGAACAAGTCCGCGCTAATTTATGGGAACCCTCCACCAAAGTGTCACCCTAACCGGAGCGCGACCGGTGCCCCCAATCAAAGTGTCATCCTGAGCGGAGCAAAAGCGAAGTCGAAGGACCTGCGGTTCGCTCCAGCCCCTCACACTCAAAAAGTGTCGCCCTCAGTGTCATTCCGAGCGCAGCGCGAAGCCGAGGAACCCGCATTTCGCTTTGGCTTTCACAAAAATTATCAGGAGGACAGCGGTTTCATGAACAGGGACGCCCAAACAGGATGTCAAGAGGCAAATTCATCCAAACCGCTGCAAACAGAAGAGATATCGATTGCCGACTCACCTCCCGCACGCTGGTATACTTATATCAGGCCCCGGAGATCTCCGGGGCCTTTGGCGCGTCTGCAACCAGCTTATTTTCAAGAACTTGCAACTAAGCATCGTGTTTTGAAGAACTTGACTGGAAGATCCGAGGCTAACTCTCTTCTTTTGAAGACTTTGAACCAATTTATAGGAGGGGGACCGACAAGAGGAGCCAAACCTCTTCCTCCTGTGGTAGAAACAGACCGCGCCGGCAGATCGGCACGCAAGGAGAATCATGAGCAGTCCGTCGCACCCTGAAGTACATACATTCGATCCCCATGCCTTCGCCGCTCAAGCTCTCTCTTCGCCGCAGAATCTCGCCGCTGTACTCGATCACACCATCCTGAAGCCCGACGCCAGCCGCAATCAGGTCCTTCAGCTCTGCCACGAGGCGGCCGAGCATCGATTCGCCTGCGCGATGGTCAACCCCATCTGGGTTCAGACCGCCGTCTCCGCGCTCCAGGGCACGGGAGTGCCCGTCGGCGTCGTCATCGGATTTCCCCTCGGAGCCACACTCTCCGCCTCCAAGCGCGACGAGACCGCTCGCGTGGTCAAACAAGGCGCTCACGACGTCGACATGGTTCTCAACATCGGCCTGCTCAAGAGTGCGACACCTGCCGACTACGAGCTCGTCAAACAGGACATTCGCGGGGTAGTGGAGCTGGCACACGGCAGCGGAGCCATCGTAAAGGTCATCCTCGAGACCTGCCTGCTCACCTTTGAAGAGAAGCTTCGCGCCTCTGAGCTCGCGCTCTCCGCCGGAGCCGACTTTCTCAAGACCTCCACGGGCTTCTCCACCGGAGGAGCCACAGTCGACGACATCGCTCTCCTCCGCGGCGTCGCCGGGCCGCGTGCCGGAGTCAAGGCCTCGGGAGGAATTCGCTCTCTCGCCGACGCCTCCGCCATGCTTCACGCTGGAGCCTCGCGCATCGGCGCCAGCGCCAGCGTAAAGATCGTCCGCGAGCTCGCCGGCAACGGTCTCTCCTCTGAGCCCTCTCCCGCGGGTTATTGAGAGAGTCACCCGTCAGTACGAAAACGGAAGCCCTCACAGGCACTACAGTAGTATCATCGGCTCTTCCCATGTCTACGGCCAATAAATCACGACGCGGAACCTCCCCCGCCGCGCCAGACGCCCAGGTCGCACCTGAACATAGCTTTGAGGGAGACTACCGGCCGTCCGCGGATGAGGCCTTGCAGGCTCCGAATATCCGTGTCGCTCCCGTCCACCAGGTTGAGTTCCTTCACTCACTCGCCGACGCGCTCAACACCACGCTCGATCTCAACACCCTCATGCATCGGGTCTCGGATCTGGTGCGCGCCGTCATCGACTACCGCATCTTCGCCATCCTGCTGATCAACGACCGCACCCAGGAGCTCTGGATGCGCTTCCAGATCGGTCACACCCCGGAGATCGAGCGCACCCGTCTGAAGATGGGCCGGGGCATCGTCGGGCAGGCAGCTCTGCAGCGCAGGACGCTGCGGATCGATGACGTCTCTCAGGAAGAGCACTACATCGCGGCCAACCCCAATGTCCGCTCCGAGCTCGCCGTTCCTCTGATTGTGAAAAACCGAGTGATCGGTGTGCTCGACATCGAATCCGAGATTCCCGGTTTCTTTACCGAAGAGCATCAGCGGCTTCTGGAACTGGTCGCCTCGCGCATGTCCATCGCCGTCGAGAACGCCAGACTCTATACCCGCGTCTCCCGCCAGGCGCAGACGCTGGCAGTTCTCAACGAGATCTCCCGCGAGATTACCAGCATCCTCGATCTCGACGACCTGCTGGAGCGCATCGGCCAGCTTCTCAAGCGCGTCATCGACTATCAGATGTTCACCATCCTGCTGTGGAACGAGCGCACCCAGCAGTTTGAGCATCGTTTCTCTTCCCGCTACGGCGAGCGCGTTACGCGCGACCGCACTGTGGCCCTGGGAGAAGGCATCATCGGTTCAGCAGCCCAGCTTCGCGAGCCGGTCCTGGCGCCCGACGTCCGCAAAGACACTCGATACCTCAATGTGAACCCCGAGACTCGCTCCGAACTGGCCGTGCCCCTGATTTACAAAGGACAGGTGATCGGGGTCATCGATCTCGAACACACTCGCGTCAACTACTACAACGAAGATCACCTGCGGACGCTCTCCACCCTGGCCGCACAGGTAGCGATCTCCATCGCCAACGCACGACTCTACCAGCGCATCCACGAAGAAGAACAGCGCATGGAGCGCGATCTGGAGATGGCTCGTCAGGTACAGCTTCGCCTGTTACCTCCACAACCTCCCAAGCTCGAGCGTGCCGAGTTTGCCGCCGAGTTCAACGCTGCCCGCTCCATTGGAGGCGATGTCTATGACTTCCTCGACTACGGTCCAGGCCGAGTCGCCCTCGCCATTGGAGATGTGAGCGGGAAGGCGGCTCCCGCTGCCCTCTATGCCGCGCTGGTAAGTGGCATTCTTCGCTCCCTTGCAACTCAGCATCTCTCTCCGGCCGCATTGCTGGCTGCTCTCAATGATCAGCTTCAGGAACGGCGTCTCGATTCGCAGTATGTCACCATGCTTGTCGCCATCTGGGACGATTCCAATCAGACGATCCAGGTCGCCAACGCAGGCTCGGTACAGCCTCTGTTTGTATCCATCAGCTCAAGCGGCTCACGGACCTCGGTCGATGTGAAGACCATCCAGGCAGAAGGCTTTCCTCTCGGCCTCTTCCCAGACGTTGAGTATGAAGAGTTCACGTTGTCGACCCGTACCGGGGATCTGCTCGTCTTCTTCTCCGACGGCATTCCCGATGCCGAGAATGCCAAAGGCGATATGTTCGGAACCGATCGTCTGGCCAAGGTGCTCAAATCGCTCCGGCAAGCGACAGCAGCCTCAGCGGTCGAAGCCATCCTGAAGGCGGTCACTGATTTTCAGTCAGGTATCGAACACTTCGATGACGAGACCATTGTCGTCCTGCGCGCTCTCTAGCTACTGATTGGCGATCTTCGGGTCGACCTGCTTATAGCCCGCAGGAATCGCGAACTTCGATGCATCGGCCGCAGCCTGAGAGAAGTTGCTCATCTGCGTGTTCGACTCCACCAGCACCGCAGATCCTTGCGCCTGAGCATTGTCTGGCGCCGCAGGAGCGGGATCCGCAGCTTTCTTCTTGTGGCCAA
>Ga0268266_10004168_pt1 | contig 13939 bp, 6 predicted proteins | sample KBSS13metaG_FD_190356 | JGI IMG/M metagenome (GOLD analysis project Ga0268266, IMG submission 190356) | Switchgrass rhizosphere microbial communities from Kellogg Biological Station, Michigan, USA - KBS S1-3 metaG (SPAdes) (version 2) | ecosystem: Host-associated > Plants > Roots > Rhizosphere >...
CAACGGAATGTCTGATCTGCATCGGCTGCCTGCCCGCGCCATCTTGATTGAAAATGCCCTGCCATTTGTCCTGCTGCCCTATCCAGAGCGCTGGCCCAGCGCTGCGCCACCGAATCCCCCTAACGTTTCTTAAGTTTTCTCTGCGTTAACTTTTGCGCCCCTTGGGGTCGCTTGCTGCGGCCGTGCGCAATTTTTCGACTGATTTTAAAAGCAAGAACGATAGGGATTTTTCATGCGCGCCCGCTTTGATCTGGATTTGTTAATAAGCAACCGTCTATCGCGATCTATCCGCCGATTTTGGGCCATTGGGTTGCTTTTGGGGGCGAGTGTATTACCCGCCTATGGCCAGACACTACCGCCCGTTGTTCTTGCTGGCCCCGCATCGAGCACCGGCACTCATACCATTACATGGTCGCCAGCGACTCCGCTTTCCGTCACTGAGAGCTTCAATGGTGGAGCGCCGACCGCTTATCAAACCATCGTGAATGGTACGGCGCTGCCCTCGCTCACTTTTTCCAATCGGGTCTCTGGCTTGTACACCTATACCGGGACATACGTATCCGCTGTTTGGTGTAGTGGCTACCCTGTTATTACCTGCAATTCTTCCACGGCTAGCACGAATACTGTCACGGTGGTTGTCATACCGACCGCCCCGGGGTCGCTAACGGCCCCTGCTTCTATCAATGCCGCCAATTTCACGGTCAGCTGGGGTGCTTCTGCGGGAGCGACCAGCTACCAACTCGATCAAAGCACTAACGGCGGCGCCAGCTGGACCACCGTACTCAATGCCAATGCCACGTCATACGCTGCCTCAGCCTCAGCGAGTGGCACCTACAGCTATCGCGTGCGCGCGTGTTTATCGGGTTATTGCAGCGCCAACAGCGCGGTCGTCTCGACCGTAGTGTCGTTAATTCCCGCTACGCCGACGTTATCGACCTCGATTGCCACCAGCACCAACGGCAGCTTTGCCGTGACCTGGGGCACCAGTGCTAATGCCACCAGCTACCAGCTCGACCAGCGCGTCAACGGCGGTGGCTGGAGCACGGTCGTCAATGCCAACACCACCAGCTTCGCGCCCACCGGTTACGGTAATGGCACTTACGATTACCAAGTCCGCGCCTGCAATGCCTCCGGTTGCAGTGCCAACAGCGGGATTGTGACAACCACGGTGTTGTTGCCGCCCTCGGCACCGACCCTCAGCGCCCCCCCGACCAACACCACCGGCACGGTGAGTGTCAGTTGGACCGCGGTTGCCACCGCGACCAGCTATCAACTCGATCAGAGTCCTTACGGTGGCGGCTGGACGATGCTCTACAACGGCAGCAGTACTGCTTTTACCGTCATGGGGCTCGGCTCTGGGCTTTACAGCTATCAGGTGCGCGCCTGTAACGCCAGCGGTTGCAGCGCGAGCAGTGCTGCCCAAAATACTTCCGTACTGCTGGCGCCGAGCGCGCCGACGGTCACCGCGCCGCCGAACAGCAATACTGGAGGGTTCACGATCACCTGGACGCAGCCAACGACCGCCACCAGTTACCAGCTCGACCAGAACCTCAATGGCGGCGCCTGGGCCATGGTTTATTCCGGCGCGACCGCCTCGTTTGCGGTGTCGGGCTTGGGCAATGGCACTTACGGCTACCGAGCGCGCGCCTGCAACAGCACCGGCTGCAGTGGGAGTAGTGCGGCAGCGACGACATTAGTCGGCTTGCCGCCGACCGCAACCGGGCCGATTACCGGGCCGGCTACCCCGAACGGTACCAGCCCTTACACCTTGAGCTGGGCTGCCTCTACCGGAGCCAATGGTTACGAACTGCAGGAAAGCGTGAACGGCGGCACCTACGCGAAGATTATGTACGCGAATGCCACCAGCTTTAGCGTCACCGGCCGGGTTGCCGGCACCTATGCTTACCGCGTGCGCGGCTATAACGCCAATGGCGTCAGCGCCTGGGCGTCGACGTTCACTCTCGTGAATGCTGTGCCGGCCCCGCCGGCAGGGCTGGCTACCACCGGCAACATCAACTCCGGCAACTATACGGTGACCTGGGGCGCTACTGCGTTAGCCACCCGCTATGAGCTGCAAGAGCAAATCACCGGCGGCAGCTGGTCAACGATTTACTCCGGCACCAGCACCACGGCGCCGATCCAAAGCCTGCCCGGTAACCTGAACTTCCAGGTGCGGGCATGCGACGATCTCGGGTGTGGCGCTTACACCACGCCATTGGTAGTGGCCGTATCAAACACCGGCACCATCCCCACCAGTCAGGCCCCGGCGGGGCTGCCGAGCGTCAGCACCAGCGAGATTCTGGCGTCGGCCGCGATCGGCTCGACGGCGGGGAGCTTCCGAGTGGATGAGAGTGGTGCCGCGGCGTACAAAGTGACGTTCTTTGCGACGCCGGGCACCGCTGGTGTGACGCCGCAACTGGGGCTGAGCTACTCCAGCCAGGGCGGCAATGGCCTGGTGGGGCAGGGCTGGTCGATCAGTGGTCTTTCGGGTATCAGCCGCTGCCGGCAGACCTTGCAGCAGGACAACAATCCGCTGCCGATCACCTGGACCAACCAAGACCGCTTCTGTCTCGATGGCCAACGGCTGGTCTTTCTGAGCAGCGATAGCCCCAATGGCGGCAAAGCGTACGGCGATCCCGGCACCGTCTACCACACCGAAATCGAAAGCTACGCCACGATCACGGCGGTGGGCGGCAGTGCCGGCAATCCGGATTACTTCACGGTTACCAAGAAAGACGGTTCGACGTCGTACTACGGCAATACCCCGACCAACACGTCGAGCGATGCCAAAGTCGTTAATCCCGCCAACAGCATCACCATGAGCTGGGCGTTGAAGAAATTCCAGGACAGCGTCGGCAACCCGATCTGGTACGTCTACACCAATGGCGACAGTTACGGTCAGCGTATCAGTGAAGTGCGCTATGCCTATGGCTCGATCAGCGATCCGGCGCCGAGCCTCTACAACGCGCGGTTGATCTTCAATTACGTCACCAACCGCCCGGATCCGAGTACGAGTTATACCGCGGGCTTACAGATCAAACTGGGCGCTCGCTTAAGTAGCGTCGTTACAGAAAACGCCGGTGCCAACGTGCACAGCCTCAATCTGACCTTCAAGGACAGTGAGACCTATACGGTGGCGACGGAGCTGGGCAACGTCAGCGTACCGTTCAAGCTGAGTCGCCTGATCTCGATGCAGGACTGCGGCGGTGGCGTGTGCTTGCCGGCCACGACCTTCACCTGGTCGGATACCTCGCAGCAGGTGGGATTCTCCACGGCAACACCCATCAGCACCAATCTCGGGGTCGGGTCGCGCGGGCGTAAACTGAGCCAATTGGTGCCGATGGATATCAACGGAGACGGCTGCCTCGACTATGCGTGGGTCGAAGTGACCAATGGAGATGGTGGTTCGCTGATGCGCTATGCCATTTCCGATTGTGCAGGTCACTGGGCGGCTGCGCAATTCACCGATGGCACCTATGAAAAATTCCTATCAGGGCCACCTAGTGGTCCTGGTGTCTCGTTGTTAATTAAAGTGGCCGCGATGGACTATAACGGCGACGGTCGCGCTGATTTGATGTACACCATTGGCGGTGCAAACTGGAGTGCCTATCTGTCTAGTCCTCAAACTGATGGTTCCTGGCGAATAGCGGCAGCACCGCTGGCAACGATTGGGCGCCCTGGGTCCGAATTTCCTTCGGATGCATCGCCATTCACAGATCTGAGTGCCGACGGGTTAGCCGACGACAATTACAATGATTCCAGAGTTACGCAGAGTCTCAAAATCTGGAAGTTGGTGCCGGATTCCTCACAGGCGGGCAATTTCGCCTCCGACCATTTTTATGCTTTCTCGAGTTCGCCACAGTCGCTGTCTACAGTTGGTACCACCTTATATTACGACGGAACGGGGACGTCCTTGCCCAGGATTTTTCAATGGTTGGATATGAATGGGGACGGCATCAACGATGTTTTTAGCGGGACAATATCATCGATCAGTGTCCCCAATCTGTATGGCGTGTCGATGGTCGGTTACTGGTTTAGCCTTGTTAGTAATAGTGGAACTATATCGCCAATGAGCCTCACGGCGAATCAGTCTGCCGGGTCGGTTACGCCAAACTACTCATTCGATTACTTTAACGCGCTATCACAAAACTACGCTACGGTCAGCGATCTCAATGGCGATGGATTACCGGATTTTATTTTTTCGACGCCGGAACTTAACGGAAGCGGCCAACCTAATGGGCGTTTTATATGGTCCTTACGGTCAAACAACGGTATTAACTTTGATACCCCAGCGACTATCCCCAACATTACTAATACCAATGCACTCGTTAACGGACACGGATGGGATTCACCACCGGTTCAATTGACAGACTACAACGGCGATGGAGCCGCTGACATTCTGTTTTTTGATCCAGCGGCAGCTCAAATCAAGGTCCTCATCTGGGATCCAGCGGCGCAGAATTTTGCGGCTCCGATTCCGATCATGGCCTATGATGGCTCGACATATACAGACATTAATACAAGTCGCCATAATTCCAGCTACTCACTACAAGATGTCAACGGTGATGGCATACCTGACCTGATTATCACTGATACGCGCAAAGGCGCCGTTGGCGATAATATGACAATCCGTTTGGGTAAAGGCGGCAATCAGCCACGCAACGTCATCACGCAGATTACCAACGGCTTGGGCGCCAACACCGCGATCACCTACGGCAACCTGATGAACAGCGGTCATTACGACCGGCTCAAGGTCAGTATCACGCCAGCGCAACAGTGCACCATCACGATTCCGCCTAGTCTCCCGTATTTTCCCACTGGTAAAACCCTCACCTATACCTGTGTAAATGCGAACGTAGACCCAGCAAGTTTTTACACCACGCTGAACGGTCCGTGGTTTAGCGATGGCACACATTCGCTGGCGAAGACTTCGCCGGTACTGGAGTGGGTCGCCCCAGTGTACGTGGTGAACAGCGTCTCGAGCAGCGCGCCGGCGACGTCGGCAGCGGGACTCGGTGCAGTGGCGACCGGCCAGAGCAGCGCCATCGATTACTACTACGGCGATGCCAAGATCCAGGCCGGCGGTCGCGGCATGCTCGGTTTCCAGTTCATTAAAACCGTCGACCGGCAGACCGGTGTCATCACCACCAACACCTACCGGCAGGATTTCCCGTTTATCGGCTCACCGCTCAAAACCGAGGTGGTCACCGCCGATGGCAAGCTGATCCGCACGTCCACGAGCTTGTGGGATTTCCAAAATTACCCGGGTAATCCCAACATTCCTTCGTCCGCTCAGGCCTATACCACGGCGCCGTATCTGCCGATTCTGACGCAGACGCAGGACAAGACCTACGACCCAACCGCCACCGGCAATCCCTTGTTGGCGAACGTCATCACCACCAATACCTACGACTTTTATGGCAACACGATCACGACGGCCGTGAACACTTACGCCGACGCTGCTGCGGCCACACTGGTGGCGACCAAGTCGACCCTGAATACGTATGGATCAAGCGATCCGAACCAACGGGTGGAGGAAAAGCGGTTGGGCCGCCTGAGCCAGACGATCGTGACCAGCACTCGCCCCGGCCAGACACCGGTCCCGCGCACCTCGACCTTCAGTTATTTCTGTATCAATGGCGCCAACTGCGTGAACCCGGCCTTTAAGGGACTGCTGTATACCGAGACCGTGGAGCCCAATCAATCGGCCTATACCTCCACCAAGTACCACGATTACGACAGTTTCGGCAATGTGGCGCGGCTGACCCTTGTCGGCGCCGATATCGCGAACCGCTACACGCGTTTCGAATACGACAGCCTGGGCCGGTTCAAGAACCGCACCTTCAATACGCTGGAGCAGAAAGTCGAAGAGGTGGTGAGCCGCAATAATATGGGCGCGCCAACGCTGGTCAATGGCCTCAACGGCACCCAGATGCAAACGCTGTACGGTCCAATGGGCAGTCCGTATTTGCAGTACAGCAACAACGGCGCCTATACGCTGACGTTGCGCTACCCGAGCCTGAGCGGTTGTCCGGCCGGCACCGCCTTTGCCGAGAAGGTCAGCAAGGCCGGCGGCAGCAGTGGTGCGACGTGTTACGACCTACTGGCGCGGCCAATCCGTTCGATCGCCACCAATTTCAATGGCAGCGCGATTTACCAGGACAGCGAGTACGACGCCATCGGCCGAGCGGTCCATAAAACGCAACCGTATGCCGCCGGTACTGGGCTCGGTGCGGTGAACTTCACCGCCCTGAGCTACGATCTGATGGGCCGGGTCACGGTCGCAAAACTGCCCGATGGCAATACCACGCATACTGACTATCAAGGGCTGACCACCACCGCCTACGATGTGCTCAATCACAGTAAAACCGAGGTCAAGAACGCCCTCGGCGAGCTCGATCACGTGGTCGATCACAAGACCACCCAGGTGCAGTACACGTACTACGCTGACGGCAGCCTGAAAACCACGGTGACAGTCGCGGGCGCCGGTACCGCGTCAGGGGTGCCGGGCACGATCACCACCTCGTTCACCTACGACGCGGTCGGTCGCAAGCAGCAGATGGTCGATCCGGACAAAGGCACCTGGAACTACACCTATTACACCACCGGTGAGCTGAAAACCCAGACCGATGCGAAAGGGCAGGTGATCGCCTTTACCTACGACACGCTGGGACGGACGAGCAACCGCACCGACACCTGTTCCGCCAACTCACAGGGTTGTGCGGCAGGGACGGTGCAAAGCAACACCACCTGGTATTACGACACGGCCCCGAATGGGGTGGGCCAGCTGGAGCATGTGCAGGACAGCGTCAGCGGTTACATCAAAGCGATTGTTTACGACAACCTGGGGCGGATGACGCAGACCGGGGTCAGCCTGGCCGCGAACGACAATTACTACCAACGGGCGATCTACGATCAGTACGGCCGCGTGTACCAGCAGTACGACGCCAGCGGCGCCATGAATGGCACCGAGAATAGCTACAACAGCTTTGGCTATCTGAGCCAGGTGGTCGATGCCACCTCGCGGCAGCCGTACGCCACCATCCAGGCGATGGATGTGTTCGGCCATGTCACGCAGGAACTGAATGGCGCCGTCACCACCGTGCGCACCTACGATCCGGTGATGGGTCGCCTCACGGCGATCAACAGCAACGTCGTCAACCTCAACACCGTGCAGGATCTGCACTACGCCTACGATGCCGACGGCAATCTGAACCGGCGCTGGGATACGCTGAAGAACGTCAACGAAACCTTTGGCTACGACGAACTGCACCGGCTGACCTGCGATGAGAATGCGGTGACCGGCAGCAGTAGTTGCAATGTCGGCGATCCGACCACCACCAATGTCGCCTACGACAGCTTCGGCAATATCATCAGCAAAACCGGGGTGGGCACCTACAGCTACGGCAGCGGCAGCAATGGCGCCGGCCCGCATGCGGTGACGGCGGTCAGCGGCGCACAACCGGCGACCTACACCTACGATGCCAACGGCAACAACAAAGCCGGCGATGGGCGCACGCTCAATTACAGCGTGTTCGACAAACCGACTAGCATCACCAAGGGCACCACGACCACATCGTTTGCGTACGATCCGGACCGGGCGTTCCATCGCCGCACCGATAACGTTGCCGGTCAAATCACCACGACTACCTACATGGGCAGCGTCGAGAAGGTTGCCAAACCCGATGGCACCATCGAGATGCGGCGCTACGTGGCCGGGGCGTTGGTGACCAGCAAATACAGCGGCGGCCAAATTCAGCAGAGCAGCACGATCCAGTACTTGCTGAAAGACCACCTCGGTTCGACCGACACCATCGTTGATCAAAATGGCGTCACGGTCAGTGGCAGTGGCAACTCGCTTAAGCAGAACCAAAGCTTCGATGCCTGGGGCCAGCGCCGCAATGCGACCAACTGGCAAGCATTAACGCCCAGTCTGCTCACCGCATTCGACCACAGTGTGACCAACAAGGGCTTCACCGGTCACGAGATGCTGGATGAAGTCGGCATCATCCACATGAACGGGCGCATCTTCGATCCGAAGCTGGGGCGCTTCCTGCAGGCCGATCCGACCATTCAGTTCCCGAGCCTGACGCAGAGCTATAACCGCTATAGCTACCTGATGAACAACCCGCTCAATGACATCGATCCCAGCGGGTATGGGAATTTCTTTGGGAATCGGCTAGGGCATCTGTTCGATAACTTCTGGACCAGCGCCGCACCGCAGATCATGAGCGTGATGATAATTGCGGGTTGCGCCACCATATCCAGTGGAACGGCTGCTGGCGCTTGCGCGGCGGTCATGACCACCGCCCTCGCTAAGGAGCAAGGCGCTTCGTGGGGGCAAGCCATAAAAGCGGGGGCTATAGCAGGCACATCAGTGTATGCGTTCAGCGAAATTGGCGAACATTTTGCCAAGGTCAGCGCGCAGAACCCGGCCGGCGCTGCGAGTTGGAATGCCGGCTATCACGGTACCCAGAGGATCATGCTTACGGGCGGACAATTTGCCGCCAAAGTCAGTGAGGAAGCGCTGGTGGGGGGCATCGGTGCGGTGCTGCAGGGACAGAATTTCGGCAGCGGGTTTGTGGCAGCCGGCGTGACTGCCGCTTTCTCCTCACAACTCGATAGTAAATTTGGTAATGCCGATCACAGTTTTTCCTTTAAGGAACTGGCGGCGGCCAGCGTGCTGGGTGGAACGGCATCCGTGATTACCGGAGGTAAATTTGCCAATGGAGCGGTGACGGCGGCGTTTGAGAATGCTTTCAATCAACAAAATGCTGCTAATGCCCTATCCAAAAAATCATTAAGCGAGTTGCGAGATCGGTATAACTACCTCGACGAGACTCAAAGCAAAGCATACGCGCTTATGGTAGAGGTAGATAAATTGCGTCCGGGGGTGTTGGCTCCAGGAGATGATGTAATAGTTTACGAGAAGGCTAAAGAAATCTATCAATCCGCTGGATATGAAAAAGTATTAATCGCCAACGAGATTGTTCTCCGCGGTTACTCTATGGTTGGAGGCCAGCTAGTGGATAGAGGTTTAGGTGGTGCTGCTGAAATAATGGGTGGTAATGTTGAAAGGGCATATAAAGCTTACGATTGGTACGGGAAGTTTCAGACCGCCAGGGATTACATTGGAAAGTGGTTCTCGAACCCGACGGACAAAAAAAATGAATAAAGTGACCAGGATAAGCTCGTACCGCATTATTTTTATTGTAGCTGCGATTCTTGGCGGCACGTGTTTCGCGAAAGAGCCAGATGTGTGCTATGAAAGCAGGCAGGCTAAGTTTGGGGTTTTAGTTTTTGGTGAATTAATTGATTTTTCTGGTGAGTATTACGTTAGGCCTTCCGACAGGCTTAATTTTGGGGCGGACATTACAATAGCTAAACCACGTGCAAATCTGGTGAGAGAAAATTGTGAAGGCCTAACGCGTGGTTTTCTACATTTCGGTCGTTATGAAAATTTTGCGAATAGTAATTTTTCCAAAAATACTTGGAAAAACTATTTGGTAACTAAAGAAATCGATGGGGTTGAGTACCAAAGAAAGAGGGTTATTGAGCAAGGTATTTCTTATACGGAGTTACTACTGAAAAAGGATGAATATTTTGTGTTAATAATAGATATAGATGACAACCAAGTTAATCATTTGGCTGGGATTTTACAAAAAGTTATGGCTGCAGTTTCAAAGCCATCATTTACTGAAACGCGCGATACGATAATGGAAAAACTAAAAGAATTGAAAGAGCGAAAATAAAATAATTTTTCAATTGGGAAGGCGTGGAAAATTTATTTTGATCGCAACAGTGAAAGGATTGAAAACGCTGCTTCGTCAGCGCTCGGCGGCCGCCGTCAATAAATCTGCATCTACTAATAGGTTCCCAGGAATTTTCGCGAGCAAATTAGGGTCAAGTCTTTGATTTTGGATTTCTTGCGTTTTGGCTCACTCGAATCTGTCGAAGTAATTTCATCGGAAAATTGTGCGTTTATTTTTTGATGAACTCTTTTAACACATCCATTCAGAGACGAGGTTATGCGGGTGGCGATTTCTAAAAATAGAGCGATTTATTGGGTGGTGAATTTCACAAATATGTGGAGGTGGGTTTATCCGCATTGAGATTTTGCATCGTCGTATTCAACGGGAAAGGAGGACGCAAGCATCCAAAAATAATGATGGATCGATAAAGGCTGTTCGCGCGACACACTCAGGTGGGCTTTGGGTTCGGTCGCGAATATTGAGTTGTGAAATAGTAAAAATACATCTTCAAAAACTGCCCTAAAACTTGTTGGGTCATGTTGCGGGCAACGATGTTAAAGGCGGGCAGCGTCCTGTCGCGGCGTCGTGACTCAAGGTTTTAGCCAACACCACCATGGCCCAGGTGTCGCGTTCGCAATACGCAAGCAGCGCTCGAGTGATTGCCGCTTTACGATCAGCGGCGGTTGCGGGATCAATGGTCTCTAAATACGCGCGCTGCGCATCTTCACCATTTTGCACGCCGTCGAGATCGGCATAAGTCAATGTCGGCGCCACCGTCGGCAATACCGCTTTAATGGAATACGACCCCCGCATATCCGGGTGGTAATAATGACTGCGCACCAACGGCAATAAATCCACAACCCGTTCGTGCAATGCCATCAGGGCTTCTGCCAAGTCGGGACATTGCGCAGCCAAGCGCCGAATACAGCTGCGCTCAAAGCTCGCGTTGTACGTAATGATGGCACCGTGCTTCCCTAAGACATTCACTAACGCTTCAGCGCAGTCGCGTGAGGGATCGTTGCCGCTGACATCCAAAAACGCGTGGTGCTCAATCGCCTGCGGCGACATGCCGTGGTCCACATGACAGGAGAATTGAAACGCTACGGCCTCGAACGGACGCGTCCCCAACCAGCGCGGTATCGCAAAACTGATCGTTTCAAAATCGAGGTAGTAGTGCGGTGTCGGCCACGCGGCGATGGCTTCACGCATCGCCCGTGTATGGCGGTACGGCTCGCCAGTGAGTGTCGTCTCGTAAATACGTTGCAGCGCGCCGGTAGGCATGCGCTCGGCGGGCACGGTACGCAAATCGGTAAAGCCGTCATCGAGCAACTGACGGGCGAGTTTTTTACCGGCGATGCCCGGTAGCACCGTCACCGGATAACGCGGCACGGTGGCCGCGTCGGCGCGCGCACAATACGCTTTGAACGGGCACGCAAAGGGCTAATCGCAATGGTCGCCGGTCGCTAGACTCGGTTCCGATCCGCGTGCGGTGGTTTTGGCGGCGTCGACCAGCGCCGCGCGTTCGGCAATGTGCGGTGCAAGACGGTCGTCCACGACGGTGTCGATCAGTAAACCGGTGTAGTCACCTACGCGTCGATACACAAATTGGGTATCCAGGTGCCGGATGCTGGCTTGAATGATGGGGATTCCCAGTCCTTGCGCGACCCACACCTGCGTAGCCACATCGTCCAGGTGATAGGGCTTGGCGGCGCCGGTGCTTTTTACTTCCGCCATGTGCCAGCCACCCGCGATCGGCAACAATAAATCGACCCGCACTAACACGTCCTGATAACTGAACGTCGCTTCAAATAGCGGGCGACGTACGTTCTGGCGAATCAAGGTGTCGGTTTGCTGCAGCGCGGCGCTGAGATTGTTATCGGGGGCAATCAATATACCGTCGGGGTACGCGGCGCAGGCGAGAGCGCCGACCTGATGACCGACCGCAAACTGAGCTTGTGTCTGCACGGTATCGACACGCAGTTCCGGTCGATGTATCTCCAACCATAAACGCTTGGGACATTGCGTATAGGCAGTGAGCCGTGACTTAGAGAGAAAGATGCGCGGTGCCATGATCACCTGGGAATGCATTGAATGCGTTCATTGCTGCCCGCCTTGGAGTGTGTTGATCACGGGAATGTCAGCAGCGGTCGAACCGCATTCACCAAACGATTGAGGGTATCGGCCAACCAACGGTATTCCTGGTCTCGATCGGGGGCCTGCTCGGGTGATAGTGCTGCGGTTTTCATCGACGTCGCTATCGTCAGCGATTGCGGGTCTTCGGTCCACTGCGTGCCGTCGGGCAGCCGCGCTACAATCGTGGCGCGGTGCGGCGCGAGCAATTGCGCCACGGTAATGGCCTGGTCGCCTTTGGCGCGTAAAAACACACCGATTTCCTGCGTGCTTTTGGCGCGGTATACCGTGATCCAGGTATTGGGTAACGGCAGTGGCATACGGGCATTCCCGAACCCGCGCCGTGTCGGTGGCACCTGTTCGGGATCATCCAACACCAGCTGCGCTAAAAACTGGTCCCAATACGCGCGGTCTTCACGGATCGCGTCGCTGCTCGCCGGTGCGCCCGCATCATTTGCCTCACTCGCCTCACTGGATTCGGGCATCGCCACGGCAACGGTGGCCGTGCCCTGCGTGCTGATTTCAATCACCGAGCGTTCAATGATGGAGGTGCGTGTCAGTAACCGCGGTTGCAGTAACAAACGCCCATCGGGAAAGCGATAGAGGCCGGTTTCAATCAATCCGAAGGTAAAGCTTTGCAGGGCATTCTGTTGAAACAAATACGAAATGCCTTCCACGTCTTCGCGAATACCATCGCCTAACACCAATAATAAAAAGCGGCCTTGCCGCAACGCCCGTGACACATTATCGACGAACTGCCGCTCTTGGATCGCAGGTGCGTACTGCTGTACGCGCTCGAACAGTTTATTGCCGCCCGCGCCTAATTGACTGGCCAGTTGGCGTTGTAAATCGGCATAACTCCAGCGGCACAATTCGCCGGCATAACCGAGGATCTGGCCGATGACTTTGCGCCGGGCTTCGGGATTGCGCCACAACTTGCATTCGACAATGGTGAGCAAGCCATTGGGATTGACAAACAGGGCATCGATACGCCCGCGGCCGGCGACAACTTCTTTACCCAGTGGAATCAGTGGACCGAAACTCGCATCAATCTCGCCCACCGGCAGCGACTCCGGGTGGCGCAGGATGGCATCGCGCAGCCACAACTCGCCGATGGTCGATGCTTCGATCGCGCCGCCGGCAACCATTTCCAGGGCGGGGAGGGTGGTGGAGTGGGTATCCGCCAAACTGTTGAGCAGAATCAGCTGTCCATACATAGCGTGCTTCCGGGCATGTGGGCTAAATACCGAAATAGTATTTCGGTATAAGGCTATGTAGCCATAATAGGAGTCTATTATTAAGTCGTTGAGCCGGAACGAAAATTCGGCTCATGAAACTATCATTGAAAAAGCTTATCGGGTTACGGGTGCGGGAAATCCGGCTATTGCGGGGCCTTACCCAGGCCGAGCTGGCCGAATTGATCGACCGTACCGAAGAAACGGTCTCCAATATCGAGCGCGGCAAAACCATGGCGCCGCCCGACACGCTGGACACCCTCGCCACCGTACTGAAGGTGGCCACCGCCAGCTTGGTACGCCCGCTGGCTCAAGAGCCCGATTCTGAAGAACGTCTGGCGTTGGAGGTCGAATTGCAAAGCTACATCGCGGTGTTACCGTTGGAACGATTGCGGATCGCGGCGGCGCAATTGAAAGCGCTGACCCAGGGTCACTAGTCCCTCCATCCCCCAACTGGCCTTTATATTTTCGAGCAGGGGCAATAGCGAGAGTCGCTGTCAGTCCCTGCGCGTCTTGCAAAGAAAACACGCCATAAGCACTGGACTTCCTCAAGCACCCGAGCGGTACTGGACCTTCATACTGTGAACGTGGGGGTAGGGGATGTCAGCGCGCAAGGGCAATCATCCAAATGACACAACCGGCAGCGAGAACAGTGCGGCTCCGGTCACTGCGACAGTTGCCGCAGGCTCAGCCGAATGGGTTGAACGGCAGCAACTCGAAGCGGTGCTGCGTGATTATGCGGCGGCATTACCGATGGAACGGTTGCGCATTGCGGTCTTGCAGATGAAAGCGTTGGTCGAGTTGTAATTCGCCGGAGGCAAC
>Ga0268266_10004170_pt1 | contig 13936 bp, 10 predicted proteins | sample KBSS13metaG_FD_190356 | JGI IMG/M metagenome (GOLD analysis project Ga0268266, IMG submission 190356) | Switchgrass rhizosphere microbial communities from Kellogg Biological Station, Michigan, USA - KBS S1-3 metaG (SPAdes) (version 2) | ecosystem: Host-associated > Plants > Roots > Rhizosphere...
CATGCGGAACCACCAGTCGGGCTTCCATGACCGGCCGTACCGCTGGACGCTCCAGGGGGCTGACCTGGTGTTGAGTCGACTGGTACCACAGCCAGGGCAAGTCATTGCCGAGCGCCATATCGAGGGCCATGAACCCGAACGCCCGGGGATTCAGGTCGATGGCCAGCAACCCCTCCCCGTCGACGAGCAACTCCAGCTCGAAGATACCGCTGCTGAGCAGCTGCTCCACGGCCTCGAGCCCCGTGGACATGATCGGCTCCGAGGCGCAACTGATCTGGGACGTGCTCACGCCCACATCGGGCGGCCATTGCGCCCGCTTGCAGGAAACGGATGCAGCGACCACGCCGGTGTGCGGGTCCTTGAAGCCACTGACGCTGTAGACACGACTGCGCGCTGAAGGAATGTAGCGCTGCAGGATCGGCCAACGCAGGTACGGATATCGCTCCGCCAGGAAGGTCTGCCCGGGAGCGAGCGTGTAGGGCCGGTAATACTCGCGCAACTCGTCCATGTCATAGACGATCCGCCCGCGCTCCAGCGCAACCAACAGGTGTGAGTTGGGTTTCATCACCAGCGGGAAACCGAGCTGCTGGGCGGCGGCCACCGCCTCCTCCAGGCTCTCGGGCGCAAACGTCGCCGGCACGGGCTGTCCGATCCGCTCACACGCCGTGGCGAACCGCGTCTTGATCAAACAGGTCTCCAACTCCGACACCAGCGGGATGGTGCGTTTGATCTCCGGTGCGAACTCGTCCCGCAATACCGAAACGTAGTAGGCAATGAGATCCGTCGTCGGGGCCACCCGGATGATCTCGCCGGAGCGGATCCGACTGCGCAACCAGGGCAGGAAGGCATCGGTATCCGTCACCGGAGGGCAGACAGACCGCTTGGTGCAGTACCGAGACCAGCCGCCGGCGCCGGGGCCGTAGAAATGCAGGGGCACGCCCTGCCGTCCCAGCGAAACGGTGAACGAAAGTGTCGCGGACCAATTGTTGTTGAACACCGCCACGGGGTGTGTCACGGAGGTCATGACTTCGTTACCTGCCTCCCCTATTTCCAGGAGCGGCTGGATGGCCCGCAGCGGCGCGTTCAAAGGGGCGGCGCTTGCGCTTCGGCGCGCGCTCCGAAACGGACCGGGAGGTGACGCAGATGTCGCGACAGGCGCTTGCCCGCATAGTCCGCTCCCAGCGCGAACCGCATCAACGGCCCGAAGGTCATGACCGCCAACGGTCCGACGAAGTACAGGCCGGGCACGGAGGATTCGAAATTACGCGTCAGAATGGGCGCGTCATCCTCAGTCCGGATGGCGGCGCGGATGGCGGGATCCAGGATGTCGACCTTGGAGATCGAGGCACGATAGCCGGTACCGGCAATGACGTGATCGGCGAACAGCTCCATCTCGGTGCCTTCCGCACTCCGGAATTTCAACTGCACGCCCTCGCCATGCGGGCGGGCGTCAACGAGTGAGAAGCCGTGATGGATCGGCACCTTGCCGATCACCTTGTCCTTCATGAACCAACCGCCCGCCGGGCCCAGGTGGTTCTTGACGATTTTGCGCCTCATCTTCAGGGGCAGCACCCGGAACCAGCCCGGAAAGAGGACGCAGATGGAGGAGCGCAAACCCGGGCCGAGCCCGAAATTCGGCTTGCGGATCTTCTGCCACAACGTGCGCCGGGTGTCGGGGGCCCGGTTGTGAAACTGCACCGGCCGGCGACAAACAATAGTTGCATCCGCACCGGCCTCCTGCAGCAGCGCGGCGTCGTCGGTCGCGGACGAGCCCGCACCGACTACAACAATCTTGCGCCCGGCAAACTTGCGCAGGTCACCGACCAGGGAGCTGTGCGAGCACAGCTTGGGGCCGAGGCTCGCCAACTGCTCGGGCATGTTTTGAATGTAGCTGATGCCGGTGGCAAATATGACTTTGTATGCATTCACCACCCGCCCGTCCTCGAGACGCAGGCGAAACCCGTCTTCGGTCTTGGTCACCGAGGTGACGAGCTTGGGGTCCAGGTGCGGCAGGAATTTGGCCTGGAAGGCATCGCCGTAGTCGCTGAACAGCTCTACGCGCACCGGCAGGCCCATGTCCGCATACTCGATCTTGTTCTGCGCGCAGTAGTCCTTCAGCGTGAAGCGGCCCTCGCCGGGAAACAGGTTGGTGGCAAAGCCGTCGGACTTCAAACACATGCCGGCCGGCATGAAGTTGCGCCAGTTGTACATCGGCGGCCCGAACACACGCACGCTCGGGTGGTCGCGCATCTGCGCGCCGATCGACAATCCATAGGGTCCGGAGCCCACGATAACTACATCAATATTCATTGTTTTTCTTTCGTTGGGTTCCTAACGTAGATGGCAACCATGATCGCAGATGCCTCGGTAGGTCACAATCGCACCAGCGCTCAGTTTTCCGACATGCCTGCGCGGCGGGAACGCTTATGTAAACGGAAAAACGTGACACAACCGACACTTAGCCCGTACACGCAATGTTGATACACAGCAGTGTTGGAGTACAGGTGTTGGTGGCTGGTGCAACGAAAGTTTAACGAAAGTAAAGCGGCCGGACGGCACCGGACCCGTCAGACGGCCAGGAGCGCCGTGAGGCCGGCGAGCGCCACGATACCGAGGCTCATGCGGTCCTTCAGGGCAAAAACGACCGGATCGTCGTGCATCTCGCCCCGGTGGGCCTTCATCCAGACACGACTGATCCAATACAACACCAGGACACATAGCAGCCAGATCATCTTCGGCCGCGTGTACAGCGCCGCCACTTCGGGGGAGTTGATGTACAGGGCGAGCACCAGGACGCTCATGTAGCCGGATGCGCTCCCCAGGCTCTGGAGCACGCCCAGATCCTCCACGTGATAGCCGCGGCCCGCCGCCCGCAGGCGCGCGCGCCGGCGCAGTGAATCGAGCTCGGCATAGCGCTTGACGAACGCCAGGCTGAGAAACAGGAATATCGAGAACAACAACATCCAGAACGACAACGGGACATCCGCGGCAGCGGCTCCCGCAATGATCCGCAATGTATAAAGGGCCGCCAGGGACAACGTATCGACGATGACGCGGCCCTTCAAATCAAACGAATAGGCGCACGTGAGCACGTAATACGTTGCGAACACGAGCTGGAACTTGCCGGGCAGAAACGCGGCAAGCACGACCCCGCCCAACAGCAGCAATGGACCCAACACCAGGCCGGTCTTGATGGACAGCGCCCCGGAAGCAAACGGCCGCCTGGACTTGCGCGGATGGGCCCGGTCGGCCTCCAGATCCAACAGGTCGTTGAGAATGTACACGGACGAGGCGCACAGGCAGAAAGCCACGGTCGCCATGAGGACCGCACTCAACTGGTGCAGGCTCCTGGCCTGGTGAGCCGCGAGCAGCGGCGCGAAAATGAGCGCGTTCTTGGCCCACTGGTGGGGCCGCAGAGCCCGCACGACGGCGCGCAGGCGGCGACCGCGGGATGGAAACGATCCAACTACAGCGGCGCCCGCGGCGGTAGCGGCCTTCTCCAAGGCGGAAGTTGCATTGACGACCACTGCACCGTGGGAGTGCTGCCACACCTTCAGATCGCGGACCTCGTTACCGCAGTAATCGAAGCCGCGCTCGCCGAAGAGCCGAACCAACTCGGTGGCCTTGGCATTGCCCGCGAGATTGCGGGTCGGATCGCTGGCCACGACGCCGTCGAACAGCTCCAGGTGCGCGGCCACGGCGTTGGCCAGCTTCTCGTTGGCCGCGGTACACAGCCACAGCGGACGGCCCGCCTGGCGCTCAGCCCGCAGCCATTCCAGCAGCTCGTTGTTGTAGGGAAGCGCCGCGGGATTGAGATTCACGCGCGCGGCAATCTGCGCCTTGAGGACCGCCTTGCCCTTCAGCAGCCACAGGAGCATCGACAGGATGTACAGCGGCCGCTGCTTGATCAGCAGCAAGGCCGATTCGAGCAGCAGATCGGAGTGGATCAGGGTGCCATCGAGGTCCACGCACAACGGCAGCGACCTTTGCGTCGCCAGGTTCACTGTCATTGCGATGCTACCGTCAAAGGCTGATTCCGCAGAGAAAGTACCGCCAGCCAGCCTAGCAGAACCCCCAGCCAAAGCGTCACAACGCGGCACGCCAGCGTGATGAAGATCGCATCCCCGGTGGCAAAACCCTGGGAAATGAGCAGGGTGCTCATGACAGCCTCGGTGCTGCCGAGGCCGCCGGGCAGGAAAGACAGGGCGCCCACCAACACGGCGACAGCGTAGATGCCGATCCCCATGGATGTATCGATGTGCACGGCAGGGGCTGCCCCCGCCAACACGCTGAAACCCACGCCCTCGAGACCCCACGCCAACAGCCCGAGGAGGCATCCGACCGCCAATGGTATCGGCCGCAACAACGGGCGCGTTGCCGACACTGCCGAAGTGACACTCAGCAACGCCCGGCGCAACAGCGCAGGCAACCATTGCATCGACTCAACTGCCGTGGCAATTCGCTCCCAGGGCAGCGCCGCCACGAGGACGAGCACGAGCAGCAGACACCCGCAGACCGCAACAATCAGGGGCCGGTAGTGGGAGGACGAGGCCAACAACATCACCGCGAGGAAAATCATCGATATCAGATCGAGCAGCCGCTCCGCGAAGAACGCCGCGGCCACCTTCGGCACGGAAATTCCCAGGGGCACGTAGTAGCGTGCGCGAACGAGCTCGCCCACCTTTCCCGGCGAGAGCGTGTAGGCGAAGCCTGCAATATAGGTGAGAGCCGTAAACAACAGCGGCAGCTCGTGCCCGAGGCGTGCGAGATACCAGCGCCAGCGGGTGATGCGCATGACGTAGTTCAGCACCGACAGGACAGCAGCGGCGGCGATCAGATTCGATGCATGCAACATCGCGCCGAGCGAGACCTGTTGCAGATCGGCGCGCAGGGCCACCGCACACCCGATGGCAAAGGCCACAACCAGCAGATGGGGGACAAATCGCAGCAACTCACTCACCGCCGGCCGGGGAAATTTGACAAAATGCGCCCCCGCCGCCGGGCTAGCTGCCCGCAGGGCCATGCTGCCCGCAGGGGCCGAAAACGGGCGCGAATGTACCACGGGTCCTATGAGAATTTCGTGACCGGGGTCCACGCGAACCCCGAGCGGGTTGGCTAGTGTGGATGAGGCTTTGGGTTGATTCGGGGAAGAGGCAAGAAAAATGGCGGCCGTGATCGAGCCCGCGAGCGCGTCAGCCCCGGTCGGGCAGCAGCACAAGCGGATACGTTTCGGGAGCGTCGAGCCGGCATTGCTCGCCGTTTTGAAGCAATTGGATCCGCTGGTGGCGGTCCTGTGCCTGCTCGCGAGCCTGCTCATCTATCGTAGCCCCCTCACCGCCCCGATCGGCGCGGTCGCCGTGATCACCTTCGTGACGGCCGGCCGGATCCTGGGCCGCTCCACCCGCGATGACGAAATGGCGGGCGAGCAGATCACCACTACTTTCCCGCGCATCCTCCTGGAATGGGTCTCGGTCGTGTGCGTGCTGCTGCTGGTTGGCTTTGCATTCAAAGTCACCGCGCAGTTCTCGCGTCAGGTGATGCTGACCTGGTTTACCGCCACCCCGTTTGCCTTGTACGCCGCGCATGCCGTGCGCCGCCGGGCCCGCTGGCTCATCGCCAACAGCGACTACGCGCCGAGCTATCTGATCATCGGTGCCAACAGTGTGGGATTCGAGCTGTTGCGCCGTCTGCCGAGCAAGGGCTTCCTGGGTTTCTTCGACTTCCGCAGCGCCGACCGGCTTCCGGACACGATCAATCCGGCTCACCTGATCGGACACTGCAAAGACGTAGCCGAGTTCGCCCGCTCGCGCGGAGTGACCTCCATCTACATCGCGCTGCCGTTGAGCAACGTGCCGCGAATCGGCGAGATGGTGCGCGAGCTGCGCGACACCACCGCCTCGATCTACTTCGTGCCGGATGTGTTCGCCTTCGATCTCATCCAGGGCAAGCTGGTCGAAATCAACGGCATGCCGGCCATTTCCGTCTGCGACACGCCTTTCCATGGGATGGATGCCTTCTCCAAGCGCGCCACCGACATCGTGCTGGCGAGCATTGCGCTGCTGCTGCTTGCACCGGCGATGCTGCTCATCGCCCTCGCCGTGAAGCTCTCTTCCAAGGGACCGGTCCTGTTCCGGCAGCGCCGTTACGGTCTGAACGGCGAAGAGATCTCGGTCTACAAATTCCGCAGCATGACTGTCACAGAGGACGGTGCGGTTGTTACACAAGCAACCAAAACCGACAAACGGGTGACGCCGTTAGGACGCATCCTGCGTAAAACTTCCCTGGATGAATTGCCACAGCTCATCAACGTCCTGCAGGGGACCATGAGCGTCGTGGGTCCCCGCCCTCACGCGGTCGCTCACAACGAGCAATATCGCAAGCTCATCAGCGGCTACATGATCCGCCACAAGGTCCGACCCGGGATCACGGGGCTCGCCCAGGTGATGGGCCTGCGCGGCGAGACTGAGACCGTGGAGAAGATGAGCGAGCGCGTGCGTTTCGACCTCGAGTACCTGAGTCATTGGACGCCCTGGCTCGATATCAAGATCATCTTCAAGACGCTGTGGGTGATTGCGAACGACCGCAACGCCTACTGAACGTCCCGAGTTCACATAATAAGAAGCCGGGATACGGCTCACTGCCTGCCCCGGTCCGGCGCAAACGCCCCATTTCGAGCACGAAAGTGGAACAACCCCCTATGCACGGCCGCTCAGATTTGTAAACTACCTGTCATCGTATGAGATCAAAGTCTCGTATAAGCTTCTGATCCGACGAGTAGCCTCTTCCATCGCGCGTCCGCCACATAAAACTCCGTGATGCGGCACGTGATTTGCATATACCAAGTACGAACGGAAGCGGTGGACGGTACAATGAAGGGTAATCCGGCGTTGCGCTCAACAAGAATCCTGCGCGGCGGCTTTCGCTAGAACAAACTCGACGTTGCGGAATACGAATTTTCCGCAGCGTTTTTCCGGTTTTCATTAGTTCGCTAGGGAGACAGCAAAATTGTCCGCGGTCGTCGGTTCAGTCGGCGGTTCGGTCCCGCATTCGGGTGCGCAAAAGCGCGTCGGCCTGGGTAGTGTTGAGCCGGCGTTATTGTCGGTGCTCAAACAGCTCGAACCGCTCGCGGCCACGGCCGCGCTGTTGCTGTGCTGCCTGGCCTTCCAGAAGGCTTTCACGGCCTCCATTGCCGCCGTCGCGGTGCTGACCTTTGTAATTTCGGGTCGCGTGTTGGGTCGCATCCGGCGCGAGGACGACCCGTTCGCGAGCTCTCACGTCACGGTGTTGGGTCGAATAATCCTCGAGTGGTCGGCAGTTGTCTGTGTTTTGTTGCTCGCCGGATTCGCGTTCAAGGTGACTGCACAGTTCTCGCGCGCAATGATGTTGACGTGGTTCTGCGTGACGCCGCTGATGCTGTACGGCGTACACATTGCCCGCTCCCGCGTGCAATGGGCCATTTCCAACGGCGCCCTCGCCCCCAGCTACCTGATCATCGGTGCCAATGGCGTGGGGTTTGAGCTGCTGCGCCGCCTGCCGCGCAAGGGCTTCCTCGGCTTCTTCGACTTTCGTAGCGCCGACCGCCTGCCCGACACCATCGATCCGGCGCACCTCGTCGGCCATTGCCGCGATGTCGCCGACTTTGCCCGCAAGCACGGGGTCACCGCCATCTACATCGCCCTGCCCCTGAGCAACGTGCCGCGGATCGGGGAGATGGTGCGCGAGCTGCGCGACACCACGGCCTCCATCTATTTCGTTCCCGATGTGTTTGCGTTCGATCTCGTGCAGGGCCGGCTGGTGGAAATCAACGGCATGCCCGCCATTTCGGTGTGCGACACGCCTTTTCACGGCATGGATGCGGTAATGAAGCGGGCCACCGACATCATCCTGGCCAGCAGCGCCTTGTTTGTCCTGGCACCGCTGATGACACTGATTGCGCTGGCGGTGAAGTTGACTTCAGCAGGACCCGTTTTGTTCCGGCAGCGCCGCTACGGGCTGAACGGCGAAGAGATCCAGATCTACAAGTTCCGCAGCATGACTGTCTGCGAGGACGGAGCGGTCGTCACCCAGGCGACCAAGCACGATCAGCGTGTCACACCCCTGGGTCGCATCCTGCGGTCCACCTCGCTGGACGAGCTGCCACAGTTATTGAACGTTCTGGAAGGCAAAATGAGTGTCGTGGGGCCCCGCCCCCATGCTGTTGCGCACAACGAGCTGTATCGCAAGCTGATCAACGGTTACATGATACGTCACAAGGTACGCCCCGGGATCACGGGGTGGGCGCAGGTCAATGGCCTGCGCGGCGAGACGGATACCGTGGAGAAGATGCGCGAGCGAGTGCGGTTCGACCTCGAGTATCTGAGCCACTGGTCCCCATGGATGGACCTGAAGATCATCTGCAAAACGCTGTGGGTCATCGCCCGTGACCAGAACGCGTACTGATGGTTTAACAGATTCGACAGATTTAACTTTGTATCGGAAGTTGCTGAAAATGTTGGACCGCGACCTAAGTGTCGGATCTGAATGTTATGTCAGTCGCGCGCGTGACCCTGCACACAATTCCAATTCCTGGCCGTTATTGGACCTGACGCCGATCACAGACGGTGAAAAATGCAGTAGCATGGCCATAAGCGGAAAAGGATAATAATTACATGACGTGCAGTTCAGAACAGCGCGTCTCCCCTGACACGAGACCGCTCGAAACGCGTCCGCCAGGGGTACCGGAGTGCGAGGTTGTGGCCGAGAAGGTGCCGACAAATCAAAGTGTGTACACGATTGCTCCTGCAATGGCGTTGCAGTCTGTGAAGAGCGCTTCGCAAAGCGCCTACGCCCAATCAATCGGATTGACGGATACCGTGGTACTGCGGGAAGTGGTGCACGTGATCGATGATTTCGGACTGCCCGAGTTCACGGCGGTGGCCGCGAAGTTCGGCCAGGAAAAGTTCGGCTACGTGGTCACACCCAATGTGGATCACCTGATCCGCTACTACGAGGACCCGACCTTCCGCACGCAATACCGTGCCGCCGACTACATTCTGATGGACAGTCGGTTCGCGGCCCGCCTGGTACGGCTGCTCAAGGGCATCCGGTTGCCGGTGTGCACCGGCTCCGACCTGACAGCGACACTGCTGAACAAAGTGGTTCAACCGGATGACGGCATCGTCATCATCGGCGGGTCCGAGGCCCATGCCCGGCAGATTGCCGAGCAGTTCGGACTGCGCAACCTCAAGCACCACAACCCGCCCATGGGATTCATCAAGGACCCGGCGGCCGTGGAGGAATGCCTCAAATTCATAGAAAGCGCGAGCCCCTTCCGCTTTTGCTTCCTCGCTGTGGGTTGCCCCCAGCAGGAGACCCTCGCCCTGCAGCTGCGGCAGCGGGGAATCGCCAAGGGCCTCGCCCTCTGCGTCGGTGCGTCGCTCAACTTCATCACGGGTGCCGAGCAGCGCGCGCCGCTGTGGATGCAGAACCTCGCGCTCGAGTGGCTTTTCCGTCTGCTGAATGACCCGAAACGTCTCGCCAAGCGTTACCTGATCCGAGGCCCGCGGATTTTCTCCCATCTGCGCCGTTCGCGCGTAGTCCTGCGCAAGGGATCCTTGCTGGGCTGACATCGTTGTGAGCACCGTGCCTCCTCCACGACTACAATGGGGGATTGCGTAAGGACGGTGCTGATGCCCGAAATTTCGATTGTTGTCCCCACCTTCCGCGAAGCGGAAAACATCGCCGAGCTGCACTCCCGACTCAGTGCCGTACTCACCGCCGTGAGTTGGGAGCTGATTTTTGTCGATGATGACTCACCTGACGGCACTGCCGACCTTGCGCGCGACATGTCCACGCAGGATGAGCGAGTCCGCTGCATTCAACGGATCGGGCGCCGAGGACTGTCTACCGCGGTGATGGAAGGCGCTCTCAGCTCTTCCGCGCCCGTCATCGCGGTCATGGATGCCGATCTACAGCACGATGAGACGATCCTGCCGGCAATGATCCAGGAGCTGCGCTCGCGTGACCTGGATGTTGTGGTGGCCAGCCGTTACGTGAGCGGAGGCGACACGGGTGACTGGGATGAGGGGCGCAAGCAGATCAGCCGCGTTGCGGGCCGCCTCGCCAAAGGCCTCGTTCCGGACAACCTCCGTGATCCGATGAGCGGGTTCTTTGTCATCAAGGCACAGACGCTGCGCGAAGCGGCCTATAACCTGTCGGGTTACGGGTACAAGATTCTGCTCGATCTGTTCGCCTCGGCGGGCCGACCGCTGCGCTTTGCCGAATTGCCCTACACGTTCAAACCGCGAGCCCACGGCGAGAGCAAGCTCGATTCGCTGGTCGCCTGGGAGTACCTGATGCTCCTGGTGGACAAGCGGATCGGCCACGTGATCAAGCCCCGCCTGTTGTTTTTCCTGTTGGTGGGCGGCTCGGGCGTGGTGCTCCACTACATCATCCTGAGCACGCTGTTCCTCGGGCTGAAGGTGGCGTTCCCGGTGGCCCAACTGGCGGGCACGGTGATCACCATGACCTCCAATTTCTTTTTCAACAACCTGTTCACCTATCGCGACCAACGCCTGCGCGGCATGCGACTGCTGCGCGGATTGCTGAGCTTTTACGCAGTTTGCGGCCTCGGCGCGCTCGCGAATATCGGCATCGCCGCGTATGCCTTCTCCAAGCACCTCGAGTGGGCACTATCCGCCGCCGCGGGCATCATTGTGGGGACGCTGTGGAATTATCTCGCTACCGCGCGCTTCACCTGGGGATCGCGCCGCTGAGACTCAGGTTCGCCATCCCGCTCGCCGTCGTGTTGAGTATCGCGGTGGTCGCGGCCCTGCCGGCCTCGCGCCACTTCGTGTTGAGAAGCGCGGGACACGCCCTCGTCGCCGAAGATCCGTCGGCGCATGCCGACATCGTCATCGTTTCAACTGATTCGCTGTCGGCAGGGATGCTCGAAGCAGGTGACCTCGTCCGTGCCGGCCTGGCCTCGCGGGTCGCGGTGTTTACACGCGAAGTGAGCCCGCTGCAGGTCGAGCTGAAGCGGCGTGGCCTGCCCTATCTGGATTTACAGGAACACGAGCTCAGCCTGTTGCGCGCCATGGGTGTTACGAACATCGAGATGATTCCCCCGGTGGTGGGAACGAATGACGAAGGAGACGTGCTGCGCAACTGGTGCAAAGCCCATTCCATTCATTCGGTTCTATTCATCAGCGTGGCGGATCACTCCCGGCGCACCCGCCGTGTGTTGAGTCGCGCACTGGGCAGTGAAGGCATCGAAGTGCGGGTACGACTCGCGCGGTTCTCGGCGTTTAACCCGGACACCTGGTGGCAAACCCGCAACGGACAGCGCGTTGAAGCAGTAGAGATGCAGAAACTGCTCCTGGACTTCGCGCGACACCCGTTCTAGCGGGTTGTTACCGAAGAAGAAAATTCATAAGAAGCTTGAATCGGGTCAACTTTTTGAGTTCCCGCGCGTCTGACTGAAGGTACCGGTAAGCAATTACCGGGATTGTCCCGGTGTGGCGATCGCGTGCGGGTTTTTCACCCTCCCTGAGGCCTGAACGCTGCCGCCAATTCTCGTTGAGCACCGTTGGAAGCCGCCCCTCGGGGCGGCTTTTCTTTGTTGTTACGCACGCCACCAGTGCGGGTGAGTCGCAAACCACAGAAACGTGTCAGCGAGACCCGCGGACAGTTGCACGCTCGGCTCGAAGCCGAGCTCACGTTGGATTTTGCTGCAATCGATAGCGTAGCGGCGATCGTGACCGGGACGATCCGCCACCATGCGAATCAGCGCCTCAACGCCGCTGCGCGGACACGACGGATACTGCGCTGCCAGCGAGGGCTCCGCGGCGAGCGAGCGTTCCGCGATCTCACACAGCGAACGCACCAACTGCAGGTTCTCGGCTTCCGCGCGGCCGCCGATGTTATAGACCTCGCCGATCCGTCCCTGCTCCAGAATGAGCTCGATGGCCCGGCAGTGGTCGCTGACATGCAGCCAGTCGCGGATGTTGCGCCCGTCACCGTACACCGGCAGGGGCTTGCCGTGCAGGATGTTGACGATGATGAGGGGAATCAGCTTTTCGGGAAAATGGTACGGACCGTAGTTGTTGGAACAGTTGCTGGTGGTGACCTGCAGGCCGTAGGTATGGTGATAGGCGCGCACGAGATGATCGGAGGCGGCCTTGCTCGCCGAATACGGCGAGTTGGGCGCGTACGGCGTGTCTTCCCTGAACGGGGGATCCTGCGGACCGAGTGAGCCGTAGACCTCGTCGGTGGACACATGATGGAAACGATGCGGCTGGCCCGCCCGCTCCTGCAGCCATACCTTGCGCGCCGCTTCCAGCAGTGAATGAGTGCCGAGAACGTTGGTTTCGATGAAGGCAGCGGGTCCCGTGATCGAACGGTCGACGTGGGATTCCGCCGCGAAGTGGACCAGCGTATCGATGCTCTCGTCGCGCAACAGCTGCGTGACCAACTCCTGGTCACAGATGTTGCCGTGTATGAAACGGAAGTTCGTGCGGCCTTCGAGGGGCGCGAGGCTGCTGCGATTGCCCGCGTAGGTGAGCGCATCCAGCACGAGCAGCCGATCGTCCGGATGATTGCGCAACCAGTGGTGCACGAAGTTGCAGCCTATGAACCCGGCACCTCCTGTTACGAGCAGCCTACGCATTCTTCAATTCCTTCAATTCCGTTCTCAGGGCGGCACGCCAGTGCGGTGGCGTCAGCCCCAGCGCCGCAACGCAGGTCCGGCTGTCGAGCACGCTGAATGAGGGTCGCCGCGCAGGTGTTGGATACTCGGCCGTGGTGATCGGTTCGACTCGGACCGTTGCCGGCAGCAGGCCCACCGCAGCACCCTCTTCCGCAATCGCGACCGCGAAATCGTACCAGCTCGCCACGCCCGCATCGGTCCAGTGATAGACGCCGCTCAGATCCGGGCGATCTGCGAGCGCCCACAAGACTTTCGCCAGTGAGATCGCCGCTGTCGGAGTGCCTATCTGATCCGCGACCACGCGCACGTGCCCCTTGGACTCCATCAGGCGCAACATGGTACGCATGAAGTTCTTGCCCTGCGCCGCGTAGACCCAGGCCGTGCGCACAATGACCGAGCGATCCGGCAGGATGGACTGGACTGCCTGCTCGCCTGCCAACTTCGTCCGGCCGTACACACTGAGCGGGTTGGTCGGCGAGTCAGGGCGATACGCAATCGAGGCACTGCCGTCGAACACGAAGTCAGTGGAGATATGCACCAACCGCGCGCCGATCTCATGTGCCGCCTGTGCGAGATTGCGCGGTCCTTCGATGTTGATGCGTGCGGCCAACTCCGGCTCGCTCTCTGCCCGGTCCACCGCCGTGTATGCGCCGGCGCAGATGATGACATCAGGACGCTCCGCGCGTGCCCGCTGCTCGACGCTGTTTGCGTCACTGATATCCAGGTCGGCGCGGGTGAGTCCGAGAACGCTCGACCCCTGCGGAATACAACTCAGGAGGGCGCGGCCGACCTGCCCTGCTGCCCCCGCAATCAAGATTTTCATGGGTAGGTCGGCGCGCTGCGAAAGCGGCCCGCCGCGCGATCCCGAGCCGACAGGTTGGGCTCGATACCCGCGGGCAACCGCCAGTCGATCTGCAAATCCGGATCATTCCAGGCAATGGCCTGCTCGTCCTCGGGCGCATAAAAGTCTGTACACTTGTAGAGGAAGCGCGTCGTTTCACTCAACACGACAAATCCATGTGCGAACCCTGGCGGAACCCAGAGCATGTGATGGTTCTCGTCGTTGAGCTCTGCGCCCACCCACTTCCCGAACGTCGGCGAGCTGCGCCGCATGTCGACTGCGACGTCCCACACGGCTCCGGTGACCACGCGAACCAGCTTCCCCTGCGGCTTGGTGAGCTGATAGTGCAAGCCGCGCAGGACGTGGCGCCCTGACAGATTCTCGTTGTCCTGGCAGAACTGCAGGTCGAG
>Ga0268266_10004174_pt1 | contig 13931 bp, 11 predicted proteins | sample KBSS13metaG_FD_190356 | JGI IMG/M metagenome (GOLD analysis project Ga0268266, IMG submission 190356) | Switchgrass rhizosphere microbial communities from Kellogg Biological Station, Michigan, USA - KBS S1-3 metaG (SPAdes) (version 2) | ecosystem: Host-associated > Plants > Roots > Rhizosphere...
CTTGGGTGCGCGGCTGTTCAGCACCCAGGTGTCGAACAGCGGGGCGTCGATATTCTCGGCTTTCTGCATCGCCCCGCACGCGGCGCAGAATGCGCCCTGCATCAGGCTGGTCTCGACCCACTGGCCCTTGCCTGTGATGTTGCGGGCCCTGAGCGCCGCGCTGATCCCGGTCGTCGCGGCGTAGAAGGCACCGATCGAGGGGAAGTGCGAGGCCGGGAACAGCGGCCCCGGGCGGTTCGCGCCCTGTAGCCAATCGGCGGGAATCTCGACCTCGCCGAAGCGATCCTCGCTGCCGGTCGCCCTAGTCAGCGCACCCTGCGGCCAGCCGCGATGCTCCCAATGCATGGAAAGCCGGGCGGCGACCAGCGCGTCATAGCCCGGCCGGTCGGCCCATTTGCTGTCGCGGCCATAGGCGGTGATCGAGCAATAGACCAGGCGCGGATTGATCGCCTTCAGCGTGTCGTAATCGATGCCCAGGCGCTTCGTGACGCCGGGGGAGAAGCTCTCCACCAGCACATCCGCGCCCTTGGCCAGCTTCAGGAACAGCTCGCGGTCGGCAGGCGTCTTCAGGTTCAGCACGGCGCTCCGCTTGCCCCGGTTCCAGGCCTTGTAGCCGGACTGGTTGCGAAACGGGTCGCCGCCTGGCGGCTCGATCTTGGTGACCTCGGCCCCGTGATCGGCCAGCAGCATGGTCGCCATGGGGCCTGAGATGCCCCATGACAGATCCAGGACCTTGATGCCGTCTAATACGCCTGCCATCTCGCCGCCCCGATCAGGAGTTGAGGCCAAAGGTACGCACGCCGTTTTCGTAGACGATCTTGCGGCGGTCTGCTTCCGGAATGCCGGCGGCGGCGAACTGCTCCTTCACCTGGCGCTGTGAGTTGGGCCAGCAGGTGGCAGGGTGCGGGAAGTCGGTCGACCAGTAGAGGCAGTCTGGGCCGAAATAGTCATAGGCCGCCTTCAGCCCGCGGGGCTCGTACATGAAGGTGACGCCCATCTGGCGCTTGAAATACTCGCTGGGCAGCATCTTCACGCCGGGGAATTCGTAATGCTGGTGCATCCGGCCGTCCATGACGACCTCGAAGAAGAAGGGCAGCCAGCCCAACCCCGGCTCGACCAGGATGACCTTCAACTTGGGGAAGCGCTCCAAGGTGCCGGTCAGGATCCAGAAGGCGATCGGCTCGGCCATGATCATGCCGGGCATGCCGGTGAAGATGCCCTTCTGCGGCGTCGGATCGCGGCCGAAAATGTCCCACAGCGCCTTCGGTACTTCGAGGTGGTTCAGGATGGTCAGCCCCGTCTCGGAGATCGCGCCCCACAGCCGGTCATAGCGCTTGTCCTGCACGTCGGGCAGGCCATGCTCGGCCGGGAAGGGGGTGATCTGGACGCAGGTCGCGCCGCGCGCGGCCATGCGCTGTACTTCCTTCACCGCGAAATCGATATCGAACAGCTGGATCTGATAGGCGGTCAGCAGCCGCTTTGGATCGACGGCGGCGAAGTCGGCCATCGAATCGTTATAGCCCTTGAGGCATTCCTGCCAGTCGTCGCCGAGATAGAACGGTGTGCACAGCTTGGCGCCGCCGACTTCGGGAAAGATGACCTCGGACTGCACGCCGTCGCGGTCCATCGCCTTTAGCTTTGCATGCGGCTCGAAATGGCCGGGGTCGCTGGCGGCGTCCATGTCGACGAAATCTTCCATCGACAGGCCCGGCGCACCTTTGCGCAGCTCGGTCGCCTCATAGTCGGCCATCTTGCGCATGCCTTCGTCCCAGCGCGTCTTCAGCCGCTCGGGCAGGCGCGCCTTGACCCAATCGTCGGTGAAATGGACGTGCGAATCGCACGAAACCAGGAGTTCTTGTGCCGCTGCGGTCATGTGATGTCTCCTAAGGTTACACCCGGTACGCCCTTCCCCTAGGGCTGAATCCTTGGCGGCGGTAAGCCGCTATCCCGCGAATTTATTGGTGTGGGTGCCCGCCGGCGATACCGGAACGACTCAATCGACCTACGATTTTCTGACAAGCCGGACGCCCAGGTGGGTAGGTATCAGTGCATCTGTTCGGCGTCGCCCGTCATCCGGCCGCGATATTCGCGCGGGCTGATCCCGACCCAGGAACGCACAGCGCGGACCAGCCCGTTGCGCTCGGCGAAGCCGGCCCTGAGCGATACCTCGCCGATCGGGATGTTGGGCTCGGCCAGCCATTTGAGGATCACCTCGCGCCGCACCTCCTCCTTCAGGGCGCGGAAGCTGATGCCGTCCTCCTCCAGCCGGCGGCGCAGCGTCTGGCTGCTCATGTTGAACTCGGTGGCCAGGTCTTCGATGGTCAGCAGCGCCTCGGTCTTCACCAGGCATTCCTTCATCTTGATCTTGACCAGCGTCTTCCAGGAACGATGAACGCCGGGGATCGACACCAGGTCGATCGGCAGCCGGGTGAACAGCTGCGTCACCTCCTCATTGGTGCGGATGATCCGGCGGCGCAGGAACTTGGCCGGGAACTGGACCTGGGCCAGCTTCTGGAAAAAGCGGCAGGGGCCCCAGAATGCCTCGGCATATTCCTCGGCATCGACCCGCGGCCCATGCGGGAAATCGACCGTCGCGACCGGAATCTCCTCCCCGATCATCCAGCAGGAGAAACGGGGCCAGATCATCAGCCACCATTCGGTCAGGAAATTGTGCCGGTCCAGCTCCGGCTGGGCCAGGGCCAGCAGGATGGTCGCCATCTCATCGTCGCTGGTGAGGGAGAATTTGACGTCCTCGGTCACCAGCCCATAGAGGCCGAAGGCGCGGTTCAGTGCGCCGCCCAGCGTGTCCTCGCGGATGATCGTGTCGAAGATGAAGGGCAGGGTGTTGGCGCGGCAGCGCGACGGGGTGAAGCCGCAGAACTCGTCGTTGAGGGTCGCCTTCACCGCACGGCTGATCCGGCCGAACGTCTCAGGCGTCACCATGTTGGCGGCAGGCGGGACGGCGCTGCGCGCCACGCCGGCGGCCCGGCAAAGATCGTCGAGCGGCAGCCCCCTGGTCACCGCGGAGTCGATCAGCACGCTGGTATAGTGCGCGATTAGATTCGAAGTCCCCATTCCATCCTCTCCGGCGAAAGTCCCGATTCTTTTGGGATCATCCACCCGCTGCCTAACGGCGCAGCGTCGCTATGAATTGCCTGACGATATCGGCCGGCGCGGCGGACCCGTCATAATCGTACCAGACCGGTATCCAATTGATGGCGCCCAGATAATGGCGCTGAAAAATCCGCCGGTCGATGCTGTCGGGCAGCGGCAGGTCGGCGATCACTTTTTCCATCATCCGCTCGAACCGGTCGCGCTGCGCCACCAGCGCGTCGCGGACCGCCTTGTCTAGCCCCGGCGGGAACAGGGGCGTCACCAGCACGCGGAAGCCGGACCGGTCCAGCATCGCCTCGACATGGGCGATGGCCGCCGTCTCCAGCCGCTCCCAGGGGGCGGCGTCCGTTTCGATGGCGCTGGCGACGGCATTGTAGATCTTGGAAATGCTCGCATCCTGGACCGCGACATAGAGGTCCTCCTTGGAGGCGAAATGATAATAGAGCGAGCCCGACATCATGCCGGCTGCCGTGGCGATATCGCGGATCGAGGTCGCCTCGAACCCCTTCTTGGCGAACAGCTCGGACGCCACGGTCAGCACTTGGCGGCGGCGGATGGCCGCCCGCCCTGCGTCTTCCTGTTCGACCTTCCGCGCCGTTCCGTCCATGCCCTAACGTTCTTGCATTTTCTAACGCTCGTTAGATAGGTTATAGGCAGCGGTCCGAAAAAACCAAACGATTTTCACCTGGGAGGCTTTCGTGACGCCCGAAGAAGCCGAAGAACTGTCGATGTTCCGGGAGTCGGTCCGCCGCTTTGCCGAACGCGAGATCGCGCCCAACGCGGCGCGCTGGCGCAAGGAGGGGGTGGTCGACCGCGATCTGTGGCGCAAGGCCGGGGCAGCCGGGCTGCTCTGCGCCGGAATCCCTGAGGAATATGGCGGCGCCGGCGGCACCTTCCGCCATGAGGCGGTGATCATCGACGAAATCTGCCGGGTCAATTTCCCCGACTTCGGCGCGCCGCTGCACAGCGCCATCGTCGCCCCTTACATCCTGCATTACGGCACCGAGGAGCAGAAGCAGCGCTGGCTGCCCAGGCTCGCGACCGGCGAGCTGGTCGGCGCCATCGCGATGACCGAGCCGGGGGCGGGATCGGACCTGCAAGGCATCCGCACCCGCGCGTTGCCGGACGGCAATGGCTATGTCGTGAACGGCCAGAAGGTCTTCATCACCAACGGCCAGACCGCCAACTTCATCATCGTTGTCGCCAAGACCGACCCGGAGGCGGCAGGGCGCGGCATATCGCTGATCTGCGTCGAGACCGACATGGTCGAGGGCTTCCGCCGTGGCCGCAACCTCGAGAAGGTCGGCTTCCACGCCCAGGACACGTCGGAGCTGTTCTTCGACGATGTCCGCGTGCCGGCCGACGCCCTGCTGGGCACCGAGACCGGGAAGGGCTTCGCCCAGCTCAAAGAGCAGTTGGCCCAGGAGCGGCTGATCGTCGCCATCCAGGCGGTGGGGGCGATGGAATCGGCGCTCGCGATGACCGTCGAATACACCAAAGACCGCAATGCGTTCGGCAAGCCGGTGTTCGATTTCCAGAACACCCGCTTCAAGCTGGCCGAGGCGGCGACCGAGGCTAAGATCGGCCGCATCTATATGGATTTCTGCATCGAGGAGCTGGTCGCCGGCCGGCTCGACGCCGTCGCCGGGGCGATGGCGAAGTGGTGGACGACGCAGAAGCAGTGCGAGGTCATCGACGAATGCCTGCAATTGTTCGGCGGTTACGGCTATATGGCCGAATATCCGATCTCGACCCTGTGGACCGACGCCCGTGTGCAGAAGATCTATGGCGGGACCAACGAGATCATGAAGGAAATCATCGCCCGCAGCCTTTGAGTACCCAGGATTCCAAAATGACCGCTATTTCCGAAGCCGAGAAAGCCGCCGCGCTGGAGCATGTGAAACAGGCCGAGGCCGCCGTGTGGACGATCCCGGATGTGCCTGCCGATACGGCGCTCCGCCCCATCGCCAAGGCGACGATCGTCGGCGCCGGCACGATGGGCGGCGGCATCGCCATGTCCTTCGCCAATGCCGGCATTCCGGTGAAGCTGGTCGATCTCGACCAGGCCTCGCTCGAGCGCGGTCTGGGCCGTATCCGCGGCAACTACGCCAATACCGTTGCCAAGGGAAAGCTGACCCAGGAGGCGATGGATCAGCGCATGGCGCTGCTCTCGCCCACCACCGATATCGAGGCGGTCGCCGATGCGGATATCGTCATCGAGGCGGTGTTCGAGCGGATGGACATCAAGCTCGACATCTTCCGCAAGCTGGATCGGTTGGCGAAGCCTGGGGCGATCCTCGCCACCAACACCTCGATGCTCGACATCAACACGATCGCCGCCGAAACCGGCCGGCCGCAGGATGTCGTCGGCACCCATTTCTTCAGCCCGGCCAATGTCATGCGCCTGCTCGAGATCGTCCGCGGCGACAAGACGGAAAAGGATGTGCTGGCGACAACGCTGTCGGTCGCCAGGCGGATCGGCAAGATCCCGGTCGTGGTCGGCGTCTGCGACGGCTTCGTCGGCAACCGCATGATCGAGCCCTATTTCCGCGAGGCCGAGTTCCTGGTGGCGGAGGGCGCTTCGCCGGCAGACGTCGACAGGGCGCTGACCGATTTCGGCCTGGCGATGGGGCCGTTCGCCATGTCCGACATGGCCGGCGTCGATGTCCGGTGGGACGTCGCCAAGCGGCGGGCTGGGCTGCGGCCGGCGGGTGAGCGTTATTCATGGCTGGTCGGCTATCTGGGCGAGGCCGGACGGTTCGGCCAGAAGACCGGCGCGGGGTTCTATCGATACGAGGCGGGCAACCGCACTCCGATCCCCGATCCAGCGGTCGATGCATTCATCGCCCAGGAGGCCGAACGCCAGGGTGTCAAACGCCGCGCCGTGTCGGCTGAGGAGATCGTCAATCGCTGCATGTACGCGCTGGTCAACGAAGGCGCGGATATCCTTGAGGAAGGGATCGTGGCGCGGTCCAGCGACATCGACGTGATCTACGTCGCCGGCTACGGCTTTCCCGCATCGCGTGGCGGCCCGATGTATTGGGCCGATCAGGTCGGGCTGAAAAAGGTCAATGCCGACATCCAGAAGCTGGCGCAGGATTTCGGCGGTCATTGGAAGCCATCGCCGCTGCTCGCCAGGCTGGCAGCCGAAGGACGCTCATTCGCCGATTTCCGGCGGGAATAAACAAAGCAATCGGGGGAGGCACACATGACCGTCAAGGATTGGCTCGCAGTCTTCGTCATGGCCTCCACCGGCACGTTCCTGGCGATGGTCTTCATCGTTGTCTCGCCGATGCTGCCGTTGGTCGCCGAACATTTCGGCGGCGGCAAGGACGGCGCCTTCGTCGCCCAATGGGTCCTGACCATGCCGTCGATCGGGGTGATCATCGGCGGGCCGACGACAGGCTGGTTCGTCGAGCGTGTCGGCGCCCGGGCGGTGCTGTTCACCTGCCTGGTCGTCTTCGCCCTTGCGGGCATGGCGGGGCTGCTCATCGACAGCCAATCCCTGCTGCTGGCAAGCCGTCTGGTCGTAGGCCTGGCCGCCACCGGCCTTGTGACTGCGGCGATGGGCCTTATCGTCGAGATCTTCACTGAGCAGCAGCGCGGCTCGATCCTCGGCCTCCAGAACGCCATCGCCACTGCGCTGTCGGTGGTGGTGACGCTTTCCTCCGGCGCCGTCGCCGAGGCTCATGGTTGGCGGGCGCCGTTCGCGCTCTACGGTTTGTCTTTGCCGGTTCTGCTGCTCGCTCTGGCTGTCATTCCGGCCGTGTCGCGCCGGCAGGCGACTGCGGGTGGCTCGCTGTCGCTGTTCGCGCCGATGCTGCCGCTCTATGCGCTGATCACGCTTTCGATGATCATCAGCTTCCAGTCCGCCAGCCAGGTGCCGGTTCTGCTGGCCGCTGACGGCATAGCCAGCCCGGCGACGATCTCGGAGATACTCGGGGCGGGGACGGTGCTGTTCACCCTGGGCGCGATTGCCTATGGCACGCTTCGCGCGAGGGCCGGCGTGTGGTGGACCTTCGCGCTCGCCCTCACCTTGCAGGGGATCGGCATCCTGGCGCTTTCGGTCGGGCATGGAATTGTCGGCATCGGGGCTGGGGTGATGCTGCTCAATCTCGGTAGCGGTATCCAGACGCCCAATCTCACCCATTGGGTGATGGATAAGGCGCCGCTTCCGGTCCGCGGCCGGGCGATGGGGTTGCTGTTCAGCGCCCAGTTCCTCGGGCCGTTCCTCAATTCCTCCCTCATCGCTCCGGCGATTTCGGCCTATGGTCTGCGCAACATCCTGGCGGTGATCGCCAGCCTGATCGCGGTCGGCGTCGTGCTCGTCGTGTTCCGGGCACGCTCTGCCCCAATCGTCCAAGGAAGCCACTGAATATGCGGAAAGTCGCTCTCATCACCGGCGCCACGCGCGGCATCGGCAAGGCCTGTGCGCTAAGCCTCGCCCGACAGGGCTTCGACATCGTCGCCACCGGCCGCACGGTGAAGGAGGGAGAGGGCAAGGTCGCCGTGCCCTTCCTCAAGGACCAGGGCAAGGAAGTCGCCGTTCCGGGCAGCCTGGAAACCACCATCGCCGAGGTCCAGGCGCTGGGCCGCGAGGTGCAGGGCCTGCCGATGGACGTGCTAGACCGCTCATCGATGGACAAGGTGGTGGAGCAGGTGATGGGCTTCTGGGGCCGGATCGACGTGCTGGTCAATAACGCCCTCTATGGCGGCCCCGGCATGATGTACCCGTTCAGCGAGTTCGATATCGAGGCGCTGGAGAAGAGCGCGCTCGGCAACCTGGTCAACCAGGCCTATCTGACCAAGCTGGTCCTGCCGGTCATGATCGCCCAGGGCGGCGGTGTGATCGTGGGCTTGAGCTCCGGCGCCGCGCTGATGCCGTCGCCGATCCCGGCGCGCAAGGGCGGCTGGGGCTTTGTCTATGGCGGGCCCAAAAGCGGCTTCCATCGGCTCTGCGAGTTCGTCCATCTGGAGCACCGGCAGGACGGCATCCTGGCAGTCAATGTCGAACCCGGCCGCACCGTCACTGAAGCGACGCTGGCCATGTTCGGCGAGCAGGCGGAGATCGACCGGCTGGCCCCGCCGACCAAACCCTCCGTCACCGGCGACGTCGTCGCCTGGATCGCCACCCAGCCCGAGGCGCGGGAATGGGGCGGCAAGCTGATCAGTAGCCCGACGTTTTTCGAGAAGCAGGGAATCACCTTCCCTTAAGCGGCGCCGTCGACCCGCGCAGCTCCAGATGGGTCGGCAGCAGATGGCGCCGACGCTCGATCGGCTCGTCGGCGATGATCTTGAGCAGGATTTCCATTGCGGTGCGGCCGATCTCGCCGCCGGGCTGCGACACCGTGGTCAGCGGCGGGTCCATGAAGGCAGCGAAGCGGATATCGTCGAAGCCCATCACCGACAGGTCGTCCGGCACCAGCAGTGCCTGGTCGCGCGCGGCTCGGACCGCACCGATCGCCATCTCATCGTTCGAGGCGAAGACCGCTGTCGGCCGGTGGGGCAGGGCGAGCAGCTGGTTGGTCGCGGCGACACCGGAAACGATCGAGAAGTTGCCCGAGACGACCAGCGCCTCGTCGTATTCCAGCCCGGCATCCAGGATCGCGTCGCGATAGCCGTGCAGCCGGTCGCGGCTGAGCACGCTCCATAAAGGGCCGGTGACGAAGCCGATCCGCGTGTGGCCGAGGCCGAGCAGATATTCGGTGGCTTCCCGTGCGGCCTTGATATTGTCGATCTGCACCGTCGGAAGGTCGAGATTGGCGACATATTCGCAGGCGACGACGATGGGCGGCGTCTTGGCCGGTACGCCATCGGCGGGCAACAACCCGTTAGGAATACGGCCGTTCAGCAGGATCAGCCCATCGGTCTGGCGGGCGGCCAGCAGGTTGCCATAGGCGGTTTCCTGGCCCGGCAGGTTCTCGGTATCGGCCAGCAGGACGGAATAGCCGTGCTCCCGCGCCACCCGCTCAACGCCGCGGACGATCTCGTTGAAGAATGGGTTGGTGACGTCCGGCAGCATCACGGTGATGAGGCGGGTCTCCATCCTGCGGAGATTGCGGGCCGAGATGTTGGGCGTGTAGCCGCAGGCCGCCACGGCTTCCATCACGCGGCGCTGGGTCTCCTCGGCGACCGCTTCGGGGCGCTCCAGGGTGCGGGACACGGTCGAGGTCGAGACGCCAGCCAGCTCGGCGACGTCGCGCAGCGTCGCGATCTTCTTCGCCGGATCAGCCCGCCTTGCGATCACGCTTTCGTCAATCCCAGGTCGCTGCTTATGTCGTTCATGCTGGCAGCACCGCCGGCGAAATCATCGAAGGCATGTTCGGTGACCGGGATGATATGGTCGCGGATGAAGCGGGCGCCCTCAGCCGCGCCGATCTGGCCGTCCTTCAGCGCGCATTCCCATTCCAGCACGGCCCAGCCGGGGAAATCGTATTGCGCCAGTTTGGAGAAGACGGCTTTGAAGTCGATTTGCCCGTCGCCCAGCGAGCGGAAGCGGCCGGGCCTGTCGACCCAGCCCTGATAGCCGCCATAGGCGCCGGATTTCCCGTTCATCCGAAACTCCGCGTCCTTCACATGGAGCATGCGAATCCGCGGATGATAGTGATCGATGAAGGCGAGATAATCGAGATGCTGCAGCACCATGTGGCTGGGGTCGTAGAGGATGTTGGCCCTGGGATGCTGCCCGACCGCATCGAGGAAGCGCTCGAACGTCACGCCGTCATGCAGGTCTTCGCCGGGGTGCAGCTCGAAGCACAGATCAATCCCCTGCTCGTCGCAGGCGTCCAGGATCGGCCGCCAGCGCCGGCCCAACTCGGCGAAGCCTTCCTCGACCAGGCCTGAGGTGCGCTGCGGCCAGGGATAGAAGAACGGCCACAGCAGCGCGCCTGAGAAGCAGGCCTGGGCATCGAGCCCCAGCCGGCGCCCCGCCTTGGCGGTCAGGATCACCTGCTCCACCGCCCAGGCCTGACGTTCGGCGGGGCGGCCCCGCAGTGCCTCCGGCGCGAAAGCGTCGAAGGCGCGGTCATAGGCCGGATGGACCGCCACGAGCTGCCCCTGGAGGTGCGAGGAGAGTTCGCTGACCGCCAGCCCGTGCTCGGCCAAGGTTCCTTTGATCTCGTCGCAATAATCCTGGCTGTCAGCAGCCCGTTCGAGGTCGAACAGCCGCGCGTCGCCGGAGGGAATCTGCAAGGCAGTAAAGCCCAGCCCCGCCGCCCAGGCGGCAATATGGGGCAGCGTATCGAATGGCGGCGTGTCGCCGGCGAACTGCGCGAGAAACAGGCCCGGCCCTTTCAGCGTCCTCACGATTGCTCCTCCGGCCCGATCTGGGTCCAACGTCCCGAACTTGCCGATTGCTCGACCGCTTCGAGGACGCGCTGGCAGGCGACGCCGTCGTCGATCGTTGGCGCGGTCGTGCCGCCATCGACGATATCACTCAGGAACGATGCGATCAGGTGAATATGCGCATGCTCCCAGCCCAGCCCATGGCCGGGCGGCCACCAATGTTCGAGGAAGGGATGCCCGGGCTCGGTCGCCAGGATGGTGCGGAAGCCGCGCAGGTGCGGCGGGTCGTCGACGGAATAGAATTCGAGCTCGTTCAGCCGCTCCAGGTCGAATCTGATCGCGCCACGGTCGCCCTCGATCTCGATCTGGTTGCGGTTCTTCGATCCGGTCGCCATGCGGCTGGCCTCGAACACGCCCAGCGCGCCGCCCGCGAACCGCGCGAGGAAGCTCGCGGCATCGTCGACCGTCACCGTGCCTGATTTGCCGTCGGGCCACTTGCGTTCTCCGACCAGGGTTGTCGTCCGGCCGACGACCTCGGTCATCGGACCGACGAGGAAATGCGCCAGGTCGATCACATGGGCGCCAAGGTCGCCGAGCACGCCGGACCCGGCCCGTGCCTTGTCCAGGCGCCAACTCATCGGCGCCTCGGGTGAGGCCAGCCAGTCCTGCAGATAGCGCGCACGGACATGATAGAGGCCGCCCAGCCTGCCCTCGGCGATGATCTGCTTGGCAAGTTGGATCGCCGGTACGAAACGGTAGTTGAAGGCGACGGCGAACCGCGCCTTGCTGGCCTGCGCCGCCGCCCGGATCGCCTCGGCTTCGGCGACGGTCATCGCCAGCGGCTTTTCGCACAGCACATGCTTGCCGGCCCCGAGCGCCGCGATCGCGATTTCGGCGTGGAGGTCAGTCGGGGTGGCGATGTCGACCAGCGCGATATCCGGGCGCCGGATCGCGGTTTGCCAGTCGCCCGAATCGCGCAGCCAGCCATAGCGCTCGCGCAGTTGCATACGTTCCTGCTCGGTTCGGGCTACAATCGATTGCAGGATTACTTGTTGGCCGAACGGTAAAATCGCCTGGATATTTCGAAAGGCCGCGCTGTGGGCTCGCCCCATGAACCCGGCGCCGATCAGGCAAATCCCTAGATTTTCAGCCAATTTCATGAACCCAAACAGAGGTGCGCGGCTAGGAAATTTCCTCTTGTCATAAAGAGGCTCGCTATGCAACAAGTCCGTTCAAGGTATGCAATCGATTGCATAAAGACAATGCACGGGGAGAAAGCGGGATGAAGCGACGGATCGTGGCCGCGTTGGCCGGGGGCGCAAGCGCATGGGTGCTCTATCCGGCCGCACTGGTCACGGCGCAGCAGACGGCGGCCGATGCTCTGCCGCCCGCCGGCATCGAAGAGATCGTCGTCACCGCGACCCGCCGGTCGGAGCGCCTTCAGGAAGTGCCGGTCGCGGTCACCGCGGTCAGCGGCGAGGCGATCAAGGAATCCGGTTTCCGCACCCTGTCGGACATCCAGTATCTGGTGCCCAGCCTCCAGTATAATTCCTACAATGGCGGCGGCTTCCAGATCCGCGGCATCGGCACGCAGAGCTTCGATTACGGCTCCGACCAGACGGTCGGCATCATGATCGACGGCATCGTCCAGGGCATTCCGCGCGACCCCGGCCTCAACAGCCTGACCGATATCGACCAGATCGAGGTTCTGCGTGGCCCCCAGGGCACGCTGTTCGGCAAGAACACCTCCGCCGGCGTCATCACCATCACGACCAAGAAGCCGGTGATGGGCGTGTGGGAGGGGGACGCGCACCTGTCCTATGGCAGCGGCAACGAAACCATCTTCCAGGCCAACGTCAATGTGCCGATCCATCAGAAGGTAGCGGCCCGGTTTTCAGGCTATATCCAGCACCGCGACGGCATCATCCAGAACGTCGCGCTGAACAGCGATGTGGACGGCACCAACGACATGGGCTTCCGCGGCAAGCTGCTGCTGCTGCCGACCGACGATCTGGATATCTATTTCATCGCCTCCTACCAGCGCACCCGCGACACCAACAACGCCCAGACCATCCGCTCATACGGGCCGGGGCCCGCCAACGTCACCGGCTATTATGTGCCGTCGGGCCTGCCGCTCCTGTCGCCGGCCCAGCAAAACGCGCCCTATGGCATCACCCCAGGTAATGGCAACGAGCAGCTCGCAGACCTGTCGCCCAGCGGTAACCGCTACCGGGTTCATGGCGGCTCGGTCGAGGTGACCTACCATCTGGGCGATTACACGCTGACCTCCGATACCGGCTATCGCGTGTTCCAGGGCAACCAGAACTATGTCTCCGACCTCATTCCCGCCAACGTGCTCGACTGGAACTACCAGACCGAGCATGCGAACCAGCTGAGCCAGGAGCTGCGCTTGGCCTCGCCGACCGGGCAGTTCGTCGATTACGTGCTGGGCCTCTATTATTTCCATACCTCCATCGACGCGACGCAGATCCAGGCGGGCACGTTCGGCCTGCCCAACCTGCGTGATTTCGGCTTCGATGTCGGCCCGATCTATTCCTTCATCGGCGGCCAGTCGGTCTTCCATGACGACGATGAAAGCTATGCCGCCTTCGGCCAGGGCACAGTCCACCTGACCGACCAGTTTCGCTTCATCCTGGGCGCCCGCTACACCCATGACGAGGTGTTCTCGACCTATCGCACGGACCCCTATGCCGGCATCGATCCGTTCCCCGGCGGCGGACCGCTGCCGCCAGGCTCGAACGACATCTCGCACAGCAACACCTCAGTCCATACCGGCCTGCAATACGACCTGATGGACCGGGTCATGGCCTATGCCACCTTCTCGACCGGCTATAAGGGACCGACCGTCTCCAACATCCAGGGTGAGGCGCGGCCGATCCAGCCGGAAACGTCGCGGGATTATGAGATCGGGCTGAAATCGGAATGGCTCGATCGCCGGCTGGTGCTCAACCTCGCCGGCTTCTATGAGAAGTATCACAACTTCCAGGCCCAGATTTTCGACACCTCGGTCAGCCCCTCGGTGTTCACCTTGGGCAATGCCGGTGGCCTGGAGAGCAAAGGGTTCGAGGGCGAATTCACCGGCCACGTCGATGACAGCCTGACCGTCTCGGGCGGCGTCACCTATGCGCTCAGCACCTTCACCGACTTTACCAGCCAGTGCTATGTCGGCCAGCCGGTGTCGGCGGTACCGGGGCAGGGCTGCTACAGGGACCCCGGCACCGGGCAGTTCGCCGCCAACCTTGCCGGCTATCCGCTGCCGGCGGCGCCGCGTTAAAGCTATACGTTGAAAGCCAATTGGCGGCGGCAGGTGATCGACGGCTTCTGGCTCGACGCCAACGCCAATTATGTCTGGCGGAGCCAGACCTACACCGTGGTGCCCGATCCCAACACGATCGTCAGCTCATACGGGCTGCTGGGCCTCAATGTCGGGGTCAGCCCGGATGACGGGCCGTGGCGGGTCGCCGTCTTCGCCCGCAACCTGTTCGACCAGCATTTCGTCAATTCGATCTTCC
>Ga0268266_10004175_pt1 | contig 13930 bp, 16 predicted proteins | sample KBSS13metaG_FD_190356 | JGI IMG/M metagenome (GOLD analysis project Ga0268266, IMG submission 190356) | Switchgrass rhizosphere microbial communities from Kellogg Biological Station, Michigan, USA - KBS S1-3 metaG (SPAdes) (version 2) | ecosystem: Host-associated > Plants > Roots > Rhizosphere...
ATATTGTTTTGTTGCTCCCGTCCAGTGTGACGACGCGCCGGCCGTCGCCCCGCTGCCAGCTGATAAAAGTTCCACTAACCTTGCCAGTCCCGATTACCCGGATGATCGGGCGGGATGAAGCGGTTGCATCTGTTGTGTCGGAGATGAATGAAGCCGGAGTGGAGCGTTGAACGGATTCAGTCGGCTACCTACCTTGCCAAAAAACTGGATGTGCACCGCATCGTGGCTGATGCTGCTGGCAACTTCGTACATCCCGGTGGGCTGCGAACCAGGCACACGCCGAATTCAGTTCCGCGAAGAACTGCAACTCCAAGATGGTCAGAGGTTACTCGCCGATCGAGATCTGACCATCAAGGTGTTGGGAGGAGAAATCGGCGGCCTCGGCGGCTGGGAGCCGCTGTATGAGAGTCTGGAAGTCATTGGACCGCAGCATTCGGACCTTCCGCCCAAATGGAGTTCTTCCGACGGTCTGATCCCTGTGTTGCTGGACCGAGCCCCGGATACCGGCCAATGGACTCTGATTGCCAGCTTCATCATGTGCGACCCCTGGGTCAAGTATGCAGGCCCAAGGCTCCTTACTTTGAGTTCCAAGTGCGCGACGGCCATTGGCAGCGAGTTGATTTATCGCCCGCCTGGTTCGGCCGCAGGATCAATGTATTTACGGCAATCCGCTCGAGCGGCGAGCCTGCGATGCTGAGCATCGACGACAAGAAGAATCGCGCTGATTCCAGAACAGACATAACCTTTCTTCAAGTTGAGGAGCATTGGCTCAACGGCTGTTGAGACAAAACATTCCATCCGGAACAACGGCGAAACCGACGCCACGTCCAGGAAGTGCATCATGCCGACATTAAGTGAGTACGCAGTCTTCAGAAGGGGTTTACCGGCGAAAGCCTCTAAACCGAGCCCAGATCTCGAGCGTAACGTGCGACGTTTCGACTGGTTGGTCGCAGTGAGAATTAGACTTAGCCGGCGCTGCTCGTCGACGATCTGGAGTCGCGCCGCCTTCCGGCTGACGTTGCTAGCAACTTCGTGCACCCTCGTGGGCTGCGGGCCGAGCACGCGTGACATTCATTTCCGTGAGGAAATACAGCTCCAGGATAATCAGTCGATCGTCGCTGAACGCTCTTTAACCATCAAGACGTTGGGAGGAGAGATCGGTGGGCCCGGCGGCTGGGAGCCGCTGTATGAAAGTCTGGAAGTCGTTGGACCGCAGCATTCGGACCTTCCACCTAAATGGAGCTCTTCCGACGGTCTGATACCCGTATTGTTGGACCATGCCCCGGATAGTGGCCAATGGACTCTACTCACGACCTTCATTATGTGTGAGCCCTGGGTGAAGTATGGTCGGCCCAAGATTCCTTACGTTGAGTTTCGCATTCGTGAAGGACGCTGGCAGCAAGTTGAGTTCTCGTCTGTCTGGCTTGGACGCAAGACCAATGTATTTACCGGAATTCGCTCCCGCGGCGAGCCTGCGACACTGAGCATCGAGGATAAAGTGAAACGCGCCGACTCCAGAACGGCAAAGTGGTATGTGCAGATTGAGGATCATTGGCTCTCGGGCTGTTGAGTAATTCTGAAAACAATCGAGCGGAAGCCACAAGAACTGCAACACAAACTCCTGAGAGTGCATCATGCCGACACTAAACGAGTACGCGCAGCTTGCTGATCGGGTATATCAACGAACGGTTTCGAATAGAACACCCATTCCGAGCGGCTGGACGGAGCTGCTCTATGACACTCAAGACCCTCTGTCGGGGTTCTCTTCGGGTGTGTTTCAGAATGGCAATGACATAGTCATCGCCTATACCGGAACGAACGAAGGGAAGGTCAGGGATTTCGCGATTGCAAATGCCCCTGCTGCATTGGGAACGCCCTCAGCACAAGTGACAGAAGCGATGATGCTGTACTGTGAAGTAAAGCGCGACCACCCGACAGCAAACATCACATTCACGGGTCATTCCCTAGGCGCAGACCTGGCGTCCTTGATGGCTGTCTACTTCGACCGGCCAGCCACGGTTTTTGATGAAGCCCCGTTCAAATTGTCCGCGCGTAATGTCTCAACGCTCGGCTTTTACCAGATCGAGCTGGCGAAGCGCGGCTTCTCCGACCCGGCCTTTAATACTTATGCGCTAGGTCTCGGATCCGCATTCACGCAACGCGAATCACAGCGTGGGCTCTAACCGGCGCTTTGGCGGCTCAGTACCTCAACGGTAGTGACACCGCAGCCTTGGGCGGAGATCTTGCGTACAGATATGGCCGGACGGGGACCCTGTCGGATGTTTCGTTTACACCGGCGGGAGGCATATTGGGGGCGAGTGGTTTTGGAACAGCCGCACAAGCGTTGCAGTCGCTGACGAGTCTGGAAGATGCGTCCGCTCGCCTGAGTTGAAAGACACGAGGGATCTTGGCCATGCTGGACCCGGGTCATTGGCGATCAACTCTTTGGGTCGGGTTGGTCCGGTAGCTGTACCTCATCAGTGATGCGGAGCTTGCGGACGACGAGCTCGTCAATCTCGACGCGCTTGATTCGAGCACGACCGATCGACAGCCGGCCGATGGCGAAAGCGCCGATTGCGACGGCTCCCAGGGCGAGTGCGCCAATGGCCAATGTGGCGATGGCCTGGGTGGCGACCGCCTGAGCGCCTATGGCCTGGCTGCCGATTTTTTGCGATCGAAGCTTACGAGGTAACATGCGATCCCCTGTTGTGATTCGCGGGTCTGGTCCTGTCCGCTTCGTCAATACAATCAAGCACTTGTGAACCCCTGGCTGTGTTCGACCTGGATGGCACCCTGCTGGCCGGCGATTCGACAGTGGCCTGGCTGCGGATGCTGTTCCTGTCTTCGTGGCTGCGTTGCACTGTAGCTGCGTTGACGTTGCCCGTCAGTCTTCCCCTGGTCTGGTTTCGGGTGACGCGCAGATTCGGCGCCTCCATCCTGCTCTGGATAGCGACCCTGGGCTACGATCAAAGCGCCCTGGAGGGAAGCATCGAGGCGTTCGTGAAGCGCTTCGAGCGGGGCGAGGACAGCCTTCGCTGGCGCAACGACGGCCTCAAAGCAATGGAGCGTCATCTCGCCGCGGGTGATCGCGTGCTCGTAGTCACGGCGGCGCCGGTATGGCTTGCAGAGCGCCTCGTGGGTTCCCGCAGCCGCGTGTTGGGGTCTACGCTGACCCGGCATTGGGGTGGCTGGATCGCGGGGTATCACTGTTTCGGCAGGGAGAAGTGCCGAATACTGGAACAGAATGGTTATGGTACTGCCTGGGAGTATGCGTACACCGACAGCTACGATGACGCGCCGTTGCTGGCGGCCGGCAAACAGGGTTTCATTGTGAATGCGCGCTCCGGTGTTGTGGCCAAACTGACAGCACGCGGACACTCGCGGATTTCACAGCTTCGCTGGACCTAACTCTCGCTCCAGCCCATGCACTCGCAGACGAGCGCGCTGAACAACTGACTGTCGCGATGGTTGCGCACATAATCCGGGTTGATCAACGGAACCCGCGACTTGGTACGCACGGACGCATACCAGTGCACTACGCGCGTTTCGGGCGATAGAACACCGTCCAATCGGACGTTGCGCCTGATGCGGAACCAATGCTCCGAGATTTCGGGTGGCAGCGGATAGAAGACGTGCGGTTCCTGAATAGTCAGATCGCCTCGTCCGTAGCGACCAACCACATCCTGAAGCAGGTCTGGGCCCAACGCATAAGGTTGGGGCTGGCGCTCCGGCGGCAGCGCCAGCATCGCACGCAGATAATCTTCGAACAGAGGCGAGCTGGCCTCCGCACCCATCACTGCGTTGTTGATCCCGCGATAACAGAACTTCTCGACCAGTCTGAACATCCGCCAACCGTGCGGCATACGCCGCATCAGCTTGCGTATCACATCCAGAGTCAGCGAACGGACCCACATGACCGGTGAGCGGGACGTGCGTGCGAAATGGGGCCAGATGATGAATTCGCAACCAACGAACTGCCGGGTGTCGAGCAAAGGCAGCAGAGAGCTGGTCGTGAGGGTATCCATGTCGAGATACAGGCCGCCGTCGAGATACAGAATGGCCGCGCGCAGGAGGTCGATCCGCGCCGCCGGGTTGGTGAGTCTGTGGTAGATAAGAGCCAACTCGTCACCCGCCCCGAGTGTTTGCCCCGCCCGCATCAGATAGGCGATGGGATCAACGCGGGAGAGTCGCACGCGAGGCGTTTGTTTCAGCGCGGCGAGCGCGGCATCCTCATCGAGCACATCGGTGTGGTGCAGGACGATTTCGGTGAGCTCGCTGCGCTTCGCAGCGGACAGAACAGCGAACGCATAGGCCCAGGGCAGGCGGGTCCCGATCCAGCACAAGTGCGCTCGGGCGGGAATCGTCACGAGTCGAGCCGCAAGCGGCTGAACAACACGTCGTGAGCCGCGTTCTGCCTCCAGATCAGCACTGCCAATATGGCGCTGAAGCCGACGATCTCGAAACCGAAGTAATACTCGGGCGCCCCGAGCAGGGCGCAGATGAATATCCCGAGCGTGCGATAGTTGGCAGACAAGATGGACCACTGGCGCAGCTGCGGCGCGAGAACCTCGCGATAACGCTCTCGAATGAGGTCGACACGTCCGGGCTCACGTTGCAGGGCGGCGGCCATGGACTCACGGAACTTCCTCGTGAGGCTCGCCGTTGGGAAGCTCAGACCGTTGAAAAACAGGCGGTGCAGGAAGTCGAACAGCCACCGGATGACCGCCGGGCCATCGCCGGTGCGCTCGGAGCTGTTCCGGGGTGGAGGCTCCTGCGGCTTCTTCCCCCGTCCGAGGTACTCGTACTCCTGCCGTTGTGCCTCATAGCTTGCCGACTGGATCGCGTGGCACACTGCGGATAACGCCACCAGGGCATAGATCCACGCGCCATATTTGTGGCCGAGCGCCAGGGCCAGGGCCGTGTAGACGGCGAGAAAGGTTACATTGTCGGAGATTCCGTCGAGGACTTTCCCGAAGTAGGAGAATGAATGCGTGAAGCGGGCGAGCTGGCCGTCGGCGCCGTCCATCACATGCCAGGCGATCATGAGGGCGAAGCCGGTGATCGCACAGCGAACGTCTGCGTAGTGATAGTAGGCAAAGGCTGCGAGAATGCCGAACAGCATGCCGGTAATGGACACGACATTGGGCGTAATGCGCAGCCGCGCAAAAAATGGCACGAGCCGGCCCGCCAGCGGATGAATGAAGTAGAGGTTGGTGATCTCCTCAATCTCCCTCGTGCGTCGAATCGGCTGAGCCGGCTTGTCTGTCTGCGATTGCGTCATCTACGTTCTCGGGTGCCGGTCGGCCTCGTGACGGCGCTCGTCGCCGGCGGGCCGCTCACCGCGGGCCCTTCGGTCGAGCAGCGCCCCACGGTCTCGCGGGAGCCCATCGTCCTCAACTCTGTCTTTTCAAACATCGACTACGGAACCAACACGGCGGAATTCTCGGATATCGTGATTTCCCAGGGGGATTCACGGCTCACGGCGGAACGGGCTACCACCACGGGAGTGGGTTTCACGAACAGCCAGTGGACCTTTGTGGGCCGGGTGGTGATCTTCTCCGAGGCGCGCGGTACGCTCCGCGCCGACCAGGCTATCCTACAGTTTCGCGAAGGCGAGCTCACGCAAGTCACCGCGACCGGGTCCCCGGCATATATAGAACAGCCCGCCGGCACGGACTCCCTCCACCCTGGGCGCGGTCATGCGGATCAAATCACTTATGATGTCAAGCAGGGCACGGTCCGCCTGGATGGCCACGTGCAGCTATCGGATGGGCGCAACGAGATCAGCGCTCCTGTGTTCCTGTACAACGTTCGAAACGACGCATTGCAAGCCGAATCCCCGGGCGAGCGGCATGGCGTGCACATGATCATCCTGCCGTAGTCGTCATTCGAGGCGCCGCCGAGCACTGCGCCACGGCGGTGACCACCATCGCATTCTCTCAACATCGAGCAGCCATTCGCCCACCAACGGGTGGCGGATTTCCGGGCTGCTCATCGGAGGCTGGGCATACAGCACTTCGTTCGCGGGCCAGCGGCGAATTGTCTTGTAGGTCCATGCACCATAACGTTGGTACACGCGCATGAGCTTGCGCGAGATGTCCTTATCCGGCGTCACGATGGAGCGCTGCGCCCAGCTCAAACTCTCAGCCAGCTTTCTGACGAAGGTCCAATTCCGGCCGTCCACGTAGTTCGAAAACCAGACCGTGTAGCCGAGCTCGTCCTGCAGCGCGGTGACGGCACTGTAGACCTGGATATGCTCGGAGTGGCCGTACTCGCCCCACGGATTGTGGGTGTAGACATCGCGGCATCCAGCGAGTGTCGTGCGCAGGCCCTCCAGAAGTTTTGCATAGTTGGATTCATAGCGCGCTCGCGCGGTCGCGTCGAAAATCCGGATGTCGCGGGGTGTCAGCTGCGCCTGTCCCGCGTCGCGCCGCTGGCGCTTCTCGGGATTCCTTTCGCTGCGCTCCAGTTGAACCTGAGTCGGCTTCCATCCGGCGCCGCTTTCGGGAATTCCCAGGTTGACGATGCCGCTCAGCGGTAACGCCGCGACGGCCCGGCGTCTCGCCTCGGACTTCTGGGGTTCGTTGAAGACGTCTCCGAAGGCGAACACGACACGATCAGCGGACGTGACAACGGAGCTCAACCACAGCGCTTCGTCGTCCGGATGGGCAACGACGACCGCCTTACAGGAGGGAGTCATAGAGACTCTCCAGCGCTTCAGTTTGGCGATGAATGTCGAATTGACGCTCGACCAGCGCGCGGCCTTCATTGCCCATTCGACGTCGCCGGGCGGGATCATCGAGCAACTCTGTCATCCTTTGGGCCAGCGCGTGCTCATCGCGCTCCGGGACCAGAAACCCGGTGCGGTCGTCGAGGATGCACTCCGGTATCCCGCCCACCCGGGAGCCGATGATCGGCACCCCTGTGGCCGCCGCTTCCAACAGCACCATCCCCAACCCCTCTTCGCGTCCGTTGCTGGTGCGAACCCCTGGCAGCACCAGCATTGCAGCTTTCCGCGTCCAGGAAAGCACATCGGCGTGGGGCAGGGCCCCCAGAAAATCGACGCGGTCTGCTATGCCAAGCGAGGCTGCGAGTGCTTGAAGCCGCCGTCGCAAAGGTCCGTCCCCTATGATCACCACTCGTACGCCGTCGTACCTTAGCGCCAAAGCGGCGAAAGCCCGCAGCAGATACTCAGTGCCCTTGACCTCCACCAGTCGCGCCACGTGCAAAATTACCGGCGTTTCCTCTGAATCTGCACGCGGGCGAATAGCCCGGCAGTCCACGCCGATGTAATGGGTGAGTGTCCGCGCCTCCGGAAAGCCCGTTGAGAGCAGCCTCTGGCGGATGAACGAGGAGGCGCACAGAAACAGATCACCCTGGTGGGCCAGCTTCCGGCGCATCAGCGGATAGCGAAAATACGCCGGCGATCCCAACATCGCGCGCGTCTCGAGCGTCGCATCGAACCCGTGGAAGGTGGTGACGAGCGGTATTTTGAGCTCTGCCGCTACGGGAAGCGCGAAGACGCCTTCTATACCGAAATGCGCATGGATCAATGACGGACGCTGACGCACCATCAGGCGCAAATACAGCCCAGGATTACCCGTGATCATTTGCCAGCCGATACGAGGCAACGTGTATAGGTCTTCCAGCGCCAGGGAGCTTGCTCCGTGCGGAGGCGCGCCGAAACGCATTCGGCCCACGTAGAGCGGCCGGTAGCGGCGCAGGTGCTGCGCCTGCTCGGCTATGAACGGTTCGGACACCTTGAAGAGGTTATGGCGGAAAATCGCTACCTCACGCAGGTCTTCCCGAGCGCCGATGGCGTGCAACATCTGTTCCAGAACTCAACGGTCGAATAACCTTAGCACGGATTGACGCTATCGCATGATTATCAACCGCTACCTGCTGCGTGAGATCGCCGGTCCCCTGGCGATCGTGCTGACCGTGCTGGCCGTGCTGTTCACCAGTTACGGGGCGGCCGGCTTTCTGTCGGATGCCGTCAACGGACTCTTGCCGACGGACACGATCGTCCAGGTGATCGGCCTGAGGACGCTGATTGCACTCGAGGTGCTGATCCCGATCTCCCTGTATCTGTCGGTCGTCCTGGCACTCGGCCGGATGTACGTCGACTCCGAGATCACCGCCCTGTCTGCGCTCGGAATCACGACGGCCAGGGTCCTGGGGGTCGTTTTGATTTTGTCACTGTGTGCGGCTCTGGTGGTCGCCTGGTTGTCGTTGGTGGTGAGACCCTGGGCCTATAGCCGCTCTCACGAGATTGCCAATCGCGCGGCCGCATCGCTCAACACCAACAACATGAAGGCGGGCGCGTTCTATGTCGGCAACGATGGAAATCGCACGATCTACATCGAGCGGCGCACGGGTGCGACTGCCCCGGCAGGCGGCGTGTTCGTGCAGTTGCGGCTCCGCGAGGGCGGCACTCGCATCATCTATGCGAAATCGGTGGAGCAGATGTCGGACGGCGGCAATGTCGACGCCTTGAAAATGCATCTGACGGATGCGCATGTCTACGATATCGGCCCCAACGGCAACGGGGGTGACGTCGTCCTGAACGTGAACAACCTCGTTGTCCAGCTCGCCAGCGCGCAGCTCGAGCCGCCTGAATACAGCTCGATCGCCGCGAGCACCGGGCAGCTGAAGGTCTCCCATTCGGCCGCTGACACCGCCGAGTTCCAGTGGCGCCTGTCAACTTCGCTGACGACGCTTCTGCTCGGCCTGCTGGGCGTGCCGCTGTCCCGAACGGCTCCCCGCCAACACAAGAATGCCAAGGTCGGCATCGCGATCCTGATCTACGCCGGCTATTACCTGTTCTATGAGTCGGCGCGAACGTGGGTCCAGAATGGAGTGATTCCTCCATTGCCCGGCATCTGGATAGCGCCGGCGTCGCTTGCTGTGATCCTGATCATCGCGCTGCGGGGTGCCAGGGCTCCATGAGCATGCTGGAACGTTACATCGCGGCCGCCGCCTTCAGGGCTCTCCTGGTCGTGTCCGCCGGCCTGACATCGTTGTTCAGCCTGCTGGAGTTCGTCGATCAGTTGCGTGACGTCGGTAAGGGGCAGTATCACCTCAACGACGCCCTGGTCTACGTGCTGTTGACCGCGCCGGCCCGGGTTCTGCAACTCATGCCCGCCTCGATGCTGCTCGCGGTTCTTTTTGCCCTGGGCTCACTCGCGACCCACGCTGAGTTGACGGCGATGCGGGCGGGCGGGCTCTCTCCGGGCCGAATCATCGGTGCCGTGTTCAAGCTGGGTGGGGCGACCGTGATTGCGCTGTTTCTGCTCGCGGAATTCGTGATTCCGGCCGCTCAGCAGCTGGCGCAGTCCATGCGCGCGACCCGGCTCTCCGCAACTCAGGCGGTGAGGAGCGGCAACAGCTTCTGGGCCGAAGGCGACCGTCAGTACCTGAACGTGCGGCAATTCGCGAACGGCAACATGCCGACTGACATTTATCTATACGAGTTTGCCGAGAGCGGCGAGTTGCAGACGTTGATCCAGGCAGATCATGCCGAAGTCCGCCCGGACGGCAGCTGGCTGTTGGAAGGCGTGTCGCGCAAGCGATTCAGCGGCGATCGAATCTCAACCGACCGGCTGGAGCGTCTTCCCTGGCGTCCGTTCCTGCGGCCCCGTCAGGCCTCACTCCTCACCTTGCCTCCGGAGAGCATGCAGCCGGTCGAGTTGTACCTGTATGTCCGCGAGCTCCAGAGGCGAAATCAGCCCGTGGCGCGCTACGCCCAGGAGTTGTGGGCGAAAATCGACGGGCCGTTCGCGATTGCAGCCATGATCATGATTGCCGCTCCGTTTGTATTCGGGCCGCTGCGCAAACAGAGCATCGGACAGTACGTGATGATCGGAACGATGATCGGCATCGTGTTCTCACTGATCCAGCAGATAACGATCTATCTGGGTCAACTGCTCAACGTGAGCCCGGCGCTCACCGCGACGCTGCCATCGTTCGTGTTGATGGCCCTGGCGGTCTATCTTTTCCGTCGGGCGGTGGCATAGAGCTCACGCGCCACTGCAACAAAGCTGCCCCGAATCGTGCGCCGGTAGGGAGAGTCCGCGGGCAGCTGCGCCATCAGCCTCCGATGGGCAATGCCGAGTGAGTGATAGGGGAGCGAGGGGAGCAGGTGGTGCAAGCTGTGGTAGCGCAGCCCCACCGGGAACAACAGCTCCGTCAGGAGCGGGTGGCCCGGAACCGTGTAGGAGTCTTCGATCTGTTCGGCGAGCGTCATCGTGGAACCGGCGTTACGGTAGCCATGGGCCGCCAGCGTACGCACCCAGTTCAAACCCGATGCGGCCATGCCGAGAACGTACAACTCCACAAAAACGCGCCACGCCACGTGTCCCGAAATCAACAGGGCGAGGAATACGGCGAGCTCCAGGAAAATCGCCAGCTCGATGGCAATCCAAGCACCGCGTCGTTCGTCGGTCGGCAGCGTTCGCCGGTACTGCGGGTTGATCACGAGGGAGGAGGCCCGCTCCAACACCAGCCGACGCAACCGCGGATGCAGGAACGACAGGGGCGTCACTACCAGGAACCGGAAGATCGCCAGAGCCGGCAACAAGGGAATCTGCACTAGGTAGATGACGATACGGCCCACGGGGCCCACCCCGAGAGGCAGGTATTCCCCGTCCTTCACAGTTCCGAAATGACGGGGGTTGTGATGGTCCATGTGACACTTGTAGGCGAAGGACGGTGTCAGGAAGGGAATGCCGAAGAGCACGTTCCAGGCCACGCCAAAAACCTGCATTTTCCTGGCCGGCAGGTGCGCAATCTCATGAATGAATACACCGCATCGATACAGAGCGAATGCGGCGATCGTAAAGCCGCTGAAATAAGGGGCCGAGAACATCGGGCTCAGCAGATACAGCGCCGCGGCACCGTAGGCGACCGACAGGGTGAGGAGAAAGTCCGTCCAGTAGATCCGGGCGTTCGGCTCCAGCAGATCCTTCACGAGCGCTCGCGTCTGCGCGAAGGAAATCTCGGGCGCTTGGGGTTCGGCGAGCTTCATTGCACGGTTCCCAGAATCAGATCACGGGCGCCGATGTTCCAGTGCCGCCGCAAATAGTGAACCTGCCAGAGGAGCAACAGGGGAGGGACTGCGAGCCACACGGCCGATATGGCCACAACACCGTTGGCCACCGGTACGGTGAGGCCGACCAACAGCATGCCGGCGCACAGCAGAAGCAGAGTCGTCGCCGACAGCCTGACCGCCATCTGGGGCCGCCCCGAGCCGAACAACAAAGGATACGCCAGTTGCATGATCACCCGCAGCACCGCCGCCGCCGCCAGCAACTTGAGCGGCAGGCTCGCCGCAGCGTAGCTGCGACCTGCTTCGTCGTGGAGCAAGGCCGTGATCGGGTCCGCCGCAAGCACGATCACGATGGCAATTGGGGTAACCACTGCCAACAGCCGGCGCAATGACCATGACAGTGACTCCGCCAGGCGCTCGCGTACAGCCGCGACCTTGGCGAAGACCGGGAGTGCAGTTCGATTGATGAGCAGGCCGGCCGCGTTGGCCGGCTCCATGGCCAGGTCGAAAGCCACGCGATACTCCGCGAGCGGGGCTGCGCCGTAGAACCATCCAACCAACAAGTAGTGGACATTGTTGATCATCTGCTCACACACAGCCGAAACGGTCGCGCGCGACCCGAAGCGCAGTAGCGGCGCGATCTCAGGCATGCTGACTCGCAATCGGGGCCGGAACGGTTTGGCGATAGAGACTCCCACGAGGGTGTAGAGCCCGCTGGCCGCATACGCGATCACGATCGCCCAGGCACCGGCTCCTGCGAGGGCCAGACCGAGCCGGGTCAACGCAGCCGCGAAGGTCGAAAAGACGTTGACCCTGGCAATGCGCTCGTATTGCAGATCCCGGTTCATGATCGCCAGCGGGATGACCGCAGCGGCGACCAGGGGCTGTTTGATCGCCACGGCGAGGAAGTAAGCGCTCATGCCGGCTACGCCGTACAGGGAGGCGATCCAAGGCGCGGCGACCAGGGTGGCGGCACCGACCACCACGGCTGCGCCCAGGATCAGCCAGAACAGCGAGTCGAGCTGGGACCGGGCGAGCGCGGGCGCCTGCACGAGCGCGGCGCTCGTGCCCAAGCCGTCCAGGGCCTCGATGACCGTCCCGAATGCGACGACCAGCGAGGCTGTGCCCACCTGCTCCTTGGTCAGCAAGCGCAGCACAACCAGGATCGTGCCGAAGTCGATGATCTTGGCAATGATCATCGCACTGCCGAGCCAGTTGAAGCCGCGGCGCAGGTGTTGTTGAGGAGTATCCATGCGGGGTGATGCAGCCGCTGCGCCGGCAGCCGCCCCTAGAGCCGTCCTGAGCCCAGCAGTTCCTCGGCTTTGTCGAAGCTGGCCACATCATCAACGTCGAGCCACAGGCGACCCCGAACGTCGAAGGTCCTGGCCTTGCCCTGGCGTGCCAGCACGTTCATGGCCCCGGAAATACTGTCATCGCCCTGGGCCTGGCTGGCTTCCAGCGCCTGGAAAATGACGGGCGTGCACAGAAAAACGCCGGTATCGATGGCATTGAAGTCACGGATGACCTTGCCGATCTTCTCGATCCGGCCATTGGCGCACTTGACGCGCGTGACATCGTCCAGATCGTTGATCGAGCCCGCTACGTTGAAATCGACGGCCAGAGTGACGGTTTCCGGCTCGACCGGCGACGCCATCAGGTCGCGGATGATTTCCGGATCGAACAGGTGGTCGCACATGCTCAGCAGGAACGGGCCGTCCATGTAGGGCTTGGCCTTGTGTACCGACACGCCGTTCGGGCGCTGCCACTCATCGTTGATGATGTGCACGATTCGGACGCCTTCCCGCTTGGACAGTGCATCCAGCGCCGCTCGCACATCCTCCCCCCGATAGCCCGTCACCACGAAGAAGCGTTCGACGCCGGCGGCCCGGGCCCGGCCGATCACGCGCTCGAGAAGTCCCACTCCCTTGAGCGGGACCAGAGGCTTGCTCGGTCCCTTCTCCCTCAGCCGGCCGCCCATTCCAGCGGCGACAATGAGGCAGTTCATGGGCCGACGGCTCGCAGTTTGGAGGTGTTGGCGCGAATGAAAGCCTCGACCATGTCGTAGGCCTGATCGTCCGTGTATTGCTTCAGAGGATGCTTACAGAAATACGCGCTCGGGCCCTCGAGCGGTCCGCTCAGTCCGTTCAGCAGCGCGAGCTTGCAGCATCGGATGGTGTCGATGGCGACGCCGGCCGAGTTCGGCGAATCCTCCACCGACAGCCGCAGCTCGACGTCCATGGGAACGTCGCCGAACAGCTGGCCTTCCATTCTGATGAAGCAGATCTTGTTGTCCTTCTGCCACGGAACGTAGTCGCTGGGACCAACGTGGATGTTCTCATCCTCGAGGCGCTTGGCGGCGACGGCCTGTACCGCCTCCGTCTTGGATGTCTTCTTGGACACGAGGCGGCTCGGATTCTTCATGTTGAGAAAATCCGTGTTGCCGCCGGTGTTGAGCTGATAGGTGCGCAACACCTTGACACCGCGCTTGGCGAACAGGTCTGTCAGGACCCGATGGATGATCGTGGCGCCCAGTTGGGATTTGATGTCGTCGCCGATCATCGGCAGGCCGCGCGCTCGGAAGCGCTCGGCGAATTCCGGGTCGCTCGCGATGAACACCGGCATGTTGTTGATCAGCGCGACACCGGCTTCCAGCGCGCACTCCGCATAGAAGCGGGCCGCCTCTTCTGAGCCGACCGGCACGTAGCTCACCAGGATTTCCGCGCCGCTGCGCTTCAATTCCCGGACGATCTGCTCCTTGGTGGATTCGGGAGCCGTGGAGCGTACGAATGTACGGTCCTCGGCAACCGCAAGCATGTGCTCGGAGATCCCGTCGAGCACCTGCCCCATGCGCACGATGACACCACTGTCCGGAATGTCTTTCTG
>Ga0268266_10004183_pt1 | contig 13907 bp, 16 predicted proteins | sample KBSS13metaG_FD_190356 | JGI IMG/M metagenome (GOLD analysis project Ga0268266, IMG submission 190356) | Switchgrass rhizosphere microbial communities from Kellogg Biological Station, Michigan, USA - KBS S1-3 metaG (SPAdes) (version 2) | ecosystem: Host-associated > Plants > Roots > Rhizosphere...
CCGGAAAAGCGAACAACATGGCGGCGATGTCGATCAGGTAAGTGCCTATCAGCTCGGGTTTCGACAGTGCGAAGCGCGCTCCGAGGGCCGCATCGTGCAGCGGCGAATGCGGTTGAACCTCGGGGTTGGGCGTGCTGCGCATCAAGGCAACGCACACCACCGCACCTGCAAACGACAGGAAGTCGAAGAGATAAGCACCTGTCAGCCCGAAGCTCGCAATCAACACTCCGCCCAGCAGCGGCCCGGCAATCGCCCCGGCCGAACCGCGGAAGCCGCTCAACGCACCCGCGGCGGCATACTCCGAAGGGTCCACCAGCTTCTGCGTGACTGCTTCCATGGCGGGTGTGTGAAAGGCCGCCACCGCCTGCAGCAAGGCCACCAGAACGAAAATAGCGAGCAGCGAGGGGTGGGGCAGCAGGCTGTTCAACAGCAGCAACGCAACCACCGCGGCCATTGCCGACTCGCAGGACAGGATGAGCCGGCGGCGGTTGATGCGGTCGGCATACGCGCCGCCCAGGAGCCCGAACAACAGAACCGGGACTAGCTGCGCGATGCCGAGCGCTCCGACCCAGGCGTTGGAGCGGGTGAGTTGATAGACCTGGTACGGAACAGCCATGTAGCTGACCATGCTGCCCAGAAAAGAGATGAGCTGGCCGATGAAGAGTAAACGGAAGTCGCGATGTCTTTTGAGGGGCCCGAGGTCGATGAGCATCGCAACCAGCGATCAAATAGGGGTCTCAGGCCAGTATACCGCGGTGGCATTGCATACACCCCTTTCACGGAGACTGAGTCGCGATCTCCAGCATGGGCTCGACCCGCTTGCGATGCTGCACTTCGGTCCGATCGATGACCACATCGCGGGGGGCGCGAAATCCCAGGCGCACCTGGTTGCCCTTGATACCCAACACCACCACGGTGATGTTGGAGCCGATCGCAATGGACTCCTCTGGACGGCGGCTGAGCACGAGCATGGTCTTCCTCCCTAAAGCGCCCTGCAGGCTGCAAGGCCTGACGCTGTTGTAGTGACTATCCCACCGCCGCCGCCGGCGCGCCGGGGAGTCATCTCCACAGTGAATGGAACTGAACCCGTTACACCAGCCGATCCAACGCCGAAACTTCCAACGGCTTCACAAACTGGCCGTTGAATCCTTCCTGCCGGCAGCGCCGCTCATGAGCAGTCCCGGTGAGCCCGCTCAATGCATAGACTCTCGTCTGCTCGAAGCCGCCGAGGGAACGCAGGCTGTGGCAGACGGCGTAGCCATCCAGTCCCGGCATCTCGATATCGAGGAAAACGACATCAGGGTGACACTCACGAGCGATGCGCAACGCTTCCGCGCCATTGCCACAAACATGTACTTCGTGCCCAGCCAGCTCCAACAGTTCGCCCAGTGAGGTACGCGCATCGGCATCATCGTCGGCAATGAGTACCGTTTTGCGACCTCTTCGCTGCATAGCGGTGGAATTGTCCCGCCTGTGCCAGGGCTTGGCTTCGTGGCTGTCCGTTGCGATTTTCACGATTCAAGAGTGCCGCCGACGCCCCCTGGCTACAAGGTCACACCTGCGCCTCGGTTTGTCAGTCATGGCTGACAAAAGCTGAGCCGAGCCGGTCCCGCGCCTGTGCGAGGTGTCTTCTTCAGACCAACAATGAGATGATGGCGCGCGGTGAAATACCTGCCCCTCATCTGGTCCGGCCTGTGGCGCAAGCCCGGAAGAACCATCCTGATCTTTCTTCAGGTAGCGGTCGCTTTCGCATTGTTCGGTGTCCTCCAGGGAATGAAGACGGGAATCGAGCACGTGGTGGCCCAGGCCCGTGCGGACCTGCTGCTGGTCCATGGGAATCTCAGCATCGTAGATCCGTTGCCGGTCGGCCTGCTCCAGCAGATGCAAACTCTCCCCGGCGTGAAAGTCGTGATCCCGGTGGAACTCTTTCTGGGTACTTATCAAAAACCCAGTGAGAAGGTGGGTATCGTTGCGGTCCGACCCGATCCGGATTGGCAGTCCGCATTCACTTTCAAGATTTCCCCTGAAGCCGCCGCGGCCTTGAAGGCGCGCCGTACAGGCACGCTGGTCCGCACCAGCCTCCTCGCCAAATACGGTTGGAAGATCGGCGACCACATTCCCTTTCAGACGGCGGCCGCCCACACCAACGGCTCAACCGACTGGGCATTCGATATTGTCGGGACGTATGACGATGACGATGTCGGGGGCGGCAACGATACCATTCTCATCAATTACGATTATTTCGATGAAGGCCGCCTGGTGGGCAAAGGCACGGTCAGCCACTTCAATGTGGCCGTGCAGGATCCCCGGCAGGCGGTGGCCGTGGCGGACGCGATCGATCGTCGTTTCGCCAACTCCGCCAACGAGACCAAGACCGAATCCCTGCGCGAGCTGGCGCAGTCGCAGATGCAGTCCATCGGCGACCTCAATTTTCTGATCCGCGCGATTGTGAGCGCCGTGCTGGTGGCGTTGTTGTTTGCTGTGGCCACCATGATGATGCAATCCATCCGCGAGCGCACTTCGGAGCTGGCCGTGCTCAAGACCCTGGGCTTTACGGATCGCGCCGTCTTCGTGTTCATTCTGGTTGAATCCACCGTCATCTTCGTGGCTGCCGCCGTGTTGGGGCTGTTGCTGGCCTGGATCGCCTTTCCGCTGGCCGCGAAGTTCGTGCCGGGCCTGTCGATGCCCTGGGAAGTGGTGGCACTGGGTCTGGGAATGGCCGCGGTCGTGGCCATCATCAGCGCCTCGATACCGGCGATTCAGGCGGCGCGGCTCAACATCGTCAATGCTCTGGCCAGCCGGTAATTCATTGTGAAATTTTTTCGCCAGTTGTTTGCCTTGCTGCGGATGAACCTGGCGGGCCTCTCCCAACGACTCGGCTCGAGTCTCACGATCCTGATCGGTGTGACCAGCGCCGTCGGTGTGTTGGTTTCCATGTTGGCGATGGGCATCGGCGCCCGCGAGCAGCAATTGGCCACGATCCGTGCGGATCGCGCCGTCCTCACCACCACGGGTGCGAGGTTCGGGCAGGGCAGCATTACCCGGGACGAATCCGCCATCATTCTCGGGCTGCCGGGAATCAAGAAGGACGCGAAGGGGGACCCCATCGTGGCCTTCCAGTCGGTGGTGCCCCTCGAGGCGCGCCGCCGCATCACCCACATCCGGATCTATTTCCCGCTCATCGGCATCACCCCCAATGTGACCGAGGTGGCGCCGGAGATTCAGTTTACTAGCGGCCGCATGTTCCAGCCGGGCCTGCGGGAGCTCATTGTCAGCAACCCCTGCAGCCGGCAATACGTCGGGTTCGAGATGGGGGACCGTCGTACCCTGCACGGTACCGACTGGACCATTGTGGGCCATTTCGACCGGGGCGCCTCCCAGCAGTGTGTCGTTTATGGGGATGCGAAAACGCTGATGACCTTGCTCAAAAGCAATGTTTACTCCATGGCGACCGTGTTGCTGAATTCACCGGCCGACTACAGCGTGTTGCACGACGCGGTCGGCTCCAACCCCGCGCTGCATGTGGAAGTGCAGCATGAGGAAGAGCTCATCAGGGATGCATTCAAAGACCTGAATGCCGTACTCAACTTTGTGAGCCTGTTCGTCGGCACCATCATGGCCATCGGCGCCACCCTCGGGGCGGTCAATTCGCTGTACGCCATCGTGGATTCCCGCCGCCGTGAAATCGCAACTCTGCGGGCGATCGGCTTCAACGGATCGGCCGTGGTCGCCTCGGTGCTGATTGAATCGATTCTGTTGGCCTTGCCCGGGGCGGTGCTGGGCACCCTGGCTGCGTGGCTGCTGTTCAACGGCCTGTCGGCCAGCCCCTTCGGGTTCAGTTTCCAGTTGGCCGTCACGCCGCCCCTGGCTGTGATCGGGGTCGAATGGGCTTTGGCAATGGGCCTGTTGGGTGGGTTGTTGCCTGCGCTGCGGGCCGCTAGGATGCCCATCACTACGGCACTTCGAGCAACCTGACATGCCAGAGGTCAGCGGCGGTTGCTATTGCGGGAACATCCGCCTCACCGTCAACCTGTCGCAGGAACTGTCGACCTACCATCCCCGTGCCTGCGACTGCGACTTTTGCCGCAAGCACGGCGCAGCCTATGTTTCCGATCCCCAGGGTGAGCTGCGCATTCAAATCAGGGACGAAGCCCGGGTGAGTCGCTTCCGGCAAGGCAGCAGCACGGCCGAGATGCTCATCTGTCGAACGTGCGGTGTGTTGGTCGGTGCGCTGTATCGGGAAACGGAACGGCTGTTCGGTACGCTCAATGCCCAGGCGCTCGATTGTCGTTCAGCATTCGCAGCCGAGCGGAGTGTGTCGCCCAAGTTGCTGCCAGCGGATCAGAAGGCTGTACGGTGGCGCGAATTGTGGTTTCAGGATGTGACAGTGACGGGTGCGCCGCGTGATTGAGCTGCGGCCGTCGAGCGCCATCTTAGCGTAGGAAGATGCCGACCCGTTGATGCGATGCTTCCTGATTTCAGGGCAATCGCCGTGTACTTATTCTCTGCGTCACCGTCTATAGAGGAGAGTACACATGCCAACAGCTTCAGGTCACACCTCAGCAATCCGCGCCAAGAAGGTGATCGGCACCAACGTGAAGGACCCCAGCGGCACCAAGATAGGCACCATTGAGGACATCGTGCTCGACAAGCAGGACAACGCCATCATGTTTGCCGTGGTCGGATTTGGTGGTTTCCTCGGCATGGCCGAGAAATACCACCCGATTCCCTGGTCATCCCTGGAGTATTCGCCGGACGACAACGCCTACGTGGTGAGTTACACAAAGGCGCAGTTACAGGCCGCGCCTGCCGGGTCAATCGATGAGCTGACGCAGGACGATGGCTTCAGCGTTCGTGACCAAACGTATCAGTATTACAACGCACCCCGGTACTGGGACAACACCGGTTCACGGATGTAAGTGATCACCAGATGCCGCCGAGCGCTACGGTTATTGCCTCGCCATTGACCGCGCCGGCGGCGTCGGTGCATAAAAATGCAATCACCTCCGCGACCTCCCGAGGTTCCAACACCCGATTCTGCGGATAGATGGCAGCCCGTTCGCGCCAAACCTGCTCCACGGTGACATTGCGTCGCTGAGCCTCTGTCTGCGCAGAGCGCTCCGCCATCGACGTGCGCACCCAGCCCGGCAACACTGCGTTCGATGTAACACCAAAGGGTCCGGCATCCTGTGCGACCGCCCGCGCGAGTCCGATAACACCGTGCTTTGAAGCGGTGTAGGCACTGCCTGACCTTTCCGCTTTTTCACCCGCGGTCGAGCTCGTGTAAACGACTCGCCCAAACCCGCGCTTGCACATACCGCCCACGGTCAGTCGGGTCAGCTCGAACGGTCCATCCAGGTTGACGCGCATCGTTTCCCGCCAGACCTCAGGGTCCTGTTCCCATACGAGGCGCTCGTGCGCGGAGCCGATGCCGTGATTGACTACGAGCAGGTCCACCGGCCCCAAGCGTCGCTCAGTCTCAGCGACGGCTCGGGCACAGCCTTCGGCCGTTCCCAAGTCGGCCGCCACGTACTCCAGCCCGAGATCGGCCAGCTCGGATTCGCTCCGGGACACGGCCATCACCCGTGCTCCGGCAGCCGCCAATAGCAGGGCTGCCTCGCGGCCAATTCCCCGACCACCCCCCGTTACCAGGGCCACTCTGGATTTCATTTCTCGGGTACCTCCTGCTCGATGTGGTACATGTGCACGGCTTCCGCGAAAGAATGCGCGGAGGCATCCGCCGCCGGCACTGAGTCAACACTCGATTCCGCCATCATCCCCGGAAAAAACGCGGTAATGATACGCACGTCAGGCAGCCGGGCCCGCATCCCTTGGATCAACGCGGTTGCCCGGTTCCGCTCCTCGCAGGGATATGCGCTCACGATGTAGATCATGGCGATGCTTTCGGGCTTGGCTTCCGGAGGCGGGGCCTGCAGATCCTCGATGGAGAGATGGCGGGCGTCCACCTTCTCCTCTCGCAGGATTCGCACCAGGATTTCGGTGGCCAGCTCATCCGCGGTGGTTCCCAACCCAACTCCCAACACGATGGAGGCGGGAGGGACGTCCAGGGGACCTTGCCAACGGCCGGTCCGCTCTTCGCGCAAGCTGCGCAACTGGCGCCCGATATTGTTCGTGCTGGTGCGCCACTTGCGCAGCAGGCCGCGGGGCTGGCCCAGCAACTCCCCGATGACCGCGGTGACCGCCGTGCGTACCTTTGCCTGTTGGTCGTCGCTGATGGTGCCGGTGCCGAAGTCCAGGCGCGCCAGGTGGATGGCGGGCATGAGAACGAGGTCGCAGTAGGCGGCGAAGGTGTTGCGTTTGAGAAATTCACGCGCCCGGGCAATGATTTCCGCGGAATCCCCGGACAAGGCGCGCTGATAGAACCCTTGCGCCATGGTCAGTGCCTGCGTGTCCCCCAGCAGGATATCCAACAGGCTCAGGGCCTTGATGTGCCGTCCCGCGACCAACAGACAGACCGTCAGCGGGGTCGACAGCAGCAGGCCGACCGGTCCCCACAGCCAGCTCCAGAAAATGGCCGCGATGATGACGGACAGCGGCGACAGGCCGGTGGTATGCCCGTAGAGCTGCGGCTCGACCAGTTGGCCTGCGATCAGCTCGACGAGAATGAACAGGCCGATGCTCTCGAGGGCCAGGGACCATCCCGGGTCGACCGCGGCACCCAACATGGCCGAGAACAGCGCCGCAATCCAGATTCCCACGTACGGGACAAACCGCAGGATCGCCGCCAGGGCGCCCCAGACCATCGCCTGCGGAATACCCAACAGCGCGAGCCCCAGCCAGATCGCCGAGCCCACACTGAAATTGACTGCGAACTGGGATACGAAGAAGCGCGACAGGCGCTCACCGGCATCATTCAGCGCGAACGTGGTCAAGCGGATGTCCGTAACGCCCGCAAGCCGGATTACGCGGTCGCGGAGCCCTTCGTGCTCCAACAGGGCAAACACCAATACCACCAGCACGACGCCGGTGGTGGCAATCGGTCCCCAGACCGAGGCAATCACCTTTTTGATGACCGCCAGCGGCTCATCGGGCGGCTGGTGGACTTCCACCGGCACATAGTTGTTGGTTACATCGCTCGTGTCGGGTCGTGCCAGGGGCCGTTGCAGAACGAGCGGATCGTCCTTGGTGACGTGCTCCTGGATGACCTTGCCGGCCTGGATCGTGAGCTTCTGCAGCCCGCCCACCGTCAGTTCATCGAGTGTTTCCAGCTTGGCGCGAATCGTTTCCTGGTACTGCGGAAGGCTCACGGCCATCCGCACCACCTGGGTGCCGATCACGACTGCAAAACTGGCGCAGGCCAGCACGAGCAAGACCACCGCGGCGAGAGCCGAAAACGCCTGTCCCAGTCCCAGGCGGCGCAGCAGCCGCACCAACGGATTGATCAGCAGGCTCAGGATCACGGCCAGCGTGATCGGGACCAGCACATCGCGAGCAAAATACAGCAGCGCCAGCACTGTGCCGGCCGCAATGATGCTGACCGCCCGGCTGAATCGGGGCGCCGCACGCCCGGTGTCGTGGCCGGGAGAGACAGGTGTATCCATGCGCGCATCATGCCTGCGATGCGCCGGGCAGTTGGAGCTATTTCCTATTCAATTGAGGCCCGCTCAATTCCCCCAATTGCGCGGGGCTGGGAAAGGTATCGACGCGATAGCGAGGTGGTTCCGCGGCGTCGAAATACCAGTCCGGCTCACCGAGCCGGCGCGCGTGTTTGATAAGATCCGCCGCGAAGGATCTCAGGGTGGGGGGCAATCCCAACAAAGTGCGCCATGACATCACAGGAGTCCACAATGACGAGACAGATCATCCGCACGGCGGAGGCACCCGGCTCGCCGCTCTACAGCCAGGGTATCAAGGCGGGCAACACAATCTACCTCTCGGGCATCGTTGGCCTCGATCCCGCAACCCACCGAATGGCCGGCACCACGATTCAGGAACAAACGCGCCAGGCGCTCAGGAACTGCGAGAAGATCCTGCAGGCCGGCGGCGCGACGCTCGCGGAGGTCGTCGACGTTCACGTGTTGCTGACCCGGCCCGAGGATTTTGCCGGCCTCAATGAAGAGTACGCGAAGTTCTTCCCGACCGATCCACCGACCCGCGCGGTGGCCAGGCTGGGCGTGGAGCTTCCCAACGTGTTGGTGTCGATCAAGATGGTTGCGATTGTTTGATGGAGGAGTCGACATACCACGAGGCGATGAACTGGGGTGATGCTCCGCGTCGGCCTGGTGCAGGTTGACCAGTCCCGTTTTCCCGATGAGCTGCCGCAGGATGTTGGCGTCATACGCCGGCAGTAGCGGTGCCCGCATCTGCAGTCCGTGCGAGTCGACGGGACAAACCAACTGTCGGCGGCCGCTGAGCCCGGAGGGCAGGCGATAGCTACCCTCCTTGAAGAAGAGAATGGGATCGCCGTTGCGGTGGTCGATTCCTTCCAGGGTCTTCCAGGGAAAGGTCCTGGGGCCACCCAGGGCATGGGTCACGTGGAAACAGGCCGTCCAGCGGCCACCTGGAGAAGTCTTGCACGGACACCCTGCGGGACTGGAGACCCGGTTATTGTTGCGGTGCGAGCCTAGCCGTGGCTGTGATCCAGTCGCAAGGTCTACGGTTTGAGCCGTTCGGCGTCGACCTCTTTTTCCGCCTCCAGCCAGTCCTCGAGGTCGTGTCCCGGCGCGAAGTTGCGTTGCTGAGCCCGCCTGTAGGCGGCTTCAGCGATTCGCTTGAGGCGGTCTGCCGATGCGTCATCCATGGGGATCAACCCCGTGGGGAGTGTCTCCGGTTGTGCCATGACTGGAGCGTGGCTCATTTCCGGGGTGGATGGCACAGGCGGAGGCCCGCACGTCACGTAGGACTACGCTGACCCTGGGATGCGGCGGGCGGGAGGTTTTCGGACACTCGCGGCAGCGTAAAGTAGCAACCGTGGGGTCGAGATCACCTCCGGGCTGAATCCATCGAACGCCACATAGAGGCCGCTATACGCGGCCTCTTTGATTTTGGGGGGATCTCAGATCTTCGTACTGACGGTGCTGGTGCGGGTGCTTTCGACGCCGTCGGAGGAGTAGGAGGTGACCGCGAAGTACCAAGTCCCCGAGGTGAGGCCCGTTACTGAGTAAGCCGTGAGGCCGGGGTTGCTGACCTTCACGCTCTTCGAGAGGTTGTCCGGGGAGGTGCCGTAGTACACGGTGTAGCCCGCCAGGTTGGTCAGGGCCGAACCATCACTGTTTTCGGTGGGCGGCTGCCAGTCGAGAGTCACCACCCCGTTCACCGTCGTGACCGGCGGCGGCGGGTTCACGGCGACCGTAGTGGGCGGTGTGGATGGCGGCGTGCTCGAGGTCGGCCCGTCGACGCTCGCCGTGGTTGGGACGCCAGGTGAACGGTTAATCATGCCCGTATTGGGCGCTACCGCGGCTGCGGTGCTGCTGCTCCCCGATCCATCCCCGCAGGCGGCGAGAGAAAGGGTCGCGAGCGCGAGCCAAAGAAGATTGCGGATCATGTAATCACTACCCCGGTGTCGAACTTTTGAGTCCACGCCAAGGCAGCGATGAGCTGACGACAAACAGGTTGCTTGCCGGTAACCCCGCTATCTCGTGCCGCTTTACAGCTCGAGACCGGAGGCTTTGCGTCCCCGCCTTACGACGGGTTTGCCCTTTGCGTTGTGGGGCTAGTTAACCTGAGGAAAAAATCACCTGCAAGCCGCTACCGGCCTTGTTGGTCGAGTGTTAAATCGACTTGCGCGCGCTCAAAAAAGAGTTGGTTGGTTGTTTGCGGGCCCGTAGGGCTACGGTAGCTGTGAATCGGGCCCGTACCGCGCCGCACCAGTGTTTACGTGTGGCGACACTTCGGCGCCGAAAAATATTTTTCGGCAATGTGTGAAATTGTGAGGCGGGTAACGTTGGAGGGCGCTCGCGTGGGGCGGATTCTGTACCTGGATGATGATGTGCACCTCGCCGAGCTGCTCGCGCAGCGGCTCGAGAGGCGGGGTCACTCGTTGATTGCCTGCAGTGAGGCGCAGCAGGCGCTAAGCGTTTTCAGTGCGACCCCGGACGAGTTCGATCTGGTGCTCACCGACATGTCCATGCCGGGCGGCAGTGGTCTCGAGTTCGCGCAGGCCCTGCTGAAATTGCGCCCGCGTGCGCGCGTGGTGATTGCCAGCGGGTGTGAGGATCCGAACTGGGCCGACTTCGCCCGTTCGGTGGGTGTGCAGGCGGTGCTGCTGAAACCCTTTCAGGTGGACGAGCTCGCCGAGGCGATCAGCCGGCTGCTCAGGTAGCGAACCCGGCGCTGGCGCCGCGACCGGGTCCATTCGGCGACGTAGACCCCGAACCCGAACGCCACCCAGAAGCAGAAGGCGAACCGGGGGTAGGGCGTCTCGACAATCGAAGCGATCATCGTGCCGCACGCAATTCCGATTGCAACAATCACTTTTACGGCTGCAAACATGTCCAACTCCCGTGACATCCGGCGCCGATCATAGGGTCCTTCACCCTCGAGACATAATGTCTCCCGAATTAGACATGGATGTGTTAACAGAGGGCGCATTCCCTGGAGCCCATCGAGGCTGAACATGCATCGAACCGCCACCTGCGTCTGTGGAATTACGACCGTCTCTGTGAACGGCGAGCCGGAGATCTACGGCCTGTGCCATTGCTCGGATTGCAAACGCCGCACCGGCAGCGCTTTCGGCATCGCGGCCTACTTTCCCAGGAAGGATGTGACCCGCCTCAAGGGCGAGACGCTTACCTATACCTTTCACCATTCCACGCTGGATCACGACCAGGAACGCCACTTCTGCAAGGTCTGCGGCACGACCCTGTTCTGGTACATCTCCACCTTGCCGGATCTGATCGTCATTGCCGGCGGATGCTTCCCCGAAGACAGCCTCGGCGAGCCCACGCTCTCGGTCACGCACTCAAAGAAGGTCCCGTGGCTGGAACTGCCCCCCAAGTGGACGACGCAGGACTGAGCTTTCGCTACTTCTTTTCCGTGACGCCCGCCTCGGCGGCAATCTGCCGGATTTTTTTCAGGTGCGCCTGCACGGTCGGCAGCGTTTCCTGGGCAAACGCTTTGGCCTTCGCATCCTGTCCGGAGGCGATCTCCTTCTTCAGGAGCGCGGCTGTCTGCTGATGGGCCGCAATCTGGCCTTTGATATAGGACTTGTCGAAGGTGTCCCCGGTCAACACTTCGAGCTTGGCCTTGGTGGCCATGTGCCGGGCGCCGGAACTGGAGGGCAGCTCGACATTCTCGGTGGCCGCAATGGATTTCAGCTTGTCGTTGGCCTCGGTGTGATCCTTCACCATCATGGCGCCGAAATCCTTGACGGCGGCACTGCTGCCTTTGCTCTCGGCCAGCTTGCCGGCTTCCACTTCGGCAATCCCGGCTTCGGCAGCGTGTTTGAAAAAGTCCTTATCCGTAGTGTTGTCGGCACTCCAGGCAACCACCGGCACAGCGGCGATCAGACACGCAATGGTTCTTATCATGAGTTAATCCTCCACGAGGCGCGTGAGTGTTGGCTCAAACATGAGCAAACACTGTGCCTGCGTGGCGCCTTCAGCGCGGCGCGGCAGCGGGCAGGCCCATGCGCCGGCGCAGAGCCTGAAAGCGCGCATCGCTCCTGAGCGAATCAAACGTCGGGCGCAGCAGGATCGAGGGATTGAAGCGCGACTCATACGCCTTGCCCAGCCACGCCAGGGCCTGATCGGGATCTCCCAGGCCGACATAGATCAGGGCAATGTTCGACTGCGCCGCGGGGTTGTGCTCGTTACGGGCCAGCATGTTGGCCAGGATGGTGTTGGCCTCCTGCTCGTGGCCGCTCACCGCCAGTGAATACGCCAGATTCGCATCGAACGAGTCGGCATGCCCGCCGCTGGCAATCGCCTTTTCAAACTCGGCGATGGCCCGTTCGTGCTGCGCCTGCTGCTCATACGCCTGCCCGAGCTGATAGTGGCCCAACGCAAAGTTGGGATCGAACTCCAGGGTCCGCTGACTCTGTTTCACGGACTCGTCCAGCCGATGCGCGATACACAATGCGTCGGCCAGGTCCGCACTGATGATCAACGACAGCGGGTCCAGGCTGTACGCCGTCCGCAGCTCGACCAGCCCCTCGTTGGTACGACCGGTCACCAACAGATGCCAGGCGTACCACTGATGGGCGGTCGCGTAGCCCGGGTTGAGCTGCAGAGCCCGCTCATACTCCTTCTCCGCGGCGTCCCAGTCCCAACCATACAAGTCGAGAGACAGGGCGAGGGATGTGTGAGCCTGTGCCGAGCTGTCATCGAGTGAGACCGCTTTGCTGGCGGCCGCCTGGGATTTCGCCGAGGCATCCTGCGGAGAGAGAATCCCGTACTCCCAGTCGCCCGAGAGGGCGTAGGCATCCGCCAGACCGGAGTAGGCCGGCGAATACGTTGGGTCCATCTCGATCGCGTAATCGAACTGCTCAATGGACTTGTTGAGGCCGTCCCGGGTCCGCTTGTTCCAGAAGTAGCGGCCCTTCAGATACGCCTCATAGGCTTCCGGGACCACGGGCCTGGATGAGCTCAACGCGCGCATCTCCGGTTGGGTCAACGTTGTGCCGATTTGCTGGACGATGGCGCTGGCTACATCGCGTTGCAGAGACAGCGTGTCCCGGATGTCGCCTTCGTAACTGTGAGCCCAGATGTGCTCATCCGCCGGGACGCGAATCAACTGGGCCGTGATCCGGACGCGATCGCCGGCGCGCAGAACGCTCCCTTCAACCACCGCCTCGACATTCAACTCGCGCGCGATGTCAGTCAGCGATTTGGGGGTCGCCTTGTAGCTCATGGCGGAAGTCCGGGAGATCACCCGCAGTGCGCTGATCTGTCCGAGGTGGGTGATCAGCTCATCCGTCATGCCGTCGGCAAAGAATTCCTGGGAGGCATCGTTGGACAGGTTCTGGAATGGCAGGACTACGAGCGAATGCAGCCGCGGGGGTGAGGCGCGTCGGGTCAGGATGATTGCGATCGCAACGACGAGCAGCAGAGCGAGGCCGGCGGTGACCCACCATACGCGACGGGGCCGAACCTGAGGCGACGGAGCGGCCGCCAGTGGTGGGATCGAGTTGGCCGGTGTGTCCGGGGTCGGTGCTGCCGTTGGTGGTGCCGGTGCCCCCGATGCAGGCGCCGGTGCCTCCACCGGACTGACATCCGCCAGAAACCGATACCCGCGCCCCGGGATCGTTTCAACAAACCGCGGATTCTCCGCCGAGTCCCCCAGGGCGTCCCGAATCTTGCTGACCGCTTTGTTAACACCGTGATCGAAGTCGACGATCGTCTGCGGCCAGAGCTTGCTGTGCAACTCCGCCCGGGTCACCAGTTCACCGGGACGTTCCAGCAACAGCGCCAGAACCCGGAACGGTTGTTCCTGCAGCCGCACCCGTTTGCCGGACTTCGTCAGCTGACCCAGTCGCAGGTCCGCTTCAAACACCCCGAATCTGACTCGCACGGCGGGGAGACTTTCCCGAAAGCTCTTGATTACACGGCAATTTCCAGAGGAGGTAAGTTACCGCGATAAAGGTCCCGCTGTCCATTGGGGTCTGTCCCGTTCTCGCCGATTCTGCGCGCCCTCCAACAACGTTGACGCGGGAGACTGAAGATGGGATCGGCTGAATGGGCAGGACGCAATGAGCGCTTCGAAACCGTGGTGGTGCCTCACATGAAGGAAATCCGCAGGTTGGCACGCTCGCTGACAAACAGCGGCGCCGATGCGGAGGACGTGCTTCAGGAGGCGACGGTGCGTCTGCTCAGGTTTATTCATGGATATCGTGGCGGGGACTCGCGTTCCTGGGTGCTGCGCGTAGCCCGGAACACGGCCATCTCCTGGTTGCGAACTAATCGCAGGCGCAACCATGTTGGCCTCGGGATTCCGCCGGGTGAGCCGCC
>Ga0268266_10004185_pt1 | contig 13905 bp, 10 predicted proteins | sample KBSS13metaG_FD_190356 | JGI IMG/M metagenome (GOLD analysis project Ga0268266, IMG submission 190356) | Switchgrass rhizosphere microbial communities from Kellogg Biological Station, Michigan, USA - KBS S1-3 metaG (SPAdes) (version 2) | ecosystem: Host-associated > Plants > Roots > Rhizosphere...
AGTCATTGGCTGATATCAGCGCCGATCCATTTTTGCGACAGCTTGCTCAGGGTGCCGTCCTGTTTCAGTTGCGCGAACACCTCGCGCACTTTGGCATCCCATTGCGCGTCACCCTTTTCGATGGCCACCGAGTTCGGCTCCGAGTACAGCGGTGCGCCGGCCAGTTTGAAGCGTTTGTCCTGGTTCAGGCGTGGCTGTGCGGTGACAAGGTTGGTGAGGATTGCATCCAGGCGCACGCCGGCGCCCAGGCCCAAATCCTGGAAGGCGACGTTGTCGGTGTCGTACGGCGCGATCTGCACATCGTCGAACGGGTACTGCAGCTGCGTGTCTTCGGCGCCTTCGATAACCAGATTCTTGTTCAGATAGCTTTCGTAACTGGAAGCGCTGGTGAGGCCGACTTTTTTGCCACTCAGATCCTTGGCGTCGTGGATCCGATCATCCTTGGCGTTGACTACGATCACTGCCGGCGAAGCGTAGTACTCGACCGGGAAATCGAACACCTCGGCGCGGGCCTTGCTCGGCGTCATCGAGCAGATGCAGATATCGTAGCGCCCGCTCCAGCGGCCGGCGGCAATGACGTCCCACGACGGCGTTTCGAGTCGTAACTTGACGCCTAACTTGTCCGCCACGGCTTTGGCGACATCAACGTCGAAGCCATCAAGCTGATTCTGGTCGTTGAGAAACGAGAACGGTGGATAGCTTTCCATCAGCACACCGACCAGCTCTTTTTTCTGCTCGATACGATCCAGCGTCGTGCCACCAAAGGCTTGCGTGGAGGCGGCCAGAATGGTCAGGCCCAGGGCCAGTAGCGGTTGAAATTTCACAGTCGATCCCTGGGTAAAAAAGAGGTTGTTTTTAACGGAATGGTGCGTATTAAATAGTTATAAGAACGACTCTGATAGTGAGTTATTTTCATAAGCATATGAGTGAAAAGCATATGGGCGCAGGCAGCACGATTATTCTCGATGGCGGCATGGGCCGTGAGTTGCAGCGCGCCGGGGCGCCATTTCGTCAGCCCGAGTGGTCGGCGCTGGCGTTGAGCGAGGCACCGCAAGCGGTTGAGGGGGTGCATGCCGCTTATATCGCCAGTGGCGCCAATGTGATTACCACCAACAGTTATGCCGTGGTGCCGTTCCATATTGGCGAAGAACGTTTCGCCGCCGAAGGGCAGGCGCTGGCCGCGTTGGCCGGTGAGCTGGCGCGGCGTGCGGTGCAAGTCTCTGGGAAATCCGTGCGGGTAGCTGGCTCATTGCCGCCGCTGTTTGGCTCCTATCGTCCGGATCTGTTCAACGCCGAACGAGTGACCGAGTTGCTGGCGCCCTTGGTCAATGGCCTGGCACCGCACGTTGATCTGTGGCTGGCGGAAACGCAGAGTTCGATCATCGAGGCGCGAGCCATTCACGCCGGGTTGCCGAAGGATGGCAAACCGTTCTGGTTGTCGTTCACCTTGAAGGACGAAGACACCGATGAAGTGCCGCGCTTGCGCTCTGGTGAGCCGGTCGCCGAAGCGGCTGCGGTGGCGGCTGAGTTGGGCGTCGAGACGTTGCTGTTCAATTGCAGTCAGCCAGAAGTGATCGGTGCCGCGATTGATGCGGCGCGTGAAACCTTCGAGCGTCTGGGGGTGAAGATAAACATTGGTGCTTACGCCAATGCGTTTCCGCCGCAGCCAAAAGAAGCCACGGCCAATGATGGACTTGATCCGCTGCGCGATGATCTGGATCCGCCGGGTTATCTGCACTGGGCGATTGATTGGCAGCAGCGCGGTGCCAGCCATTTGGGCGGTTGCTGCGGGATCGGGCCGGAACACATTGCGGTGCTGGCGCAGAAACTGGTGTAACCGCAGATCAAAAGATCGCAGCCTGCGGCATCTCCTACAGGGTGAACGTCAATCCCGTGTAGGAGCTGCCGCAGGCTGCGATCTTTTGCTTTTCAGGTAATCACGATCGGCATTCGACCAAGCCTTTCACCTGCCCGTCGGGCGTCTGATTTTCATCCGACAGCCACTGCTCGAACCCTGCCGCAATCGCCGGCCACTCGCCATCCAGAATCGAGTACCACGCAGTGTCGCGGTTCTGCCCCTTGACCACCATGTGCTGACGGAACACCCCCTCAAAGCTGAAACCCAAGCGCTCGGCGGCGTACTTGGAGCGGGCGTTGCCGTTGTTGCATTTCCATTCGAGGCGGCGGTAGCCGAGGTCGAAGGAATGCTTGGCCAGCAGGTACACCGCTTCGGTGCTTCTCGGCGAGCGCTGCATTGGCGCGCCGAACGTGACGTGGCCGATTTCGATGCGACCCTGGGCCGGGACGATCGACATCAGGCTGAGGATGCCTTGCACCTGAGCGCTGGCGCGGTCGATGACAGCGAAGAAATACGGGTCGCTGGCGGCCGCGTGGTTGTTCAGCCAAGCGTCGAAAACGCTGCGTTCCGGGAACGGGCCGTAGGGCAAGTAATCCCAGAGTTTCGGGTCGGCGCCGGGGCCTTCGAGGGCGGCGAACAGCTCGCTGCCGTGACGCGCCGGGTCGAGTCGTTCCAGGCGAATAAAGCGACCTTCGAGCAGGGTGGCGGTAGGGGCGGGGGCGCCTTTCCAGTCAGCGAGTGATGCAGTCATGTACGCGTCTCCTTAAATGGCTTTGCGAAACTGGATGAAGCCCGGGCGTTCGGCGATGCGCTCGTAGAGCTGGATCGCGGTGGCATTGGTTTCGTGGGTCAGCCAGTGCACTTTGCCGCAACCGTCAGCCTTGGCGGTGGCGTAAACGTGTTCGATCAACAGGCGGCCGACACCGCTGCCACGGGTTTCCGGCACTACCAGCAGATCCTGCAGGTAGCAGGAGTTTTCGATGCTCCAGTTCGAGCGATGGTATATGTAATGCACCATGCCCACCGCCTTGCCGTCGGCCCAGGCCAATGCCGCGTGGGTCGGTTCGCTCGGGTCGAGAAAACGCTGCCAAGTGTTGTGCGTCACAGCTTCCGGCAGTTCAGTGTTGTAGAAACGCAAGTAGGCTTGCCACAGCGGTAGCCACACGGCGTGGTCGTCGGCGCTGACCTGGCGAATGTCGATATGACTCATGGTGATTTCCTTAACGCATCAATCGGGCGAGGGTTTGATCATTGATTTCCGGGCTGGCAGCGAGGCCTTCGCGCACGCCGGCAATGTCTTCGGCGCTGCGGTTCTGGCTGAGCTTGCGCTTGCCTTCGAGACGGTCGATGGGCATGGCGAAACCGACGATGGCCTTGAGCATGCCGTCGATGTAATCGGCGGGCGCATCGGCAACTGACCACGGTTGTGCGCGGCCGGCTTCATGGCGGTCGGTGAGGGTGCTGACGATGTCGAGCAGGCGCCCGCCGTCGCTGAAGGTTTCGGCGTGGCCATAGGCATGCACGGCGATGTAGTTCCAGGTCGGCACGACTTTGCCGTGTTCGGCCTTGCTCGGGTAAAAGCCCGGGCTGACGTAGGCATCGGCGCCAGCAAAAATCAGCATGGCTTCGGCGCCGTCGCGCAGGTCTTTCCATTGTGGATTGGCGCGGGCCAGGTGCCCGTACAGCGTGCCGTACTCACCTTGTTCGCAATGCAGCAGCACCGGCACATGGCTGGCTTGCAGGCCACTTTCGCCGTGAGTCACCAGAATGGCGAGGCGGGTGGCGAGAATCAGTTCGTGCAGTTGTGTCAGGTCTTCGATGGCAAAGGCGCGTGGCGTGTACATGGACAGATTTTCCTTGGCGAATGCCTGCATCGTAGGCAGGCTATTGGTCTGTTGTAAGAGCCATTGATGACCAATTTCATAGGTCCATTGCCATGCCCGATTCGCCGACGTTGTCCATGCCATTCAACCCTGCAGGTATCGAGCTTGATCGCCGTCAGGGTTTGAGTCGGCAGCTCTATCAGGCTTTGCGCCTGCGGGTACTGGACGGGCGGCTGGCGAGCGGCACGCGGTTACCGGCGAGTCGCGATCTGGCGGCGGCGCTGGGTATTTCCCGCAACAGTGTGGTGCGCGCCTACGATCAACTGTATGCCGAAGGGTTTATCGAGGGGCGGGTCGGCGATGGCACTTATGTCGCGCAATTGATGCCGGTAGCAGCCTCGCCGAAAAAATTATCCACAAAAGTATCCACAGGGTTTTCAACAGGCTTACCCACAGCCTTATCCACAAATTGGCTGGATTCACCTGTGATTCCATCCAGTAAAGTTATCCACAGCGGGACCTTTTCGCGTATCGAAAAGAACCATTTGCCCCGGCCGCCGAGCGGTCCACCGCGAGCCTTTCGGGTCGGTGTTCCGGCCTTTGATCTGTTCCCGTTCGAGGTATGGGCCAAGCTGAATGCGGCTTTCTGGCGCAAACCGAATCTGGAGCAACTGTGTTACGGCGATCCGTCCGGCGATGCGCGTTTGCGCGCCATGATCGCGGCGTATCTGCGTAGTTCGCGTGGCATGCAGTGTTCACCTGAGCAAATTCTGATCACCAGCGGCGCACAGCAGGGCATTAGCCTTTGTGCACAGTTGCTGGTGGAGCCGGGCGACGGTGTGGCGATCGAAAATCCGGGCTACCGTGCGGCCGGTCATGCGTTCGCCGTGGCAGGCGCTCGTTTGCACGGTATTGCCGTGGATGACGAGGGTATGGATTGCGCTGCGCTGTCGGCCACTGGGGATTGTCGCGTGGCTTATGTCACGCCTTCTCATCAGTACCCGACCGGCGTGGTGATGAGCCTGGCGCGACGTCTTGAACTGCTCGCCTGGGCCGAGCGTTGCCAAGGCTGGATCGTCGAGGATGACTACGATGGCGAGTACCGCTACACCGGTGCACCACTGGCACCGTTGGCGGCACTCGATCGACAGGGACGCGTGTTGTATGTCGGCACTTTCGGCAAGGTCGCGTTCCCGGCGCTGCGGCTTGGGTATCTGGTACTGCCGCCGGGGCTGGTGGATGCATTTTCACAACGGCGGGCTGTGGATGTCCGGCATTCCGAGGTGAGTACACAAGCCGTGATGGCCGAATTCATGGCCGCCGGGCATTTCCAGCGACATATCCGACGCATGCGGCGGGCTGCTCTGAGCCGCCGCAATACAGTGCTCAAGGGTTGGCCGAGCACCATTGCCGGTGTCGGCGATCTGCCTGCCGTCTCGGCCGGATTGCACTTGACCGTGGCCGTAGACAACCTCGAGCGCGAGCAGCAGTTGATTGCGCAAGCGGCTCGCGTCGATGTCGAGATCAACGGTTTGAGCAGCTACTGGCTGCCTGATTCCATCACGCCCATGGATCAGCGCGCCGGGTTGGTGCTGGGGTTTGCTGCCGTACCTGAGGCGGCGATCAACTCGGCGTTGATTCGGTTACGACAGGCGTGGCAGGTATGAGAAACAGCGTCTGTGCGGATTTGTCGGAAATTGTGCTGCGATGGATATCGATCAGTGCCTGATTGTTGAGCAAGCGTGGCTCATAAGCTCCTCCCATATGTCGTTGTGCAACGGTTTTCATATGGCCGGTGGGGAATGGCGTGACGGGCGCTTGCGCGCTGCTGTAATGGAAGTGTGCGTAACACAGCACCTTGTGAGTGTGGACGTCGCGTATTTCGTATTCGTCGAGAAAATCGTTGGCGTGACTGCGGAGCCGGCGCCGGGTCACGGTTTGTGACGTCGTCACTTCACCCTTGTCCTTCAGCCAAAGGATCCCGGCTGCCGTCGGTGGCTGTTGCTTGACCATCCGGATACGCGTGCTGGTGCCTTTTGCTTCAAGGTTGTTAGCGGCTTCGTCAAGCTTGTGGCCAAGCGCTTCGGTCGGTTTTTTTAGGTCGGCAGTCAGATTGCTGGCGGTCAACGCTTCATCGATGTCTGCGTTGGCTTTGCGCAAGACGGCAGCGTGTTTGTGATAGTCCTCTTCGACCTCGACAGGAATCCGTGGCCCTCGTTTGAGTTGGGCCTCGATACGCCGGTGGAAGGTGGCCAGACCGTCGATCAGGGCCTGACCTTCACGAATACTGGTATTCAGGTTTGGACTGGGCTTGGGCGGTTTCGGTTTGGCTGTGCGCTGTTCGACCCAGACACCGGGTGACTCTTCCTGGAAGGTGGCGATGACGCCCGTCAGGGTGGTGCGCACTTCCACCAGGTCGGTATCCGGACTTTCGATGCTCTTTTTTCGTTCGCCGACTAATGTACCCCTGGATTTGGTTTTGATGATCCGGCGCGTCGATGATGATGCCGATGTCGGCCGGGAAGGCCCGGGCAGCGGTTCCAGCAAGTGTTTGTAGCGCAGCAACTCGACCAGTTTTACGTCCGTGCGGGCTTTGAATGCGCTCACCCGGCTGCGCACATGTTCCAGTCGCGCGGTGTTGATCTGCTCGGGATAGTCGATGAGCAGATCGCCAAAGCGTTGATCGATGGCGGTAAATTGTTCGGCAACATTGCTCAAGGCATCCGTGCGGTCACGCAGGTTGTCGAGGCTTTCGTCGCTGGTCAGGTTCAGCGTGCTCTGGATACTCAGTGCAGCGTCTTCGATGAGGGTGGCCAGTGTCTGCCGCGCGTTGGCGTCAGTCGTCGTGTCACCCGGCTTGACGCAGATCTCCTGGCCGAGGCTGATCTGTAGAAGCTTGAGGTCGTTGAGATCATAGTTAGGCAACATCTTGCGATACAGTTGAATAACCTCGACAGCCTCTTTTCCCAACAGCGTCAATTCGTCAAAACGCGTCTGTGCCGACTCCATTTTTTCGATGATGGCCTGGGTCTGATCGGTCATTTTTTCGAAGGTGTCGATAAACGCCTGAAGGGCGAATCGGCTTTCTTCGGCAAGCATTGTCTGCATCGTCTTCAGGCTGGCCTGAAGCTCTGTGGAGTGCAGTTCGAGCCACTCCTGACCGAGAAACAACTGCATCTGCAGTCGCTGAATCATCACGGTGCGGTAATTGGGAATGGGTTCCTTGTGATTCAACGCTTTGATTTGTTCGATGTTCGTGGCGTAAGCCTTGCGCTGTGATTCAAGCGTAGTCAGATATTGCTCACGCAGCTGTGCCCTGGACTGCGCAAGCGCGTTGTCGAGCGCGGCGCGGTGTGCGTCAAGCTGAATCTGTTTGGCCGTCATCGTGACATCGAAAGCGCTGATTTCGGCAGTCAGTTGCTTCGCTGTTTTTTTGCTGAAGTCCTGAGCTTTCTCAAGCGCACTGTCGAGACCGCCGCCTCGCAGGCGCAAGCGCAGATCGACCACCCATTGGCCATTGGCGGTGCGGGTCAGTGGCGGTCCGGGGCGCGCCGTTGCTTGGCGTGAGTCGATGATCTGGACGTCTGCGTGTTCATTGATGGTGACTTCGAACCAGCGCTTGCCCACCGGAGCGAACCATTGTTTCTGGCGCGGATAGAGGTGTCTGTGGGTGCCCTCGCTGGCGGCATCGCCGATACCTCTGGGTTTGGCGATCTGAAAACTCTCAAGCAAAGTGGTCAGTGCGACGGGAGATCGCTTCAGTGCGGCAAAAGGGTTTACCGACATTTCATGGGCGCTGGGCAGGGCGCTGCCGGAGATATCTGGCAGCTTTAATGCAGTGCTGATGACGGCGGCGGTGGTGGTGATGGGCTGAACGGTTTCTTCCTGTGTCAGTGGTTCGCTTTGTGGCTTGTCGCCGACCGCTGCGCGATGGGCGAGCACCATGCCCAATGCCAGAAGAATATCGGTGAGAGCGGTCCAGGCGATCTTGCCGGATTGCTCATTGGCGACGTCGCTGACTTCTTGCAGGTCGTCCATGATCTGCCAGATCCAGGCGGCTGTGCCGACGCTGCGTCCCAGGAACGGCAATGCCGCGTTGAACAACATCCAGCCGCCGTGTTTTAGCGTGGCCCAGCGCGCTTCTGCATCGGAGACCGACTGGCGATCAGCCTGGGTAATCACCGCCTGAACGTTACTGTTGTGCAGCGTCGCCAGCACATCCTGCTCGATCGCCGCGGTTCCCAGTGCCACCGGACCGGACATGTCGAGAGCGGTAGTGGGGTTGATCAGCAATTGCGGGATCGTCCAGACCGAAGGCAGCCGGGCAGTGAAGACGAACTGGCTGTAGTTGAAGCGTACATCGTCCGGCAACCAGGCCAGAACTGACTCACGCAGTTGGCGAGACTGCTGGATTTCGTACGTCAGGTTGGCGTGAGAGGGAAACTGCATCAGCGCCATTTCGAACAGTGGCCGATAAAGCACGCACGGCCCTTTTTCCACCGCGCGCGGGCCGATGATGAACATGTTATCGACGGTGTCGGCCTCTGAGCGGGTGCGATGGGCGACAAATGCCAGCGGGCGAATGACCACTTCCTCGTGATCGACATGCCGCTCCTCGTCAGTGCTGGCCAGTGCGGCGACGACATAGCGGTAACCCAGATCAGTCATGCCCGCCTTGCCCTGTATTTTGTGTTGCAACGCCAGCAGTGGCAGCTCGATGGGCAACTGGCTGGTGTAGAGCCCTTGCAGCGCGGTCGCTTGCTCGGTGTCGTCGACCAGCAGGTTCTGCAGGTGCGCCGGGTAGGTCTTGCCGATATCGACCGTGCTGACCAGCGTTTCCACGTAACTGACGGTCATCCAGTCGGGCAATTCGCTGCCGTCTTTGTAACGTACGGTTTTGTTGCCGATTGGCTGTCCGGCAAGGTTCTGCAAGGCAAGTTCAATGAGTGACAGTGTCTGGGTCTGCGTGTTGCCCGGCAAGACGAACGTGCCCCAGACCACCAGGCTGGTGATGCTGATTTCAATGTCATCGATCGCTACGTCGCCGGCCTTCGGATGGTCCTTGAGCATCTGCTGTTTCAGGGCATCGCGGGTGAACGCTTGCAGGCTGACAACTTCGCTCTGGAAGGTTTTTCCTTTGTTCGCATGCTGCACCATGGTCAGGTCCAGCAGATGCCGGCTGTAACGGGTTTGATCGGCCGGCGCGGCGCTGTCGAGCCAGGCTGGCAGCATCGGGCGCAGACGCTCGATATGCGGTTTGAGGCGCGGTGTCGGTTCGCGCGGATCGCCGACAGTCCCGGGGTGCGGGTAGGGCGGGCGGGGCCCCGACTCTTGAAAGAAATTGATCGCGCCGAGGGCATCAGCCTCCAGCGCAATCAGGGTGCAGGCCTGATAGTCGAAGAAATGGCCTTGCGGTTCGAACAGTCGCCATTCCAGGCCGACACCGGCAGCTTCATTCCCGTAGCGACGCAACAAAGCCTTGCCGAGTTCATCGAGAGATTCGAAGCTCTCGAAACCCTGGATCACCGAGTACGTGATGATCCAGGTGCGCTGGCCATCGGTACCGATCAGCACGGCGGTATCGAGAAGGGTCAGATGGTTCTGTTGGTCACCCTCGTTGCGGTCCAGATCGACCAGGCAGGCGCGTACCTGGTATTTGCCGGTTGGCCGGCGCTGGTGTTTGTCCGGGTGCTGGTAAACCGCCTCCACCATGGTGCGCTGGTCGGTATCCCAGTCAGGATTGGCTTCGACGTTCCACAGCTTGCGCAAGGATTGCGACATCTGTTGCCAACGCGGTTGTCCCGGGTAGGTGAATTCGTCCCAGTAATTGACTTGCTGTTCCTTGTAGGCAATGAACAACAAGGGTGCCAGATCATTGAGCAGCTTGCCGACGGTGCTGATTTTCACCGGCAGCTGAATGGCTGCGGGCTGGTCGGGCTGCGAGGTCAGATAATGCTCACCGTCGAGGTACGTCACGGCAGTGCCGGAGAGGCCCAGGCGCACCAGTGTGTCGGTCAGCGATTCGATCAGGTGGCGGCCGGGGACGACCTGATCATCCTGAATGACCCAGGTCGGTCTTACGACCACGGCCCGTTGGGGGTCGATCTCCAGATCCGGATATAGCGTCTTGAGCGCTGGACGCAGGGTTTTCGAGGCGACTTCTCGCAGCGAAGGGCCGGTCACCAGTTGGGTCAGGATATCGACGGCGCTGGGCGAGGGGATTTCGGGCATGGGCAACTCCTGCTCTGATGGGCGCGCCGAAACGGCGGCGGTTCCGGGCAAGGTAGAGGCAGGCTGCGGGGCGTGTGCGGTAGATAAATATTGCCGACGAAAAAAGACCCGCGTGGGCGGGTCTGGTTTCATGCGTGTCCGACTAGCGCATGGTTACTGCTCGAATCCTTCCAGCACGTTCACCGCATTGATGCCGATCTCTTCCACCGCGTAACCGCCCTCCATGACGAACAGCGTCGGTTTGCCGAGTCTGGCGATGCGTTTGCCCATTGCCAGGTAATCCGGGCTGTCGAGTTTGAACTGCGAGATCGGGTCATCCTTGAAAGTGTCGACGCCGAGCGATACGACAATAACGTCGGCGCCATAGCTTTCGATCTCCTTGCAGGCCTGATCGAGCGCTGCACTCCACACCTCCCAGCCGGAGCCGGCGGGCAGCGGATAGTTGAAGTTGAAACCTTCACCGGCACCTTCGCCGCGCTCGTCGTCGTAACCGAGGAAGAACGGAAACTCCGCTTCCGGGTGGCCGTGAATCGAGGTGAACAGCACGTCGCTGCGCTCGTAGAAAATCGACTGCGTGCCATTGCCGTGGTGATAGTCGACGTCGAGGATCGCGACCTTCTTGTGGCCCTGATCGAGGAACGCCTGCGTGGCGATTGCGGCGTTGTTGAGGTAGCAATAACCGCCCATCAAATCGCTGGCGGCGTGGTGTCCCGGTGGCCGGCATAGCGCGAAGGCACTGCGCGCGCCGCGCTGGATTTGCGCTTGTGCGGTCAGGGCCACTTGCGCCGCGCTGTACGCCGCTTGCCAGGTGCCGGCGGTGATTGGCGCGCCACCGTCGAAACTGTAGTAACCGAGCTGGCCGTGCAGGCTGGTCGGTTTGATCGCACGCAGAGTCCGCGCCGGCCAGGTGTAGGGCAGCAAGTCGCCGTCGGTATTGAATTCAGTCCAGCGCGCCCATGCGCCTTTGAAGAAGTCGAGGTAGTCACGGCTGTGGACGCGGGCGATCGGCTCCAGACCGAAATCCTTCGGTTCCTCGACCGCACCGAGGTTCTGGTTTTTCACGCGTTGCAGCACATGGTCGGCGCGCGACGGCATCTCGAAGCACGGCTTGAGCTGGCCATCGATGAGTTCGCAGCGGCCATGGTGCAGGTGGTGATCGTCTGAGTAGATCGTCAGCATTTGTTGTTCTCCGCAGGGCTGATTCGGTTGCTCTCAGTGTTGCGGGACAAGACGAATCGGAAAACGGCAGGAAAGGCCAAAAGGGGATGGATGTGGCCAAAAACACTGACCGCAATTGCCCCTTTAGAATCAAAAGATCGCAGCCTTCGGCAGCTCCTACGCCGATCCCTGTAGGAGTTGCCGAAGGCTGCGATCTTTTGATCTTCAGGCCCGGAATTGGCTCGGCGCCACGCCGCTCCAGCGCACAAAGGCATGGCGGAAGCTGGCGGTCTCGCTGAAGCCGAGCGTTTCGGCAATGCGATAGATCGGCAATTGATCTTCACACAGCATCTGCTTGGCCCGCTCGAAGCGCAGCTCATCGAGCAGTTCCTGATAGCTGCTGCCCATGTCTTTGAGATGCCGGCGCAAGGTGCGCGGCGAGCACTTCATCTGCTGCGCCAGACCTTCCAGCCCCGGCGCGGCGTTCAATTGCGCGCTGAGCAGCTGCCGAATCCGCCCCAACCACGCCTGACGCCCAGTGAATTCCAGGTTCTGCTTGCGACACCGTTCGGCCATGGCTTGATGGGTGATGAGATCGGCCAGTGGCAGCGGTTGATTGAGCCAGTGACGGTCGAAGGCGAAGGCGTTGTCCTTGGCGGTGAAGTGCAGCGGACTGTCGAAGTACTCGGCATAGCTGTCGCGATAGTCCGGCGCCGCGTGTTCGAACCGCGTGGCGAGCAATGGCAACGGATGCCCGAGCAAGTCATCACAAATGACTTTCAGCGACACCAGGCAGAATTCGGCATTGAACACCGCCATCGCCGGACTCTCGCGATAATCGGCGGCGACGAACCAGACGCGCTTGCCATCGTCTTCCAGACTCAGTTCGAAAAGTGTTCCCAACAGCGCCGGATAACGGATCGCCAAGCGTAAAGCGTCACCGAAGGTGGCACAGGTCAACAGTGCGTAACCGAGGATGCCGTAGCAGGAAACGTGCATGCGCCGACCCAGTTCCAGACCGATATCGCGCTTGAGCGCGACCGCGTTGGCGCAGACCTGCATCTCCTGATTGGTGGTGATGCGCGTGTCGGCCCGGCTGAGATCCGCCGCACTGATGCCACTGCCGGCCAGCAGCGCTTCGCTCGACAGGCCTTCGGCTTTGAAGGTGTTGAGGATCAGCGAGACGGCGTTGAGGGTGGTGAGGTGGGAGTGGAGCATGGGATTTTCCAGCCTTGAGATGGCTGGAACGCAGCAAGTTGCATGCCGCAGCAGCCCCTCACCCCAGCCCTCTCCCAAAGGGAGAGGGGGCCGATTGGGGGATATTGGCGAGATCTACCGACTTGAGACATCTCTGCCGAATCCACAATCGACACGGTTTATCAGGTCGGCGTATAGCGCAAGGCACTAAGGTCAGTTCCCTCTCCCTTCGGGAGAGGGCTAGGGTGAGGGCCGATCCAGAGCCTTGCTCAGAGCAACTCACCACACAAATCCAGCTCGATCAGCCGGCGCACTTCTTGAGTTTCAAGGCCTGCCCCCAGCACCCCATGCAACTTGCCGAACGCTGCCTCACGAGTCATGCCACCGCCGGACAACACGCCGACGCCGCGCAAGCGACTGCCCGCCTCATACACATCCAGCTCAACGCCACCTTCATGGCACTGCGTGACCGCCACAACGACTACGCCGTTATCCCGCGCACGGCCAAGGCTTGCCAGAAACTCAGGGTTGTCGCTCGGCCCTGTACCGCTGCCGTAGCACTCCAGCACCAGACCTTGAATGCCGCTGTCGAGCAGGCCGTCGAGCACTTCGGCACTGATGCCGGGGAACAGTGGCAGCACGGCCACCTTGGCCAGTTGCTTCGGCTGGTTGTAGTTCAACAACGCTGGAATCGAAGGCGCTTTGACACCGCCGCCCTGACGCTCCAGACGCTTGAACGGATGACGGCCGAAGCTGCGCACTTTCGCGCAACGGGTCGGCGCCAGCAGTTCGCCGTGGAAGTACAGGTGCACGCCCGGTGCCAGGCCCTGGCCGAGGGCAACCAGTGCGCCGCCAAGGTTTTCCCAGGCATCGCTGTCGGTAACGCCGGCCGGCAGCATGGAGCCGGTGAAGCACACGCGGGCGTGCAGGCCGAGCAACTGGAAACTCATCGCCGCCGCGCTATAGGCCAGTGTGTCGGTGCCGTGCAGGATCAGCACGCTGTCGCAGCCTTGCACATCAACAGCATCGACCACTGCTTCACGCAGTTGCTGCCAGTAGGTCGGGGTCATGTTGGCGCTGTCGATCAGCGGCGACATTTCGCGGAAGCGCCACTGTGGCACGACGAGTTCAGGCTGGCTGTGCAGGTAGTCGCGCATCCGCGCTTCGAAACCGGACGCCGGGGCCAGACCATTGGCGCTGGCCTGCATGCCGATGGTGCCACCGGTGTAGAGCACCATGACGTGTTGGGCGGCGGGGTAGGTCGACGAATTCATGGGGATTCTCCGAAAGGATGAGGTCCTTGTGGGAGCGAGCCTGCTCGCGATGGCGGTTCATCATTCAACATTGATGTTGGTTGAAAGACAGCTATCGCGAGCAGGCTCACTCCCACAAGTTATTGCACCACAATAACTGACGGGCGCAGGGGATGCGCCCGTCATTTACCTGTCAGCGTTGCGCTGCAGGCACGCCTTGCGGCTCGGCTTCGGTCTGGCCGGCAGCGGCAGACGGGTTGGTCGGCCAAGCCTTCAGGTCGAGGTCCAGATCGGCAAATTTGCTCGAGTCGAACACCGGCTGTTTGACGCCGGCGCGGCGCTGCGCGTCGTAGTCGCGCATCACGCGCATGCCGACCTTGAACAG
>Ga0268266_10004186_pt1 | contig 13903 bp, 11 predicted proteins | sample KBSS13metaG_FD_190356 | JGI IMG/M metagenome (GOLD analysis project Ga0268266, IMG submission 190356) | Switchgrass rhizosphere microbial communities from Kellogg Biological Station, Michigan, USA - KBS S1-3 metaG (SPAdes) (version 2) | ecosystem: Host-associated > Plants > Roots > Rhizosphere...
GAAGAGGCCGACCGCTTCAAGCCGATGCCGAACGGCGACAGCATGCGCTCGGCGATCAAGCAGGTCGCCTCGGGCCGCTTCGGCGTGACGACGGAGTACCTCGTCAACTCCGACATGATGCAGATCAAGATGGCGCAGGGCGCCAAGCCCGGCGAAGGCGGCCAGTTGCCCGGCCACAAGGTCGACGCGACGATTGCGCGCGTGCGGCATTCGACGCCCGGCGTCGGCCTCATCTCGCCGCCGCCGCATCACGACATCTATTCGATCGAGGATCTGGCGCAGCTCATCTACGACCTCAAGAACGTCAATCCGGACGGCCAGGTCTCGGTCAAGCTGGTGTCCGAAATCGGCGTCGGCACGGTCGCCGCGGGCGTTGCCAAGGCGCGCGCCGACCATGTCACCATCGCGGGCTTCGAGGGCGGCACCGGCGCGTCTCCCCTCACCTCGATCAAGCACGCGGGTTCGCCGTGGGAGATCGGGCTTGCCGAAACCCATCAGACGTTGGTGCGCGAGCGGCTGCGCAGCCGCATCGTGGTGCAGGTCGACGGCGGTTTCCGCACCGGACGCGACGTCGTGATCGGCGCGCTGCTGGGCGCCGATGAATTCGGCTTCGCCACCGCGCCTTTGATCGCAGCCGGCTGCATCATGATGCGCAAGTGCCATCTCAACACCTGCCCGGTCGGCGTCGCGACGCAGGACCCGGTGCTGCGCAAGCGCTTCACCGGCCAGCCCGAACACGTCATCAACTACTTCTTCTTCGTCGCCGAGGAAGTGCGCGAGATCATGGCCTCGCTCGGCTACAAGAAGTTCGACGAGATGGTCGGCCAGACCCAGATGCTCGACCAGTCGACGCTGGTGGCGCACTGGAAGGCCAAGGGCCTCGATTTCTCCAAGCTCTTCGTCCGCCAGAAGGAGGAGAAGGGCCAGAAGATCTATCACGCCGAGCCGCAGAACCATCACTTGGAGAAGGTGCTGGATCGCCGCCTGATCGAGAAGGCGCAGGCCGCGCTCGACCGCGGCGCGCCGGTCAAAATCGAGGAAGAGATCAACAACACCGACCGCTCGGCGGGCGCGATGCTTTCGGGCGCGGTGGCCAAGATCTACGGCCATGCCGGCCTGCCGCATGACACCATTCAGGTCAGCCTGAAGGGCACCGCGGGACAGGCGTTCGGCGCGTGGCTGGCGCGCGGCGTCACCTTCGACCTCGAAGGCGAAGGCAACGACTATGTCGGCAAGGGCCTGTCGGGCGGCCGCATCATCGTCAAGCCGCCGCGGAATTCCGGCATCGTGCCGGAAGAATCCATCATCGTTGGCAACACGGTGATGTACGGCGCGATCGAGGGCGAATGCTATTTCCGCGGCATCGCCGGCGAGCGCTTCGCGGTGCGTAACTCGGGTGCCGTCGCGGTCGTCGAAGGCGCCGGCGATCACTGCTGCGAATACATGACCGGTGGCATCGTCGTGGTGCTGGGCAAGACCGGACGCAACTTCGCGGCCGGCATGTCCGGCGGCATCGCCTACGTGCTGGACGAAGCCGGCGACTTCGCAAAGCTCTGCAACATGGCGATGGTCGAACTCGAGCCGGTGCTGTCGGAAGAGCTGATCAACGCCAACACCTATCACCACTCCGGCGATCTCGAAGCGCATGGCCGGGTCGACGTGTTCCAGGACCTGCTCTCCTCCGACGTCGAGCGGCTGCACGTCCTGATCACGCGCCACGCCAAATTGACCGGCTCGAAGAAAGCCGCCGAGATCCTCGCCAACTGGAAGGCCTGGCTGCCGAAATTCCGCAAGGTGATGCCGGTGGAGTACCGCCGCGCACTGAAGGAAATGAAGGCGAACGCCGACGCCGAGCCAAAAATCGCGATCGGGGCTTGATCCTAGGCCCTCATGGTGAGGAGGCGCCAAGCGCCGTGTCGAACCATGAGGCCACGACACTGACACGGGCCTTCATCCTTTGAGACGCGGTTAGCGCACCGCTCCTCAGGATGAGGTCGAGAAAACAGACGAACGAGAGATGCAGGGGCATCAGGTTTAATGGGTAAGATCACAGGTTTTCTGGAAATCGACCGGCATGACCGCAAGTATGCGCCGGTCGCCGACCGCGTGAAGCACTATCGCGAATTCGTCATTCCCCTGAGCGAGAAAGACACCCGCGATCAGGCCGCGCGCTGCATGAATTGCGGCATCCCCTATTGCCACGGCACCGGCTCGGTGGCGCCGGGCACGCCGGGCTGTCCGGTCAACAACCAGATTCCCGATTTCAACGACCTCGTCTATCAGGGCAACTGGGAAGAAGCCTCGCGCAACCTGCATTCGACCAACAATTTCCCCGAGTTCACCGGCCGGATCTGCCCCGCCCCGTGCGAGGCATCCTGCACGCTCAACATCGACGACAACCCGGTCACCATCAAGACCATCGAATGCGCCATCGTCGATCGCGCCTGGGACAATGGCTGGTTGAAGCCCGAGATTGCCGCGGCCAAGACCGGCAAGAAGGTCGCGGTCATCGGCTCCGGTCCCGCGGGCCTTGCCGCCGCGCAGCAGCTCGCGCGCGCCGGCCATGACGTCCATGTCTACGAGAAGTTTGCCAAGGCCGGCGGATTGCTTCGCTACGGCATTCCCGACTTCAAGATGGAAAAGCACGTCATCGACCGCCGCGTGGCGCAGATGGAAGCCGAGGGCGTCACGTTCCACTATGGCGTCCATGTCGGCGGCACGTCGCAGGGCGCGATCGATCCGCGCGAACTGCTCAACCAGTATGACGCTGTGGCATTGACCGGCGGCGCGGAAGCGGGCCGCGATCTGCCGATCCCGGGTCGCGACCTCGACGGCATCCATTTCGCGATGGACTTCCTGCCGCAACAAAATCGCCGCGTCTCCTCCGAGTCGCTCGGCGGCGCAAAAGACATCCTCGCCGGCGGCAAGCATGTCGTCGTAATCGGTGGCGGCGACACCGGTTCGGACTGCATCGGAACGTCGTTCCGGCAGGGCGCAAAATCCGTCACCCAGCTTGAGATCATGCCGGCGCCGCCCGAGCACGAGAACAAGGGCATCACCTGGCCGAACTGGCCGTTGAAGATGCGGACCTCGTCGAGCCAGGCCGAAGGCGCCGCGCGCGAATTCGCGGTGCTGACGCAAAAGTTCTCCGGCGTCGACGGCAAGGTCGAGAAGCTGCATTGCGTCAAGGTCGACGACAAGTTCAAGCCGATCGCCGGCACCGAATTCGAACTCGACGCGCAGCTCGTGCTGCTCGCCATGGGCTTCGTGCATCCCGTGCACGAGGGCATGCTGAAGACGCTCGGCGTCGACCTCGACCAGCGCGGCAACGTCCGCGCCAACATGCAGGACTACCAGACCTCGCTGCCGAACGTGTTCTCCGCCGGAGACATGCGCCGCGGACAATCTCTCGTCGTCTGGGCGATCCGTGAAGGCCGCCTGTGCGCGCGGGCCATCGACCAGTACTTGATGGGATCGACGACACTGCCGCGTTGACGCTGTCATACCCGCGAAGGTGGGTATCCAGTACGTCGCGCCCTATCGACCTAACGGCTCTCGTCTCTGGAATACTGGATCGCCCGCTTGCGCGGGCGATGACAGTCGCGTTCCGGGACGATCGAACGCCGCCCTAGTTCTGCACCCGCACGCCCAGCATCACGACCGTCGACACCGTGCTGTTGCCCGGCAGGTTCGAATCCAGCCAATCGCGGCGCAGCGTGCCGCGGAGCCAGAGGTTGCGGTTCATCTTGTAGATGGCTTCGCCCGAGACGCCGTAGATCTTGTCGCGCCTTGGATTGCCCTGGTAGTCGAGATCACCCCAGGTGAACTTGCCGATCGCGGTCAGCCAGCGGCGGAAGTCGTGGTCGACTTCGACGGTGTAGATATGTGTCAGCACGCCGGACGTGCCGGGCAGCGTCGTCTCCGTGATCGTGGTGTCGGAATAGAATTTTGCCGTGGTCAGCGGCGTCGCGGTCCACACCAGCGACGATGAGACGAGCAGGCCTTCCAGGCGATTGAGTCTCGGATCGACATAGTCGCGCATGGCGTAGCCGACGGCGATTTCGCCGGTCAGCAGCCGCGAGAATTCGAAACTGGTGCCGCCCTTGGCATATCCGCCAGCGGAATCGCGCGCAAATCCGCTACGGTCGAGCCTCAAATCGTGCACGCGGCTGTCGCCCTGCACTTCCACGAACGGCTTCAGGCCGGGCCTCAAATCATAGCTGACGCGGCTGATGCCGCCATATTGGGTGAAGTTGCGGTCGTCGTTGGTGGATGACGTGCCGTCGGTGAGCTTTGAGTTGGTGTAATCGGTGCGGTCGACGGTGGCGCCGGCGGAAACCTGTAGCCGATTGAAGTTCTGGTCGACGCCGACGGTGCCGCCGACCGTGGAGTAGATCGGATATCTCGCGAGGCCCGCCTGCACGTTCGGACTGCCGGGATTGTCGGTGGAGACGAACAGCCGTCCCTGCGCCAGCAGCCGCGTGTCGCGGCTGACGTCGAGCCGGCCGTCGACATGGCCGATGAAATTCGGCCGGTCGATATCGAGCGGCGCCGACAGCGGCGTACCGTCGGGGGGAGGCGTCAGGTTGCTGCCATAGCCGGTGAAAGAGCCGCGGAGATCGGCAACCAGCGCGTGGCGATCCCAGTCGGAGAACGCGACGAACTCCGGCGCGATCACGTAGAACGGCTTGCCCTGTGCCGGCACGAGCCGGCCGGGATTGGTGTCGTAGCCGCTGGAGACCTCGACGGCGGACTTGACCAGGAAGCTGCCGGCGTAATCGCCGACCGGCCCGAACGGATCATCGTCGAGCCGCAGCCGCTTGCGCGGCGGCTGTCCCACAACCGTGCCAGCCATCGCCGGCGGGATGCGCGTCTTGTTGGCGGCCTCCGAGGGCGGGATCGTCAGCCGCAACCCGGTGTTCGCCATCGGTGGCGGCGGACTGCCGGGGCCGGCCGGCGGCTTCGGCTTCGCCTGTCCCGGATAGTATTTCGGCTTCTTGCGCTTGCGGTTGAGCGAGTCGTAGCCGGTCTCGGCGGCGCCGTTTGCCGCCGGCACGCCGTATTTTGGGATCTGCCCGATCCGCGACGGCGCGGGCCTGCTGGTGTCGTTGTCCTGCAGCCTTGGACTGCTGAGCGGATCGCTCGTCTCCGCCACGGTCCGGCGCAGGGGCGAATCCGGCGAAGCCACCTGGCTGGTGCGCGTCCCGCTGAACAGGTCCGGCGTGACGGTCTGCGCGCTCGCTGCGGTTCCGGTCAGGGTCATCAACAGGCACGGCAAGGCAGCGCGAAAAACGCGCGCGCGGCTGTTCCGGCCGGTCACTGGCCCCGCCCTCACGGAATTAAATACCCCAACAAAAACAAATACTTGATTCGTGCACTCCGAGCGTGCCCGGGCGGGCACGTCCGTTAATGGAGTTAAAACAATTATGGTTAATGAGCCGTTGAGAGTTTTGCCGCGCGCGTCGCATCGCCGGACGGGTCATGCTATGGAGGGCTTTGGGGCGAAGCACCCTCCTCCTGGAACAGACATGGCTCATCCGAAACCGCTGATGGCAAAATCATCCGGCACTGAAACCGCTGACGCTGCCGTCCAATCGGCCCTGCGTACGCTCGACGCCGAGGGCAGCGGGATCGCTGCGCTGTCGGCGGCGCTGCAATCCGACCTCCGGGCGCCCTTCGTCGCCGCCGCCGAGTTGATCCGCAATGCCAAAGGACGGCTGATCGTCACCGGGCTCGGCAAGTCGGGCCATATCGGCCGCAAGATCGCCGCGACCTTCGCCTCGACCGGCACCCCCGCGTTCTTCGTTCATGCCGCCGAAGCCAGCCATGGCGACCTCGGCATGATCACGGCCGAGGACGTCATCCTGGCGCTGTCCTGGTCCGGCGAGCAGCCGGAAATGAAGAACCTGATCAGCTACGCGGCGCGGTTCCGGATTCCCGTGATCGCAATGACGGCGGAGCGCGAATCTTCGCTCGCCAAGGCGGCCGATGTCGCGCTGACGCTGCCCAAGGCCCGCGAAGCCTGCCCGCACAATCTCGCGCCGACCACCTCCTCGCTGATGATGCTGGCGCTCGGCGATGCGCTGGCGATCGCACTATTGGAAGGCCGCGGCTTTACGTCGGTCGATTTCAGTGTGCTGCATCCGGGCGGCAAGCTCGGCGCGCTGCTGAAATACACCCGCGACCTCATGCATTCCGGCGACGCGGTGCCGCTGAAGCCGCTCGGCACCAAGATGTCCGACGCGCTGGTGGAGATGACCTCGAAGGGTTTCGGCTGCGTCGGTATCCTCGATGCGCGCGGGCTTATCGTCGGCATCGTCACCGACGGCGATCTGCGCCGCCACATGGGGCCCGATCTGATGACGGCTACCGTCGACGAGGTGATGACGAAGAATCCAAAGACGATCGACCGCGACGTGCTGGCCGGCGAGGCGCTGGAGATCCTCAACTCCTCCAAGATCACGACGCTGATCGTTACCGACGCCGGCAAACCGGTCGGTATCGTGCATCTGCACGACTTCTTGCGCGCGGGCGTGGCGTAGCCGCAGGTCTCGTAGGGTGGGTTAGCGCAGCTTCACTCCGGAAACCTTGCTCCCTTTTCCTCCAGCGGCAGCGCCAGTCCGTTCGCGAGATACGACACCGTGCGGTAGAAACCGCACAGCAGGATGATTTCGAATATCTTCGCCTCGTCATAATGCGCCGACAGCGCGGAATATTCCGTCTCGCTCAGCGTCGCCCGCTCGTGCAGCGCGTCGACGGCGGCGATCAGCGCCTGCTCTGACGAGGACCAGCATCCGTCCGTGGCGGCGCCACGAACGGTGGCGCGGACCTGCTCGTCCGTCAGGTCTGCAGCAGCCGCGAACGTGGCGACATGCACGCCCCATTCGTACTCGCAGCCCGTACGCGCGCAGGTTCGATCGATGACGATCTCGCGCTCCCGCAGGGAGAGCGGCCCGCGATCCAGCAGGCTGCCAGCGCGAAATTTCTCCCAGGCGCGTGCGTTGCCGGCCACGACGCGGAACAGCGCCAGCGGCGGCGCGCCGCGCATGATGCGGTCGAACTGCCCGGCAATATCAGGTGCATAAGGCGGCTGCAGCGACGCAATGCGCGGTAAGGCTTGTGACATCGGCGACCCCTGTGCTACAAATAATGTAGCAACACGCTACATTATTTGTAGCGCGATGCAAGAGGGCTTTCGATGCCGAGGCCGGCCACCATCACCAAGAAAACTGCGGTTCGCGGCTCCAAAACGGGCCGGCCGGTCATGGCCCTGCTCGATCTGCTGGGACGGCGCTGGACGTTGCGCATCGTCTGGGAGCTGCGCGACGGCCCGCTGACCTCTCGTGCGCTGCGCACTGCCTGCGACGACGCCTCACCGACGGTGATGCAGGCACGGCTGACCGAATTGCGCGAGGCCGGCCTCGTCGAACTCCTGGCCGGCGACGGCTATCGGCTCGCGCCGCTCGGCAGGGAATTGATGGAGAGCTTTCAGCCGCTGCTCCACTTCGCCGAACGGTGGAGCAAGCGAACAGCGGGCTAGGCCACCGCTACCGTCAGGCTCGCACCATCGGCCTGCACCACCTTGACGCGGCTGCCGGCCGGCGCGTCCGGGCCGGCGACGCGCCAGATCGTGTCGTCGATCCGCACCGTGCCGGTCCCGTCGACGATCGGCTTTTCCAAGGTGAACTCGCGGCCGATCAGCGCGGCCGTTCGCTTGTTGAGGAACGGGTTGCTGGCGCTGCCGCTCGAGGCGCTGCGCGCAAAGTGCCGCCATGCCGGCACGGCGGCGACCGCGAAAACCGCAAACATCAGGAGCTGCGTCTGCCATGACGGATTGATCACAAACGACACCAGCCCGACCAACAGCGCCGCAAGCCCGAGCCAGAACATGAAGACACCCGGCGCCAGCAACTCCAGCGCCATCATGATGAAGCCGAAGATCAGCCAATTCCAGGTGCCTAACGTCGTAAACATCTCGGCCATGACACGAACCTCTCGTGAAGATCTTTCAAAGCAAACCTACCGCTGCGGCGCGACCGGTGGCGGCGTCGGGCCGGTGCTCGGCACCGAGGACGTCCTCCGCGCGGCGGCGGCAGCCGAAGCCGCGCTCTCGCCGAACGTCGCCTTGGCGATCTCGCCGATGCCGGCGAGCGAGGACAGCACGCTTGTGGCCTCCAGAGGGATCATCAGGATCTTCTGGTTCGGCGAGTCCGCGAATTGCCCGAACGCCTTGATGTACTTGTCGGCGATAAAATAATTGAGCGCGGCGACGTCGCCCTTGGCAATCGATTCGGAGACCATCTGCGTCGCCTTGGCTTCCGCTTCCGCCAGGCGCTCGCGCGCCTCGGCGTCGCGGAACGCGGCTTCGCGGCGGCCTTCGGCCTGAAGGATCTGGCCCTGCTTGGCGCCTTCCGCGCGCAGGATTTCCGACTGGCGCTGGCCCTCGGCCTGCAGGATGTCGGCGCGCTTGACGCGCTCGGCCTTCATTTGCCGACCCATCGCCTCCACCAGATCGGCCGGGGGCACGATGTCCTTGATCTCGATACGGTTGACCTTCAGTCCCCACGGCGAGACGGCGGCATCGACCACGCGCAGCAGACGCTCGTTGATCTCGTCGCGATGCGACAGCACCTGGTCGAGGTCCATCGATCCCATCACCGAGCGGATGTTGGTCATGGTCAGAACGATGATCGCCTGCTCGAGATTGGCGACCTCGTAGCTTGCTTTCGCGGCGTCGAACACCTGGAAGAAGGCGACGCCGTCCACCGTCACGGTGGCGTTGTCCTTGGTGATCACTTCCTGCTCGGGAATGTTGATCACCTGCTCCATCATGTTCATCTTGCGGCCGACGCGGTCGAAATAGGGAATGATGAGATTCAACCCCGGCGCGAGCGTGCGGGTGTACTTGCCGAACCGCTCGATGGTCCAGTCGTAGCCTTGCGGCACCGTCTTGACCCCCGCGAACAGCGTGACAATGACAAGCAGAACAAACGCGATCGCGAAGATATCAAAACCGCTCATAAAATCCCTCCAAAGCCGGCAGGAAGCGCCGCCGGACGCGCTATCCATTTGTCAGCAAAGCCGCGGCGCCGGTTCAGCCGGCGCTCTCATCTTCTGACTATATAGCTAGGGAACCGTTTGGCGGCCACCAGATGTTCTGGCGACCGAACGGCGTCAGGGTGCCGGCAAATTTTTCGAGGCGCTATATCCAGCCTTGAAGCTCGCGCAAAACGAGCTGGCGGATGACGTCCATGCCAGGGTCGCTGTCGTTAAGGCAGGGAATGGCGGAAAACTGCTCGCCGCCATTGTGCTTGAAGATTTCGGCGTTCTCCTGCGCGATCTCTTCCAGCGTCTCCAGGCAATCGGCGGAGAAGCCGGGGGTCACGACGGCAATGCGCTTCACCCCATCTTTCGCGAGTTTTTCAATGGTCTTGTCCGTATAGGGCTGCAGCCACGCGTCGAAGCCGAAGCGTGATTGAAATGTAAGGATCAGCTTGGAGGCATCAAGTCCCATGCGCTTGCGCAACGCCTCGGTTGTTGCAACGCACTGCGCCTGATAGGGATCGCCCTTGTCGACATATTTCTGCGGCATGCCGTGAAACGACGCCACGATCAGCTCGGGCTGGAACGGCAAGGTCGCGAGGTGCGTGTCGATAGAGACTGCAAGCGCGTCGATATAATCGGGATCGTCGTAGTAAGGCGGGCTCACCCGCAGCGTCGGCTGCGCGCGCATATCGGCCAGAACGCGGAACGCCTCATCGCACACGGTCGCCGAAGTCGCCGCGGAATATTGCGGATAGAGCGGCACCACCAGAATGCGGTCACAGCCCTGCGCGGTAAGCGCGTCAATGCGCGAGCGGATCGACGGGTTGCCGTAGCGCATCGCCCAATCGACCACGACGTGATCGTGATCGGTGATGGCGTCCGCAAGCTTCTCGGCCTGCGCGCGCGTAATCGTCTTGAGCGGGGATTCGTTCTTTTCGGTGTTCCAGATCTTCTGGTAGTCGCGCGCCTTGCGGGCCGGACGCACGCGCAGGATGACGCCGTTGAGGATCAGCTTCCAGAGCAGGCCCTGATCCTCGATCACACGCGGATCGGACAGAAATTCCTTCAGATAGACCCGCACGCCCCTGGCGTCGGCAGTATCAGGCGTACCGAGATTGACCAGCAGGACGCCGACGCGCTGCGGCTGGGCTGCTGGCGCCGGCTTCGCGCTTTCAAGGGGGACCACCGTGCTCATGATTTCGATGGCTTCGCGCGTTGCACCATCCTTGTCAAGATAATGGCGGGTTCGGTACGCTTGCCCATCGCCGCGGGCGGGAGGAACCATGACGGTCGCCGAATGGTGCGTTTTCGGAACGCTGATGCTCTATCTGCTGACGATCGCTTCGGTCAAATGGGCCGGGTATCGTCATTTCGACAATGCCAAGCCACGCGAGCCCTCGTTCTACGACGACGCGATCCGTGCCCGTGCGCTCGGCGCCCATCAGAACGGCATCGAGGCGTTTCCGTTCTTTGCGGTCGCCGTGCTGCTGGCGGAATTCCGTCAGGCGCCGCAGCACCTGATCGACGAGCTCGCAGTGCTGTTCCTGATCGTGCGGATTGCCTACGTCTTCACCTACCTCGGCAATCGACCGACGCTGCGCTCGATACTCTGGAGCATCGGCTTTGCGATCAACATCGCGATTTTCTTTCTGCCGGCGATCCGAGCCTATCTGCCGCCATAAGGCTGTCATATCAGGTTCCCCTGAGTACCTTGAATTTTCGGCTTCCCCGCGATATCTAGTCGGGACCTGTGCTACGATAGAGCCTTCATGCTGAAGCAACAGATCATGCGGATTCTGGGAGCGGCGATCGTCCTGATCGCGCTTTCGGTCGGGCCTTCTGTCGCCCGGGCTCATGTCGTTCATCAGCACTCGGCATCGGTTCATGGCGGCCAGGGTCAGGCTGTTCCTCAGGCCGCCACGCATGAATATGACCGGTCGGCCACGCCTGCATCGTTGAAGCAGGCGCAATGGAAGCAGACCAGGACGCCGCCGGCTTCGGACCGGAATTGCGCCGGCGACTGCTGCTTCTCCGCATGTGCCGCCTGCTGCGCGGCCGGATTACCTAGCCCTGTGGCGTTTGTCCCGTTGTCCCGAACGATAACTCGTATTGCGTTTGGCCCGTCAAAGATGTGGCCCGACCGCAAGCCTGAGTCCCTCAGGCGCCCTCCCAAATCCTTCATCTGAATCCAACCGAAACGTGAGTTTGCGAGGCATGCCGCGTGCTGCCCGCAAGCGACGGCAATTCAGATTGAAGGACGACCAGTATGCTTTCCCATTTCGGGCCTGCCCTGCGTGCTCTCGCGGTGACCGCAGCTCTATGTGCTGCGATTGCCCCTACTTACGCTCACGAGGGCCATGACGACGGAGAGCAGCAACCGGTCTCGGCCGGCGCGCTGCCGCGCGGCGAGGCCGATTCCAGCGCGTTCGAGATCGTGGCGATTGTCCGCGGCGAAAATCTCGAGATTTACCTCGACCGGTTCGCCACCAACGAACCGGTGATCGGCGCAACGCTTGAAGTCGAATCCCCCAATGGTCCCGTCAAAGCTGCGGCAGATGCCGACGGTACATACCGGGTTGCCGCACCGTGGCTCGCAAAGAGCGGACGTACTGACCTGATCTTCACGGTTACGGCGGGAGACACCACCGACATCTTGCCGCTGACGATTCAGTCAGCGCCCGCGGCGGCGCAGAACGCGGCACCACGCGATGCGGCTCCTGACGGGCATGTCAGCATGGTTTCGGTTCTTCTGGTGCTGGGCGGCATGCTCATCGGTGCGCTGCTCTCCGCTATTGTGTTGCGTGGTCGGCGCAAGGCGGCGGCTCTTGTCGCGGTCCTTCCCCTGCTCATGGGCGCGCGCCAGCCGGCAACGCATGAAGGCCATGGCCACGAGGAAGAAAAAGCGCAAATCGCCATCAGCACCGTCACAGGCGAGCGCGCCCAGCGCCTGCCGGACGGGGCGGTCTTTGTGCCCAAGACAGTGCAGCGAATATTTGCGCTGCGGACGCTGGTCGCCGAAAACGCCGAGCACAAGAAAGTCACTGAACTTCCCGGCAGGATCATCCCCGATCCCAATGCCAGCGGCTATGTGCAATCCGCCGTCGGCGGCCGGCTTTCTTCGCCGCCGGGCGGCTTTCCCCGATTGGGCACACAGGTGAAGCAGGGCGACGTCCTGGGCTACGTCACGCCGCCGATTGCGGCGATCGACGTTTCCGACATGCGGCAGCGCCAGGGCGAACTCGATCAGCAAATCTCGATCGTCGAACGCAGGTTCGCCCGCTACGAGCAGCTCGCGCCGTCGGGCGCAATATCGCGGACCCAGCTCGAGGACACACGGCTCGAGCTGGAAGGGTTGCGCGACCGCCGCGCATCAATCGAGAAAGCGCGCCGCGAGCCCGAAGCGCTGATCGCGCCGGTTGCCGGCGTGATCGCCGAAGGCAGCGCCGTGGCCGGCCAGATCGTTCAGCCAAGCTCGGTTGTCTTCAATATCATCGATCCCTCGCGGCTGTGGGTCGAGGCGCTGAGCTTCGAAAATATCGAACCGTCCCGTGGCGCGCGGGCTTCGACCTATACAGGCAGGAATTACGACCTCGTCTATCAGGGCACCGGCTTCGCCGATCGCAGCCAGTCAGTGCCGGTGCATTTTGCCGTCAAGGGCGATACGGCGGGGCTGAGAGCCGGTCAGTTCCTGACCGTGCTGGTCGCGACCGAAGATGCCAAGCAAGGCGTGGCGGTGCCGCGCAGTAGCGTCGTTCGCGGCTCCAACGGCCAGGATTTCGTCTACGAGCACGTCGCGCCCGAGCGGTTCATGGCGAGAAGCGTGCGCACCGAACCGCTCGACGGCGATCGTGTGCTGATCGTGTCCGGCTTCACGCACGGCAAGCGGATCGTGTCGCAAGGCGCCGATCTTCTCGATCACGTGCGCTGAGGGGGGCGTTCATGTTCACGTTCCTGGTCAGCGCCTCGCTCCGCAATCGCCTTTTTGTGCTCGCAATGGCGGGTATCCTCGTTCTTCTGGGCGCCTATACCGCGCGCCAGTTGCCCGTCGATGTGTTCCCGGACCTCAACCGTCCGACCGTTACCATCATGACGGAATCGGAAGGCTACGCCCCGCCGGAGGTCGAGCAGCTCGTCAGCTTCCCGATCGAGACCCAGATGAACGGCGTGCCGGGCGTCAGCCGGGTGCGATCGGTCTCGGGCATCGGGCTCTCGATCGTCTACGTGGAGTTCGATTGGGGCACCGATATCTTCCGCAACCGTCAGCTGGTCGCGGAACGTCTCGCGCAAGTGCAGAGCCAGTTGCCGCTCAACGTCACCCCGCAAATCGGCCCCATCAGCTCGATCATGGGCCAGATCCTCCTGATCGCGGTGACGTCGAAGACGGCGTCGCCGATGGAGGTGCGCGAGATCGCCGATTTCACGATCAGGCCGCGGCTGCTCGCGGTGCCCGGTGTGGCGCAGGTCATCCCGATCGGCGGCGAGGTCCGCCAGTACCGGATTGCGCCGCTGCCTTCCGCATTGCGCGCGCTCGGCGTGGGCTATGAGCAGATCGAACTCGCGCTAAGGCAATTCGGCACCAACACCGGCGGCGGCTTCACCGACCAGAATGCCCGCGAATTCCTCATTCGGAATATCGGGCGCACGACAAGCCTGGAAGACCTGCGCAACATCGTCGTTACCACCATCGAGGGACGCCCCATCCTGCTGCGGCAGGTCGCGAACGTCGACTTTGCGCCCAAGGTCAAGCGCGGCGACGCCGGCTATATGAGCAAGCCCGCCGTGATCGTGTCGGTCGAGAAGCAGCCCAATGTCGACACGGTGAAGCTAACGCGACAGATCATGCAGGTACTCGCGGAGC
>Ga0268266_10004187_pt1 | contig 13902 bp, 14 predicted proteins | sample KBSS13metaG_FD_190356 | JGI IMG/M metagenome (GOLD analysis project Ga0268266, IMG submission 190356) | Switchgrass rhizosphere microbial communities from Kellogg Biological Station, Michigan, USA - KBS S1-3 metaG (SPAdes) (version 2) | ecosystem: Host-associated > Plants > Roots > Rhizosphere...
CACCCACGCCGCCAAGTTATGCGCCGCCACCTGATCCGGCCAGCTACGCGCCAGCGCCAGACCCGTCCAGCTACGCGCCGCCACCCGACCCTTACAGCTACGCCTCGAGCCAGCCGCCGGCCGTTGCTCCTTCGCCGGTCGCGTATGCGGGCGGCGGCCAGCCGCCCGACAGCCATCTCGTCATGGCTGTGTTGTCGACGTTCCTGTGCTGTTTTCCTTTCGGAATCGTCGCCATTATCAACGCCAACAAGGTGTCCAATCTGTGGGCGCTCGGCCAGTACGAAGCCGCCCAGGCCGCCGCGGACAGCGCCAAAAAGTGGGCCATGTACTCCGCGATCGCCTGGGCCTGCCTCGCCACCATTGCCTTCGTCGTCGGAGTCGTGCTCCCCCTCGTCGGGTTATCCCTGCTTGGGGGGGTTGCTGCGACAAACCCATGAGCACCGCGCACACGGAGTACGCGCGCCGGCTCACCGCGCCGGTCGGCGTCGCAGCGCTGGCAGCGTGCGGGTGTGCCGCGATATGGCTCGGCGATCCCACCACCCCCGGCGGGCCGTTACCCGTGTGCCCCACCAAAGCGCTGTTGGGCATCGACTGTCCTGGATGCGGCAGCCTGCGAATGCTGTACTGCCTCCTGCACGGAAATCTCTTTGGGGCCCTGCGGTACAACGCGCTCGGGCTGGCCGCCGTGGGTCTGCTGATCTGGGCCTATCTGGCTTGGACGTATGGGCAGCTAGCTGGCCGACGGATTCGCAGTTGGCAGCACCACCGATGGGCCGCGCCGGTCCTGCTGATCGCCGTCGTCGCGTGGTTCGTCGTTCGCAATCTGGGATTCGGCCCCTTCGCGGCACTTTATGTGTAAGCGAGCGCCGGCGTCGAAATCTGGGCCATTCCGCCGTCGCGCTTTGGGTGGGAAATGGCGTTAACTGGATCGCGAATGTAATCCGAACGTCTCACACCGCCTAGCAAATGTCATACGACAGCGTTGTAATCCCGCCGCCGAAATCAGCCAAGTTCCTGTCGACCCCCTGACCCAGTTCGGCTTTACGGTCAACAGGGCGCCCAGCCCGAACTGATGCGGCCGCCACGAAAGTCGCTCGCAGCCGCTTTACCTGAGTGCACCGCCTGCGTTGTCCCCCAACAGGTTTGACTACAGGTGGTGACACTTCCAGCAACCCATCAGGATGGTGCGCGAAAGCGATTAGCGCACTTTGCGTTCGATCCCCGCCACGATGGACTGCGCGTTTCACAGACCGCAGCCCCCCAGATTCAGCTGTCCGTGTCCGGCTGGCCCCTGTCGGGTGCCGATGAGCACCAAACTCCACACCCATATGGCCGAAAAAGCCGTCAACTGGCCGTACGTCTAGAACGTCCAACCACATACCGAATGACCGCAGCAATAGCACGCCTGGACCTGGCGCTTTCGGGCGGGTTCAGCGTCGAACACAGCGGCGTGCGCATCGGTCGACTGGCCACCGATGGCGCACCGAGAAGTCATTGAAGATCCATTGAGGCCTCTGCCGCACTCTCTGGGGGACCCGGCGAGAAACGCCAAAGATGAGACGGAAATCGAGGACACACCATGAATGAGCGATCACACGGACCTGGACGGTGGCGCGCGCCGCTGCTGCTTCCTGCGCCGACCACGAATACCCGGCTCGGTTGGCGGCAGGCACTCCCGTTGGGTGACCGGCTCGTATCGTGCGCACTCAACACGTATCTGAAGGTGCTGTCCGCAGTGGCCTTCGTTTCCAATGTCGTTGTCATCGTGAGTGTGCCCGCAACTGCCCTGACAGAACGTGTTCCGCACACCATGTCTGCATTGCGCACCAACACACGACGCGATCCGGTGAGTGCAGACCGAATGGGGAAGTCATGACCGGCCTACAACAGTCGGTGATCACCGCGGACTCACCACGGACAGCCGAAGAGATGACTGCCGTTGAGGCTCACCTGGCAGCCAAGGGTGGCGCCTGGACCGCAACGCCGCCGAATTACACAAACTTCGATCGTGATCAGATGTTGCAGCGGCTGGACGACGTAGCCGCCGCCATCGCCATCGAGACTGACGCGGACGATGTCGACATCAAACGAGCGTGGCTGGCGAGTCAAGACTTCGTCAATGCCTCGTTCGACTTCTTTCAAGGCCGCCGCGAGATTGGCCGGCCCGTGTCGCGCGCATTCTGCGTTCCGATGCGATCGACTCGAGATGATGAGGCGAACGCCAGTGAGTCGACGCCGTTCTTCCCGCTTTACGATCCGGTGCGGTTCGCCGTGAGCTCGCAGGTACGCATGCGCGGTATCTACGGAGTTCCGCCCACAGTGCTCGACACGTACACAAAGAGCGACCACGACAACGAAACCGGTGCTCTGGTTCTCGTGCCGATGTACAGCGATATGTTGAAAGACATCTGGCCCGACCGTGCAGATTTGGCCGCGGCTGCCCGGATGGCCGAAGTCGCCGGCGTCGTCCTTCGCGCGTCGGCCGAATTCGCCCATCTCCGGTTGGGTGCGCGCGTGTTGGGTTTGGGGGCGATTCTGCCGCATCCGACCATCACGAACTTCGGCCGCAAGCTGCACGCGATCGACGGCATGCAGAACCTGGTCACCACCACAGGCCACGGCGGCACCGTCTACATGATCGTGGCGACCGTGCGAAAGATCCTGAGCGAGACGTCGATTCAATCCCGCGGCAAGATCGGGGTCATCGGCGGCGCAGGTTCGATCGGCTGGTCGACAACGGTTGCGGCGCTGGAGATGATCGACGGTCACGAGATCTACACCTACGACAAGCGAATCGCCGATCTGAAGATTCAAGCCAGTCTCAGCACCAGGATCAAGGTCGCGCCAACTGCGGCAGACGTCCTTCGAGACGCCAACATCATCGTCGCCGCTGTCACCGGCAAAATCGACCTTGCCGCTGACGAATTCGCCGGCCTCGACTTGAACGGAAAGGTGATCATCGACGACAGCCAGCCAGGCTGTTTCGACAAAGAGCAGGTCGAGGCAAGGGGCGGAAAGCTCGTTTGGGTGGTCGGTGAGGACGCAAGCGACCGTCAGTTCATCACACGAGACGGATTACACACCGACGGAATGCCATACAACTATGGAGACAACGCCGGACTCTACGGCCGGGCGTCGGAATTCGGGTGCGGTCAAGAGGCGGCAGTGATCGCTGCACACAGGGCCTACGACCGTGCCATCACTGGTCCCGTCACACCGCAAAACGTCCGAGAGATCGGTGAGCTGTTCGAGGACAGCGGTGTTCGCGTCGCTCCCTTCCAGGCGTACGGACAACCAGTGCGGCTCGGCTGATTTCAGCGTGGCCAACCGCGGAGCGCACGCGCTGCAGGGACAGTTTCAGGGGGTGAGGTCACAGACGAAGTCGAACTGACGACGACATCGGAGTCAATGCAATTGAGCAGTCTCAGCGTGGGTTTGCCAAACCCGAATATATCGGCTCACGCACTGCTACAACTGCGGTAACCGACGGCAACAGAACACTTTTGAGAAAGGAAAGACAATGAGTACTCCCAGGGTCATAGTGGCGGTGGTTGGCTTCAGTGCTGCTATCGCGGTATCTGCGTGTGGAAGCGGCGGCTCAACGGCTGCGGTGAACACGTCCTCGCAGTCCTACAAGATGGGGCTTGCCACCGGTACCGACGGTCAGGCCGAGATCGCTGCGTTCGGCGGCTTCGACATCACGAGTAACTCGAATCGCAAGCTCTCACCTCAGGATGCGTGCGAGGGCCAATGGGACATCGATAATGGCGCAGCGCCCGACCTGAAGCTGTCCAAGACGGACTACATGGCGGGTTGCTTGTACGGGCTCGCCCACAACGCCAACTCGACCAACGGCGGCAACGGAGCGGCGACGGTGGTGCCTCCATCGAAGAAGGGGCCCGACGGCTCCACGATCGCGAATACACCGGGCTCGTGACCGCTCGGCATCGACAATAGGTGACTGAAATGAGCACTGCTCAACGGTGGACCGCGGCCGTCGGAGGCGCGTCTATCGGCCTCGCAGCGGCGTGGGCTACGACCCACTATCTCGGTCCGCATTCTCTCGGGATTGGTTCCCTGCTCTTCCTGCTGGCGAGCCCGATATGGAGCAGACGTTCGAAATGAGTTGGACTTACGACCTCCGTTGGGGCTTCTTCGTGGACGGGGAGCGACACTGCTACCCGACGAAGGGAGGGTGCTTACTCTCAAGTGATTGCATTGCAACACCTTTCGCCGTCGGGCGAACAGGCAGCAGATGACAGGCGTCGACATTGCGCTCGAAGCCGCGCAGGGGCGATGCAGGACGACGGCGACCAGTAACCCCGACACATCCGTGGCACACGGCCAGAGCCGGACGTGGAAGCTTGCGCCGAGCAGTCTATCGCTAACTGATGCTGGGATTGCGTTTACCAGCGGCGTCGACGCGTTCGGTACGCCACCACCGCAGTATCACTGTGTCGCAAACGTTTTCGCTAATTTGAGGACGCGATTGTTTCCGGTATCAACGACATAGAGATTGCCAACCGAATCAACGAAGACGCCTTCTGGGTCCTTGAGTCCGGTAAACGGCAGAATCGTCTGTGTCACGGCCTGAGTGGAGCGGTCCTTCGACAATCTCACCACACGGTCGTTGCCGCTGTCCGCGACGAACACGTTGAGGTCGGAGTCTACTGCGACGCCGTGCGGGCTGCTTAGACCTGTGAAGCCCAGCACCGTCTGTGGTTGGTTGGAACCGTCACCCAATTCCACCACCCGGTTGTTGCCGCTGTCGACGACGTAGACGTCCGCTAGGCCCCTGTTGACCACGTCGACGCCGTTCGGGTTATTCAGGCCAGTGAAAGTGACCACCTCGGCAGTGTTTTGGCCCGACGCGTACTTCATCACCCGATTGTTGCCACTGTCGGCGACGTAGATCGTCCCGTTCATCGAGCTCATCCCGTGAGGGGACTGCAGGGCGGTGAACGGTCCCACCCACTCGGTGGTGGAACCGGGGACGGCCTGCCAGGGCGGGGTCGGGGGAGTGCGTTGGGCGCTTGCCCACAGGATGCGGGTGCTGTTGGCGTCGGCCACCGCAATGTTCTCCCCGTTGACGAAAGTCAGCCCGCCTGGGGCGTTGAGGCCGCTGATAGGCAGCACGGACTGGGCGTAGGAATCTCCAGCCAACTTGACCACCCGGTTGTTGCCACTGTCAGTAACGAAGACGGCGCCGTCGATGCCGCCGCCTGCGCCGACGATCACGTCGACAGGATGTGTCAAGCCAGTGAACGGCAGTACCACAGCGTTCCCAGCGGGCTGCGCCGAGGGCGCGCCCTGACCCGAGGAAGTTGCGGTCTGGGTGGTTTGGCCGGCGGCCGACGGTGTGGTTTGCCCAGAACCAGACGCCGTTGGGCCGCCTTGCCCCGACGGCGCGGGGGCGGTCACCGTCGTCGTGGTCGACGAGTGATTACCCAAGGCCCCGCAGCCAGCGACAACCGTGCCGATCAGAAGTATGACCAAAGCGCCGAACAGGCGGCGCACCCCCCGAGAGATCCCCATCGCCGCATCATAGGTCCGCGCACAGTTCGCTGTCTCACAATCAAGATCGCGGGCGTGAAACTGATTTCCAACTGTGAACACCAGCGTGTCGAACCCGGTGATGGTCGCGAAGACCGGCGAGACAACCCAGCAGATAGTCGGCGCAGTCCAGAGACGGGTTAGCCAATTGCGCCTAGACCAAACTGGTCTGGCAGCTGGGCGGTGCGGTGCACCCAATCCGGGCGCGACGATATGGGTCGCACCTTTGCTACCCCTTATGCCGCCGGCCTGATACGACTGGAGTGGCGGGCGCCGAAGGTATGGCTAAGCGTGACGACGAACATCACGATGGCCACGACAATCACGACCACCGCACCGCCGATGACCACGAGGTGGCGTTGTCGGGGGCAACGCCAGCTAGAAATCTCGCGGCCGATGCGCGAGGGGCCGGACGTTTGACACCCGAGACTGCAACGCATCGGCGGATTTCGCTGTGGCGGTGAGCGTTTCGGCATCCGCTGGGCGGCATACCCGTCGGCCGCCGGGGTGGGGGTGTTGCCATTGGGACGCTCTCCGACTCAGCACCCGGGTGCGCATCCGATAATCGGTGGCACGCAGAAGAGGTTGCAGCGTCCTCGATGGATGTTCGGCGCATCGAATGTCGGGCGCGATGGCGAGTGTCATCGGGCGCGTGTGCCGCAGAAGAGTCGCACTGCCGCAGCGCAGGTTTCGCGGTGGTCGCCACCCTTTTCGGGCAGCGATGGCCGGGTGCCGCGATCGCGCATTGAGATTCCATCAAGGCGATGGCTGCAGGCTCATCCTGACCACAGCAGGAGTGTCGGTCGCCTCAATCATCGCCCCCATCTTGGAGCCCGCCGTGAGTAAAACATCCTTCCCAACAGTGGCCGCCGCCGCTTCGTCGAGATCCTCAGGCAGGTCCATCCTGGGGGCATGGGCCGTGGCGTTCATGCTTGCGCTGACGCTGATCTCGCCACCGCCCGCGTACGCGGCAACGGATGCCGACTGGGCATGGCCGGGCATGCAGTACGACCTGTACAAGGATGGGGCGTGGTACTCGTGCAGCGTGGGGTTCCCCGCCTGGAACGACGCAGGGACAAGATACTTCATCTCTGCGGGACACTGCTTTCGCAGCGCGTCGGGCACCCACTACGTGCAGCCGGGCGGGCAGGGAATCGATGTATACGCGCCATCGGACCATCGCACCCCCGTCGGGTTCGAACGCACGTACACAATTCCTAGTGACGACCGTTACGACGATGTGTCGCTGGTCGAGATGTACGCCGGCAAGAAACTAGGTGGCTATGGCTGGCAACACATTCCGGACACTCCGGCGGTGGGCGCCGTCGGAGATGAGGCCTGCCTGGCAGGCTACCGCCACAGCACCTCGAACTGCGGAACCGTGACAGCAACGGGGAGACAGCAGACCCTGGAGGGCTACCCGTGGACAGTCAACGTCAGCACCGCCTCCTTCTGCGCGCTCGGCGGCGACAGCGGCGGCGCGGTATACAACAGGGGCGGAGCGCTGGGCGTCGAGATCAGCCGCGACACCGCGCACAACGACACCGGCAGCGGCACGTGTAGCAGTTCGTTCATTCCGATCGCGCTGGTACTGCAGATCCTGCACAAGCAGGATCCGTCGCTGAGCATTTAACAACCGATCAACGCGCCTGGCGCATAGCGTTGCGGGACAGCGGCTTTGGGCCCACGCACGGATGTTCGGCTACGCGCAGCCCCGCGGGGTATCGGCAGACGGGGTGCCTGGCTGGGGATCGCGCACCACCATCGGCGGCACTCCTTCGCCGGTCATCGCTGCACTAGCGGCGGTGGACATCACCATTGGCGTCGATGGTTACCCCGCGGCCGTTCGCGTCGTTGGTGATCGTGACGGCGGTGTCGGTCGCCGCCATCGTCCAGCCCTCGTAGCTCCAGGTCTGTCCCGGCTGCAGCGTGTCCAACACAGGGGCATCGCCGACGCCGATGTTTCCGTCGGCATAGTGGAACTCGCCGGTGGCACTGACCACCGCCTGATCCCAGCGCAGCGGAGGATCCGGGCAGATCGGGGACTCGCACGGCTCGATCGGAGCCTTCGGGAAGGCGCCCTGGCACCACACCGAGTCGTCGATGCCGATCTGACAGAGCATGCGCGGCGAGTGTGTGTCGAACCGTCCAGCCCGGTCGGGGTCCGCCGCCGCGTGCGCGGCGCCCAACAGGGCCGCAACCGTTAGCGCGGTCGTGGCGAACGCCTTAAGCACGTGATCTCCTCGCTACGTCCGCGGCCCGTCGTCGTGGTCTGGGGCCGGTGAGGTCCAGACTGTCGGACTGCTCTCAACGAGTTCTCAACGCCATTGGCCGGAATGACCACGCCGGCCGGACCGGGCTGGATGACAATGGCTGGCAGATGTCGCAAAGACCGGGAGGGATCCAGGCGTGCCGGACGACAACCGCATCCTGTTCGGTGTGCTGGGGCCCATCCTGGTCGCCATGGCGGGCACCGAGGTGGCACTCGGCACGCCCAAACAGCGCGCGGCGTTGGCTCTGTTGCTGATCAACCGCAACCGCGCGGTCAGCATGGATTCCTTGATCAACGCAGTGTGGGATGAGTCGCCGGTGCCGGGTGCGCGGGCCACGGTGCACTCCTATGTGTCCAATCTGCGACGGCTGTTCGCCGGTGGCGGGGCGGATCCACATGCGGTGCTGGCGAGCGTACCGCCGGGCTACCGGCTCAGCGTCGCCGACGGTGCCTGCGATCTGGACCGCTTCATCGCGGGTAAGACGTCGGGCCTGCAGGCGGCCACGGGTGGCCGATTCGACGAGGCCAGTGCCCACCTGTCTGCGGCCCTCGCCGAGTGGCGCGGGCCCGCGTTGAGCGATGTGATCGAATTCGCGTTCGTCGAAGCGTTCTCGACGGCCCTGGCCGAGGACGCGCTGCTGGTCCAGACCGCGCGCGCCGAAGCCGAAATCGCCTGCGGCCGCGGCTATGCCGTCATCGGGGAGCTCGAGGCGCTGGTAGCCGAGCAGCCCTACCGGGAACCGCTGTGGGCGCAGCTGATGACCGCGTACTACGTCAGCGACCGGCAATCCGACGCGCTGGGAACCTACCGGCAGCTCAAGGCGCTGCTCGCCGAGGAGCTCGGCATCGATCCCAGTCCCGGGGTCACCGTGTTGCACGACCGCATGCTGCGTCAGGAACCGCTCGACACCGCCGGAACCGCCAAGACCACCGCCGCGAGCGCGATGGCCACCTCGCACTCGGCTTTCGCGCTGACGCCCACGTTGGCCGGCCTGCGGGACGGCGCGGGCCGACTGCATCCGCTCACCGCTGCGGCCACCCGGATCGGGCGACACCCCGACAACGACATCGTGCTCGGCGGTGACGAGGTGAGCCGGCATCACGCCGTCATCATCGATACCGGGGGGAGCTTCGTTATCACCGACTTGCGCTCCGCCAACGGCGTCTATGTCCAACGCCAACGGCTACGTCCCAGCATCACGTTGGCCGACGGTGACGAACTGCGGATCGGCGCTCACGCATTCACCTTCCACCTCGACCAGCGCTGAGCTCATCAACACTCGCCCGGATTCGTGACGAGTCCCGCCCGCGGCTACCGGGTCTTGGTGCCGAAAAATGCTGCAAACCAGTCGCTTTCGGGCTGCGAGTCTTATCCGCGCGCCGGTGAAAGGCGGCATCGCTGAGCTGTCCGCCCTCTGCGAGCACCGCCCAGGGGGACGATATCGTTGCGTCCGCGATCACAGGGGTCTTGCCGACTTTCGGGGCGGCGCGGTCACCCAAGCACCTTGCGGCCCGCGCAACCCGCGCGACGGCCGCGCGCCGTCGGCTCAGACGGCATGCGCCTGGCTATTTGATCCGCGGCGGGTGCAGTGGCGAGCCGTCTGGTGTCAGGCGGCGGCGCAGTGCTCGGCGTTTTTTATGTACGCCCGTCCCTTAGCCGAATAACCTCACCGAATTCGTACGGCAAGCTGTAGATTTGCTGGTGGGGCCGATCTTGACCCCCGCTGGAGCGCATCCTGAGCGCTTGAGCGCAGCGGGTGTGCACGCTTATTGGTGGCGCAGTCGTCACTGGTCGGGGAGGGGCTGAAATCTCATGGTGGAGCCGAAGGGGTCGATTCTTCTTGTTTATTTTGTGGCTGATGAGTCGGGGTCGATGGGCCGCAATATTGGGGAGTTGAATGAGGGGTTGGCGTCGTTGCACGATGCGTTGCAGCGGGAGTCGTTTGCGGCGGCGAAGGTGCGGTTTTCGGTGATTGGGTTTTCGGATACGGCGTTTACGTATTTGGAGCCGGCGGATTTGCGGGTGTTGGCGGGGATGCCGACGTTGACGGCGCAGAGTTTGACGTCGTTTGCGGCGGCGTTTGATCAGTTGGCGTATCGGATTTCGGTGGATGTGCCGGGGTTCAAGGCGCAGGGGTACACGGTGCATCGGCCGGCGGTGTTCTTTTTGACCGATGGTTTGCCGAATGGGAATGAGGATTGGCGGGCGGCGCGGGCGGCGTTGTTGGCGCAGCCGGCGGCGCCCAATATTTTGGCGTTTGGGATTGGTGATGCCGATGCCGCGACGGTGGCGGAGTTGGCCACGCAGCCGCATTTCGCGTTTTTGGCGGCGCGGGGGGTGGACACCGGGGCGGCGATTTCGGAGTTTGTGACGACGTTGACGCAGTCGGTGATCAGTTCGGGACAGGCGTTGGCGGGGGGGTCAGCGGAGTTGCAGTTTGAAAAGCCGGCCGGGTTCACCCTGGCCGTCGACGTCGTCTAACCCGGGCAAAGCCGAGCCGTCCATGGTCTCGTTTAAACGGGGGCGCCGAAGCGAGGCACCCCCCGCCGGCGAACCCTCCCCGCCACCACCATCGCCATCGTTCACGTCGGCCGAAGGCCGTCTGCTGGCGCCTCCACCTGCAATGGCGTGGGGACCTCCCAGCGTGGCGACCGACGCCGGCGGCCCCGAAGCACCGACTGCGCCGCCGCCGCGGCACGCCCGGCCCGGACCCCCTGCGGCCGGTGTCGCAGCTAATCCGCCGCGGATCGCCGACGTGATCGGATCGACGGTGGTTCCGCAGATCGTCGTGGGTACGCCATCGCCGACGGTCGAACCCACCACGATCGGCCCGGACTACCGCGCGCTGCCCTACCGCCCCGATCTGCTGGTCGATGGATGGTCCACACCGGCACTGACGATGCGTGGCGCGTCGCAGCGTGGTCATCTGCACCGGTACAACGGGGCGCCACGCCAGGATGACTTCGCCGTCCACGATCTGCCCGACGGGCGGCTGGTCGTGGTGGTTGCCGACGGTGTATCCGGGGCCAAGCAGTCCCATATCGGGGCGAGCACCGCAGTACGCCAAGCGGCCGAATGGCTGTGCTCCAATCTCACCGGGACGTCCGCGACCGACCTCGACTGGACAGCGCTGATCAAGACGACCAGCTGGGCGCTGACCGAGCGGGCTCAAGCCCTGCTCGGCCTGGCCGAGCCTGATCCCCTCGGCGCCGAACAGCTGCTGGCCACCACGTTGGTATGTGGGGTGGTGGAGCCCGCGGGCCCGTCAGCGCTGCGGGCATACGTGATCGGCGTGGGTGACTCGAGCGTGTGGCTGTTGTCGGCGGGTCGGTTCATCGGGCTGCTCGGCGGCAAGGTGGATGACGAGGGGGGATTGTCGTCCTCGGCGGTGTCGGGGCTGCCGCGGGTGCCGACAGACGCGGCGCCGGTCGTGGTTGACGTTGGCGCGGATGACGTGCTGCTGATGGGTACCGACGGAATCGGCGACCCGCTCGGGACCGGCGACGGGGGCGTCGGCAACCTGTTGCGCTCCCTGCTGACACGGCCCGCGCCGCCGTCGTTGATCGAGTTCGCACACGCGGTGGACTTCAGCCGCGAGACTTTCGATGATGACCGAACCTTGGTGGCGGTATGGCCGAGAAGGCCTGTGCCGCCGCCGGTTTCGGTGCCACGTCCTGACCCGCCAAGCGGCCTGCAGGGGCTGCCGTGAGTGCGCAACTGCTGGCCCGCGATCAGTTAGGGGAGTTGGACCGGATCGGTCAGGGCGGCCAGGGGGTGGTGTATCGCGCACCGAAGGTCACGACCGCGTTCAGCGCGGCGATGGTCTACAAGGAATACCGCGACACCCTACGGGCCGAGATCGACTTCACCGCGCTGGCCGCGATGCCGGCCCTAGTCGAAGACACCCTGACCTACGCCCAAGCCGAACGGCTGATCTCGATCGCGGCGTGGCCGTGCCGACTCGTCGAAGACGCTGGCGCCCCAACGGGATTCGTCATGCCGGTGATCCCCGAGGACTTCTTCATCCCACTGACCACAGTCAAGGGTACCAACTCCGTCGCCGCGGAGCTTCAACACCTGCTCAACCATTCCTCGGTACTGGCCGCCCGCGGCATCACGCTCAGCGACGCCGGTCGCTACGGACTGCTACGCGAGCTGGCACTGGAGTTGGCGTTTCTGCACAGCCACGGGGTGTGCATCGGCGACATCTCCCCGAAGAACCTGCTGTTCTCCCTTACCCCCCATCCGGCGGTGTACCTCATCGACTGCGACGCGATGCGGATCAACGGCGTCTCGGCGCTGCCCCAGGTCGAAACCCCAGGCTGGGAAGTTCCCGCCGGGGAGGAACTGGCCACCGTCTACTCCGACACCTACAAACTGGGCCTACTCGCATTGCGGCTGCTGGCCGGTGACCAGCACGGCATCAGCCCCGCCCATCTGCCCGCCCACACCCCGGACTTGTTGCGCCAGCTCATCACCGACACGCTGACCAACGCTGCCGATCGCCGTCCGCTGCCCCAAGCCTGGAGCTACGTGCTCGGCCACGCCATCGAAATCGCTCAGCACCAACAGGACGCAGCCCCACAGGTTTCGCCCGCCCCGACCCCGCCGCCGCAGCCCGTCGTCCACAGCCGACCTACCACGACCGCCTCACCACGGGCGGCGACTGCATCCCGACCGCCGGTGACGGTGCCGGCCTTCCAGGGATCGAATGCGACCCCACAGCCACCGGGGGCGCGGACGGCATCGAGCGCGCTGCGACGCGTCTCGCCGCTGGTCGCGGCACTCGCGGCGGCCGCCCTGATCATCGTCGCCGCGATCGTGGCGATAGCGATCGTGGTAAACCACAACGGCGGCACGACCCAGGCCGTCCCCACTGAATCTCCCGCTCGCCCTTCGGATTCCGTCACGGGTGCCGCGCCCCCGCTGGATTCCGCGACCTATACTGCGCCGGCGGCGGCACCGAGCCCCGCCGTCCCGCCGCCGCTACCGGGCCCGGACCCATCCGCACTGGCGCCGTTCGCCCGAGAGTGGGCCGGGATGAAGGAAAGGATCCAGATCGACGCCACCGGTCACGGCTCGTTCCACTACATGGCGCCCTGTCCGAGTTGCACGACGATGGCCGAGATGCCTTACTACACTTTGGAGTTCGCGCTGACCTCGGTTTCCGGTCCGACTGCGACTGGAACCGTGATGACCAGTCCAGATCCTAAGTACTCGGTGGGCGAATCGGTGAAGGCCACTCTGGGTCAGACAGCCGGCACAGCAACCATCGAATGGTCCATCGGGAACCAGTACATGGGGTTGTTCTGCGGCCCCGATTCGTCCTACTGCGGCGGTTGAGCGATGACCACGGATTTGCCTCCCACGAGCCGTTCCTGCTGGCGCGCAGACATCTCGGTCGAAGCGGGCACCGCGGGGCCGGCGCTGCGTGTGATTGCTCGCGCTCGGGTCACCGGATTTCAAGGAGTGTTGTGATGGGTGCTGAGTGGCTTGATCGGGGTCAGTTGGGTGAGTTGGTTCGTATTGGTCAGGGTGGTCAGGGGGTGGTGTATCGGGCGCCGAAGGTCAAGACGGCGTTTTCGGAGTCGATGGTTTATAAGGAGTACAAGGCCGCCGCGTTGGCCGGGGTGGATTTCTCGGTGTTGGCCGCGATGCCGGCCCTGGTCGAAGACACCCTGACCTACGCCCAAGCCGAGCGGTTGATCTCGGTGGCCGCATGGCCGTGTCGCATCGTCGAAAATGGCGGCGCGCCAACTGGATTCGTGATGCCGGTGATCCCCGAGGAGTTCTTTGTCGAGCTGACCACCGCCAAGGGCACCAACGCGGTCACCGCGGAGTTCCAGCACCTGCTCAACCATTCCTCGGTACTGGCCGCCCGCGGTATCACGCTCAGCGACGCCGGCCGCTACGGGCTGCTGCGCGAGCTGGCCTCGGCGTTGGCGTTCCTGCACAGCCACGGGGTCTGCGTCGGCGACATCTCGCCGAAGAACCTGCTGTTCAGCCTGACTCCGCACGAGGCGGTGTACCTGATCGACTGCGACGCCATGCGCATCAACGGTGTGTCGGCGCTGAC
>Ga0268266_10004188_pt1 | contig 13901 bp, 11 predicted proteins | sample KBSS13metaG_FD_190356 | JGI IMG/M metagenome (GOLD analysis project Ga0268266, IMG submission 190356) | Switchgrass rhizosphere microbial communities from Kellogg Biological Station, Michigan, USA - KBS S1-3 metaG (SPAdes) (version 2) | ecosystem: Host-associated > Plants > Roots > Rhizosphere...
TTCAAACGCGGCAAAGCTCGTAAGTACCTGATTGCAGACAGCGCATTCAAACGTTTGCAAGTCGACGCTCCGGGCGCGTGCTGGCTCGATGCTAACGAGCATCATGTGGGCCTTGCGCTTCGGACAGGCGGGGCGCTCAATTGCAGCGAATGGAATGACGGATGAGAGGCGTTGAGATTGGGGCATGATGCTTCCCTCGAACAGGCGGGAGCGCAACACTCTCTTTCACCGGTAATGCCTAGTAGGCGGAGCGGTGATTGTTTGAGTATGCGCCTGAGGGATCTCAAACTTGATTCCAGTGGCCTGTCTTACGGCACCGCTCGCACATGCTGCACCGTCAATGCCTCGTGCGCCCTCCCGTCTTCGCAGCTCATTGTGAGCCAGCTGGTCGAGGTTGAGTACGATATGATGATTCTGACTGGCCGATACTTTGCCCCTCGCAAGAAGGGATATTTGTCGACATCAAGTGGTCGAGCAACAACACGAATCTCAGACCCAAGATGTTTAACGCCAAGGCTTCGATGTCGTCTTGAGCGTTGGTGAGCGGCTGCAATTGCAAGCGCGGGCGATTCGACATCCGGTCGCCTGTATTCATCATGCAATAAAGTCCGGCCCCCTCCGGCCAATGGCCCGGGTCGTGGAGCATGTCGAGTATTGCGTAATCTAGCGAGAACGCGCCGGAAAGGGGTTGCCCTCCCCCTTGAGAGGTTCTTTGAGACCGCGGCGGCTTTCGCGGTCTTTAGGAGCCACCGCTCAATGTCATGCCCCGAAACAAGGGCGTGCCTCATCCCATCATCTTCCATCTCCGTTTCAATCTGCGCCAGCGTCGATAGCTTATAGTCACACCGCATCCCGAATGCGTCATCGCCCTTAGCTGCGTATACTATTGTAGTTCCAGCGAACCACTCGCCATTCGATATGTGAAAGAGTCCCTCGTCAAAGTCTACCTTCACCAATCTCTTTCTTCATCGTTCACACTCCTTCTCGTTCTCATCAAGACGCAGCAGCACGCTGCATCCCTCACGATTTACAAGATTGAAAAAACGACAACGTGATCGACGTTCTTCTCTCCTGTATGTTCGCAAGTGACTGCGGATCGCGATCACGACTTCATTTACAGGGTTGATTTCCGGTGGAAGACTCCCGTAACGCTCGCCTTGACCTCGGCCGGAGCAAGAAGCCGCACTTCGTATCGGCCGGACAGGGCCTGTCTCTGGGCTATCGCCGCAACAAGACCGCCGGAACCTGGGTTTACCGGAAGGCCGATGGCCAAGGAGGAATGCACACCAAAGCTATCGGGATCGCCGACGACTTCGTAGAGGCGGACGGTGAGGAGGTTCTGAGCTACTGGCAGGCCGTCGATAAGGTAAGGGAGTTGGGAAAGCCCGCAGCCAGCATTCCTGGCCCGATCACGGTTCAGCAAGCCTTTGACAATTATCTGCCCGGCCTAGAGGCCAAAACGCTCGGAGCGCGCGCACCACGAAGGGACGAGTTAAAAAGCACATCCTATCCCGCTTGGGTGAGCTCAAGGTGGTCGACCTGACGAAACCTCAGTTCGACGGCTGGAAAGCGTCGCTCGTCAAGAAGTCCGAGAACAAGGAAGGCGTGCGAAAATCCAAGGACACGGCCAACCGCGTACTCACCATGCTGAAGGCCTTCCTCAATCACGCGTGGAACGATGAAAAGAACGCAGGCCTGGCGGAAAGTAAAACCCTTCAAGGGCGTCTCCCGCCCGCGAGACGTGCGTTTTTCGCCGCCTCAAGCCAAGAAACTGATCTCTAACATCGAAGATACGAAGTTCGCCGACCTGGTCGAGGGCGGATATGTCACCGGCGCCCGCTACGAGGAATTGACCGGCGCCAAGGTGAGCCATTTCGATCGTAATGGCCGGACCCTGACGGTGGGCGAGCGCGAGCTTTTGAAGGGGCTTCTCCTATTGTGCGACTTCAGACACGTAGCGGACGAAATCGCTGGCGCCTCCGCCTACACCGACATGACGCGGATCGGCGGCGACTTCCGCCAGGCGTTCGCGGCTTGCGTTCTTAACGCTCCCATCTAGCAGGCTGCCTTCGCCACAAGCTAGACCGTGCTTCGGAGGGATATCTGCGGTTGAGCGGCACTATTCCGCTTTTAGAAAGGACAAGGCGAATCCCCTCGAATTCATACACTCTCGCGGTCATCTTCCGGACAAGCATTCACCGATCATGACGCGCCTCCGATGAACGGCGCGGCGTCCTGATCGCGCAGTTGACGTGTTCGCGTCGTCCTGCGCGTGGGAATTTTGGAAATTAGCTAATGAGGCAAGTTCGCGCTACTTGGAGGCCAATAAGACGACAGCCAAGGAAAATGCTACTAGCGGAGGATTGTTTGCGCCGCCTCCACGCCGCTCGCCAGCGCCGCCTCGACCGTACCCATGTCTTTCCCACGGTAAAGGGCTTCGCCGGAGAAGAACACCGATCCACCATGGGGGCTTGAAAGCACCGATTGCGCCGCGCGCGTTTCGGTCGTTGCATACGAATACGCCCCGCGAGCGAAAGGATCACACGCCCAATTGATCGCGCGTGCCGCCACCAAAGTCCGCCCCAATTGCTCAGGAGCAAGACCGAAAACGTCGGCCAGCGAGGTGAGGCCGGCTTCGATCAATTCCTGCTCGTTGAGGTGAGCCATCCCGGCTGTTTTCGGCCCTCCAAACCAGCCCGTGAGTACGGGAAAGTCAGCGGGATACTGTGTCCACCATACCGGAATCCTTGCTTCCGAAAGCAGAAACGTCAGGTCGGCGAGATGCATTCGCTCGTCGAGCCACCAGCGAGTCTGGAATCGCATCAGAATCTTTATGACGTTGCCGAACCCGATATCCGCGGCTGCTGCGGCCCGCTCGCGTTCCGTCGGAGGAAGCGAGATATCTTTCAGAAGAGGCGGCGGTACGGTGAGAACTACGACATCGCATTCGTGAGCGGCACCGTTGGCGCAGCGAATTAGAGCTCCAGGTCCGGCCGAGGCGATCGCATTCACCACTGAGTTGAAGTAGATCGCCATGCCATCGCTGCGGCATCTCGCGACAAGAAAATCGATGAGGCGTCCGTATCCACCGGCGATACGAACTTGCGTTCTTCGCCCCTCACCCATCCATTCGTCCCGAAGCGCCAACATACTGGCTCGTTCCGGATCGGCAGCATCGTAGCCCTCCACCATCCGTTCGACGGACCGCCGCAGGTGGGCGTGTTCGGCGCCTGCAAAGCGGCGCCGCAGAAATTCAGCGACTGTCAGGTCGTCGTCGAGTTCCTTTAGCGCCGTCTGGAGGTTGGCCTCATAGATCTCTAGAGAACCTTTTGTCGACAGTTTGCCGTCCATGACGGTTCGCTGCGTCCCTTCGATCGGCAGCAGCGAAATTCCCGCTTCGCGCAGCAAGCTACGCGTAACTGGCGCCTCGCCATGGACAAATTCCGCGCCGCCTTCCGCCGGGTAGCCGAACTGGGCCGACGAAAGCGGATCGATGCGGCCTCCGCATCTATCCCGCGCCTCCAGTAATGTCACTCTCTTGCCCGCGCGTCCAAGCTCGCGCGCGGTCATCAACCCTGCGGCGCCTGCGCCGATGACGACGATGTGGGTTGGACTCGACCTAACCATTGGCGATTATCGAACCGCCCAGTGCCAAGCGACTGCGTCAGGCCTCGATGCGGAGTGTTACGGTAAGACACTTCGCGATGACGAAGATTCGCAAAGCTAAAGCCGTCGTGGCTATAATTCGAGAGCCCAGACCCGCTAACGCTCAGACGGTCAGAACCGGTCGATCCGGCGATCAAGCCAACCCACTAGTGCCATTGCATTGTCGAATGCGGGCTTTCGACCGGGACCCGATTCACGGAGTGCATTACACGGGTTATGTGAACCGCGCTAACGGGCCGAGACATGGCTGCACCGACCAGCCTGCGATGTGACGAAAGTCCTTGCCAACTCGGAGCCCACACACGGGACTAAGCCAGCATTGGCGTCGCACCGAATGTCCGCTTCGCGCCGACGTCTTAAGGAAGAGCGCCGTCTCAAAGGATGGGCGCGCTATGGCGGAGGCATCCAGATTTGGCGCAGTCAGGAGCAGCTGAAAGAGCGCCCTGTCAGCATAGTACTTGGCAGCAGGCCGATTGCGTTCTGAACCGAGCATGATGGCGCGCCCATCTTTTGTGGACACGGGTCACCACCATCTTTTCGAGCGCTCTTCTCCAAAACCACTTCAAAAACCGTGAATTTGTACGGCATCCCGATTGTCGCGGCCTCATATGGTCTCTGGTGCCGATGTCTCGATCAACTTCGCCGGAAGCGGCCTTGCCTTCGAGTTGATGCACGGCCGCGCAATTGGCCGCGGTCATCATTCCGTAGCTCGCGCCGGGCTCCCGAAAACAGTTCTTCGGGAGACCCTCAGAACGACCCTTCATGGCCGGATTCCCTCTGACCTGGACGACCTGCAGAGGAGAAGTGTTGCCACTTGGACCCGCGCTATGGCAGATTACGAGCTACCCTAGGGGCTACACCCGGGGGCTACACCGGCAAATCCGGGCGTGCGGAAAGGCCTTATTTCACGGGGCTTTCTCGAGGCCGCTTTAAAGTGGCGGAGAGGGAGGGATTTGATCGCGCAGATGTCCGACTTGCTCGTATTCCTCCGGCGAAGGCCGCCTTGCCTGATATGCTGTGGCGGTGAAGACATGGGCGTATGACTGAGCATACGCCTATTCCGAAGACCTCGCGGCTTGACGTTATCTCGACTGGCACCCGGCGCCGTTGGACGTTGGAAGGGAAGCACTGGATCGTGGCGGAGAACTATAGCGGGCCCCGGCTTGTGTCGGTGACGGCGCGGCGAAACGGGCTGTCCGCGAGCCAATTGTTCACGAGGCGCCGTCTGGCTCGGGCGCATGCGGATCACAGGCGCGGTGACGCGGCGACGCTGACCGCACTTGTGGCGGCGCTGCAGAGGCAATGTTGGGCGCCAATTCAAAGCCCGCTTGCAACCATCGGTCTTCGCATAGTTGACATACCATTGTCGTGGTTCAACGACGATCTGCTGGATCGGATCGATCTGTCCCCTTGTGGGCCGTCGGGTCCGCCTCGAACGCTTGCTTCCCCTTTGCTGACCACAGCGCTCGCGCCCGTTCGCCTTGATCGCTTTGGAGCTTGTCGGCGATCCAGAGCAGCGCGCCGAGCATGGTGGCGCGATCATCGCCGATCCGGTTGATGAGTCCGGCTTTCACGACGAGGCCGCCGAGTTCGATGAGGTGCCGCGTTCGCTTGCGGCGCTCGACCTGCCATGCGCGCACGTCATGTCGCGCCCTTGCCGCCTGTTGACGGTTGCGCGCCGCCCGGTTGCGCCGGAGCGCCGTCCGTGTCGCGGTCAGTTGTCGGTGCAATTCGCCGCGACCGTCCCTGAAAGAACGCGGCCCCGCGCCTGGCCCATGCCTCCCTCTTTCCGGCCTCTTTTGTCTCGGCGAGCACGATCAGCGCACCCGCCAATTCATTGGCGGTGAGTGCGTCAGCCCCAGTTGCGATGACCAGTTCGCCGAGCTGCCGCACCTTGCGGGTTTTCAGCCCGCGCGCCTTGTCTTCGAGCGCTTTCAGTTCCCCGTCGAAATCCCGCGGCTTGCGCATCACGTCCTCGAGCAATGTTGATGGAGCGATGATAGTTGAGCCCTGGGCATAATGCTTTAACGTCGCCGGGACGACTTGAGACGGGGTAGTCCCGCCCGAGAATTTTTCGAGGGAGGGCGCGCTTATACGTCGTTCCGACGTGCGCTCTGCCGTGCCACTGATCTGATCGCGATGGCGATCTATCATCTTCACGTCAAGGTCATTGGCCGGAAGTCTGGCTCCAGCGCGGTGGCGTCAGCCGCCTACCGGTCGGGCTCTCGGCTGCGCGACGAGCGGCTTGATCGCAACCATGACTTTTCCGCCAAGCGCGGCGTCGTCCATTCCGAGGTGGTGCTGCCGGAGAACGCGCCAGAGGCATGGAGCGACCGCGAGCAGTTGTGGAATAACGTCGAGGTGTTCGAAATTCGCAAGGACGCCCAGCTCGCCCGCGAGGTCGAATTCGCCGTTCCGCGCGAACTGACACAAGCACAGGGCATCGCACTCGCCCGCGACTTCGTGCAGTCGGAGTTTGTGGACAGGGGCATGATAGCCGATCTCAACGTGCACAGCGATATCGGCGAAGACGGTCTGCCCAAACCCCATGCGCATGTCATGCTGACCATGCGCACGGTGGACGAGAACGGTTTTGGCCCAAAGGTGCGGGACTGGAACCGCACGGAGATGGTGGAGCGCTGGCGCCGGCGTTGGGCCGAACTTGCCAATGAGCGTCTGGCGGAACTCGATATCGACGCGCGCATCGATCATCGCAGCCTTGAGGCGCAGGGCATCGCGCTGGAGCCGCAAAACCAGATCGGTGCGCCCGCGCAGCGTATCGAGGGTGAAGGGATCGAGTCGGATCGCGCGGAGATTCATCGCGAGATCGCGCGCGGCAATGGCGCCCGGATCATCGCAAATCCTTCCCTTGCACTGGATGCGATCACGCAGCAGCAATCGACCTTCACGCGGCGGGACATGGCGAAGTTTGTGCACCGGCACAGTGACGGGATCGACCAGTTCAACGAAGTTATGGACGCGATGCGCAACGCGCCCGATCTGATCGAACTCGGCAAGGACGCGCGCGGCGATAATCGCTTCACCACCCGGCAGATGATCGAGGCGGAACGGCGCCTGCACGGCGCGACGGAATTGATGGCCGAGCGGGAACGCCATGAGGTGAATGACAGGCACCGCCAAGCCGCTTTGGCACATGCCGAACGGCGCGGCCTTGTGCTGTCCGGCGAGCAGGCCGACACGCTGGCACATGTCACGGACGGACGCGATCTTTCGATCGTGGTCGGCCATGCCGGGACCGGCAAGAGCGCCATGCTGGGGGTGGCGCGGGAGGTATGGGAAGCAGCGGGCTATGAGGTTCGGGGCGTGGCGCTGTCCGGCATCGCGGCGGAAAACCTCGAAAACGGATCGGGCATCGCGTCACGTACCATCGCCAGCATGGAGCATGGCTGGCACCAGGGCCGCGACCCACTCACAACCCGCGATGTGCTGGTGATCGACGAGGCGGGCATGGTCGGCACGCGCCAGTTGGAGCGCGTGCTGTCGCATGCCGCAGAAGTTGGTGCGAAGGTCGTGCTGGTCGGCGATATCAGGCAGTTGCAATCCATCGAAGCCGGTGCGGCCTTCCGCTCCATCCATGAGCGTCATGGCGGCGCGGAAATCGGCGAGGTGCGCCGCCAGCGGGAAGATTGGCAACGCGATGCCACGCGCGATCTCGCTAGTGGCAAAACCGGCCATGCACTTGAAGCCTACCGGTCCCACGGCATGGTACATGAAGCTCTATCGCGCGAGCAGGCGCGCGGCGATCTGATCGAGCGCTGGGACCGCGAGCGGCAAGCGTCACCGGATAAGAGCCGCATCATTCTCACCCACACCAATGACGAGGTGCGAGCGCTCAACGAGACAGCGCGCGAAAAGATGCGGGACGCCGGAAGCCTTGGCGATGAGGTGCGCGTCACCGTCGAGTGCGGCGCGCGCAACTTTGCCAGCGGGGATCGTGTCATGTTCCTGCAAAATGAGCGCGGCCTCGGCGTGAAGAACGGAACGCTCGGCACCATCGAACAGGTCAGCCCGCAAGCCATGTCGGTGCGCACCGATGACGGGCGCAGCGTCACCTTTGAACTCAAGGATTATGACCGTATCGACCACGGCTATGCCGCGACCATTCACAAGGCGCAGGGCATGACGGTGGACCGCGCCCATGTTCTGGCGACACCGGGCATGGATGCCCATAGCAGCTATGTCGCCCTGTCGCGGCACCGCGACGGCGTGGACCTGCATTACGGCCGCGATGATTTTGCCAGTCAGGATCGGCTCACACGCACCCTGTCGCGCGACCGCTCGAAGGACATGGCGTCGGACTACGAACGCGCCGATCCCGCACAGAACTATGCCGAGCGGCGCGGGATCGCTTTCCGCGAGCGCGTGGCCGAGATCGTGCGCAAGGTCGTGCCGGAGAAGGTGCGCAACATATTCGACAGCCTGCGGCCGTCTGCCGAAGCCGTGCCCGGCCCGGACGGCGCGCGGAGGCCGGAGCGGGAAGTGCCGGAAAGCAAAGTGGTGCAAGACCCGGAAGCGGCGCTGCGTAAGGCCCGCACGAAGGCTCTCATCCGCCATGCCCGAGCCGTGGATGCGATCTTCGATGCGCAGGAGCAGCGCTGCAAGGCCAGCCGGGAGCAAGTGAAGGAATTGCAGGAGGCCCGCAAGGTCTTCGAGGGGATGCGGCCCTATGGCTCGCACGATGCCGAAGCCGCCTACAAGAAGAACCCGGAACTTGTCCGCGAGGCGGCTGTCGGCCAGGTCAACCGCGTCATCCGCGCTCTCCAGCTCGAAACCGAGCTGCGGACCGATCCGAGCCGCCGCGCCGACCGCTTCGTGGAACGTTGGCAGAAGCTCGACCAGACCAGCCAGCGTCAGTATCAGGCGGGCGACATGTCGGGCTACAAATCCACGCGGGCCGCGATGGGCGACATGGCCAAAAGCCTGCAACGCGATCCGCAGCTTGAATCTCTGCTCGCCAACCGTAAGCGCGAACTCGGCATCGGTGGCAATTTCGGCTCAGGCCGCCGCCTGGGCGACGAACTTGCCTTCACACACGGTATAGAGCTGGGCAGAGGCCGCAGCATCGGGCTCTGAACCCGCCGATTTGCCGCCGCCTCTACGCCACAGCGCTTTGCCGCGCCGAACCCTCTTGCATGCCCCTGAATGCCTATCCTGTCTGGTCCAGCAGCCGTCAGAAGCAATCGGCAGGAGGCAGGCCAGCCGTGCGAGAACCAGATGGGGTAATCGGCTTCGTGCCCCATCTTCGCCGACCGGAAAGGAAGGAAGGTGCTGCGCTTCAGGCTGATGATAAAACGTGGTCTGAACGAAACAGCCACAAAGCATCAGAAAGGTGAAGCGCAGCATGAAGTATTATGCGGGTCTCGACGTCTCTGTCAAAGAAACGAGCGTGTGCATTGTCGATGAAAGCGGAAAACTCTGCCGGGAGAAAAAGGTTGTGACGCACCCGGACGACCTAGTCGCCGTCCTGAGCGACCCCGCATTCAACTTTGAACGGATCGGGCTCGAAGCCGGGCCGCTGTCTCAATGGTTGTTCGAGGGGCTGGCGAAGGCCGGATTCGCGGTAGTCTGTATCGAGACACGGCACACGAAAGCGTTCTTGAAGGCTCAGCAGCTGAACAAGAGCGATCGCAACGATGCGCGCGGCATTGCGCACATGATGCGGGTCGGTCTGTTCAAGGACGTGCACGTGAAGACGCTCACGAGCCAGAAGCGTCGCGCCTTGCTGACCGCCCGCAAGCTGTTGCAGGAAAAGGCAATCGCTATGGAAAACGATATGCGTGGGCTTTTGCGCAACTTTGGGCTGAAGGTCGGCACGATTAGAGCATTCAAGTTCGATGAACGGATACGCGAGCTGGTTGAAGCAGCTCCCGATCTGGCGGAAATCATCGAGTCGTTGCTCGCTGCCAGACAAAAGCTGCGCGAGGAGTTCGTCAAACTGGACCGCAAGGTCCGTGGCGAGGCCAGGGTCGATCCGGTCTGCCGGCAGTTGATGACGGTACCCGGAGTCGGACCGATTGTCGCGCTCGCCTATACCTCGACGATCGACATTCCGTCTCGCTTCCGCCATTCGCGAGCAGTGGGGGCTGTACTGGGGCTGACGCCCGTACTCAACCAGTCGGGCGAGAGCAGTCGAATAGGTCATGTCTCGTTGTGCGGCGACGGCATGCTGCGGGGGCTTCTTTATGAAGCGGCGCAGGTCCTGCTGATCCGCGTCAAGAAATGGTCGTGGCTGAAAGCGTGGGCGATGAATGTCGCCAAACGGCACGGGATCAAAAAGGCCATCGTTGCATTGGCGCGTAGGCTTGCGGTGGTCCTGCATCGGATGTGGGTCGACGGCTCGGAGTTCCGTTGGACTCGGGAGGCAACGCCAACAACGACGGACGCAACTGCATAACGCGACCAGCAGACCAGGGAATTTAGAGTTCCGCCGCGAGGCGGAAAGGCGTCCTTCGCGCACGATGAATGATGTGAGTTCGCATACGGTCTTATCTCCGATGAGCCATCATCAGGATGCGAACCAGATTTGGACCACATCATTCTACTGGACCCCATAATGGGAGGGCTTCATGCCGATCCCGGAGAGAAGCGCGGGCCGCGAAAAGACGTCGAACGTCCCCCAAGTGAAAAGGGCTCGGAAGTGCTTGACCTCAACACGCCGATTAGAGAAGACCGTATCATCCGCTTAAGAACCGTGCTTTCCCGGACCGGGCTGTCCCGGTCCACCATCTACCGCAAGATCGCCGAGGGCACGTTCCCGCCGCAGATCAAGATCAGCGTCAACGGGAGCGGCTGGCATGAGTCCGACATCAGCCGCTGGATCGCCGATCCCATCGCATGGCGCCCGAAACGTCAGTACGATGACGTCAGATGAGGCAGGTATATTACCTTTTGCTCGCACCCCGGCCGGCCGCTCGCCAACCGAGAACCTCTCTTACGGACGTGATTGATCATCTCCGTAAGATGCAGCGCGGCCGCGCCGAACCGCTTCTGCTGCCAGTCGGCGCTCGATGTAGTCGTTGATTGATTTGACCGTGATGCGTCGCGATTTGCCCTCGGTGTAACTTTCCAACTCACCCGTGTTGATAAGGTCGTACAGCTTTTTGCGCGAGACCTGGATCGCCCTCATCGCCTGTTTCGGTGAAGCTACGAGCGGGACGTCAAATGTGATTGACACGGCGCTAGACATATGAAGCATCCTGTTGTTCCCGGATGTTTCTGAGGATGCCAGAGTGGATTTTCGGCGCAAAGCACTCACGGGACCGTGCGCGTTTTTCGGATGGCCCGTCGAAGGACTTCGCGCTCTTTTCGGTTCACAGCCTCGATTTCCTTTTGGTGTGGCATTGGGCAGAACCAGAAGCCCTGTGGATCAGCCTTGAGCGAAGGGATAAATTAGCCCGCTTTGTCGAGGCGGATGACATTTGATCCTGCGAGGAATTGCGCCCAATCTTTCATGAGGGCGCGTCGTTTCTCAAGCTTTTGCCCGCGCTGGTAGGCTGCCGTGGTCTCCGACTTGTACTTGTGCGCCAGCGCTGCCTCGCGCACGCCATCAGGATAGTCCGTGCATTCCTCGGCCCATGTTGCGAACGTCGAGCGGAATCCGTGTACCGTAACTTGACTGTATCCAAGGCGATCCAGTACGGCGAGCATCGCATTCTCCGAAAACACTCCGCCGTCTGGATTTCGAAAGACCAATTCGTCCTGGATGCCATCGCGCATCTTGTCCAGGATTGCGAGTGCAGGGTCGGAAAGCGGCACGACGTGGTCCTGATCCATTTTCATGCGTTCGTCGGGAATCCTCCAAGTCGACGAGGGACGATCAATCTCCGACCAGCGGGCCTCCACCACTTCGTTGGTGCGGCAGGCCGTGAAAATTAGAAAGCAAAGCATGGAAGCCGCGGTGCCGGTTGCTCCGGATATGTCTACCATGAACTGCGGTGCTTCGGCGTACGGCAACGCAGGATGATGCCGCACGACGCGTTTCGGCCGCCTTGGCAGCTTCTCGCGCAGCTGCTTGGTGAGTTCGGCAGGATTGCGAAAATCGGTGTCGTCAACGTCGACGTTCTTTGCGATGATCGTCTCGATCCGTCCGCGGACACGATTAGCCGTCTCTCGCTTGTCAACCCAGATTGGCCGGAGCAATTCGTAGATGTGGCTGGGCTTGATCTCCGGGATGGTGAGTTTTCCGATCGTCGGGCAGGCATACCTTTTGAGCGAAGACGGCCACTGATTGCGGTGCTTCTTGCTCCAGGTCGACCAGTGCTCGCGAATGTAGGTTTCGGCGCACTGCTCGAAGGTGGGCAGAGGGACCTTGACCTCTACGGCTTTCGCTTCCTTACGCGCCGCTCGCTTCTCTTGCACGATGTCGACGCCAGGTGTGCTGCGATCCCCTTTCACTCGGAGCCGCGCCGCATCACGAGCTAGGCGCGCATCCTTTAGCGACACGTCCTTGACCGAGCCTAGGCCGAGCCAGCGTTGCATGCCGTCCTTCATACCGGTAGCTCCAGTTCTTCGGTGTAGCGCTCGCGACGACGAGGTAGAGTCCGTCGCCGTCAGGGTATTTTCCAGGCCGAATTTCGCGTTCGACGTCGAGCGGCTTGAGCTTGCCGGGCATGTGTTCTCCCTCGCCAAATCCGTCCTCCGAACCCACGGTCAAAAGCTACGGTTTGCGCGGTGACTAGGGGTAACATCGCGGAATTAGCCGCAACAGCCGTTGTCACGCTACTCGTTGTTTTTGCTGTCGATTCGAACAATTGGATACAGAGGAGAACAGTGTAGTGGCGGAGAGGGAGGGATTCGTACCCCCGTTACAGGATTCTAACTGCTCTCAGATTCGTATTCTGGAAGTCTGTGTCTCTGCATCGGGCTGGATTGATACGCCAAGTCGGCGACGCCGTGGTTGCTAGCTGGTAGCTACACCAAGATCTTCCGCTCTTCAAAATTCTATAAGTCACTGATTCTACTGGTACAGTTGGGTGGGCTCGAACCACCGACCTCCTGTTCCACAGACTGTTATCTGCGGCGACTGAGCTACAACTGCATCGTCGCGCGAGGCCCCAAAAAGGGGGTCTGCGAATGGGCCGGAAACTAGGTGCAACGCCTCGCTTTGGCAAGTGAGCTGCGTCACGGATTATGGTCGTCCCGGGGGCATTTTGGGTTCATTTACCGGAGGCTTCGGCCGACGCCGCGGCAGACTCGCCAAATCGCGTGCTGCCCGGCCTTGGCAGCAAAAAGCCCGGGCCGCTTCGCCCGGGCTTTCCGTGATCAATACCGGAAACGATCAGGCGGCGGCCGGCTTGTAAAGCTTCGAGGCCGAGGCCTTGATCGGCTCGACGGTCTCGGAAGCGACCTTCTGGCCGAGCTCGGCGAGCTCCTTGGCCTGGGCGGTGAAGGTCTCGTACTGCTTGCGGGCATGCGAGGTCCACAGCTCCATGGCCGCCGCCGGCGTCTTCACGCCGAACAGCTCCTGCGCGAAATCGAGCGAGGAGGAAGTGTTGGCCTTGAAGAACTCGATCAGCTTGGCGTTGTACTCGCTGGCGCCCTTGCTGGCCGAGGTGAACACGGCCTCGATGGTGCCGTTATGGGTTTCGGCGGCATCCTTGAACTTGGCGTAGCTGTCGCGGGCCTGCGAGACGCCCTTTTCGGCAAGCGCGCGCATCTGCTCGGGGACTTCGAAGGGAATGATGGAGGCGGAGAAGGGATCGGTGGAGCTGGTCACGGCTTGCATCCTTCACAATGGGGTTAAACGATGTTCCTCCCTGCGGACGCCGGGCGGGCAGTCGGCCGGACGCCGAAGGGTTCACGTACACACACATTCACGGGAGTGCCCATTCGCGGGCTCGCCCAATAAGCACCCATATCGTGTCAAATTTGTGCAGCGCACTGCAATTTCTGGTGCGTCGCCACAAATTTAACGCGGCATGCGGGTTCCAGCAGGCTTACCCGTAGTGGTTTTCCCGCCAATGGCGGCAGGTCAGGCCCTTGGCTTCGCCGCATCCATGGCGGCCTTACCGACGGTCTGGCTTATTTCGCTGGCCTGCTCCGCCAGCGCACGCATTTGCGCCTGCACATATTCGCTGTGCAGCCGCATCACCTCGGACAGATCCTTGGCCTTCAGCAATGATTGCGCGTGATCGAGCGAGGCCTGCACGTTCTTCTCGGCATAGGCGATGGCCTTGCTGCTGACATCCCTGGCACCGGCGCGAACCGTGGCGTTG
>Ga0268266_10004189_pt1 | contig 13898 bp, 12 predicted proteins | sample KBSS13metaG_FD_190356 | JGI IMG/M metagenome (GOLD analysis project Ga0268266, IMG submission 190356) | Switchgrass rhizosphere microbial communities from Kellogg Biological Station, Michigan, USA - KBS S1-3 metaG (SPAdes) (version 2) | ecosystem: Host-associated > Plants > Roots > Rhizosphere...
CAGGCGCCAGCAGATAGGCCTTCTCGGTCGGATCCGGGAACGGCTTGCCATCGGCCCGCTTCATTCCCTGTTGCTGCCACTGCGCGATCGTCATCGCCTTGGCCTTGTCCGCCAGCATGAAATTGAAGCCCTCCGGCAGCACCACCTCATAGCCCCAGCTCCGGCCGGTCTGCCAGCCGTCCTTCTTGAGGTTGTTGGCAGTCGACGCAATCAGGTCGGCGGCGTTGTCGACGACGTCGCGGCGGCCGTCGTTGTCGCCGTCGACGGCGTAGCGCTTGAAGGCGGTCGGCATGAACTGCGTCGGCCCGAATGCGCCGGCCCACGAGCCGCGCATCTGTTCGGGACGCAGATCGCCACGGTTGAGGATTTCCAGCGCGGTAAGGAATTCGTCCTTGAAATAGGCCTGGCGGCGGCCGACGCAGGCCAGCGTCGCCGTCGACTGCACCACGTTGCGGTCGCCCATCTGCGTCGAATAGTTCGATTCGATGCCCCAGATCGAGGCGATCGCATAGCGGTCGACGCCGTAGGCTTTTTCCACCGCGTCGAACTGCGGCTTGTATTTTGCGAGGATCTCGCGGCCCTTGGCGAGGCGGTTGTCGTTCACGAGGATGTCGAGATAGTCCCAGATCGCCTTGGTGAATTCGGGCTGCGAATCCATCAGATCCATGATGCGCAGGTCAGGCTCGAGGCCGGTCGTAAACCGCTCGAAATTTTGCTGGGTGATGTTGCGCCGTGCGGCATCAGGCCACATCCCGGCAACGCAATTTTGAAAATTTGCGGCAGCCTCCCGGATCGCCGAAGCGGTCATCAGGGGGTGGCCGGAGGCGCCGTCCTCGCCGCTCCAAGGGGGCGGGGCGCCGTCCGGGCCGGGCGCGGCCTGCGGCGTCGGGCCGGATTTCGGCCCGGAGAAGATGCTGCCGAAAAAGTTCGAAACCCCGTTGCCGGAGGATGGGGCTTGCGATTGGGCTTGAGACTGTCCGCTGGAACACAATAGCGCGGCCGCGATTAGAATCGCGCCGGTTCGATTGCTTATCGCTCGTTCCATCAGACCCATGCCGTGTCCGTCCATCGCAACCAACCCCGTGCCAGAAGGCCCTGTCACGGTTTCCAATAACTTAACAGAGGGGATTTCGTTGTCGCGCCCGCCGCACGCAAGGGCAGGCTTAACGATCATCATACATCCGCCTTTGTTCGCGGCTGCAAAACGGCTATCAACGTGCGATCTAAGCACTTTCCTCATTTCCGGCGTTTTTCAATAAGGCCCCCGACATCCCATGAAAATCCGTAAAGCCGTTTTCCCGGTCGCCGGTCTTGGCACCCGCGTCCTGCCTGCCACCAAGGCGATGCCGAAGGAAATGTTGACCATCGTCGACAAGCCGCTGATCCAGTACGTGGTCGACGAGGCCAAGGAAGCCGGCATCGAGCATTTCGTCTTCGTCACCGGGCGCAACAAGGGCGTGATCGAGGATCATTTCGACCGGATGTTCGAACTCGACACCACGCTGGCCGCGCGCGGCAACAAGAAGGCCGAGCAGGATATTTTGGCGCGCGACCAGCCGGAGGCCGGCGCCACCAGCTTCACCCGCCAGCAGGCGCCGCTCGGGCTCGGTCACGCGGTCTGGTGTGCGCGCGACATCGTCGGCGACGAGCCGTTCGCGGTGGTGCTGCCGGACGAACTGGTGCTGAACAGCCCGGGTTGCCTGAAGCAGATGATCGAGGCGGCCGAAAAGCTCGGCGGCAAATCCAATCTGCTCGCGGTCGAAGCGGTGCCCGACGATCTCACCCATCAATACGGTATTTGCGGCGTCGGTAAGCGGCTCGCAAAGAATATGTTCGAGGTCGACGGCATGGTGGAGAAACCGCCGAAGGGCACGGCGCCCTCAAACCTGTCGATCACCGGGCGCTACATCCTGCAGCCGGAAATCTTCAAGATCCTGGAGACGCAGGAGCGCGGCGCGGGCAACGAGATCCAGCTCACCGATGCGATGAAAACCCTCGCCAGGACGCAAAGCTTCTACGGCGTGGAGTTCGAGGGCGAGCGGCACGATTGCGGTTCAAAACCCGGCTTCCTGCGCGCCAACATCGCCTACGGCATGGCGCGTGCGGACCTTCGCGACGGCCTGCGCGCGGAGATGAAGAAGTATCTGGAGAAGTAGCGAAAGGGACGCGTTCGGCGTTCTCCGCTGTCATCATCCGCGAAGGCGGATGATCCAGTACTCCGCGGCATTAGTGATCGATCCGAACGGGCGCGGTGTACTGGATGCCCGCCTTCGCGGGCATGACAAGGCCGCGCCTTAAGCCACCAGCGCAAGCCGTGGGATTGCTGCGAGCACCGACTGATTGCGGCCATTGGCCTTGGCGGCGTAGAGCGCCTTGTCGGCGGCTTCGATGAGATCGGGCCAGCTCAACGGCGAAGCCGGCGTTGTGCTCGCCACGCCGATGCTGACGGTCGTGACGCCGGGGTCTCCCGCCCACTGTTCGACCTTGAGGCGAATGGTCTCGGCGACGGTGAACGCTTCTACCGCCGAGAAGCCCGGCAGCAGCACCGCAAACTCCTCGCCGCCGTAGCGCGCCGGACAATCGCCCGACCGCCGCACCGCGTCCGAAATACAGATCGCGATGCCGACCAGCACCTGGTCGCCGGCCTGATGCCCGTAGGTGTCGTTGTAGGCCTTGAAGTGATCCGCATCGATCATCAGCACCGCGACCGGGGTCCCGTTGCGTGCCGCCCGCCGCCACTCCTGATCGATTTCGGAATCGAATTTGCGCCGGTTCTTCAGGCCGGTGAGTGAATCGGTCGTTGCCATCTCTTCCAGTCTGTCCTCGGCCTCGGCGCGGCGACCGATCTCGCGCGCGAGGAATAGCGTGGTGCCGACCACGAACAGGATCAGCACCAGCATGATCGTTCCGATCCGCAGCACTTCCCGGTGCCAAAGGTTCAGGATGCTCGCCAGCGGCTTTCCGACCACGACAAAGAACAGGCCCGTGCTGCCGCTTCGAACGTAAAGCCGCGGCGTCGGATCAACCGGCCCGATGCCGGCATAGGCCGTGCCTTCCTTCAGATTTTCCGCGCGCCAGCTCGGCCGCTCGGCCAGATTCTTCCCGATGACCTCGAGGTCGAACGGCGTCCGCATGATGATCGTCCGGTCGCGGCGCAGCACCGTGATCGTATCGCCGGGGTTGAGGGTGAGCCGGCCGAACAGGTCATGGAAATAGCTGAAGCGGATCGAGCCGACCACGACACCAGAAAAGCGACCATCGGCATCGGTGATGCGCCGGCTGAGCACGACCGAAAAGGCGCCGCGGCGCAACATCGGGCGGCTCATGTACAGGCCCAGATCGGGATTGGCGCGATGGACCTGGAAATACTCCTCGTCGCCGCGGTTCTCCGGCGCCGGATCGAGACTTGCCGCATCGTGGGTCAGTCTGCCCTGCGCGTCGAACACCTGGATCACGCCGAAATGCTTGGCGGTAGCGGCGTGATCGAACAGGATCAGGTGCTGGATCTCCTTGCTGACGCCCCTGATCTCCGGCATCACCAGATTGCTGGCGACGGCGCGCAGCGACAGATCGTAAAGCTCGATATTGCGGCTGATGTCGGCATCGATGCCGGCTGCGAGATTTTCCAGGGTCTGGCGTGCGAGCTCTTCCTCGCCCCGGCGCATGTCGAGCATGACGCTGGTGCAAATCGCGGAGAAGCCGATCACGGTCGCGATCGACGACGCGATCAACAGCTTCGCGGACAAGCGCCAGGGCCGGCGGCCGGAGTCTTTCCTGAACCAGCCCTTCCTGGCCACGTCGCTTTGCCGTCCGAATAGCATAGACCGCTCCAAGCCTTACGGTATGCATCCGGATACGTTGTTGCGGCCTTAAACGGCGACAGCGATAAGATAATCAGTTAACGCTTGGTTGCCGGGAGCGACGGTTTTTTGCAAATCGCCATTGGAGACAAGGGTGAACGACTACGACCTGCTGCGGGACTATCTGAAGAAGCAGAAACTTCCCGAATTCGTGCTGAGCTTCGAACAGATCGAGGAGATCCTCGATGCAGCGCTGCCGCGCGCCGCGCACCGGGCGTCGTGGTGGGAAACCGAGCGCAGCCCGCAGGAGAAGATGCCGCAGCGCGAGGCCTGCCTCGAAGCCGGCTACATCGCGACGCGGCAGGCGGACGGGAAGAGCGTGAAGTTCAAGAAGATGAAGGCGGAGAAATAGTTTCGCCGCACGGGATGTGCGGCGTTGCGTGGTTTGTTCGATTGACCGACCAGACGGGGGCCAAAAGTTCGTAGCCGTTGGCGGATGGCGACATAGGTGCGAGCGTTACGGACGCAGGCCGGGCTTTGTGCGAGGGTTGGCAAAGTACCAAGAGCTGGCGTCGACTCGGGACTTAAAGGCATGTCGGGCTCGGCTTCCGATTGCGGACATGTCGGATGGATGGCACCCCCTCTACCAAGATGGCCTCACGAGCAGTTCGACTTAGATTGCGCTCAATCGCCTTAAGGCTGATTCCCAATAAGTGTTGCCGATTTGATACAGCCGGTACGTTTATCGGCATGCTATTGCAACTATAACCTCTGGCTGTGGAGCGCGCAATGTACAAGCGAGGTCTAGCGGTCTTGGCGGTAGCGTCACTCATAGGTGGCTGCGCCATTCATCCGGTGCCTGAGGACGTGACCGGGCTCGATACCGCTGATATCGTCAAGCAGATCCGCTGCGAAACGCGAGACGCCGCAAGAAAGACCATTGTCAAATTTCTCACGGGATTGGCCGTTGATGGAAATAGTGCGATCGCTCGTGATCTTTTAGTGGAATTTGACGCGAACCGGGACTCGATGGTTGAGTTCAACCCGCGTCGTTCGTTTCCTGATCCCGCCCATGCTCAGATCCGAAATGTCTTCGAAGTGATCTACTCCGCCGGTGTCGCGTACACCTTCGATCTTACGATGACCGAAGACAACAATCTCGGTGCAGGCGCCAATTTCCTCGGGCCGTGGGCTAACACATTCACCCTCGGCCTCACGGGGGACGCGAATCGGACACGGCAGAACCAGCGAACATTTACGATAACCGATACGATCGGTTTCCTGCTCAGGGAGTTGAACGCACCAAAAGGTGGAAAGCAGTATTGCGACGGACACGTAGCCTTCGGTCCAAATTATGTCTACCCGATCGCTGGTCGCGTTGGGGTCGACAATACGGTGCACACTTTCTTTCAACTCAGTTTTTTCGATGGTCTGGCAGCCAATAAAGCCGATCCGGGAGGCGCCGGCGCTCCTGTCATGGCTGACCAACTGACCTTCACGACGATGGTCGACCTTATCGCGATGCCCAAAGTGGTATTTGCTCCGGTCCCGAAAAGATTCCAGGTCACGGATGCCTCAGCGACCGGGACCTTAAGGCGTACGGATGCTCACCAGGTCACAGTGGGACTTGCTCTTGATCCCAAGGGGAAGGGGATGGCGGCTCTTTCATCGCTCAGGGGATTCGTTTTTTCCGGCGCCGCGCTTGGGGGGACCCGCGTCACCCTCGGCTCAAGGGCCGGAGGAGGACTTCTGATACTAAATCGCGTCACCGCCGCAACCACGAGCCCTGCCGAGCAGCTGGCCGTTTTGGCGATCGATCAGCTCAAGAGCCGCGAGCTGCAATTGGTGACACCCAGGTCTCCGTAAGCGAGATGAGTTCCGTGCGCAAGCGAGTACAAAGTAGAGGCGCCCATGCATCTGTTGGGCGGGGAGGGGGAAAATTGCACATAGCGAAGAAAAACGCCGGTATTAGTCGTTTGGCGATGAGCCTCCTCATTCGCGACGCCACCACCGCCAAAGCGCAGGACATGATTAACGCGTCGGAGGGCAGTGCCGGTCTCGCTAAAAGCGGAACCCTCCAGGAAACGGATCGGCCATGCAGTTAAGGTGATCGTCACATACGCCTACCTCCCCCCTCTTCGTAATACAGCCCTGATGGACAAACGAACATTGCGGGCTACGCTGCAGCAGCACGCGCGTGCCGGCAGCCACCGCGCGGCCTCCTCGTGCCGGGCGATAGGACGCACGCCGCTTCCCTGTGCGCTGGAATAACGCGAACATACGATCGTCTGATTTTGGTATCGAGGTCATGATTTATCTCCTCTTTCCATATATATCTGCCACGGACTGACAAGCATCGGGAATTCGTGTGTTACATCGACGCGCAGGAAGAACTCTTTTTCGATTCTCTCGGCGTTCTTGAACGTATATATGGCTCTGACGATACGGCTGGCACCGGCACCGGGGCCTAGCCGCGAGGGTACCACGCGTACGCCCGAAAGGCTAAATCCCTTGCCTTGGTCCAGTGGCGGCCTGCAGCGTGCAACCAGATAGTTGTAGGCGCGATCTTCGTCCGTGAGACCGCGATTGTCAGCAAGTTGCGAGAAGTATGTCAAACCATCAGGGGTGAGGCACGCAGGGTCGAGATCGAAAATCTGGTCCACAAAAACTGTAATTCCGTCGGGCGTTTGCGGTCCCATCACACCGACCACAACGTTCAGGTCATCTGCGTTGCTAGGCGCTGGATCGACCTCGGGCGCTTTCGACGCGGCTGCCCGCTTGCCACCGCGACGCGCGGATTTGGTTTCGGCATCTTTCGGGGGCGCCAGGGCGTCGACGAGGTCGTCGAAATAGCTGGGATCGCTCGGACTGAGCACAAAGACAGGAAAACCCTCGATCGTCAGGCGCCAGCGCAGTTGCCGCGCGATATAGCGGGTCTTTCTGTTGCTGGACAGAACCGCATGCTGCCAATCTCGATCGTCAGTCGGTTTCGTAGGCACGTCGAACTGGACGGCGAGCCGCTGCATCTCCCGCTCGATGTCCTCGCTCGGATACTCCGCTTCGATCGTGCCGATCGCGTAGACGAAGCCGCTGACCCCGGCCTCGCCTCCCTGACAACTACAAGCTCCGCTGGGCGCGCCGCACTCGCATCCGCCTCCCGCCGGTGTTACCGTCTGTGCCGGTCTTGCGATAAGTGCGCTCCCCCGAGGTAGAATCGGTTGCCCATTCCCGTTCGCCATTGTCGTCGCTCCCTGCAGGCTCACATGACTTCTCATCTCCACGGCGCCGGTAGCCTCAAGGGCCGTTGGTGCCCTCTGATCGAGCGCCGCCAACACCAATTCGCGGTTCAACATCGGCGGCATCGATCCGTTGCGTGGACCAAGGCCTGCTATGACAGACCGCAGCGTGGCGCCATCGATGTCCGGACGAGCGGACCACACTTGTGCCAGAATACCCGTTGCAACCCCGGCTGCCACGCTTGTCCCTGACATGACAGTGATGCCACCGCCCGGCGTATAGCCTGGCATTCGTCCGAGCGCAGCTACGCCGCGGCCGGATATCGTGGGGCCGAAATTGGACTCCGGCAGTAGTCTTTGCGATGCGTCCGCGGCAACGACCGGTATGACGACGGGATGCGCCAAAAGCTGTCCAATGGCGAGATGGCCGTGATTGCCGGCAGCTACCACCAGGACAGAACCACTCGTTTCGGCGAAGTCTAACGCGGCTGCAAGGCGGTGATTGATCTCGGACTCGTCGCACAGGATGGCCAGACTCAAATTGATAAGCCGAGCCCCTGTGCTGACCGCTTTCGCAATCGCAGTCGCCAACTCGTCGACGCTGGCGGATGGTGAAATTGCATCTGCGAACAATGGAACGTGTACAAACTGACAGTCGGGACACAGGCCCGGTATTAAGGCATCTTGACGCGCGCCAAGCAGTCCCACGATGAACGTGCCGTGATCGCACGCACTATTCGGGCTAAAATCACAGCTGCCGTTGGCGAGACTTACAGGAGTGCTCGCCAGCACTTTCGACAATGCAGCCGCGTCGTAGGGGCCATCGATAACGGCTACCGCGAAGGCAAAGCTTCTATCATTGATCCCAGAGTGCATGCCTCACGCATCCTCAGGGCGTCTCGGGACACTTCTGCACTGCTGCACTGCGTCTGTGCCCAAGCCGCGGCGAAATATGAATCCGACGTTAGCGACGCCGCGCATGTTGTCGGCAATAATTTCATGTCACCAATTGACGCGATGTCAGGTTGCCACGACCTCGCTAATTCACGCAAGAGTAGTTTCACTATCTTCTTCGTGCAATACGATTTATCGGCACGACGCGAGATATTTCCCCGACCGCGTCTGCTTCGGTCCGGTTGCGGAGCTACCTTAGACCGCAGGTGCTGGAGATCGCGGCCAACTAGGTTGGTCGAAAAACGAATCCGACTTTCGGCGTCTTTCAGGAAGGCGATCAGCTCGCCGCTTCCAGCCGTTCTTCCGTCAATAGCCGCAGCGCGGCGTCGGCGTCCATCGGCTCTCCGAAGGCAAAGCCCTGGGCGTATTCGCAGCCGAGCTGATAGAGCTCGACCGCATCCGAATCCGTCTCCGCGCCTTCCGCCACCACGTCCATGCCGAGGTCGTGGGCGAGCGCGATGATCGATTTCAGAATCACCGGGCGCGTGCCGCGGCTGGTGGTGCGCACGAAGGACTGGTCGATCTTGATGGTGTCGAACGGGAAACGCTGCAGATAGGCCAGCGAGGAATGGCCGGTGCCGAAATCGTCGAGCGACAGCCCGGTGCCGAGTTCGCGGATCCGGGCCAGCATCTGCGCCGCATGCTCCGGGTTCTCCATGACCAGCGATTCCGTGAGTTCCAGTTTCAGCGTGCCGCGCGCCACCGAGGAGCGCGACAGCACGGTGCGGATGTCGTGGATCAGGTCGTGGCGCAGCAACTGCCGCGAGGAGACGTTGACGGAGGCAAAGATCGGCTCGCGCGAGCGCATCGCGCGCTGCCAAATCGAAAGCTGCCGCGCGGTCTGATCCATCACGAACATGCCGAGGTCGACGATCAGGCCGATTTCCTCGGCGATCGAGATGAATTCCGAGGGCGACATCCGGCCGAGCTTGGGGTGATCCCAGCGCGCCAGGGCTTCAAAACCAGCGATCGAGCGATCTTCCAGCCGCACGATCGGCTGGTACAGAATGGTGATTTCCTGCCGCTCGATGGCGCGCCGCAGTTCGCTCTCCAGCGTCAGGCGGTCGGTCTTGCGGGCACGCATCGCGGGCTTGTAGACGTCGATGCGGTCGCCGCCGATGCGCTTGGAATGATACATCGCAAGCTCGGCGTCCTTGATGATCTCTTCGGTCAATTGCGTCTGCGGATCCGACAGCGCGAGCCCGATCGAAGCGGTGAGGAAGATCTCGCGGTCGTTGAAGGCGATCGGCGCGCGGATGGTCTTGCGGATGGTTTCGGCGAACGCGGTGATACGTGCCGGATCCTGCTCCGACAACAGGATCAGGCCGAACTGGTCGCCGGCCAGCCGCGCCAGCGTGTCCTGCGGTTTCAGGATGCGCGTCAGGCGCCGTGCCAGCGTCAGCAGGATCGAGTCGCCGACCGCGATGCCGACGGAATCATTGACCTGCTTGAAGCGGTCGAGGTCGATCACCATCAGCGTCGGCCGCAGGGTCGGCACGCTCTTGGCGAAATTGGCCACCGCGCCGAGGCGGTCCATGAACAACCGGCGGTTCGGTAGGCCTGTGAGGTTGTCATGCACGCTGTCGTGCAGCATGCGCTCTTCGGCGTTCTTGATCTCGGTGACGTCGGTGAGCGTTCCGACCACGCGGGAGACCTCGCCGTCGGAGCCGACCACCGGGCGCGCCTTCAGCGCGAACCACATGAAATGGCCGTCGGGCGTGCGGAGGCGAAAATCCTGCACCAGCCGGCCGCGGCGCTGGTCGAGCACGCTGTCGAGGGCGGCACGGAAGCGATCCTGGTCGAGCGGGTGCAGCACCTCCAGCCATTTCGCGGCGGGACCTTCCAGCGTGCCGCGTTTCAGCCCGAGCAGGCTCTCTGTTTCCGGGCTGGTGAACACCTTGTCGGCGGAAACGTCCCAATCCCAGATCAGGTCGCCGGAGCCGGTCAGCGCCAGCGCGCGGCGTTCGATGTCGGAGACGATGCCGGTGGTCGCGCCGCCGCCGGCAAACGCGTGCTGCATCACCGTAAATCCGATCAGCATCACGATCAGCACGAGGCCGCCGAGCAGTGCGGGGCCGACGATGTCGTTGGTGACGGAGCCCGCCACGGTCATGCCGGCCGCGATCACCCAGACCACCAGCAGGAACCAGGTCGGGATCAACAGCACCGCGCGGTCGAAACCATGCGTCGAGAGATAGACGATCAGGGTAAAGCCGGCGAAGGCGATCAGCACCAGCGAGATGCGCGCAATGCCGGAGGCGACCGCGGGATCGAACAGCGCCAGCGCCACCAGCGAGCCGAGGAAGGCGAGCCAGCCGACGGTGATGTGGGAATAGCGCACATGCCAGCGGCTGAGATTGAGATAGGCAAACAAGAACACCAGCAGCGTGGCTGCCAGGATCGCTTCGCCCGCCGCGCGCCAGACGCGCTCGGCGTTGTTCGACATGTCGAGTACCTTACCCCAGAAGCCGAAATCGACGCCGATATAGACCAGCACCGCCCAGGCAAGGGCCGCGGCGGCCGGGAACATGATGCTGCCCTTGACCACGAACAGGATCGTCAGCACCAGCGCCAGCAGTCCGGAAATGCCGATCACGATGCCCTGGTAGAGCGTGAACGAATTGACCTTGTCCTTGTAGGCGTCGGGTTCCCACAGATAGAGCTGCGGCAGCTTGTCGGTGCGCAGTTCCGCCACGAATGTGATGACGGCGCCGGGGTCGAGCGTGATGCGGAAAATGTCGGCAGTCGCGCTCTCCTGCCGCTCGGGGCGATCACCGGTCGACGGCGTGATGGTTGCGATGCGCGACAGGCCGAGGTCGGGCCACAGCAGGCCGGATGATACGATGCGATAATGCGGGGCGACGATCAGGCGGTCGAGCTGGTCGTCGGTGTTGTTGGCGAGCGCGAACACCACCCAGTTCTGCCCACCCTCGCGGGCGCGGACCTCGATGCGGCGGACAATGCCGTCGGTTCCCGGCGCGGTCGAAACCTGGATGCGGTCGGTTTCGCTGCGCTGGTGGTCGAGGACGGCGGTGAGATCGATGGCAGGCGCGTCACTGCGGACGCTGACCGCGTCAATGGCGTGCGCCGCTGGCGCGACCGCAACAATCATGAAGCCCAGCGCAACCAGCGCAAGGCACCTGATCAGACGCAATGTCAGTACTCCGCGACCAACGATTCTTCCGGCCCAGCGAACGGGTCGGGGTAGCCGCGATAAATGACATGAAAGCGAAGCGAATCAAAGGGTTTCCGCCTTTGCTCCACTTGCGATTGGCTAAACCACCAACACAATTTTGCCAATATGTGCGCTGGTCTCCATCCGGCGGTGCGCGTCGGCGGCTTTTTCCAGTGGGAATGAGCTGTCCATCAGCGGTTTCACCCTTCCGTCGCGCAATAGAGGCATGACCTTGGCTTCAATCGCGGCGACCATCGCCGCCTTATCCGCATTAGTACGGGGGCGCAGCGTGGAGCCGGTGTGGGTCAGCCGCTTCACCATCACCTTGGCGATGTTGACGGTGATCTTGGGTCCGTTGAGGGTTGCGATCTGCACGATCCGGCCATCGACCGCAGCGGCGTCATAATTGCGATCGACATAGTCGCCGGCAACCATGTCGAGGATCAGGTTCGCGCCCACATTGTTGGTCTCTGCCTTGACCACGGCGACGAAGTCCTCGGTCTTGTAGTTGATGGCGCGATCGGCGCCGAGTTTCAGGCAGGCGTCGATCTTGTCCTGCGAGCCGACAGTGACGATCACTTTTGAGCCGAACGCCTTGGCGAGCTGGATCGCCATGGTGCCGATGCCGGACGAGCCGCCGTGGATCAGCAAGGTTTCGCCCGGCTTCAACGCGCCGCGCTCGAACACATTGTGCCAGACCGTCATCAGCGTTTCGGGAATCGCGCCGGCTTCCTGAATCGAAAGCGATGACGGCACCGCCATCGCCTGTGCGTCTTGCGCAATGCAATATTGGGCGTAGCCGCCGCCCGCCACCAGCGACATCACCTTGTCGCCGAGCTTGTGCTTGGCCGCGCCCGCGCCGAGCGCGACCACTTCGCCCGCGATTTCAAGGCCGGGCAGGTCGCTGGCGCCGGGCGGCGGCGGGTAGGCGCCGGAACGCTGCGCGACGTCGGGACGGTTGACACCGGCGGCCATCACCTTGACCAGGATTTCGCCCGGGCCGGGCACCGGAAGGCTGCGGGTTTCCGGCAGGAGCACCTCGGGGCCGCCCGGCTTGCTGATGCCGACAACGGTCATTTGCGCGGGCAGCTTTTCCATGATTTGTCCTTGCGAAACGCTGAAGAATTTGAAAGGCGCCCCTGATTAGCCAGCCCGGCTCCAGCTGGCAACCGTTTCGGGAACCGCCCAGAGCAAGGAGAAACGCATGGCCATCGAGGATGACGACAAGCCGCGCAAGAAAATCACCCACGAGATCGGCCAGGACCTGTCGTTGCTGTCGGTCGAGGAATTGACCGAGCGCATCGCGCTGATGACTTCGGAAATCGAACGCCTTCAGCTGGCCGTCACCAAGAAGCGCGCATCAAAGGATGCGGCGGACAGTTTTTTCAAGACGTGATCTCCTCGCTGGGCGCACGCTTGTAGCCCGGATGGAGCGCAGCGTAATCCGGGAGCGTTCCATCCAGTTGCGCCGGCCCCAGGATTTCGCTGCGCTCCATCCGGGCTACCGACTCGTGCAAGGAACGAGTCAATCCGAAAACTCGGCCACTGGCCGACATGGCAAATAATCCCTGAAGAAAATCGCTTGTTTACGAAGGATTAAGCTTTCTCTTTTATGACTGAGATCGTCCTTGTTTGGACACCGAGTGGCTCCTGTCCACTCTGTTTGACGCCTCCCTGTTATCAACTTCAAAAGCCGCCGGAAACGGCGGCTCTTTTTTGTGCGCAGCGCGGCTATTTTGTGCCCCCATACGCTGGAAACCATAAATCCGGTTGCCGCTGGACTCTCGCCCGGACAAGCGCAATGATTTGTTCATCATAAGCCGGTGGTTCACAGCCGGTGGGGCAAGTAGTGGCGTGAGGGCGTTAACCATGGCGGACCGTTCGCAAAGCGAATCCGCGCTCGTTCAGTTCAGCGAGCGGCTCACTAATTCCGCGGCATTCGGAACCCTGTTCCGCGAAGGCATGGATCTCGTCGAGGAGACCGCCGCCTATCTCGACGGTGACGGCCGCACCGAGGCCAAGGCGCTCGAACGTTCCGTCAGCCTGACTTACGCAACCGAAAGCATGCGTCTGACCACCCGCCTGATGCAGCTCGCGTCCTGGCTGCTGCTGCATCGCGCGGTCAAGGAAGGCGAGATGACGCTGACCCAGGCCAACCGGGAAAAGACCAAGGTCAAGCTCACGGCCGCCGATCCCGGCGCCGAGGAGATGATCGAAAAGCTGCCGCAGCAATTGCAGGATCTGATTGCGCGCTCGATGAGCCTGCAGGCCAAGGTGCGCCGGCTCGACACCACGATCCACACGCCGCCAGCGGAACGTGCCCCGATCGGCAACCCGCTGGTGCCGCAGCTCAACCGCCTGAAGGCGGCGTTCGAGCAGTAACTCTTTCCGCGTCATTGCGAGCGTAAGCTCGCAATGACGCTGATAGGGCTTTGCCAGACAAAAAACGCCCCGGCAAACCGGGGCGTTTTTGCATGTCTGGGCCGAAGCAGGAGGGCTCCGAAAACCCTCAATCCTTCTTGAGGAAGCCCGAAAACTTCTTCTGGAAGCGCGACACGCGGCCACCGCGGTCGAGCAGCTGCTGCGAGCCGCCGGTCCAGGCCGGGTGCGACTTGGGGTCGATATCGAGGTTCAGCTTGTCGCCTTCCTTGCCCCAGGTGGAGCGGGTCTGGTACTCGGTCCCGTCGGTCATCACGACCGTAATCGTATGATAATTCGGGTGAATTTCGGCTT
>Ga0268266_10004190_pt1 | contig 13898 bp, 13 predicted proteins | sample KBSS13metaG_FD_190356 | JGI IMG/M metagenome (GOLD analysis project Ga0268266, IMG submission 190356) | Switchgrass rhizosphere microbial communities from Kellogg Biological Station, Michigan, USA - KBS S1-3 metaG (SPAdes) (version 2) | ecosystem: Host-associated > Plants > Roots > Rhizosphere...
GTCAGCTCGCGGCCTCGTACGGCGTGTAGTCGCAATTGTGGTGCAGGATCGAATTGGTGAGGCTCACCCGGCGCGTCGGATCCCACAGCACGATGTCGGCGTCGGCGCCGACCGCGATCGTGCCCTTGCGCGGATGCAGGCCGTAGATCTTCGCGGCGTTGGTCGAGGAGAGCGCCACGAACTGCTGCAGCGTGAGGCGGCCCTTGTTGACGCCCTCGGAGAACAGCAGCGGCAGTCGGGTCTCCACGCCCGGCACGCCGTTGGGGATGCGGCGGAAGCTCTTGTCGGCGCCGGGCAGCTTCTTGCCGCGCGGGTCGTCGTACTTGAAGGCGGCATGATCCGACGACAGCACATGGAACGTGTTGGCGCTCAGGCCGGTCCAGATGTGCTCCTGGTTCTCGGTGCCGCGCGGCGGCGGCGAGCAGACACACTTGCTGCCCTCGTCGCCCGGCTTGTCGAAATCCTCCTCGCTCAGGAACAGATACTGCGGGCAGGTCTCGCCATAGACCTTGAGGCCGCGCGCCTGCGCCCGCTGGATCTCGTGCATCGCCTCCTTGGCCGAGACATGGACCAGCAGCATCGGCACGTCGAGCAGCTCGGCGAGCGAGATCGCGCGGTGCGTCGCCTCGCGCTCGACCACATAGGGCCGCGAGGTGGCGTGGAACTTGGCCGCCGTCATGCCCTTCCATTCCAGGCGCTCGGTCAGCCAGGTGATGCAGTCGGAATTCTCGGCATGGATCATCAGCATCGCCTGCTCGCGCCGCGCGGCGGCGAGCGCGTCGAGCACCTCGCGGTCGGTCAGCTTCACGTCGTCGTAGGTCATGTAGACCTTGAACGAGGTGTAGCCGTCGGCGACCAGGGCAGTGAAATCCTGGCCCATGATCTTCTCGCTGGCGTCGGACAGGATCACGTGGAAGGCATAGTCGATCAACGACTTGCCCTCGGCGCGCTTGTGATACCTGTTGACCGCGTCGCGCAGCGGCTGGCCCTTGCTCTGGTAGGCGAAGGGGATGATCGTCGTGGTGCCGCCGGCCGCGGCCGCCCGGCTGCCGCTCTCGAAATCGTCGGCGAACACCGAGCCGTCGGCGGTGTCCTGATCGAAATGGACATGGGCGTCGATGCCGCCTGGCACCGCGATCAGGCCGGTCGCGTCGATCTCCTTGCGGCCCTTGTCGAGCTGCTCGCCCAGCGCCACGACCCGGCCGCGCACGATGCCGATGTCGCCCATCACCACGTCCGAGGCGGTGGCGATGGTGGTGTTGCGGATAACGAGATCATAGTCGGCCATGGTTCCTCCCGGGCGGCAAGAAGGCTGCAAGGCTCGTGCCGGTCCATCCCCGCCTAGACCAGCGCGCCGAGCCGGTCCACACTTGTGACAATCACCAAGGGGGCCTTCATGAGAGGTTGGACTTTATCGCTGGTTGCGCTGGTCGCCCTGACCGGCTTCGCCCAGGCACAGACGGCCCCCAAGCCGGCGATCGTCTATGCCAACGGCGGCAAGTTCGACAAATCCTTCAACGAGGGCGTCTCCAACGGCGCCAAGAAATTCACCGACGAAACCAAGATCGCCGTCGCCGAGTTCGAGCCGGCGAACGAGACCCAGTTCGAGCAGGCGCTGCGCAGGTTTGCCCAGCGTGGCCAGGACCCGGTGATTGCCGTCGGCTTCTCCCAGGCCGTGGCACTGGAGAAGGTCGGCAAGGAGTTTCCCAACACCCACTTCACCATCATCGACAGCGTGGTGAAGCTGCCCAACGTCCAGTCGGTGGTGTTCCGCGAGCATGAAGGCTCGTTCCTGGTCGGCATGCTGGCGGCGATGGCCTCCAAGACCGGCAAGGTGGGCTTCGTCGGCGGCATGGACATCCCGCTCGTCCGCAAGTTCCTGTGCGGCTACGAGCAGGGCGTCAAATACGCCAACCCCAATGCCGAGCTGATCTCGAACATGACCGGCACGACGCCCGCCGCATGGAACGATCCGGGCCGTGGCGCGGAGCTGGCCAAGGGCCAGTTCGACCGTGGCGTCGACGTGGTCTACGCGGCAGCGGGCAGCACGGGCATCGGCATCCTGCAGGCGGCGAAGGACCGGGGCAAATACGGCATCGGCGTCGATTCCAACCAGAACTACCTGCATCCCGGCACCATGCTGACCTCGATGCTGAAGCGGGTCGACGTCGCGGCCTACAACAGCTTCAAGGCGATGCAGGGCGGCACGTGGAAAGGCGATGTCCAGGTGCTCGGCCTGAAGGAAGGCGGCGTCGACTGGGCGCTCGACCAGTACAACGAGAAGCTGATCACGCCCGAGATGAAGGCCAAGGTCGATGCCGCCAAGGCCGATATCATCTCGGGCAAGATCACGGTCATCGACTACATGAGCAACAACGCCTGCAAGTGACCGCTCCGGCGATCGAGCTCAGCGGGATCGACAAGTCGTTCGGCAGCGTGCACGCCGTGCGGGGCGTGTCGCTCGCCATCGAGAAAGGTGCCATCACCGGGATCATCGGCGAGAACGGCGCCGGCAAGTCGACCCTGATGAGCATCCTCTACGGGCTCTATCGCGCCGACGCGGGCGAGATCCGGGTCGACGGCAAGCCGGTGCAGATGGAGGGGCCGCGCGACGCGATCCGCCACGGCATCGGCATGGTGCACCAGCATTTCATGCTGATCGACAGCTTCACCGTGCTCGAGAATCTGATCCTGGGGGCCGAAGGCGGGCCGATGCTGGCGGCCGGCCTCGCCGCGGCGCGGGCCGAGCTGGCGCGGCTGTCGCGCGACTACGGCCTCACGGTCGATCCGGATGCAAAGATCGCCGACCTGTCGGTCGGCGAGCAGCAGCGGGTCGAGATCCTCAAGGTCTTGTTCCGCGGCGCGCGCATCCTGATCCTCGACGAGCCGAGCGCGGTGCTGACGCCGCAGGAGACCGACCAGCTCTTCCGCATCCTCGCGACCTTGAAGGAGCGCGGCGTCACCATCGTGCTGATCACCCACAAGCTGCGCGAGATCATGGCCGCCACCGACCGGGTATTCGTGATGCGTCAGGGCCAGATGGTGGCCGAGCGCCGGACCGTCGATACCGATGCCGAGGAGCTGGCCGAGCTGATGGTCGGACGCAAGGTGCGGCTGCATGTCGACAAGGCGGCACCGCGGCGCGGCGAGGTGCGGCTCAAGGCCGAGCATCTCGGCCTTGTCGACGAGCGCGGCGTGCGCCTGCTCGACGATGTCGGGCTGGAGTTGCGCTCTGGCGAGATCGTCGGCATCGCCGGCGTGTCGGGCAACGGCCAGACCGAGCTGCTGCAGGTGCTGGCGGGTATCCGGCGCCCGAGCAACGGCAGGCTTGTCGTCTGCGGGCGTACGATCGACGCGGGCCATCCGGGCGATCCCGCCGAGATGCGCGATCTCGGCGTCGCTCATGTCCCGGAGGACCGGCAGCGCCAGGGCATGGTGGCGGCGTTCCGCGCCTCCGAGACCTCGATCCTCGGCTATCACGAGCTGCCACCGTTCAGTCAACACTACCTGCTGAACGGCCCGGCCGTGGGCGCCCATTGCGCCCGGCTGATGGAGCGCTTCGACGTGCGCCCGAGGGTGCCCGGCCTGCGCTCGTCGAACTTCTCCGGTGGCAACCAGCAGAAGCTGGTGCTGGCGCGCGAGATGGCGCGCGATCCGAAGGTCCTGCTGGTCGGCCAGCCGACCCGCGGCGTCGACATCGGCGCCATCGAGTTCATCCATCGCGAGCTGGTGAAGAGCCGTGATGCGGGCTGCGCCGTGCTGGTCGTGTCGGTCGAGCTCGACGAGATCCTGTCGCTCGCCGACCGCATCCTGGTGATGTTCGCCGGCCGGATCGTCGGCGAGGTCGACGGCAGCCGTGCCGACGAGCGCACGCTCGGCCTGATGATGGCAGGAGCTCGCTGGGAGCGCGGCTCTCCAGAGCCGCTCATGAAGCGTGGCGAGCATCGTCCATGAGCGGCTCTGGAGAGCCGCGCTCCCAGCAGCATGAGAAAAAGGGCCGAAGGGTGACCCTGTCTCGTCGCCCCTTGCCGGCATGGGCCGACATCGTGCTGCTGCCGCTGGTCAACGTCGCGCTCGCGTTCCTGACGGTCGGCATCATCGTGCGCATCATCGGCGTCGATCCGTTCCACGCACTGGAGCTGCTGGTCGCGGGCGCGATCGGCTCGCCGGAATCGATCGGCTACACGCTCTATTACGCCACCAACTTCATCTTCACCGGTCTTGCCGTGGCGGTCGCCTTCCATGGCGGCCTGTTCAACATCGGCGGCGAGGGCCAGGCCTATCTCGGCGGGCTGGGCTGCGGCCTGGCGATCCTGGCGCTCGACCGCTACCTGCCGATCTGGCTGATGATCCCCGTCGGGATCATTGCCGCCGCTTTGTTCGGCGCGGCGTGGGCGGCCGTGCCGGCGTGGCTGCAGGCGTGGCGCGGCAGCCACATCGTCATCACCACCATCATGTTCAACTTCGTCGCCTCCGCGCTGATGGTCTACCTGATGGTGAACGTCCTGATCGCGCCAGGCTCGATGACGCCGCAGAGCCGTGGATTCGAGCCGTCGGCCTTCCTGCCGCAGATGGGTGGCAACGCGCTCAACCTGTCGCTGCTGCTCGCGCTCGCCTGTTGCGTCGCCGTGTGGGTGTTCCTGTGGCACACGCCGTGGGGCTATGCGCTGCGCACCATGGGCCACAATCCCGAGGCCGCGGTCTATGCCGGCACCAACCTGCGCCACATGACCATGCTGGCGATGTGCATCAGCGGCGGGCTGGCGGGCTTCGTCGGCGTCAACGAGCTGATGGGCGTTCACCATCGCATCGTGCTCGACTTCCCGGCCGGCTACGGCTTCGCCGGCATCGCCGTTGCCCTGATGGGCCGCAACCATCCGTTCGGCATCGCCCTCGCGGCGCTGCTGTTCGGCGCCCTGCAGCAGGGCGGCGCCGAGCTCGTCTTCGAGATTCCCAAGATCACCCGCGAGACGGTGGTGCTGATCCAGGGCCTGGTGATCCTGTTCTCCGGCGCGCTGGTGCAGCTGCCGCGGCCCTGGCTGCAGGCGCTGTTCTCGTTCCGGCGGTCGTGATGGACGACCCGCTGTCCCTCCTCTTCCTCGTGGCCGCCGCGACCTTGCGCACGGCGACGCCCCTGATCCTGTGCGCCATGGGCGGGCTGTTCTCGGAGCGCAGCGGCATCATCGATGTCGGCCTCGAAGGCAAGATGCTGATGGCCGCCTTCTTCGCCGCCGGCGTCGCGGCGACGACGGACTCGGCATGGTGGGGTGTCCTCGCCGCGATCGCTGCCGCCGAGGTGCTGGCGTTGCTGCATGGGCTGGCCTGCATCACCTATCGCGGCAATCAGGTGGTGAGCGGCGTCGCCATCAACATCATCGCGGCCGGCCTTACCGTGGTGTGGGGCACGGCGTGGTTCGAGCGCGGCGGGCAGACGCCGGCGCTGGAGGGCGGCGAGCGCCTGCTGCCGCTGTTCTTCCCGCGCGCCGGCGACAACATCCTGGTCTATGTCGCGCTCCTCTCGGTGCCGCTCACCTGGTGGATCGTGACGCGCACGCGCTTCGGCCTGCGCCTGCGCGCCGTGGGCGAGATGCCGCTGGCGGTCGACTCGGCCGGCATCTCGGTGCCGTGGCTGCGCTATCGTGCGGTGCTGCTGTGCGGCCTGTTCTCGGGCCTGGCCGGCGCCTATATCGCGATCGCGCAGAATGCGGGCTTCAGCCGCGACATGACGGCGGGGCAGGGCTTCATCGCGCTGGCTGCCGTGATCTTCGGCAAATGGCGGCCGTTCCCGGCGTTCGGCGCCTGCCTGATGTTCGGCCTGCTCGATGCCGTCGCGATCCGCCTGCAGGGCGTGAGGGTGCCGGGAATCGGCGAAGTGCCGGTGCAGCTGATCCAGTCGCTGCCGTATCTTCTGACCATGTTTCTGCTGGCCGGCTTCATCGGCCGCGCCGTGGCCCCCAAGGCGATCGGCATACCCTACGAGAAGGAGCACTGAGATGGACGACCTGCTGCATCTGGCCCGCACCATGATGGTGCGCGCCCATGCGCCCTATTCGAAATTCCATGTCGGTGCGGCGGTGCGCGACGAGGACGGCGGCATCCACGGCGGCTGCAACGTCGAGAATGCCGCCTATCCGCAGGGGCTTTGCGCCGAGGCGGGCGCGGTCGCCGCACTGGTCGCCGGGGGCAAGCGGCGCGTGCTGGAATGCCTGGTGATCGGACCGGGGCCGGAGGTGATCACACCCTGCGGCGGTTGCCGCCAGAAGCTGCGCGAGTTCGCGGCCGACGACATGAAAATCCATCTCTGCGGCCCGGACGGGCTGCATCGCACCGTGACCCTGGGCATGCTGCTGCCGATGTCCTTCGGCCCGCAGCATCTCGGATGACCGCGCTCGAGGCGATCGCTTCCAGGGCGCCCGGATTCAAGCCCAAGGTCGCCGTGGTGCTGGGCTCCGGCCTCGGCGGTTTCGCCGAGGAGGTCGAGCCCGTCGCGACGCTGCCCTACGGCGAGCTGCCGGGTTTTCCGCCGACGACGGTCGGCAGCCACGCCGGCCGCCTCGTCCTGGGCCATGTCGGCAGGACTCCGGTCGCCGTGCTGCAGGGCCGCGCGCACTATTACGAGCGCGGCCGGGCCGATGAGATGAAGCCGGCGATCCGCGCCATGGCCGAGCTCGGCTGCGAGACGCTGCTGCAGACCAATGCCGCCGGCAGCCTGCGGCTCGACATGCCGCCGGGCGCGCTGATGGCGGTTGCCGACCACATCAACTTCACCGGCGTCAATCCGCTGTTCGGCGAGACCGGGAACAGCCGTTTCGTCGATATGGTCGATGCCTACGACCCGGCGCTGCGGGCAGCCCTCGTTGCGGCTGGCGACGGCGTATTCGAAGGCACCTACATCTGGTTCAGCGGCCCGAGCTTTGAGACGCCGGCGGAGATCCGCGCCGCCCGCGTCCTGGGTGCCGATGCCGTCGGCATGTCAACCGTGCCCGAGACGATCCTCGCCCGGCATGCCGGGTTGCGGGTCGCCGCCTTGTCTCTGATGACCAACTACGCGGCCGGCCTCACGAAGGACAAGCTCGGCCATGCGCAGACGTTGGCCGTCGCGCAGGAGGCGGCTGGTCGGGTCCGGCGCCTGCTGCGGAACTTCCTCGAAGGCTACTCCTGACGAATCTTTCGCTGGGGGCGCGCCACTCCAGTGGCGCGTCATGTGGTGCGGCGACAGCGAGGAAGACGCGCCACTGGAGTGGCGCGCCCCCAGCGTAACGCTCTCTGATGACAGGGTCTTTGTCGCAAGCGTAGTCTGCCGCATGCTGCCGCAGGAGATCATCCGCAAGAAGCGCGACGGGCAGGAACTGTCGGGCGAGGAGATCGTCTTCATCGCCCACGGCATCGCCGACAACAGCCTGAGCGAGGGCCAGGTCGCGGCCTTCGCCATGGCGGTGTTCTTTCGCGGCATGACCACGTCCGAACGGGTGGCGATGACCCTGGGCCTCGTACGATCCGGCATCACCCTTGATTGGAACGACCTCGATCTGCCCGGCCCGATCATCGACAAGCATTCGAGCGGCGGCGTCGGTGACAAGGTGAGCCTGATGCTGGCGCCGATCGTGGCCGCCTGCGGCGCCTTCGTGCCGATGATCTCCGGCCGCGGCCTCGGCCATACCGGCGGCACGCTCGACAAGCTGTCGGCGATCTCGGGCTACGACGTGCAGCCCGATCTGGCGACCTTTCGACGGACCGTGCGCGAGGTCGGCTGCGCCATCATCGGCCAGACCGACACTCTCGCGCCCGCCGACCGCCGCCTGTACGGCGTGCGGGACGTCACGGCGACCGTCGAATCGATTCCGCTGATCGTGAGCTCGATCCTGTCGAAGAAGATCGCGGCCGGCCTCGACGGGCTCGTGATGGACGTGAAATGCGGCTCGGGCGCCTTCTGCGACAGCGAGGCGATGGCGCGCGATCTGGCCGGGAGCCTGGTTTCCGTCGCCAACCAGGCAGGGTTGTCGACCACCGCGTTGATCACCGACATGGACGAGGTCCTGGGCCGCGACGTCGGCAATGCGCTCGAGGTCATGGAGGCCGTTGCCTACCTGACGGGCGACGGCATACGCGATCCGCGCCTGCACGAGGTCGTCATGGCGCTGGCCGGCGAGATGCTGGCGCTGGGTGACCTGGCGCCGAGTGTCGCCGCGGGGCGCGCGCGTGCCGAAGCAGCGCTGGAAGACGGCCGTGCGGCCGAGAAATTCGCCCGCATGGTTGCGGCGCTGGGCGGGCCGAACGACGTGCTCGAGCATCCCGGCCGCTATCTGGCGCGCGCTCCGGTGATCAAGCCCTGCACGGCAACGCGGCCGGGCCACATCATCGGCATGAATGCACGCGAGATCGGCATCGCGGTGGTGGGGCTGGGCGGCGGCCGCAGCCGCGCCGACGACGCGATCAATCCCGCGGTCGGCTTCACCGAGTTCGTCGATGTCGGCACCCGGGTCCGCACCGGCAGCCCGCTCTGCCTGGTCCATGCGGCGACCGATTCGGACGCCGACGAGGCGATCGCGAGGCTGCGCAAGGCGGTCCGCATTGGCGAGCCGGTGCCGCCGCCGAAGCCGGTCGTGATCGACCGGATCGTCGAATGAACGCCGCCCAGCTTGCGTCCTATGAGCGCGACGGCTTCGTGGTGCTGCCGGACGTCCTGCCGGCGGCCGACTGCGATGCCCTGCAGGCACGCGCGGCGGAGCTGGTGGCGGGCTTCGATCCGGGCCCCGCGCGCACGATCTTCTCGACCCGCGACGAGGGCCACGCCCGCGACCGGTACTTCCTCGAGTCTGGCGGCGACATCCGCTTCTTCTTCGAGGAGGAGGCGCCGGACGCGCTGAACAAGATCGGCCATGCGCTGCACGACCTCGATCCGGTGTTCGATCGTATCTCGCGCCAGCCCGGGCTTGCGTCTCTCGCTCACGAGATTGGATTGGTCCGGCCCTTGCTGCTGCAGTCGATGTACATCTTCAAGCATCCCGGCATCGGCGGTGAAGTGGGCTGGCATCAGGACGCGACCTACCTCCACACGACGCCCGTCAGCGTGACCGGCTTCTGGATCGCCCTGGACGATGCCGACCGGGAGAACGGCTGCCTGCTCGCCTTGCCGGGTGCGCATCGCGGCCCCTTGCGCAAGCGTTTCCGTCGGTCGGGCGATGCGACCGTCACCGAGGAGCTCGATACGACGCCATGGCCGGTCCTCTCGCCGGTGCCCATCGAAGTCCGGCGCGGTACGCTGGTCGTGCTGCACGGCCTGTTGCCGCACGGCAGCAGCGCCAATCGCTCGTCTCGGCCGCGTCATGCCTATACGCTGCATCTGATCGACGGGTGCGCGTCGTATGACCCGGACAACTGGCTGCAACGGCCCGACCGGCCGCTACGAGGTTTTACGTGATTCCCAAGGCCGAACTTCACTGCCATCTCGAAGGTTCCATCCCGCCCGAGTTGGCGCGCGAGCTTGCGGCACGCAATGGCCTCGAGTTGCCGGCCAATCTGTTCGGCGCCGACGGGCACTATGTCTGGCGCGATTTCCTGAGCTTCCTCGATGCCTACGACCGGGTTTGCAGCGTGTTGCGCACGGCCCGCGACTTCGGCGACACCCTCTATTCCTACCTCCAGCGTGCGGCGGCCGAGGGCGCGGTCTATGTCGAGATGTTCTGTTCGCCCGAACGGCCGAAGGGGCTGGGCATTCCCTATGCCGACTGGCTCGGTGCGCTGGTCGATGCGATCGACCGGGCGCGGCGCGATTTCGGCATCGAGGCGCGCATCGTCGGCATCTGCATCCGCCACCTCGGGCCGGACCGGGCGTTGGCGCTGGCGCGGCAACTGGTGGCCGAACCGCATCCCTATGTCGTCGCGATCGGCATGGGCGGGGACGAGGCTAGGTTCGCTCCTGCCGATTTCGCACCGGCCTATCGGCTGGCGCACGAGAACGGACTGGGTTGCACCGTGCATGCCGGCGAGGTGGTAGGGCCCGAGAGTGTCTGGGCCGCCATCCGCGACCTGCCGGTCACCCGCATCGGCCACGGCGTGCGCTCGATCGAAGACCCGGCGCTCGTCGGCGAGCTGGCGCGGCGCGGGATTGCGCTGGAAGTCTGCCCCGGCAGCAACGTGGCGCTCGGCCTCTACCCCAACCGTGCCGCTCACCCCTTGGCGCGCTTGATCGCGGGTGGAGTGCGGGTCACGCTCGGTTCGGACGACCCACCCTTCTTCCACACCACGCTCGGGACGGAATATGACGAGTCGGGGCTGGACGAATCGGTGTTGCGCACCATCACGCGGACGGCGATCGAGGCCTCGTTCGCCGACGACGCGACGAAGGCCAGACTGCTGAAGGGGATAGCGGCATGATCAGGGGAAGGACTCTGGCGCTCGGCGCCATCGCGCTCTTGCTCGGTGCGGGGGCGGCCGGCGCGCAGGAGCCGACGCCCAGCGATATGCTGCTGGCCACGCTGTGGAACCAGCGCTCGGTCGAATACAAGGGCAACGCCCTCACCGTCTATGCCCTGGCCGGGATCCGCCTCGACCAGGCACTGGCCGACAAGAGCTGGACCGCAGCACCGGGGGAGCAGAAGGGCGACTTCGCGAACCTGCCGCCGGCCATCGTCCTCGACCTCGACGAGACGGTGCTCGACAACTCGCCCTACGAGGTCTGGCTGCTGAAGAACAACCAGAGCTTCAGCACCAAGACCTGGAACGAGTTCTGTGCGGCCCAGATCTCGCGCGCCATCCCGGGGGCGGTCGAGTTCACGAAGCTCGCCGACTCCAAGGGAGTAAAAGTCTTCTACCTCAGTGGCCGCGGCGTCGAGACCGAGAAGGATACGCGGGCCAACATGGAGAAGCTCGGCTTCCCGATGGGCGGCAACGTCGACACCTTCCTGCTGCAGGGCAAGCAGAAGGACTGGGGCAGCGCCAAGAGCACGCGGCGCGCGGCCATCGCCAAGGACTATCGCCTGCTGCTGAACTTCGGCGACAATTTCGGCGACTTCGACGACCGCTATCGCCTCAGCGAGGCGGAGCGCGAGAAGGCATTCGAGGAGAACCGGGAACGCTGGGGCCGCGAGTGGCTGGTGCTCGCCAACCCGACCTACGGCAGCTTCGAGAGCGCGCCGTTCGGCCACGACTACAAGAAGTCGCGCGAGGAACAGCGCAAGGCCAAATGGGACGTGCTGGAAGGCTGGGCGGGGCCGAAGCCGCAGTAGCCTTCGTCATCGCGAGAGGGTGTGAGTTTTTGATTTCAGAGGGCGTTACGCTGGGAGCGCGGCTCTCATAGGCGCCAACTTTGGCCTATACTCTCATGCTCCTCTCCCCTGCTAGGGGGAGAGGTTGGGTGAGGGGGTTGCAGGCGTCTTCTGCCACGTGGCCCATTCGTCATATCGGGCCGCGTTAAATGCAGATCGCGAGGACAATCCCACCGAGCGTCACCCCCTCACCCCGCCTCTCCCCCTAGCGGGGGAGAGGAGCATGATGTCTCCCGAATGTCCTTTGGAAGCAAAGTTAGCGCCTATGAGCGCGGCTCTCCAGAGCCGCTCATGGGCTGCGGCAGGCCGAAGAAAGAGCGGCTCTGGAGAACCGCGCGCCCGGCGGCATGGCGCCGATTTGGCGATAAACTCACAAGCTCGGAGCGGCACGCGGCGCAGTCGGGGGACCCGTTCATGTCGCCGTTGGCTAGATGGAAAGGTCCATCCACTCCACTCCGCTTCGGTCGGAGCGACGGGATTTGTGCCGCCGCTGCCGCCTGCGTGGTCAACGCAGATGGACTGCCTCGAAGCGGGCCAGCGGCGCCATGCGTGCCCGAGCGAGCATCAGGCGGTCGCCATCGAGCATGTAGCTGTCGACGCGGCGCAAGGCTTCGTGGAAGGCCTGCTCCACGTCCATGCCGGCCGCGCAGGCCATCATTGTGGAGGCGATCTGCCCGAAGCCGAGGCGCGAGGCCGAGGCGTCGAGCTTGTAGTCGCCGGTGAAGGCGTTGCAGCCGCCGAAGCCGTTCACGCGCCCGTCCGCTTTCAGGATCATGTGCGGCTCGCGCTCCAGAGATGGCACAGGCTTGCCGTTCAGCTCGACCAGCTTCCAGTATTTCTCGACGATGCCGTCGGCGGCGGCCATCGTGCAGCCGCCGAGCGTGAAGATTGCCGCGAGCGCAAGGACAAAAGCCGTCTTCATGGCGCCCTCCCGGATTGCTGCCGGTGCAGACAATAGGTGTCGCCTGTCGATCAAGTCAAAGTGGGGCTTGGGCGGCGCCAGCCGATCGATATTGCCGACCGGCCGCGTCTTCCCCCCTCGAGAAGATCGTCGACGCTTACGCCCGCATGCGCCGCAACACCTATCTCGGCGGGATCGATGGGATTGGTCAGATCGCCGCTTCGCTCTCCGCGTCGAACAGGTGCAGGCGGGCGGGATTGAGAGCGAGCTTCAGCTTGTCGTGCGCGCGGACCTTCACCATCGGATCGACGCTGGCCACCACCGTCGCGGCGCCGACCCGCGTGTCGAGCAGGATCTCCGAGCCGAGCTGCTCGACGACCTCGACGCTGGCCTCGAAGCAATGGTCCGCCGAATCGGCCGCGCCGGCGAGATGGATATCCTCCGGTCGGATGCCGAGCGTGGCCTTGCGGCCGACCTTGGCGCGGGCGCGCGCCGCCAGCGCGTCGGGCAGGACGATGCGGAGGCCCGGGGCCTCGGCGACAGGGTGGCCGCCGTTTTCCGCCAGGGTCACGTCGGCGAAGTTCATGGCGGGCGAGCCGATGAACCCGGCGACGAAGCGGTTGGCCGGCGTGTTGTAGAGCTCGAGCGGCTCGCCGACCTGCTGGACCACGCCGTCCTTCATCACCACGACGCGGTCGCCGAGCGTCATCGCCTCGACCTGGTCGTGGGTGACGTAGACCGAGGTGACGGCCAGCCGCTCGTGCAGCTTCTTGAGCTCGACCCGCATCTGCACGCGGAGCTTGGCGTCGAGGTTGCTGAGCGGCTCGTCGAACAGGAAGACGGCCGGGTCGCGCACGATGGCGCGGCCGAGCGCCACCCTCTGGCGCTGGCCGCCCGAGAGCTGGCGCGGCTTGCGATGCAGCAGCTCCTCGATGCCGAGGATGGCGGCGGCGCGCTTGATGCGCTGCTCGATCTCGCTCTTCTCGAACTTCCGCATCTTCAGCCCGAACGCCATGTTCGAGGCGACGCTCATGTGCGGATAGAGGGCGTAGTTCTGGAACACCATGGCGATGTCGCGGTCCATCGGCGGGACCTCGTTGACCACCGTGTTGCCGATCCGGATCTCGCCGGCGGTGATCGCTTCCAGCCCCGCGATCATGCGCAAGGTCGTGGTCTTGCCGCAGCCCGACGGCCCGACGAAGACCATGAACTCCTTGTCGCGGATCTGCAGATCGACGTCCTTCACCACATGGGTGGTGTCGAACTTCTTGTTCAGCTTGTGCAGGCTGACCTCGGCCATGTCGCGCTACCCCTTGACCGAGCCGGTGAGGCCCGAAACGTAATGCTCGACGAAGAACGAATAGACGATCGCCACCGGAACCGAGCCGAGCAGGGCGCCGGCCATCAGCGAGCCCCAGAAGAACACGTCGCCGCGGATCAGCTCCGAGGTGACGCCGACCGCCACGGTCTTCTGGTCGGGCGAGGACAGGAAGACGAGGGCGTAGATGAACTCGTTCCACGACAGGGTGAAGGCGATGATGCCCGACGACAGGATGCCGGGCACGGCGACCGGGATGATGATGTAGAGCATCGCCTTCCAGCGCGAGGCGCCGTCGATCCGCGCGCACTCCTCCAGCTCCTTCGGGATGGCCTTGAAGTAGCCCATCATCAGCCAGGTGCAGAACGGGATCAGGAAGGTCGGATAGGTGAGGATCAACGACCATGGCGTG
>Ga0268266_10004191_pt1 | contig 13892 bp, 13 predicted proteins | sample KBSS13metaG_FD_190356 | JGI IMG/M metagenome (GOLD analysis project Ga0268266, IMG submission 190356) | Switchgrass rhizosphere microbial communities from Kellogg Biological Station, Michigan, USA - KBS S1-3 metaG (SPAdes) (version 2) | ecosystem: Host-associated > Plants > Roots > Rhizosphere...
GCCTTTGGTCTTCATCGGCAGGGCGATCAGCGACTTGTTCTTGTGCACCGGCCCTTCGCCGGTGTTGGCGAGCAGGCACATCCAGTCGGCCTGGGTGCCGTTGGTCGTCCACATCTTGCCGCCGTTGATGACGTAGTCGCCGCCGACCCGGCGCGCAGTCGTCTTCAGCGAGGCAACGTCGGAGCCGGCGCCGACTTCCGAGACACCGAGGCAGGCGACGAAATCGCCGGCGATCGACGGCGCGAGGAATTCGCGGCGCAGCTCGTCGCTGCCGTACCGGGCGAGGGCAGGGGTCGCCATGTCGGTCTGCACGCCGATCGCCATCGGCACCGAGCCGCAATGGATGTGCCCCAGCTCCTCCGCCATCACCATGGCGTAGGAATAATCGAGCCCCATGCCACCGAACTCGACCGGCTTGTTGATGCCGAGCAGGCCGGCGCTGCCGAGCTTCTTGAACACCTCGTGGGCGGGGAAGATGCCGTCCTCCTCCCATTGGTCGACGTGTGGATTAATGTCCCGGTCGATGATCGCCCGCAAGGTGCGGCGGATCTCGTCATGTTCCTGGGTGAATTGCATTCTCGTCTTCCTATTTCTGAGGACCGCGGGCCTCCAGGCCCGCCTCATGATTCTGAGCGGACCTGGAGGTCCGCGGTCCGATGAGGATGATCACCGATTCCCCAGCCTCGGCATGTTGCCCATCAGCTTGGCGATGATCTGCAGCATGACCTCGTCGGCGCCGCCGCCGATCGAGCCCAGGCGGCCGTCGCGATAGGCGCGCGCGACCGGGCTGTCCCACAGGTAGCCGGCGCCGCCCCAGTATTGCAGGCAGGCGTCGTTGACCTCGCGGCGCAGGCGGCCGGCCTTCAGCTTGGCCATCGACGCCAGCATGGTGACGTCCTTGCCGGCGAGGTAGTCCTCGCACGCGCGATAGACCAGCGAGCGCAGCGCCTCGACCTCGCTTTTGAGCTCGGCGAGGCGGAAGTGGACGACCTGGTTGTCGAGCAGCGGCTTGCCGAACACGATGCGCTCGCGCGTGTAGTCGATCGTGGCGTTGATGATGCGGTCGCAGCCCATCAAGGTGCCGGCGCCGGCCCACAGCCGCTCCTCCTGGAACTGCTGCATCTGGTAGATGAAGCCCTGGCCCGGCTGGCCGATCGTGTAGCGCACCGGCACCTTCACCTCGTCGAAGAAGGTCTGCACGGTGTCCGAGGCGCGCATGCCGAGCTTGTTCAGCTTCTTCACGATCGAGAGGCCCGGGGTCTTCATCGGCACCACGATCAGCGACTTGTTCTTGTGCACCTGGCCGTCGCCGGTGTTGGCCAGCACGCACATCCAGTCCGCCTGCGCGCCGTTGGTCGTCCACATCTTGCCGCCGTTGATCACCCAGTCGCCGCCGACCCGGCGCGCGCTGGTCTTGATCGAGGCGACGTCGGAGCCGGCGCCGGTCTCCGACACGCCGAGGCAGGCGACGTAGTCGCCGCTGATCGACGGCGCGAGGAACTCCTGCCGCAGCTCGTCGCTGCCGTAGCGGGCAAGCGCCGGCGTCGCCATCGAGATCTGCACGCCGGTCGCCATCGGGATCGATCCGCCGTTCACCAGCCCGAGCGATTCGGAGCAGATCATGGCGTAGGAGAAATCGAGGCCGGAGCCGCCGAACTCGACCGGCTTGTCGACGCCCAGTAGGCCGGCGTCACCCATCTTCTTGAACAGCGCGTGGGCCGGGAAGGCGCCTTCCTTCTCCCACTCGTCGACATGCGGATTGATCTCGCGGTCGATCAGCGTCTTCCACGTCTGGCGCAGCGCCTCGTGCTCGGGCGTGAATTTCATTGCGGGTATCCCTCGGAAAGCTGGGACCGCGCCACTCCGTGGCGCCTCATGATGATGAGCGCCACGGAGTGGCGCGGTCCCAGCGAAGAAACGAGTCGGGCATCGCTTACATCCTCGCGACGCCGAAGGTGATGGGATTGAGTGGGCGGACCATCGATTCGCGCGCGATCGAGAGGGTGAAGGCGAGCACGCGGCGGGTGTCGCGCGGGTCGATGATGCCGTCGTCCCACAGATGCGCGGTGCCGTAGAGCGCCGTCGATTCGCGGTCGAACTGGTCGACGATCGATTTGAACATCTTGTCGATCTGCTCCTTCAGCGGCTCCTTGCCCTCGCGCAGGAACTTCTGTTCGGTCACGGTCTTCATCACCCCCGCGGCCTGCTCGCCGCCCATCACGGCGGTGCGGTTGTTCGGCCAGGCGAAGAGGAAGCGCGGATCGTAGGCGCGGCCGCACATGCCGTAGTTGCCGGCGCCGAAGCTGCCGCCGATCACGATGGTGATCTGCGGAACCGTTGCGTTGGCCACCGCCTGGATCATCTTCGAGCCGTGCTTGACGATGCCGCCGCGCTCGGCCTCGGTGCCGACCATGTAGCCCGTCGTGTTCTGCAGATAGACGATCGGCGTGCCCTGCTGGCAGCAGAGCTGGATGAACTGCGCGGCCTTCACCGAGCCCTTGGTGGTGATCGGTCCGTTGTTGCCGATCAGCGCGACCGGCTCGCCCTCGATCTCGGCCCAGCCGCAGATCGTCTGCTGATCGAACAGGCCCTTGAACTCGAGGAAGTCCGAGCCGTCGACAAGCCGCGCGATCACCTCGCGCACGTCGTACGGATCCTTGTGCGACGGCGGCACGACGCCGCACAGCTCGTCGATCTCGTAGAGCGGCTCCTTGAACGGCCGGACGGTCTTCGGCGGCAGCCGGTCGTTCCAGTGCCATTTGGCGATGACCTCGCGCGCCATGCGGATCGCGTCGGCATCGTTCTCGGCCATCCATTCGGCGACGCCCGAGACGGTGGCGTGCATCTCCGCGCCGCCCAGCTCCTCGTCGGTCGCGATCTCGCCGGTCGCTGCCTTCAAGAGGGGAGGGCCGGCCAGGAACACCTTGGCTTGGTTGCGCACCATGATGACGTAATCTGAGAGACCCGGCAGATAGGCGCCGCCCGCGGTCGAGGAGCCGTGCACGACGGTGACCTGCGGGATGCCGCGCGCCGACATGCGCGCCTGGTTGGCGAAGCCGCGCCCGCCGGGCACGAAGATCTCGGCCTGGTAGAGCAGGTTGGCGCCGCCGGACTCGACCAGGTTCACGACCGGCAGCTTGTTCTCCATCACGACCTGCTGGACCCGCTGGCCCTTGCGCTGGCCGGACGGCGCCACGGTGCCGCCTTTGATCGCGGAGTTCGAGGCCGTCACCATGCAGCGCACGCCCTCGACATAGCCGATGCCGGCGACCGAGCCGCCGCCGGCGCTCGAGCCGTCCCTGTCGTCGTGCATGCGATAGCCGGCAAGCGGCATCAGCTCGAGGAACGGCGCGCCGCGGTCGAGCAGCAGAGCGATGCGCTCGCGCGGCATGAGTTGCTTGCGTTTGCGGAAGCGCTCGCGCGACTTGTCCGACGTCGCCTGCACGCTCGCCTCGGCGTCGCGGAACTCCTGGATGGCCGCGAGCATTTTGTCGCGGTTGCGCTTGAACTCGTTGCTGTTGCGATCGACCTGGCTCTCGAGGATCGGCATCGCTCAGCCGCCCAGCACTTTGGGCGTCACGGCGAGATGGAAGCCGTTGAAGGCCCGCGACTTGTCCGTGGCGGGCAGGGGCATGGAGCGGTTGCCGAGGGGCGTGCCGCCGTCGATCCGGATCTCGGCGCCGGTGATGTAGGCCGACGCGTCGCTCAACAGGAAGCACACCGCCGCCGACACCTCGCTCTCGGTGCCGAGGCGGCCGAGCGGGCAGTGGTTCTTGAGCTTGGGGATGTTCTCCTTGAACTCGCCCGTGTAGGTGTCCATGCCCGACGAGGCGATCCAGCCTGGCGCCACCGAGTTCACGCGCACGCCGGATACAGCCCATTCGTAGGCAAGCGTCATGGTGAGGTTGGCCATGCCGGCGCGCGCGGCGCCGGTGTGCACCATGCTGGGGAAGCCGTTGCGGTAGTCGGCGGTCATGTTGACGATCGAGCCGCCGTGGTTCTGCATCGATTGCGTATAGACCTCGCGGCTGACGATGAAGCCGCCGGTGAGGTTGTTGCGCACCACGACGTCGAAGCCCTTGGCACTCATCGCCGTGGCCGCCGCAGGGAACTGGCCGCCGGCATTGTTGAACAGCCCGTGGATGCGGCCGTTCTTCGCCACGATCGCGGCGACTGCTTCCTTGACCTGCGCTTCCTCGCGAATGTCGAAGGCGTGCGTCTCGCAGGTGCCGCCAGCCGCCTCGATCTCGCCCTTCACGACGGCGAGCTTCTCCGGCTTGCGACCGGTGATCACGACATGGGCGCCCAGCGCGGCGATCTCGTGCGCAGTGCAGCGGCCGATGCCGCTGCCGCCCCCGGTCACGATCACGGTCTGCCCGCCAAACAATCCCGGCTTGAAGACCGAGCGATACGACATGTTTCCTCCGCCTGAACGGCCGTTCACCGGCCTGTATTTGACGTTTACGTAAAGGTCAAGTAAGCCCCCAAAGCATAGATGAGCTGGAGGAAGAGTTCGCCATGACCTTGCAGGAACTTACCGCAAAAATGAAGGAAGGCGCGTCCAAGAAGTCGTCCTTCGGCAACACCGTGAAATTCAGCACCGACCAGGGCGTCATCTACATCGACGGCAACGCCAACCCGCCGGCCGTCAGCAACGACGACGGCGCCGCCGACTGCACGGTCAAGATGGCGTTCAGCGACTTCGCCGACCTGATCGGCGGCAAGCTCGACGGCATGACCGCGTTCATGACCGGCAAGCTGAAGATCGAAGGCGACATGGGCGTTGCCATGAAGCTGCAGAGCATTTTGAAGTAGCGCGTTCATGCGTGCTGGCGGGCGGCAGCGCATTCATATGCGCGAGAGCCTGCACGGTTCAGAATAGGCCAGAACGCGCGCCTTTAGCGATATCAAGCGTTCATGAAAGATGATCTCACGCCCGCCCGCGAGTTCAAGCGCCGCGCCGAGCAGGCACTGCCCGGGCGGGTGGCAAAAGTCGTGCTCTATGGTTCTCGCGCCCGCGGCGAGGCCCGCCGCGGCTCGGATTGGGATATAGCGGTCTTCCTGAGGGGAAGGGTTGCGGCCTTGGATGCGACTGCGCTGTCCCATATCGAAATGTTCGCCGGGACGGAGTCGCTGTTTGAAGCTCGACATTGCAGATCGCGCTCGCACCGGAGAGCGCGTCATCCCGAGAGGTTGCGAATCGTTCATGCTGCTGGGAGCGCGGCTCTCCAGAGCCGCTCATGGAATGTTGCAAACTGAAGGAAGAAGCGGCTCTGGAGAGCCGCGCTCCCAGCAGCATGATCATGAATTGAGTTGCCGCGGACCAAACTCACACCCTTGATCGTCGCGAGGGATGGAAGACAAGAACGCTCGCCTCACCAGACGCCCGGTATCAACCGGTACCGCACCTTTTGCCGGTAGGCCTCGTATCCGGGCAGGCCGGCGGCGAGGAATTTTTCCTCGTCGAGGATGCGCCAGAGGAGCGCCGGGATCATCGCCGCAAACGGCAGCAGGCCCCAACCCGAACCTAACGCGATCGGGATGCCCGCCATCATCACCAGTGCTCCGGCATACATCGGATGGCGCACCCGTGCGTAAGGGCCGGTCGAGATGACCTGCTGGTCGGCCGCCAGCTCGATCCGTGCCGACGTGAAACTGTTCTCGCGGAACACACGATGGACCGCGAACCCGCCGAGCAGGACGAGTGCGTTGCCGGCCAGGGCGACGGCCGGCGGGAGGTGCGACCAGCCGAAGCGGCGGTCGAGGGCAGGGATCGCCAGCACGCCAAGGAAGCCTGCCGAGGTGAAGGCCATGATGATCTTCTGCGACAGGCGCTCCTCGGCGAACGGGCCCGCTCGCATCCGCCGCTCGAGCAGGGCGGGATCGTTCTTCAGCAGATAAAGCGTCAATACCGTCGAGCCGCCGAAATATACGGCGAGGAAGACCCACGCCTGCCAATAGTCGAACGTCCAGGGCGGGCCGAACAGCAGCGCGGCCATGGCGAGAAACAGGGCGACGAGGCTCGTGACGGCGCGTCCCGCCAGGCCGCTCATCCGTCCTTGCTCCTGTGATAGTGCCGGCGCGCCTTGGCGCGGTTGCCGCAGGACGACATCGAGCACCAGCGCCGCTTGCCGGCGCGGCTGTCGTCGAGGAACAGCCAGCCGCATTCCGGATTGGCGCAGCGCCGCACCTTGTCGAGCCGCGGGCCGGCCAGCAGGTCGCCGGCCGACCAGAGGACGGGCGCCAGCAGCGCGAGAGCCGTGCCCGCCTTCGGATCCACCTCCCATTCATAGCCGTCGCGACCGCGCTTCAGGGTCGTGCGGGTGGGCGCCTGGGCCAGCGCGTGGTTCAGGATGTCGAGGTCGCGCGCCGGCGCTGGCTTGCCCTGCGCCTGCGCGTCGAACAGCCGGTAGAGCGTCTCGCGCAAGGCGATGGCCTGGTCGAATTCCTCTGCCGCGGGCGGCTTGGGTGTCTTCGCCCAGGCGGCGAGATCGGCCGGCGCGTTCAGGGTCTCGGTCGGCATCTCCTGACCCCGCCAATAGCGTGTGTTGGCGAAATCCAGGCACAGATCGGGACGCGTCATCGACTGCAGTTAATAACCGGTTGACCGGTTGACAAGCGTTCCATCGAGTTTTAACCATATAACCGGTTATGAAGTTATACAGGAGGATGGCATGTTGGACCATGTTTCGATCGGCGTCGCGGACATCCCGCGTTCGGGCAAGTTCTATGACGCGGTGCTGAAGCCGCTTGGCTATGCGCGCCTGTCGGACGGCGAGACATCGCTGGGCTATGGCGCCAAGGCGGTGCAGCTCTGGTTGGGCGTAACCGGGAAGCCGGTGAAGCCCGACACGGAATCGGGCCTGCATTTCTGCTTCGTGGCGCTCGACCGCAAGTCGGTCGACGCCTTCCATGCCGCGGCGCTCAAGACCGGCGGCACCGACAACGGCAAGCCCGGCGTACGGACCGACTACGGCCCGAAATACTACGCGGCCTTCGTCGTCGACCCCGACGGTTACAGGCTCGAAGCCTACTGCGGGAAGTAGGCGGGACGCGCCGGGCCCAGTGCTTCCATTCTGAACGGCTTGGGCTGGGGCGCATATCGGCGCGAGCTTGGTCGTTGAGGACGCGGCCAGGCTCGCGCGATTCGACAGTTGGGCATCCTTCACGGTGTGTGTTGCGTTGGAAAGCCATGTTGACGGGACATTGCCTGTGCGGCGCCATCCGCTACCAAGCGGCCGCGCCGCCGACGCTCGAATGCGTTTGTCACTGCACGATGTGCCGCCGCGCTGCCGGCGCCCCGATGGTCGGCTGGTTCACGGTGCCGCGCGGTGCCTACCGCGTCGTTGCCGGCACGCCTACCAGCTACCGCTCGTCGCCGGAGGCGATCCGCACGTTCTGTGGCGCCTGCGGCACGCCTCTGACTTTCGAATCGACGCGCCATCCGGACGAGACGGATGTCACCATTTGCTCGCTCGCCGATCCTGAGCAGGTGCCGCCACACGATCATACGAGGGCCGCGACAAAGCTTGCCTGGGTGAAGCTCGCCGATGGGCTGCCGATCTATCCCGAGCAGCGCGGCAAAGATTAGAGTTCTGCTGCCGCCCGTGCTTCTCGCGCCGAAGTTCGGTCGATGCCTTCCACACTGCATGCGATTCGCGGCACGATCGACAAGAGGCTTGACCGGCGCGCGGTCGGTGATGTCTGTCTGGGGCATGGCATTGTCGCCAAGGCTGGGCTCGAGGCGGTGGCCGACCGTCCGGCGCGCTTTACGGGGGAGATCGATGAAACTGTTCACGCCACTGCTTGCGGTTCCGGTGCTGGCGCTCGGCCTGCTCGCCTGCACTCCTCCGACGCCGCCTGGATACGGGCCGGGCGCCAAGGAGGACAGGCTCGCGGCGGCCGGGTTCAAGAAGCGGTCGATCAAGACGGAGGCCCAGCTTGCCGACTTCCGCCAGATCCCAGCTCACATGATCCGTCCGACCACCTACAAGGGCAAGCCGGTCTACGTCTATGCCGATCCCACCATCTGCGGCTGCCTCTACATGGGCGGCACGTCGGCCTACAACAAGTACATCAGCGGCGCCATGACCCTGCAATCGCGCCGGGAATACGTCTCCGAGAACACCGACACCGGCTACAATCCGTCTTCGCCGGCGATGCTGGACGGCGGCCCGTGGGACGACGCCGACATGTACGGGACGTACATCGACTGAGCGGCTCGTGGACCGCGCGCATCCTGGGCGCGGTCCAATGAGCGCATCAGCTTCCGGTGATTTCCTTCAGGAGTCCGAAGAACGCGCGCTTGCGCGTCGATGAGATGATCCAGTCGACCGGCAGGGACTGGAAGCCGTCCTCGAAGTGCTCGCGGCTCATGCGGTAGTCGAAGAAGCCCCAGCTCGCGCCCTCTTCGACGGCGGCGACGAAATGGTTGTCGGGCTTATCGAACTCGAAATGGTCGTCCTCGTTGTAGACGATCGGCTGCCCGCGATAGGCCGGCGAGGCGCGCCAGCGAGCGAGCTGCAGGCGGATGCCGTGCGGGCTCGGCTGGAAATGGCTGTCGGGTCCATGGACGCGATTGCCGTGCGGCAGCAGGAAGTCGGCGGCCGCCACGGTCTCGGCCGGCGGCGCGTCGATGCCGATCAGGCTGGTGCTCACCAGCAGCTTCCCGCTGCTCCGCTTCTGCGCCAGCTCGATCAGCTCATGGCAGCGCGGCGCGGCGATGATCGGATGCGCCCAGACGTTCTCAAGGTCGACCTCGTTGCCGATCTCGACCAGCACGTTGGTCGCGTTCTGTGCCAGCAGCCAGTCGACGGTGTTGGTGACGGCGGCCTTCACGGCCGCCTCGTCCGTCAGTGTGCCGCTCTGCTTGCCGTAGAACAGGCCGAGGATCACGACCATGCCGAGCCGGTTGCATGCCTTGATCACGCCGTCGAGCCGCCCCGCCCAATCGGGCTTGATCGCGCCGTCCGGCCTGAAGCCGCAGATCCGCCACGGCTGGTGCCAGGAATAGCCCTGCGGGCTGCCGCCCGAGAGGTTGATGCAAACCGCCAGCAGCCCGTGCGCGCGATAGGCGGGCAGGGCGGCGATGAATTCGCGTGTGCTGCGCTCGGCGTCCCAGTCGCCGTCGGCATAGGCCCAGGCGCCGCGCGTCGCCGGGTTCTCGTCGTCGGCGACGGCGTTGGCCATGCGGCTGTTGAACAGCCGGCCTTCGATCCGATGGCCGTTCCAGCTCCGGCCGGGGTAGGTCGGTGTTCCATTGATGCGGAACGCGCCGTCCTCGATGGTGACGTTGGTGCTCATGCGGCCTCCACGGCTCACCTTACCCTGGAAGAGCATGCGGTATGCATTGGTCCAGTCGCCGATCACCCGTGGTGGAGCTTGCTTGCCCTCGTTCTGAACACGCCCTATAGGTCTTGCGAGTAATTCGCAATCGTATGGGCGGCACGTGGGTGAGCGGTAAGCAACCATCCCTTGGATTGTTCGAGGTACATCGACATGCGCTGACCGCCTACGCGAGCGGCATCGTCGGCGATCACATGCAGGCGGAGGACGTCGTCCAGGAAGCCTGGATGCGCTTCGGCGCGGCGTACGGCAGCCAGCCGATGGACCATCCGATCGGCTACCTCTATCGCATCGTACGCAATCTCGCGGTCGATTGCCGGCGGCGCATGGCGCGCGACAGGACGCTGGCCGGGCAGACTCTCGAAGTCGCGGCGGTCGCCGTGCCCGACGAACGGGCCAGTCCCGAGGTCGAGGTTGCCGCGCGCGAGGAAGTGCGCCTGCTGATCGCCGCGATGGACGAGCTGCCCGAGCGCACGCGCCGTGCGCTCGAGATGCGCCGGCTGGAGGGGGCGAAGCTCCGGGACATCGCCGAACGGCTGGGCGTCTCGATCACGGTCGCCCATCAGATCGTGGCCGAAGGAATCGCCCATTGCCGCCGCCGCGTCCGGCCGATCCGATGATTCTTCCCGAAATTTTGTCCCCTTGCAGCGTCTATTGTTGAATGTGGTTCCGGCACGGGCCGGGCGGTATGCAGGGACGGGCATGGCGGAGTCGGGCAAGGAAGAGGACGACGCAACCGAGGCGGCGGCACAGTGGCTGATCGCCCTCGAGGAAAATCCCGACGATGCCGACCTGCGCGCCCGCTTCGAGGCCTGGCGCGCGGCAAGCCCGGCCAATGCTTCGGCCTGGGCCAATACCGCGGATGTCTATGAGCTGATCGGTGCGCCGGCCTACGCTGCGCATCGCGAGCAGCGCGAGGCTGCGAAAGTCGTGCCCCTGCCGCGCCGCCGCCGCACCTCGTGGGCGCTGGCAGGGGCGGCGCTCGCCGCCTGCATGGCATGGCTGTTCGTGCCGGGCCTGCTGGTCGAGTTGCGGGCCGATCATGTGACCGCCACGGCCGAGCTGCGCGAGATTACGCTCGACGACGGCTCGATCGTGCAGCTCGCTCCCGGCAGCGCGATCGAGGTGCGCTATGGCCGCGACCGGGAGGTCGCACTGCTGAAGGGTGAAGCCCTGTTCACGGTGACCCCCGACCAGGCACGGCCGTTCCGGGTCACCGCGGGCGGCGTCGAGACGACCGTCCTCGGAACCGTCTTCGACGTGCGCCGGTTCGCCGAGGACGTCGCGGTGTCGGTGACGGAAGGCATGGTGAATGTCGCGCTGGTCAATGGCGTGCCGCCGGTGTCGGAGCGGCTGCGGCCGGGCGACACGGTGCGCGTCGGTGCCGACAGGACGGTTGCACGCGACGTGGTCTCACCATCGGAGGTCGCGGCGTGGCGGCGCGGGCAGATCGTCGCGCGCAGTCTCGCCGTCTCCGACGTGGTGGAAGAGCTGCGCCGCTCCTTCGCGGGCGCAATCGTGCTGGTCGACGGATCACTCGGCGCGAAGCGCGTGACCGGCGTCTACAATCTGAACGAGCCGGAAGCGGCGCTGCGTGCGGCGGCCGGCGTGCACGGCGGCACGGTGCGACGCGTGTCGCCCTGGCTGCTCGTCGTTTCCACTTATTAGAAAGTCGCCCGGCGAATCGAAAAATCACCCGAAAGAAGCGCCTCCCCGAGCGTCGCTTGTCTGTGCGCGATCAAGACGCGGTCGCAGAATGGGGAGAGCGTGATGGGAGTAGACAGGCAGCACCGCGACTCGTGGCCTTACAAGTTGGCGGCGGGCCTCGTGCTGACCGCGGCGCCGCTCGGCGATCTGTCGACTGCAATGGCTCAGGACCCTGCTGCCGAGATCGCACAGGCTAATCGTGCCTTCGACATCCCGCCGCAGACGCTCGCCGGCGCGCTCGCCGCGTTCGGCCATCAATCGGGCATGCAGGTCTCGGTCGACGCCGGACTCGCGCAGGGCGTTGCCTCTCCGGGTGCGAGCGGCACGATGAGCGCAGCGCAGGCGCTCGACCGGCTGCTCGCTGGCACCGGCATCACCTATCGCATCACGGGCAACACGGCGATGCTTCAACGCGTGGGGCAATCCGGCGGATCGGGCGCCACGCATCTCGATCCGGTGACCGTGCAGGGCGCTTTCCCGGTGCCGTCGCAGGCGATGATCGACAATTTGCCGCCACCGTATGCAGGCGGGCAGGTGGCTACCGGCGGGCAGCTCGGGCTGCTCGGCAATCGTGGGGTGATGGACACGCCGTTCAATCAAAGCAGCTACACCGCCAAGAAGGCTCAGGACCAGCAGGCCAGGACCATCCGGGATGTGCTGATCGATGATCCGTCGGTGCGTGCCGCCGGCACGGCCGATGGCGGAGCCGGCGCCGAGTCCGTAAACATCCGCGGGTTCTTCGCGGGTGGATTGAATGCGTTCTCCTATGGCGGTCTGTACGGGATTCTTCCGTCCTGGTCGGTCATGCCCGAGTTGGCCGAACGCGTAGAAGTGCTCAAGGGTCCGAGCGCAATGCTCAACGGCATGCAACCGGATGGAGCAATCGGTGGAACCGTGAACGTCGTACCCAAGCGGGCGCCGGATGAGCCGCTGACACAGGCTACGGCAAGTTATCTTTCGTCGGGCCAATTCGGAGGCCATGTCGATGTTGCGCGGCGCTACGGTGAAGACAAGGAATTTGGCGTGCGATTCAACGGCGTTTTCAGGGCCGGGCAGACCGATGTGCGATGGAACTCGGATCAAAGGGCGCTCAGTGTGCTTGGGCTGGATTTTCGCGGGCAACGCGCGCGATTTTCAGCCGATCTGGGTTATCAATATCAGTATGTGGGCGGGGTCATTGGCTATCTTGGAATCGCAAACGGCGTTCCTCTTCCCTGGGCTCCCAGCGCTCGGAGCAACCCAACGGGCCAACCTTGGAACAGTCAGGAGAGGACGGACCTCTTCGGCGTCTTTCGGGGTGAAGTCGATCTTGCGGAGGATGTTACCGTCTATGTAGCACTCGGGGCCCATGGCAATCGCCTCGGTCAGCTTGTGGCGAACCGGTCCAGCATCACGGACTTCTATGGAGCGGCGACCGCCAATGCTCCCTACAATTTCGACCAGTACAACTTCAATCGAACCGCGGAAGCCGGTGTTCGCGCGCGCGCCGCTACAGGCCCAATAGGTCATGAGCTGGCGTTCACGGCAACCGCGTACGAATCGGAAACCAACCAGGGTTTGAACTTCGGAACGCCGTTCGCGACGAACATCTACAGTCCGACGATCACGGCGCGACCGAACATTGCTGCTGGACCGGTCGGCAAGGTGTCAACGTCATCCCTCTCGAGCCTCGCCTTGGCCGACACGCTGACGGCCGTGGAGAAGCGCATTCAGCTCACGTTAGGCGCCCGGCTCCAGCGCGCCGCGGCAGGCAATTTCAATCCTGCCAGCGGTGCACAGATGGATAGCTACGATCAGAGCGCGCTCAGCCCGTCAGTAGCGCTGGTAGTCAAGCCTTGGGAGAACGTCTCCGTTTATGGCAACTGGATTCAGGGACTGCAGCGGGGCTCGATCGTGCCGGCAGGGTTCACCAACGCGGGCGAGATCTTCGCACCTTACAAGTCCACGCAATTCGAGGCGGGTGTAAAGATCGACTGGGGCAAGTTCACGACCACGACAAGCATTTTCCAGATTTCACAGCCCAGCATTCTGACAGACGTCGCCACCAACACGCAGTACCTCGGCGGCGAGCAGGTAAATCAGGGACTCGAGTTCAATTTCTTCGGCGAACCTGTCGTGGGCGTGCGCCTGCTTGGCGGAGCGATGTTCCTGAACGGGATCCTGACCAAGACCCAGGGGGGCCTGACCGATGGATGGGTAGCGCCGGCCGCACCAGCCTTGTCGCTCAATCTTGCTGGTGAATGGGACCTTCCGTTCGCCCGTGGCCTCACGGTCAACGGCCGGATCCTCTATACGAGTTCGCAGTATTTCGACACGACATTTCCCCGACGCAGCATTCCAGAGTGGACTCGTTTCGATCTCGGCGCGCGTTACACATTCGACAATCCTTCTGCGAAGGGCAAACCACTGGTCGCACGCTTCAACGTCGAAAACGTGCTCGATACGAACTACTGGCAAGGAGGCGACAACTCTTTCGTCCTCTTCCTTGGCGCGCCGCGAACCTTCCGTCTGTCGCTCACGGCGGATTTCTAGACTGGGATCATCGCCGGATTGCGGATTGGCCGGCTGCGTGTGCCCGCAGACGTCTATTAGAACCCGACCGCGGCGCCGTCGCGGCGGCTCTCGGAGGCGCCGAGGTACGGGCCGCCGTCGGGGAACTTCCAGATGATCTGGCTGGAGCCGAAGGCGAAGCTCGGCCACTGGGTGCGGGTGAGCTTGTGGCCGCGCGCTTCGAGGCCGGTCGCGGTGTCGGCCGGGAAGTGGTTCTCCGTCCACACCGTGCCGTCGCTCTCGTGCACCCGCCAGCGCGGCGCATCGATCGCGGCCTGCGGGTTCTGGCC
>Ga0268266_10004192_pt1 | contig 13891 bp, 9 predicted proteins | sample KBSS13metaG_FD_190356 | JGI IMG/M metagenome (GOLD analysis project Ga0268266, IMG submission 190356) | Switchgrass rhizosphere microbial communities from Kellogg Biological Station, Michigan, USA - KBS S1-3 metaG (SPAdes) (version 2) | ecosystem: Host-associated > Plants > Roots > Rhizosphere >...
CAGTCGGCGATTGGTAGAAGTCGGTAATGCAAACAACCTCACCGACTTCTACCAATCGCCGACTGTGTTGAATACGGCGGCGTACGCCGCGCTACGACCATACTTACCTCTGGGCGCTTCCCAGCCCTATGAACAGGCAGAGCATTCCTATGCGGCGTTCGCGGCACTCTACTGGAATGTGACCGATCAACTGAAGGTGGGCGCGGGCCTGCGGGGCAGCTGGGTGTACAAGAGCGCTACGGCCCAGCAGTACGATGGTACCGGCACTGCAACCTACGGCAACATCGTACCTTTGCCAACTGCCGCCCTCCAGACTCTGGCATCGAAACTTTTGGGAGTACCGAAACCGGCCTGGACCGCACAAGACTCCTACAACGCAGGAATGCCATCCGCTGAGATCGAATACAAGATCGTTCCGTCGGTAATGCTCTATGCGACCTACGCTCGCGGTTTCCTTGCCGGCGTCCCCACCGACGTCGGATACGTCCCGCCCGCTAGCGGTATCCCTACGCCGCCCATTCTGCCCGAGCGTGTCAATGCTTATGAAGTCGGCATCAAGAGCAAGTTGTTCGAGGAACACGTGCGTTTGAACGTGGACGTCTTCCGCAGCAATTACACGGATCTGCAGGTGGCGAACTTTTTGATCGGCGCCAACGGCCCCGTTGCCGAGATCACCAATGCGGGCAGCTCGCGCACGCAGGGCGTGGAGCTCTCGGGAGAATTGGTGCTCGGCGGCTTCCGGTTCCAGACCGCCGTCACGTACCTCAACGCGCGCTACCTCAGCTACCCGAACGTCACATTGACTGCGGCAGAGACGTACTGCCACACCACCAACCCCACTGCAGCCGCCTGCAAGCAGGAATTCCCGAACGGTGTGCCCGCGTTGCAGGATCTCTCCGGGCAGCCCACGAGCTTCGCACCGAAATGGAGCGGTAGCGTGACCACTTCGTACACCGCCACTTTGCCTCGCGGGTATCACTTCACCACGGAAGCGGATATCAATGCCACGACCACCTACTTCTACGGCAACGGCGGCACCGACGATCCGGAGCAGATGCAGCCCGGCTACGCACGGCTTGATGGCCGGCTCACCCTCGAGGGTCCCAGTGGACACTGGGCAGTGGATGTCATCCTGAAGAATCTGACCGATAAGCTCATTATCTTCGGCGGGGCTGGCGGTACCAGTCTGCCGGCTTCCAACGGCAGCACGCTGCTGCAGATCGACCAGCCGCGGAATGTCGCGGTGCAGGCGCGCTACCAGTGGTAACCGTTTGCAACAGGATCTGATCTCCCCCGGGAAGTTGGATAGCATGCTGGTCCAACTTCCTGCTCGACCTCCGGTGCAGGAGCCGTTCACCCGGAGCGCGCTCGTGCGGTATCGCAGAGAGTTAGACGGGCTCAGGGCTGTCGCGGTCGTCCCCGTAGTGCTCTTGCATGCGGGATTCAAGCTCTTCAGTGGCGGCTTTGTCGGCGTAGATGTGTTCTTCGTGATCAGCGGTTACCTGATCACCTCGATCATCATCAAAGAGCAACAGAACAACAGCTTCACTCTCGCGAGCTTCTACGAGCGCAGGGCGAGGCGAATTCTGCCCGCATTGCTCGCCATGCTCCTGGTGTGTGTGCCACTCGCTTGGGCTTGCTCGCTGCCGCGGGACATGGAGCTCTTCTCCCAAAGCGTCCTGGCCGCCTTGGGCTTCGTTGCCAATATCTTCTTCTCCCATACAACCGGATACTTTGGTGTGGCCGCCACCTTGACTCCGATCATTCATACTTGGAGTCTCGCGGTCGAGGAGCAATATTACCTTCTCTTTCCGGTCCTTCTCTTGTGGCTGTGGCGCCTGGGCCCACGAACCGCCTGCGCAATCCTTGGCGTCATTGCCGCGTGCAGCTTGATATCAGCACAGTACTACGCCAAGACGGATCCTCAGTTCGACTTCTATGGATTGCCGACCCGCGGGTGGGAGATTCTCGCCGGCGCTCTGCTTGCGTTTTACCCGCGACACCTCGAGCAAGGGCGGGCTACGGTCATGCTGGCCGAGTCGGGCAGTCTCATCGGTATCGCCTTGATCGCCTACGCGCTGTTTTTTTTCGACGACGGCACCCCCTCTCCCAGCCTGTATGCACTCATTCCCGTCCTGGGGGCAGTCCTCGTCATCGGGTACGCCAACGAGACCACCCTGGTTGGAAAAATACTCGGATTGAAGCCGCTGGTCGCCATCGGAGCGAGCAGTTACAGCCTGTATCTCTTGCACCAGCCGGTCCTTGCATTCGCACGGCAACGGCTGCTCGCGGAGCCCGATCTGCCCACCGTCGCAGTACTGTTGCTCATCACGGCCGCGCTGACGTACGCGAGCTGGCGCTTCATCGAGCAACCGTTTTTTTTCAACCGCAACAGACTCTCCAGGCGCAGATTATTTACCCTCAGCGGTTGCGCGGCCATCGGCCTGCTGGCCATTGCCATCCCAGGCAGGTACACGCACGGATTTCCTGTCAGGTTCGATGCGACAGAGAAGCTCAACCAGCAATTGGTGCTGGTCGTTGGTGTCGAGCGCAGCCGAGCGGTTCGCGGCGATGTGTGTCAGTTCAACAATCGGACACACATCGGCATAGACGCATTCCTGCAGCAATGGAATTGCAAAGACGATAGCGCCTTCCCCCACCTGCAGAGAATCCCTGTCATCGTCGCCGGGGACAGTCATTCGGCTGACAAGGTGATTGCGCTGAAACTGAATGGGCTTGTGCCGCTGCAGATCGGCGGCGCCGGCTGCTCGATCATTCCGAGCAGGATGTCGGCCGATTGCCGGCGAATCTTCCAGAAGCTCCATGACGTCGTCGCGAATGATCCCTACTATCGATACCTGGTGCTGGCGCAACGCTTTTCGGAAAGCGAGCTCACGCCCGAGTCGATCCGGGAGACCGTGGCCTATTGGCAGCAGTACAACAAGAAGCTCGTCTGGTTCACCTCGATGCCAACCTTCTACCAGTTCGCCGCCCATCTGCAGCGCGGGCAGCCGGCACGAATCGATTTCAGGATCGCCGATCTGTCGCAACGCGAGGAGCTGCGTCGGATAATCAATGACGCCGGCATCCACATCGTAGACACCAAGCGGATCTTCTGTTCGCTCAACGACTGCGGCTATATGTCCAGGGAGGGCTGTGTGCTCATGGCCGATGACACCCATCTGTCGTTATGGGGAGCCAGGTTGTTTGGACGGGCGCTGCTGGCTACCGACCCCCTGTTCTCGCAATGGGCAGGAACGATGGGGGCAGGAACGACGGAGGCAGGACACTTTTCCAACCTCGCGACTTGCCACAAGCCTGCTGTTTGACTTCAGGAACGGGGTGTAGGAACCTGTTTTCTCCCGCAAACGGCTCACCCGGTGCAACGGAGCCTCACCGTGAATAGCATGGAGCGCGATACGATAACCAAGGTCTGGTGGCGGATCGTACCGCTGCTGGCAAGCGCACTGATGCTCGACGTGCTCGACAGGGGGAACCTCGCCCTGGCCGCCGTGCAGATGAAGCAGGCGCTGGGACTTTCAAACGCCGCGCTCGGTGTTGCCGGAGGTTTTGTCGGCATCGGCTATGCTGTCGCGGCCGTTCCCAGCACGTTGGCGTTGCAACGGGTCGGAGCGCGACGCTGGATGAGTCTGCTCATGCTGGTCTGGGGGCTTTGCTCCGCCGGCACCGCGCTGGTTTCGGATCGCGGTGAGCTGGCATTCACGCGAATCCTGCTCGGCATCGCCGAAGCGGGCTTCGCTCCGGGTCTCATTCTTTATCTGACATACTGGCTACCGAGCGAGTATCGCGGCAGAGTGTTGTCTTCCGTCCTCATGTGTACCGCGGGAGTGAACGTGATCAGTGGGCCGATCGGCAGCGGACTGCTTGCGCTGCACGGCTTGCTGGGGCTCGCGGGTTGGCAGTGGCTGTTCATTGTCGAAGGACTGCCGACAGTGGTGTTGGCTTGTCTCATTTTCAGATTTCTGCCGGATCGACCCACCGATGCGCGCTGGCTGACGCCAGCGCAACGGGACTGGCTCACCGAGCGGCTGGCTGCACAATCCCGGAGTGTGGATGCCGCCCAGGGGCATCGGCTCGGGTGGCGTGCGCTCAGCAATGTATGGGTGGTTTTGTTGGGGGTCGTCTACCTGGGCATGCTCACCAGCGGCAATGTCCTTGGGAGTTTTCTGCCGCTCATCGTTCGTTCAATGGGATTCTCGGTAGGCCACGTTGGGTTCGTCCTTGCATTACCGCCTCTGCTGGGCATGCTCGCGCAGCCACTGTGGGGAGCCTGGTCGGATCACGCGCAGCGGCGTGAAATGGTAGTCGTGGTGGGATGCCTGACGCAGGCCTTGGGACTGTGCTGTGCCGGAGCGCTGCTGCCATCCCCGTGGGCACTCGTCCCACTCACCCTGGCGGTCATTTCACGTCTGGGCACGACTGCACCGTTCTGGACTCTGCCGCCAGCATTTCTGACAGGCACCAGCGCCGCCGCCGGCATTGCGTTGATCAATCTCGCGGGCAATTTTGGTGGCTTCACCGGCCCCTCGCTGATGGGTTGGGCGTCGGACGCGACTGGTTCCTACAGCGGTGGCCTCATTGTCGGGGCAGCACCTGTGGTGATCTCAGCGGCGATCCTGGCCGTCATGGCTTTCCGCTCGGCACGGCCCGCTGTCGCCGTTGGGGGCGTCCGCCCCCCATTTCCCGGGTGATGGCTTGAACAAAGAAATAGCGCGGCGCTTTCTCCTGGCTATCGCCACGAACGACGCCCCGGCGATGCGCTCGGTGCTGGCGCCGGAGGCCCATTTGACGCTCATGATCGCGGGGGTGTATTCGCCGCAATTGCGCGCCTTTCCACAAGGAACTCAATGGGACCGGGAGGGCATGATCGAGATGCACAATGACTTCCAACGGCAGCTCGAGGGACCGTTCGCCCTGGAGGTTCTCTCACTCATTGCCGAGGGCGACTCGGTCGCCGCCGAAGTGATCGGCAAGGGCTGTCGTGCGGCGACAGGTGCGTCTTACATCCAACATTTTAGTTATTATTTTAAAATGAGAAACAGCCTGATCGCGGATATCCGCCTGTACCAGGATACGTTCCACCTCTGGCAAGTCTGGAGCGACCTGGGAGCCGGGGTGCAGCCGCGCTATCTCAACGCAGGCAACTTTGCCGGCATCGCCCGGGATGGGGCTCTCGATCCGCTACCTGGCATCGCGGCGGAGGATGAGATCGCGATGAATAAAAAGGCGGTCCGGCGCTTCCTGATGGCCGTTCGCAACCGCGACAGCCAAGAGACGCGAGAGACGTGGTCTCCTGCAGGGTTGTGGAGCTTCGCTATCGGTGGAGACTATTCGCCCGAGTTGCGCACCTTTCACGGAGCACCTCGATGGGACCGTGAAGGCATGATCAAGATGCAACTCAAAGCGCACGGCAATCCCAGGGAACCGATGACCCTGGATCTCTATACGCTGCTTGCCGAAGAGGACCAGATCAGTGCCGAGGCGGTCGGAATCATCGTTCGTGACAACGGCCGCTCCTATCGCCAGCACTATAGTTTCCATTTCAAGGCATACGGGGGGAGGTTGGTTGAAGGTCATGTGTACCAGGACACGCTGCATCAATATGATGTGACCCTGGATCCCCCGGACGGCGGGCCCGTGGCGGTGCAAACATCATCCCGCCGTCGGTAAAGGCGCATGGCGGAAAGGGGCCGATGGTCGCATTCATGGAGAGCGCTGCGGCACCGTAACTTCAGACTCTTCTTCTGCGGCCAAAGCGTATCGGTGATCGGCACGTGGCTGACGCAGGTGGCCCGTATGTGGCTGGTCTATCGGCTGACCCATTCGGCACTGCTGCTCGGGGTCGTGAGCTTCGCGGGGCAGATCGTCTCGTTCGTGCTGGGTCCCTTTGCGGGTGTCTGGGTCGAGCGTCTGGATCGACGCAAGCTGTTGATGTTTGTACAAGCAAGCGGCGGCTTACAGTCGCTCTTCCTGGCTGTGGCGACTCTGGCACACGTGATCACGCTATGGGAAATCATTGCGCTCACGATTTTCGCAGGGGCGGTCACCGCCCTCGGCGCTCCGGCGCGCATGTCCTTCGTCGCACAGATGGTCGAGGACCGCAACGATCTCGACAACGGCATTGCTCTCGTCTCTTCAATGGCCAATGCCGCCCGGCTGATTGGACCTGCGATCGCCGGCCTGGTGATTGCGGCATGGGGGGAAGGCTGGTGCTTCCTCATCGATACCATCAGCTTCGTGCCCGTGATCGCATCCTTGGCGCTGATGCGCATGAAGCCCTTGGAAACCCGTCGCGGCTCGCGGGGTATGCTCGAGGAAATGCGCCAGGGATGGAACTATGTCAGCTCATTTCTTCCTGTTCGCACGCTGCTGCTGTTTTTTGTAGTAGTCGGCCTGATGGGCTACTCCTACACCGTGCTGCTGCCGGTCTTCGCAAGCCAGGTACTGCACGGGGGACCGACCACGCTCGGCTGGTTGACGAGTGCTTCGGGAATAGGCGCGCTGATCTCGACACTGGCCCTGGCTGTGCGCAAATCGGTGGTCGGACTGCCACGCAGGGTTCAGATTGCCGGCACACTCCTCGGGCTTGCATTGATTCTGTTCGGCCTATCGCACGTGTTGTGGCTCTCCCTCCTGCTGATGGTAGTGGTCGGCTTCGGCTTGATGCAATGCGTGACGGGCATCAATACGATCCTCCAGTCACTGGCACCCGACGGTATGCGCGGCCGCGTCATGAGCTATTACACGATGGCATTTTTTGGCGCAGCCCCCGTCGGCGGCCTGTTGGTTAGCGCCCTGGCTGACAGGATCGGAGCGCCTGTCGCTGTAGGTCTCACCGGAGCGGCGTGCGTCCTCGGCTCGATCTGGTACGCGCTCGAGCTACCGAAGGTCACTGCGGAGCTCCGGGGCTCCCGGTCGGGACAATAGCCAGTCACTGCAGTTCCAATTCAACTCCTTCTCCAGTTTTGCGACCTCGGGCACAAAAATTCCTCTGAGGTAGTCCCGCTCTCGCTCGGTCATGCCTGATTCGTAAGGCAGCGAGTGCACATTTCTGGATGCGACGCCTTGGCATCGACTCACCTGTAGAAACTCGCAGATACGACTCAGTGTTTCATGTAGTTTCCTCTTCAAGTCCTCACTCTTCACGCACAGGACCCGGTCTTTGGGAAAATACCTCCACAGCCTGTACAGCTGCTCCGTGTAGAGCCCTCTGGAAATGTAAGAATAGACTCTGTGTTGCAGGGGTAGCGCCGCGCGACAGCGTTCTTTCTCAGTTCTTATCGCATCCCAGAAGGACAATGTGTCCGCCTTTCTGCTGCGCTCCATATTCCAGTGCGAATAGGCCCTTTCGATCGGGTCGCGCAACAACAGGATGAGCTTCATGCCGGGGTTGTATTCCCAGATTCGTCGCGGCGCCTCATGCCAATACATGTAGATGGGAGTCGCCTCACCCAGCACCTTGTGGGACTTTCCCGGGTTGAACCGCCGATGATATGTGGAGTAGTCGGGTTTTTCGCCGACGAAACAGGCTTCGTTATCGAAGAAATGGACTTCCTTCATTCCTGCTGCGGCAGTTTCCGGATGCGCCGTGGCAGACAAAACCTCACTCTTGTCCGCCATACAAATCTCAGGATGCTCTCGCAAGTACGCATCCAACGCAGTGGTGCCGCCTTTCTGAGTGCCACCGATCACGAAATCAACGAGCCTCTGTGAGGTGCCATTCATTGGATATTCCCTGGATTGGATATTCCCTGGGCCCTACCGGGATTTCGCAGCTCGTGTCCTTGGGGCCTGCGCTCGCCATCGATCGAATCATCGAGTTATATTGTCGCCATGAATGGAAAGGATATCCTCTTTATCCTCGGCATGGGCCGCTCCGGGACCTCCGCGCTGGCCAGAATCCTCTGCCTTTGCGGGTGCGTGCTCCCGGCGGCCATCAAAGAGGCCAACGAGGCGAATCCCCGCGGCTTCTGGGAGCCGGTCGACGCCTTGAAATTGAACGATGAATTTCTGTTCCGGCACCAGGCGACCTACTTCGATCCGACGCTACGTTTGCAGGGAGAACTGAGCTTCGCGCCGGATGAGGTGGAGGGCTTCGTCGGGCAGATCGATGCCTTCCTGCGTCGCTGTCCGCAAGGTGCGCCCCTGATCGTCAAGGACCCCAGGATCACCGCGCTGTTTGATTTCTGGCTGCGGGCCGCGCGGCGAGCGGGATTTTCCGTCAAGGTGATCGTTGCGATCCGCAACCCGTCGGAGGTCGCCGCCTCGCTGGGTGCCTTGATAGAGGCACCTGTCGAGTTGTGGCACGCCTCGTGGCTTAAATATAACTTGCTGGCCGAACTGCACTCACGTCAGTTGCCGCGCGTCTTTGTCGAGTATTCGCGCCTGCTCGATGACTGGAGATCACAGGTCGCGCGAGTCACGCGGTCTTTGGCCTTGGATGGATTGAGGGATGACGGGGCCGCCGCAGTCGAGGCGTTCCTGACCCGAGATCTTTATACGAAGAGATGCCAGGGACCCATCGCCGAGCCCTTCGGCTATCCTTGGCTTTCTGATACCTACACGATTCTGGCGGGAGCCGCTCACGATCAGCCGCTTGATATTACGAAGCTCGATGCGATCCTACGCGCGTACCGCACCTGCGAGCGGGCCTTCAGGGTTTCTCTGGACGCCTCACGAAGGATGTTACCTTTACGACCGCCGCAAGACGGAATAATGACGTGGCGGCAGGAAACCGGCTGAGCGATTTCCCGCTATGTTGACTCGGTGTCAGGATCCTTCGATCCCTGCCATGGCTGCCGCGGGATAGCGATCACCCACGACGGCGCCGGCGCCGAAAAGGCTGTCGAGCGCCTCGATCTGCAGCGTGGTGAGCTCGATCCTGGTTGCTGCGGCGTTCTCGCGCACGTACCGAGGGCGCTTGGCTCCTGGAATCGGAACGACATGGGGATGTTTGGCGAGCATCCACGCGAGGGACACTTGTGCGCTGGTGACCCCCATGTCTGTTGCGAAGCTCTCCAGAGCGCGCACGAGCTCACTGTTCTTCCTCAAAGCGTCTGTTTGAAAACGCGGCATCCGGCGGCGGAAGTCCGTCTCGTCCAACTCGAGGATAGACCCTACTGTGCCCGCCAGGAGCCCACGCCCGAGTGGGCAGAAAGCTACGAACGTGACGCCTAGCGCGCGACAGGTATCGAGCATCTCCGTCTCGGCATTACGGGTGCAGAGGGAGTATTCTGATTGCACAGCGGCGATGGGATGAACGGCATGCGCTCGTCGCAGCGTTGCAGGTCGTACTTCACACAGGCCGAGATGGCGGACCTTTCCCTCTCGCACCAGATCGGCCATGGCTCCGACCATCTCTTCGATGGGTACAGCCGGGTCGCGCCGATGGGCGTAGTAGAGATCGAGCGTCTCCACTGCGAGCCGCCGCAAGGATGCCTCGCAGGCGCGGCGGATATGCTGGGGCGAGTTGTCGATGACCGTTCCGGAGGCGCCGGGCTTACCTACCAGGCCGAATTTCGTACCAATCCTCACTCGCGCGGAGCACCCGCGCAGAAATCGTCCGAGCAGCTCTTCATTGTGGCCCGCGCCGTAGGCATCGGCCGTATCCAGGAAATCGATGCCATTGTCGATCGCGCAAGCGAGCGTAGCCAAGGATTGGGCATCATCGGGTGTGCCATAGCCGCCAGACATCCCAGCACAGCCCAGGCCGATCATGGAGACCCGATCCTTCGTGTTGCCTAGCGGACGACTCTCCATGATGCCCTCCTAGTGACCGTTGAGCGACCGATCGAGCTGCGCCCGCAAAGCCATCTGAAAGCCCGCGACATGTTGCCTTTCAAGCAACGAGCTGTGCGAGCCAGCCACGTCGACATATCGCGGCGGGGTCCGCGTATGATGGTCCCATTCCACGAGTTTGTTGCATAGCCAGTCCTCCTTGGTGCCCCACAGCGGTTGTGCGTAAAAGACAGTCGACGTCGCCACACTTCCGGAAGGGACGTACTCCTGTCCCAGGGAGACCAGCCTGAAAGACAACTTCGCCCACGCGGTGAATTTCTCGAGATCCAGATCGAGATCGGCCAGTCGGGCGGGGTTGGCGAGCTGCATCACTGATTGATAAGGATCGGGTGCCTGCAGGTACGAACCCAGCTCCCCGGGTCGCTCGAGCATCTGCTGCATGGTGACCAACCCCAGGAAGTACGCTACCCGGAATGCACTCTCCATCTCATTGAGCTTGTGTTGGCGGTCGCCGATGAAGACGGTGCCGTCGATGCTCCCGCAGAAGGCGACGCACTCATTTTGTGCCTCGAGCGCCTTGGCCACTTCGAATGCGATCGCCGCTCCGAAAGAGTAGCCGGCGATCGCATAGGGGCCGTGGGGCTGCCGAGAACGAATGGCCATCACGTAAGTGCCGACCATCTCGTCGATGGACTCGAATGGCTTCTCGCCCGGGCTGAAGCCGCGAGCGCGCAGCGCATAGAACGGTCTGTAATTGACGAAGTATTTGGCGAGGCTGACAAACACTAGGACTTCGCCTGTGGCGGGGTGCACACAGAACAAAGGAACCTTCCGACCCGTCGCCTGGAGAACGACCACGGGGTCGTATTCGCTTCGCTTCTGGGCTGCAAGCGCGTGCGGCGTTGGATTTTGCAGAATGCTGACGATGGGGAGATCGATGCGCGGCGGCCCCGCGGCGAGCCGTTGCTTGAGCTTTATGATATCGAGGGAGGTTCCTCCCAGGTCAAAGAAGCTGGCCGTTGCACTGACCCTGGCGGGATCGAGGCTCAGGGTTTGCGCGAAAATCCTGGCGACCGCCACTTCGGTCTCATTCGCCGGGGGCACATACGGCCCCAGCTGGCGAGTGATGATCCGCTCCAGATGCGCCAGATGATGCGACCACTCACCGGCCTCGAGGCTCTTGCGCATGGCGGTGCGTTGGATCTTGCCCAGGCTGGTCTTCGGAAAGGCACTCCGCGGCAGTGGCAGGATCACTCCCGGTCTGAAGCCCCACAGCATGACGGTGGTGTTGCGGACGGCCACGACGAGTTGATAGAGCTGACTTTCGTCCGGGAAGAACGTCGTGGCAAACACGACGACGAGCGACTCGGTGTCAGCGCCCGGCGAGCGCGTTGGGAACGCCGCGACAAAAGACCGTTCGATGCCCTCGAGCTGCTCCAGCGCTGTTTCGAGCTCACAGCTGAAATAATTGACGCCACTGACGATGATGCAGTCCTTGCTGCGTCCCACGATACTGAGGCGCCCTTCCTGAATGCGACCGAGATCACCGGTGCGAAGCCAACCATCCGCGGTAAATGCAGCCCGCGTAGCCTCCTCGTTATGATGATACCGGGCGAATATCATGGGCCCACTGAGTTGCAGCTCGCCTTCCTGACCCGATGGTAGGGCGCGGCCGCTCGCGTCGACAATGCGCACTTTCAGGCGATCGATAGGCGTTCCCACTGCTGCGAATTCACGCTCCGCATCGATCAGCGGAAACTCATGCGAATAGACACAGGCCGCGCATGTTTCAGTCATGCCGAACGCGGGCCACAACGCATCCGGTGACAGTCCGTAGGGAGCCAGCAGGTCGAGAAAACGGCGACCCGTCGCGACCACATTGGCCTCGCCGCCCGTGACAATCCGTCGTAGGCAGGACAATTCGAGCGTCGCGCCCGCCCTCGTGCCCCCTTGGCCCTCCGCCGCCGACAGGGTTGCATTGACCTGTCCCAGGAGGAAATTGGGCGCGAAGGCGACCGTGACTCGATACCGATGAATGATTCGCAGGAACAGCAGCGGGTCCGCGAGTATGTTCGCGGGCTCGGTGTGGATTTGATTTGCGCCCACATACACGGCAATCATGTGGGATTCCAGTAAGGCGGCAACGTGGTCGAATGCGATCCAGTTGAACATCGTATCCGCCGCACTCAATTGCTGGCGAGCCGCGCGGCTCGCCAGCGATGCCAGCAGGTTTGAACCTGTAAGCTCGACCGCCTTCGCCTGCCCCGTGGATCCTGATGTCAACATGAGGATCGCCAGATCCGACGCGCGCGCCTCGTGAGCCGTCTCGAGTGAAGCACCTCGACGTAAAGTGGAGAGCTCGGCGGAACGCGCATTTTCGGGCAGCTCGATGCCTGCCGACCGCGTAGTGACGAACAGTGGCCTGTCGAGCAGCGTGTTGACCTGTGCCAGCTGTCCCGCGCAACGCTCTGAATCAACACGAAGCGGCGCGAGCGGACAGGGAACGTAGCCACCCAGCACGCAGCCCCAGAAAGCCGGCAGGAAGTCATGCGGGCGCTCGAGCAACAATGCAACGGCCGAGCCGGGTCGGGAGCCATTGGCTCGCAAACCGCCCGAGATGCGCTGCGCATCCTCCAGCAAAGACGGATAGCTCAGGGAAGCTACGCTTTGGGTCTCGGTATCGAGGTTGAGGATTTTCGCATCCGGACAAAACTGCGCGGCCCGCGACAGCAGTTGCCCGATGTGTGTGGGCGCGGCAAAGGCCGGCGGATCGTCAGGACATTCCGCGGGAGCGGGCATGAGCGAGGCAAACATGGGAACAGTACCGAGCGGCTTCAGTTTTGGTCATTAAGACATACCTTGGCGGATGGGACAAATTGAAATGCCCACCGGGTGCCGCATGTTGGATTTCTTTGCCGCGTCTAACCCTTGACACCCTGTTTGCCGTGAGACGAAACTCGCCGCGCTGGAATCACTTCGATCCGACTTCCGCGCCTCCAGGGTATTCGCGCTGCCTCATGAGCTCGCATCCGACCAGAGACAGGCGGCTGCAAAGCCGATTGCCCAGCGCTTGTTCGGCCACATGGCGCCGCTGCGCGCGAGGCTGATGAGTGCGGCCACGGACTGTTGCCGCTCCAACGTCGCTACTCGATGTGCCAGCGTAACGAGGCGCTCGAGCTTACTGTTGGAAGGGTCCCCGCTGGGAATGTCGTCGCTGCCGCGGCTCCTGAGTGTCGGGGCTGCGAGGAGGAATCCTTGTGCGTGCCGGGCCGTGCGCCGCCTGAGCACCTGATGTTGCTTCAATGTCAGGCTGCTTCGATCGAGGCGCTTGCCGCTGCGCCTCAGCAGAGTGGCCGTCACGTTATGGCCGTGTTGGCGATAGAGAGCCGTTGGTACGTTGGATAACATGCGGGCAGTTCCCACGGCATTGGCGATGAGGTACATCCACGCATCGTGGTTCCTGGCGTAGGCACGCGCGATAGACTTATGTCCGAGAAAAAGGTCCCGCAGCGGTCGTGTGAAACATTGGGTATGTCCCGGAGCAATCACCGTTGTGAAGACCCTGGACTCTTGCAGAGCCTTGGGTGGTTTCGAATCGAAAACTTCAGACAGCGGGCGAACGATGCCAGGCTCATCGTCATGGAACATCAAGGAGTCGGAAAAGCAGAGCACCGGGGACGCCAGGTCCGGCAGCAGGTTGGCGACCGCGGCGTCAATTTTTCCTGGCTGCCAGATGTCGTCCTGATCGCAGAACAGGTAAATGTCGGCTGCTACGCATTCGAGGAGCTGGAAGAACGCCCCCGGAAGAAATTGGCGCTCGCTGTGGTGCCATTCCCTCAGTGTCAGGCCCTGGGCGGCTGCGCGGACGACTCGCCGGGTATCGTCGGTGGAGTGATCGTCGAGCCAGTGCAGCGTGAACGGGGTGACATTCCGTGTCAGGGAATGGATCTGTTGCTCGACAAACCGTGCGCCGTTGAAGGTGGCCAGAAGGACGGCGACCTGCGGGTCTCGTGGTGCGCTCATGGTGGCAACTTCCTTGTCGCTTGGCAGGACTGTAGCTCAAACAGGCACCAGATGTCTTACGACCTCACCAGTTCCCCGGTCCTACCGGTCAGAGCACCTCCGACTCTCT
>Ga0268266_10004199_pt1 | contig 13876 bp, 11 predicted proteins | sample KBSS13metaG_FD_190356 | JGI IMG/M metagenome (GOLD analysis project Ga0268266, IMG submission 190356) | Switchgrass rhizosphere microbial communities from Kellogg Biological Station, Michigan, USA - KBS S1-3 metaG (SPAdes) (version 2) | ecosystem: Host-associated > Plants > Roots > Rhizosphere...
CATTGGGCTCGTCTTTATTGCGACCTGCATCAACTACATCGATCGCAGCAGCATCGGTCTTCTGTTTACTCATTTCGGTCCTGAGCTCAATATCTCGCGCGAACAGTATGGCTGGATCGGCGCGATTCTTCTCTTTGCTTATACGGTAAGTCAGAGCGTCTCAGGCAGGCTGTATGACCGGTTCGGCGCGCGCTTGGGATTTACAGTTTCGATTGTCGTTTGGTGTCTTGCCGCGATGGCTCACGCGGCTATCACTGGTTTCACCAGCTTTGCGGCCGCTTCCTTCTTTCTCGGCTTGGGAGAGGCTGGCAACTGGCCCGGCGCTGCCAAAGTGGTGGCAGAATGGTTTCCGCAGCGTGAACGCGCCATCGGTATGGCCATCTTCAATGGAGGCGCCTCCATGGGAGGTGTGCTCGGGCCGCTGCTGGTAGCTGCTTTGCTGGATCCTCTTATCGGATGGCGAAAGACGTTTCTTGTCGTTGGATCTCTCGGCTTCTTCTGGATGGCGGCGTGGCTCATCTTCTATCGGCCTCTTGTCCGGCATCCATGGGTGACGGAACAGGAACGCAACTACATTCTGGATGGCCAGTCGCAGACCGTGCGTGAAGCCTCGCCGTCGCTTCGAGTGCTCCTCTCCTACAAGCAGACCTGGGCCATTCTGCTGGCGCGGTTTGTGGTCGATCCGATCTGGTGGCTTTATATGCTGTGGCTGCCGACCTATCTGAAAGATGTCCATCATCTCTCTCTCAAGAACATCGGCATCTTCCAGTGGGCTCCCTACCTCTGTGCGGCGCTTGGAGCGCTCTTTGGCGGTTGGGCGGCCGGAAAACTTATCGCTCGCGGCCGGACCGTCGATCGGGCCCGCAAGATCGTGATGGGCACAGCGGCCTGCCTGATGCCCTTCGGAATTCTTGCAGCGTATTTTCACGCGACGTATCCGGCTTTGATCTGCATTGCCATCGTTCTGTTCGGTTTTCAGATGTGGATCTCGAACGTGCAGACGTTGCCCAGCGATCTTTTCCCTCAATCCGCCGTCGGTACGGTCGCCGGTCTGGGAGGCACTGCCGCGGGCATCAGCAGCCTCTTCTTCCACCTCTGCACCGGCTGGATCGTCACGCACATGGGCTACAGTGCCGTCCTGATCGCCGCAGGTCTTCTGGCTCCTATTGGAGCGTTTCTTCTGTTCTTTCTGGTCGGCGAAGTGCGCCGCATCCAGATTCCAATCCCATCCCTCGATCAATAAGGAGAGCATCAGCATGGCAGCAGAATTTGAGAATCAACTGGCAATCGTCTTCGGAGGTGGCCGTGATATTGGCGGCGCCATCGCCGTCGAGCTCGCGCTGCGGGGCGCGCAGGTTGCCCTTAGCTACCACAGCTCCAATCCGGAGAAGGTTCTCAGAGAGATCAAAGCGACGGGGAGAGAGGCCTTCTCCCGCAAGGTCGACGCTCTCGATACCGCGGCCATCCGCAGCTTCGTCGCCGATGCGGCGCAGAACGCTGGCAAGCCTGTCTCCATCCTCGTCAACGTTGTAGGCGGTCTGGTCGCCCGCAAGAAGATGGACGAGATGGATGATGCCTTCTGGGATCACGTCTTCGAGCTGAATGTGCGCTCTGTCTTCGCCGCGACGCAGGCTGCACTCCCGCTGATGCAGGACGAAGGAGCCATCATCAACGTCGCCTCCCAGGCGGGCCGCGATGGTGGCGGCCCTGGTGGCATCGCCTACGGCGCCTCGAAGGGAGCGCTGATGTCGATGACTCGCGGCCTGGCCAAGGAGCTTGGGCCGCGCCGCATTCGCGTCAACGCTGTCTGCCCGGGAATGATCGCGACGAAGTTCCATGACGACTTCACCAAACCCGAGGTTCGCCAGAGAGTGGCCGGGATGACTCCGCTGGGACGTGAAGGCAAGGCAGAAGAGGTAGCGACGCTGGTGGCGTTTCTTGCCAGCAAGGACGCAGGGTTCGTCAACGGGGCCAACGTCGATATCAATGGCGGAATTCTCTTCAGCTGAGAGGGAGCAAACAGATGAAGAGGTCTTGCCTTCTTCTCAGTCTTCTGGCGCTGCGGGGTCTCAGTCTGGCCCAGGCTCCGCAGCCCGATCTTCAGCATCCGCCGGTGAATCCGGAGTTCATCGCTCTGCCGCACTCGCAGGCCGATGTAAAGACAATCGAGCACAAGAACATCACCTATCTTCATGCCAGCGGTGCAGACCAGCAGCTTGACGTCTATCAGCAGCCCGGCAACGGACCTGCTCCCGTCATCGTGTACCTGCATGGAGGAGCCTGGTGGAAGAACGCTCGTCCTGCTTCGTCAACAGGATTCCGCTCCCTATTGTCCCTTGGCTTCTCGCTCGTCACCGTTGAGTATCGTTTGACCGGCGTCGCTCCCGCTCCAGCCTCCGTGCAGGATGCGCGTTGCTCGCTGAGTTGGGTGAAGCGTAATGCGAAACAGTACAACTTCGATCTGAACGAGGTGATCGTCTTCGGGACCTCGTCCGGCGGCCATCTTGCCCTGATGGCAGGGATGATGCCCGAGCATAACGACGTCGATCTGGCGGAGTGCGCCGACCAGCCCAAGGTCGCGGCCATCTTCGATTTCTATGGCATCACCGACCTGATGCCGCTTACCGCACCGGGAGCCACTTTGAAGAAGTCCGCTTCAAACTGGCTGGGTGAGCGTGCTGACCTTCCCGCCTTCGCGGAGAAGATGTCTCCGCTTCATTATGTTCGGCCAAACCTGCCTCCAGTTTTCATCGTGCATGGGGACGCAGATCCTGTGGTTCCGTATGAGCAATCGATCCAACTGCGGGACAGGCTCCGCACTGTGCATGTGCCTGTCCGGATGTTCACGGTACCGGGCGGGCAGCACGGCAAGTTCAGTGCGGAGCAGTCTCTGGAGGTTGGAGAGCAGATGAAGCAGTTCCTGCTTGATAACCACCTGATGCCTCAACCTTAATTCCCTCGCACTTCGACTGCCTCCGGGCAGAGCTCCAGGTCAAGACCGCGCGAGAGGTCCCCCCATCCATTTTGGCTAAAATCTTCATTTATAAGACGTTACCCTAGGGCCTCCCAGGCAAGATCTTCTAAATAAATGGTTTAGCCGTAAGATCTTCCAGAATAACGACTTAACGGAGAACTGCCCCGGATGTTTGCGGGGCAGTTCGCTCTTCAGTTTCTATTTTATCAAGCGACCCATAACTCGTCGGCACACGGGATCTGCTTTCCTTTGCTCCACTTCGGTGACTCTGAGGCTTGACAGTAATTAATTCGATTAGGCCTCATGGTCCATGAGGCCAGTGCCCCGGGCCGTGCAACAATCGTTATGCCTCGATGCCTGCCTGGACACAACTTCCTGAATCTGTTCGAACGCTAGCGGCTGAATCGTCCAGCGCGGTGTTGCTGGAGACGGCTCGTTTTGACGAGCGGAACTATTGCAGCTATCTCTTCCTGAACCCGGTCGAGGTGTTCTCGGCAAATACCGCCGAGGAGCTGCGCGCCCTTCTGGATTGGATGGAAGAGATGCGCCGTCGCGGTCTCCATCTGGCCGGCTACTTCGGATATGAGTGCGGATACTTCCTGCAGTATGCTCTCAGGCACACCCATCCGACCGCCACATCGGAAGGCAGGTTACCGCGGGCATGGTTCGGAGCGTACGCCGCGCCTTTTGTCTTCGACCATGCAGCCGGAGGCTTTTCCGGCGCTGTGCCTCCCGAGGCGTCGATCTCCCCGAAGCCGGAGCGATTTACCGAGGCGGCCACGCTCGACATCTCCGAAGAGAACTATGCGCCGAAGATTGTTGCCATCAAGCGATACATTGAGGCGGGCGACACCTACCAGGTCAACTTTACGGATTCCGTGACGGTTGCAACCTCACACGACGCCGCATCCTCCTTCGCCGTGCTCGGCGCTGTACAACCGGTTGCTTACAGCGCTTTGCTGCATGTGGGGGATCGGCACATTTTGTCCCTCTCACCGGAGCTGTTCTTCCGGATTCGCGACGGCCGAATCGTTACTCGCCCGATGAAGGGAACGATGCCCCGAGGGATGGATGTAGCCGAAGATGAGCAGCAGGCGAAGCGCCTTCGCGCCGACGAGAAGAACTGCAGCGAACACATCATGATCGTCGATCTGCTGCGCAACGACCTGGGGCGAATCTGCCAGATGGGTTCCGTGCATGTGGATGAGCTGTTTGCGGTGGAGCGTTACAGAACTCTGTTCCAGATGACCTCGACGGTCTCGGGCCAGCTTCGTGCGGATGTCACGTTTGCGCAGATTGTTCATGCGCTCTTTCCCTCGGGCTCGATTACAGGGGCTCCGAAGATTCGCACCATGGAGATTATCCGTGAGCTCGAGCGACATCCGCGCGGGGTATACACAGGGGCGATCGGGCACATTGCTCCATCGGGCGATGCAGAGTTCAATGTAGCCATTCGAACCCTTGTGCTGGAGAACGGGGTCGCAAGGATGGGGGTTGGGGGGGGGATTGTTGCGGACTCCGAACCGGCATCGGAGTACCACGAATGCCAGCTGAAGGCTTCTTTTCTGACGAGACCCGTAGAGAACTTTCAGCTGATTGAGACGATGCTTCTGCTCAACGGCAATATCCTCTTCCTGCCGTTGCATCTCGAACGGCTGGCCCTTTCTGCGGAGTATTTTGATTTTGCCTTTGATATGGCTGCGATCGAAGCTCGCATTGCGGAGAGGATCACCTCGCTTCCTTCGGACGTGTCGTACCGCATTCGCCTGCTGCTGCATTCTTCAGGGGAAGTAACCCTGACGCACACGGCATTGACAGACGATGCCCGCCCCTGGCGTGTTCGCATCTCTCGCCACAGGATCGGCTCAAAGAGCTTTCTGCGTCGACATAAGACGACGAGGCGCCAGCTTTACGACGCAGAGTATGCCCGCGCCCGGAAGGACGGCTTTGACGAGGTTCTCTTTTTGAACGAGAGAGGCGAGCTTGCGGAAGGAGCGATCACTACTTTGTTTGTGAAGACCGGAGGAAAGCTTGTCACTCCTCCGCTCGCTGCGGGCGTGCTGCCGGGTGTGCTTCGGCGTCACCTTCTTGAGACGGACGCTGACGTGGCGGAACGCACGCTGGTTCCGGACGATCTGCGGACTGCGGAGGCGGTATTTCTAGGGAACTCTGTTCGCGGACTTCGCGTTGTCACACGCATCGAAGTGGAAGATTCCGGCGGTCACTCTCTGCTGCTCGATGATGGGGGCTAATGTCGTGCAAACCCACATCTTAGAATCGAGATGTGGGGCACCCGCTTTTGGGGCGATATGGGCAAAATACAGGTTCCTCGACTCCGCTGCGCTGCGCTCGGAATGCCACCTTTTTGGGAGAATCGAATTAAGAACAGAACCACTGCTAACCCATAACAGACTGCGGCAAGGGGCTGACACAAGATCTCACACTGGGAGTAGCATTGCAGGGTTCGGCCTCTCTGGCTCTTGTGTGTCGCCAGCCAGATGAGGCGGATTAACAGAGGAGCCAGAAAGATGAATTCCAAGCCCGGCGTTTTACGGCAGCTTCTTGAAACCAGTATCGGAGCTGAACGAACCGAACATCTGTTTCGCGTACTTCTCATTCATCCCGATCTTGCCTCCGATTCCGGACCGCGAGTCTCTCGCGCTGTTTTGGCGCAGGCATTGAACATGCTGTTGTTCGAGGATCTTCTGGAGCGGGTTCCCGCAGCGGCGCAGTATGTGCAGCGCTGCATCGATCAGAAACGTACCGTTATGCACGATCATGGGGCGGTCCGCACGGTTGCGAGCGATGGAATGGGAGCTTTGCCCGCCGGACAGGAGGCGATTACGCGCGTGCTGCGGCCCCTGGGCTACGCGCTGAACGGAACTTATCCGCTGGAAAGGTTGAAGATGACCGGGCGCTCGTATGCGCAGGTGGATTACCCGGAGGAGATTGCGCAGTTCTTTATCAGCGAACTGCATCCAGAACGCTTTTCCCCGGAGTTTCAAGCTGCAGTGCGGCGGGTAACAGCAACCTCGATCGATCCGCTGACGCCGGAGGCAACAACTCTGCTGAAACAGATGGAGACGGAGGGTTCTCTTTCGGCGGAAGATTCGCGGAAGCTGCTCCCCGTGCTTGTCTCCGTCTTCAGCCGGCAGCATGCAGAGCCTGCGGTTGCGGACTATGAGGCGCTGCTTGCCGAGTCCCCGGAGATGGCGTGGATTTCGACCGAGGGCAACGCTTTCAACCATGCGACCGACCGCGTGCCCGATGTCGATCAGCTGACGGTTGAGTTGAAGGAGCTGAAGCAGCCGATTAAAGACGTTGTCGAAAAGTCGCAGTCGGGCCGGGTGCGGCAGACCGCCTTTACAGCGGCGCGTGTGAAGCGCAACTTTCGAGCCGAGGATGGCAGCGTCGTCGAGAAGGAGGTGCCGGGCTCGTTCTACGAGTTCATCACGCGCCTGCCCATGCCGGAGGAGAAGGACGGCAAGCGAGCGCTCGACCTCAGTTTCGACAGCTCGAACGCGCAGGCGATCTTCAAGATGACGGCCAATGCCAAGTAAGACTGCACTTCGGGGCAGGGCTAGATCTAGGTCTGCGGGAATTCCTCCGTATGGCTCTCTCCCTTGCGCCCAAAGTAGACCACCTTCTTGCCCGTAAGGAAGGCCCAGTAGCCAGTTACACCGGCATCGGTGGAGAGCTTCACAAACTCGGGATAGCGGATGGTGTCGGCCTGCGCACCGCGAATGGCTGCAACCAGCCCTGCGTGTGAAAACTCCGCGGCGACGGGACCCAGCACTAACTTCATCGGTTCGGTGTGAGTTTCGCCATTCGATGCGTAGAAGGTCTCTCTTCCGGCGGCGAAGTCGACGAAGTAAGACTCCACGCCAAGTGCGAGCAGTCTGCGAACAACCTCGGGGAAGATCATCTTGCCTTCCTGCGTCTGCTTCATGATGCTTTGAATCTCTGTTGTGTTCATTGCGTCTCTCTTCCGTCATTCGGTTGGGATTCCGGGTGGCCGATGCTCTCTGCTTGTCACGACTACAATAGTGTTTCGATACCTATTCGTCATGTCTACAACTACGACACCCATCGCCTCACCCTTTACGATTCTTCCCAGCTCACACGCTCGCGCGCACGAGAGCTTCGCCGCTGCTGCCGAGCTGGAACGCGAACTTCGCTCCACTGTCCGTGGCGAGGTTCGGTTCGACCAGGCCTCGCGCGCGCTTTATGCGACGGATGCTTCGAACTACCGTCATATTCCGATTGGCCTGGTGATCCCGCTGGATGAAGAGGACGTGATTGCGACGGTAGCCGCGTGCCGCAAGTTCGAAGCTCCCATCCTTTCGCGCGGGGGCGGGACCTCGCTCGCAGGGCAAGGAACGAATGCCGCTGTCGTGCTCGACTTTTCGAAGTACATGAACAAGATGGGTCCGGTCGATCCGGTCGCGCGAACGGTCCGTGTGCAGCCGGGCATTGTGCTGGACCGCGTTCGAGAGGCCGCGGAGAAGCACGCCCTGACCTATGCTCCCGATCCGGCGACGCATAGCCGATGCACGATCGGCGGCATGATCGGCAACAACTCCTGCGGCGTGCATGCGTTGATGGGCGGCAAGACGGTCGACAATATTCACTCGCTGGACATTCTGTTGTATGACGGAACGCGCCTGACGGTGGGGGCTACTCCAGAGCGCGAGATCGCGGGTCATATTCAGTCCGGAGGAAGGATCGGCGGCATCTATTCTTCTCTGAAGATTCTGCGCGATACCTACGGCAATCTTGTTCGGCAGAAGTTTCCGGATATTCCGCGTCGCGTCTCCGGCTACAACCTGGATGAGCTGCTGCCTGAGAACAACTTCAACATCGCCCGTGCGCTGGTCGGCTCGGAAGGCACATGCGCTGTCATTCTTGGGGCTACGCTCAATCTCGTTGAATCTCCACAGTACCGTACGCTGGTGGGTGTGGGCTTCGAAGACGTCTTCGTCGCCGCCGATCACGTGCCGCTTGTCCTTACGTACAAGCCTATTGGGCTTGAGGGCATGGACGGACTTCTGCTGGATTCGTTGCGCGCGAAGCAGAAGGCGCTGAACGATATTCCTCTGCTTCCCGAGGGACGAGGCTTTCTGCTGACTGAGTTCGGCGGCAACACGCAGGCCGAGTCTGATCAACGAGCCAAGGACTTTGTCGCCGCCATGAAGGATGTTGCGCAGGCGCGTATTTATACGCATGCCGAGGCGCACCGCGTGTGGGCGATTCGCGAGTCGGGGCTTGGGGCCACGGCCTTTGTTCCCGGCAAACGCACCGGCTGGGAAGGGTGGGAGGACGCAGCTGTCAGTCCTGCGCAGTTGGGCTCGTACCTGCGCGCCATCTACGCCCTGATGCAGCAGTATGGCTACTGGAGCCCGATGTATGGGCACTTTGGACAAGGGTGCGTCCACATGCGGCTCAGCTTCGATCTTGAGACGGAGAAGGGCATCCTGGACTTCCGCCGCTTTATGGACGAGGCCGCCGATATCGCGATTGCGCATGGCGGGTCGCTCTCCGGCGAACATGGAGATGGTCAGGCACGCGGTGCGCTTCTGCCGAAGATGTTTGGCCCGGAGCTGATGGAAGCCTTCCGCACCTTCAAGCGCATCTGGGATCCGGAGAACAAGCTGAACCCCAACAAGATGATCGACGGTCACGAGATTCATGAGGATCTTCGCCTGGGCGCCGATTACGCTCCGTGGGAGCCGAAGACGCACTTCGCCTTTGCCGAGGATAACGGCTCGTTCGCTCGCGCTACGCTTCGCTGCGTGGGCGTGGGTGCGTGCCGCAAGGCCGATGCAGGAACGATGTGTCCGAGCTACATGGCTACGGGGGAGGAGCAGCACTCGACGCGTGGCCGCGCCCATCTTCTGTGGGAGCTGATGCAGCGCGAGGTTCTGCCTAAGGACTGGGCCAACGAGCAGGTTCGCGAGTCTCTGGATCTGTGTCTTTCGTGCAAGGCGTGCCGCTCCGAGTGCCCGGTTTCGGTCGACATGGCGACTTACAAGGCTGAGTTTCTGTCGCATCACTACGAGCATCACTCGCGGCCGCTTGCACACTATGCCTTCGGGCGTATCGATCAGTGGGCACGCATGGCGTCTGTGGCTCCGGGAATCGTGAATGCGATCAACAATGCTCCCGGGATTTCGTCGCTCATCAAATCGATCCTGCACATTCATCCGAGTCGGAAGTTTCCCCAGTTTTCGCGGCCTTTTACGCCGGACCGCCGTATGGCTCGCGACGCTAGGCGTTTGCGGGGAGACCGCCGTACCCCGATGTCGGCTGAAGCGCCGAAGGTCTTTCTGTGGGCCGATACCTTCAACAACTACTTCCATCCTGCCACCATGCGCGCGGCCTACAAGGTGTTGAGTGATGCAGGGTTTCGCATCACAGTTCCCAACCGCCATCTCTGCTGCGGGCGGCCGCTGTATGATTTCGGCCTGTTGGATACGGCGAAGCAGTATCTCGAGAAGGTGCTCGATGCGCTTACACCCGAGATTGAGGCTGGGACACCGATCGTCGTCCTTGAGCCGAGCTGCGCCTCTGTGTTTCGAGATGAGCTGACCAATCTGATTCCGGATGATCCGCGCGCCAAGAAGCTTCGCTCGCAGGTATATCTGCTGAGTGAGTTTCTGGTAAAGTTTGCGCCCGACTACCAGCCTCCAAAGATCGACCAGAAGATCGTCGTGCATGGCCACTGCCATCACAAGGCCATGACCGGCATCGGTGAACGTGGCATGACCGACGAGATCAAACTTCTGCGTGCCACCGGTGCTGACGTTCAGCTTCTGGACTCAGGCTGCTGCGGCATGGCTGGTCCCTTCGGCTTTGAGAAGGATAAGTATGAGATCTCGCAGAAGCTGGGCGAACGCGTGTTGCTGCCTGCCGTCAGGAACAACCCTGGGGCGATCATCGTCTCGGATGGTTTCAGCTGTTGCGAGCAGATCACGCAGAATACGAAGGCGCGGCCGAAGCATTTGGCCGAAGTCTTAGCGGAGAGGTCTTAGGGAGCGATTTTTGTTGCGGGATCAATCTCTGCGGTAGAGAAGCGGATTTCTCCGTTCCGCGACAGACGATCAAGCCGTCTGTCGCTCCAGTCGAAATGACAAGGGGGAACGACCGACGGGGACAAGAATCGACGGGGTAAAAATTTAGCGGGTTAGCCGAACATCTTTCCCGTAAAAGCAAAGGGCGACCTCTCTCGCGAGAAAGCCGCCCTTACTTTCCGATTTTCGAAGATCTGGTTCGGGACCAGATCGCAACGTCGCGTCACTCTGGAATGCCTTCGGTACTGGCGAGCCGAAACCCGCCCTTCCCGTTTTGCCTCCGTCACAACACTCGCTGCAAAAGCTCTCTTGGTTCATCGACGAGACATCCAGTTGCCTGTCTGACTCGGTGAGTTCCGTTGCCGGTCCTCTTTGATGCTCCTTGTTTGCTCTCTCCTTCTAGAGGATCTCTCCTCCGGTGAAAGCAATAGTACTCCGGAGCCCGCGTGAATCAAGAGGTTTCTAACGTCTTTTTGCTGTGGAAATGAACCGAATCTGTGGAAGCTGTGGAAACAGATGTCTGTATACACGAAAGGCGGTGTGGCCGTTTGTTAGGCTAGTCTTCATCTCTTTGAACGAGGTTACTGGTGCTCGACGTTCATCCTCCTCACTCCGCGATGCACGGTATACGCGACTTCCTCCTGCATCTCTTCACCATTACCGTTGGTCTCCTCATCGCTCTCGGTTTAGAAGGCTGTGTGGAGCGTGCGCATCATCGCCATCTTGTGCACGAGGCCGAGGCCAGTCTTCATACGGAGATTGAGAACAATGCCAAATCCATTAGCGGAGCTATTGCGGATCTGCACAAGCAGCAGGCGGTGCTCGAACACGATGTCGAGATTCTCAAGTACATCATGCAGAACCACAAGGCTCCCGAGAAGGCCGATATGGAGATCAACTTCCGCGTGGTTGGTCTGGATGATGTCGCATGGAAGACCGCTCAGACGACTGCCGCACTCTCCTACATGCCTTACTCCAACGTGCAGGAGTATGCCGACATCTACTCCACCCAGGAGAAGTTCAACTCCGCAGAGTTGCAGGCGGTGCGTGATGCGACCAATAGTCTAGGTCCCTTTCTGTCGAGTAAGAAAGGAGATCCCGACCCGACAGGCGGTGAGGCTGCGAATATCAAGGACAAGATTGAGATTCTTGGCGGCCAGCTCTTCTATGTCGACTCCCTCATGAAGTCTCTCGATGCGGAGTACAAGAAGTTCCTGTCCGCTCACCCCCGCGAGTAGACAACTGCTACTGGAAGCTACAGAGATGAGTTTGCGAGAAGACCTGCTTTCTCTTCTTCGTAATGCCTTCGGATGAAAGAATGGGATGGAAGAGAGATGGAGAAGGATATGGCTACGAACGAGGAACAGAATCGGCTGAAGGAACAGGCCGCGGAACGTGCGCTGCAGCTGGTAGAGCCGGGAATGACGGTCGGGCTTGGATCAGGTTCCACGGCAACGCTCTGGATCAAGCTGCTGGGAGAGAAGGTGCGGAAGGAAGGCCTCAAGATCCGCGCCATCGCGAGCTCCGACGACAGCGAGAAGCTTGGGCGCAGCTATGGGATTCCCTTCACCACCTTTGAGGAGACGCCGAGCCTCGATCTGACCGTCGATGGAGCGGACGAGATTGCACCGGGCCTTGCGCTGATCAAGGGCGGCGGCGGAAAGCTGTTGCGGGAGAAGATCGTGGCCAGCGCATCGAAGCGGTTTGTGATCGTTGCCGATGCGTCGAAACAGGTGGAGAAGCTTGGGAAGTTTCCTTTGCCCGTCGAGGTTATCCAGATGGCCGAGCCGCTTGTGACCCGAAAGCTACAGGCGATGGGATTCACCCCAAAGATTCGCACCAATAAGGATGGCTCGAACTACATCACCGATGAGGGCAACCTGATCCTCGACTGTTCCGGCTTGCTGATCGATGATCCGAAGGCTATGGCGGCGAAGCTGGATAGCATTGTGGGAGTGGTGGAGCACGGATTGTTCCTGGGGATGGCGAATCTCGCCCTCATTGCGGAAGAACAAGGCATAGTGGAAAGAACGACCTAGACGAGGGCATGATGGCGGCTGAGTCAGCCCTCTTCATTTGCTGTGAAGTATGGGGCGCCGGAGCTTTTGAGGCGCGACAGGCGAAATGCGGGTTCCTCCCGTTCGACTCGCCTTCGGCTCGCTCAGGGCAGGCTTCTGCGCGGTTGTGCCGCTCCGCTCGGAATGACACCTTTCAGGAGTAAGCAAGCAGGGCGATACAGCCTGGAACCCCTCAGGCCGCGATATTCCCTTCCTTGGTCGATAAATCCATGTAGAAGAGCTTCGGGGAAGCCTACCTGGCGAAGCTACAGGCAGATCGCAACCCCGCTGCGGGAAAAAGTCGCGCGCAACCGGACGACTGAATGAGTGTTCAGTATGGATGTAGTGAGGAGGTTGGGGGTCATGAAATCCACTCTGAAGTCGATGATTGCAAAGGGAATGACGGCTGGTCTGATGGCGGGTGCGTTCTTGTTCGCCGCTCCGAAGAAGGCCGAGGCTGCACAGGTCAACATTGGAGTGCAGTTCGGCGCACCGGTGGTCTATCCGAATGATTATTATGCGCGCCGGGACTACTACGATCGTCTTCGCTGGGAAGAGGCTCGCAGGGCGGAGATCGCCCGTCGTGAGGAATTCATTCGGCATCAGGAGTGGCTGCGCCATGAGCAGTGGGAGAGGATGCATCGATATGCTCCTTATCCCGATCGGTACTACGGACGTTAACGGAATCTCACACGGTCTGGCCGGTGCGGAGCGATTCGCACCGGCCTTTCTCTTTCGATACGAGCTATAGCAACGGCAGGTAGTAGTTGACTTCAGGAGCCGCGCAGGACTGGCAGAGAATACGGCCCGCGGAATCCGTGTTGCGATCGTAGTTGATGCCCTCGCCGCAGACCTCGCAGGCGATCCGTGGAGACTTATATCCGGGCATCTCGCGCGCATGGAGTGGAACCCGCACCCACTGTTCGTGGAACAGGTCGCCGTCAGGAAGCTCGCGGTAGGCGAGCATCTGCTGCTCATTTTTATTCTCAATATGGGGATAGAGCTCGCGAGCTCGCTGCTTGGAGGACTCCAGTGCCGCGATGCGAATGCCTTTGTAGGTGGGCGTGTCGTCGATGGGGTCGAGCGGGGCCTGGAGATCGACGAACGTAGCGGCCATCTTTCCCCAGTCGCGGAACTTCAGCGCCCGTTTTCCGAGGCGGCATCCGGTGACCACAGCGATGGCATCGGTGGCGCAACGATCGATCTCGACGAAGGTCACCAGACGCTTGCGCTCCGTGGTGCGGGGTTCGGTTACACCCAGCCGCTGGCAGCCGAGCATGGCGAGACGAACTCCGAGGATCTGCCCGGCGCAGAGATGACCGTGCGCCAGTTCGGCTTGGTGAAGGAGGTCGTCAAAGGACTCCATGGGAAGATCATACGAGCTTCGAAGGAGATCCACCGAAGTTGGCTGGGTTTGCGGTATTGTTGCAGAGAACCCAGGGAAGGAGTGGAGGAGATCGTGAGCGTCTTGTGGACACACTTTGCCCTGGGCTTCAGTGCGCTGATGCCATTGGTCAATCCGCTGGGGACGGCGCTGGTAATCCTGGGACTGGTGGGAATTCTTCCCGCTGAGGAGTACAAGACCCTGGCTCGCAAGATTGCCATCAACATGACGTTGTTTCTGGCGGTTGTGGAGCTGGTGGGATCGTATGTGCTGGAGTTCTTCGGAGTATCGTTGTCCATCGTCCAGTTCGCCGGCGGCATCGTCGTGGCGGCGATCGGATGGTCGATGCTGAACCAGGAAGACGTCAACAGCGCCAACAAAGATGCTGCCG
>Ga0268266_10004204_pt1 | contig 13863 bp, 12 predicted proteins | sample KBSS13metaG_FD_190356 | JGI IMG/M metagenome (GOLD analysis project Ga0268266, IMG submission 190356) | Switchgrass rhizosphere microbial communities from Kellogg Biological Station, Michigan, USA - KBS S1-3 metaG (SPAdes) (version 2) | ecosystem: Host-associated > Plants > Roots > Rhizosphere...
GGGCGCTGCTGCGGCCGAATATGCGTTGATCCTGGCCATCGTGGGCGCCGGCATTGCTTATGCCGCCACCCAGCTGGGCACCGCCATTTCGACGGCGATCAATACCGCTCAGTCGCAGATCTAAGACAGCAAGGGCGATGCGCAGTCATGCATCGCCCCGGCTGTTAACCGTCTGGAAATCATTCCGAACGGATACTTAACCTGCGGACAGATTCTCCGCGGGCGCTTTTCGAGGGGGCGGGCCGTGTCTATTTCCATGCGCACAATCGCGACCTTTGCGGTGGCGATTTTTCTGGGTGTTGTCGCGGTTGTCCTGACGCGAGGCTATGTCAGCTCCGTTACGCAACAGGTTGCCGGGCCGTCGGCCTCCGGAGGTTTTGTGCCGGTGGTGGTCGCCACCCAGCCGCTGAGCCGCGGCGTGGTGCTGGAGCCGACCTTCCTCAAGGTGGTCAATTTTCCCGCCGAAGCGGTTCCTGCCAATGCCTTTCATGCCATTTCCGAACTGACCGGCAGCAAGGACCAGCAACGGCTGGCTTTGCGCTCCATGGTGGTGAATGAGCCCATCCTGGCGTCCTATGTCAGCGGACCGGGCGGCAAGCTCAATCTTTCCGGTACCATCGGGGCCGGCATGCGGGCGGTGAGTCTGCGCTCCAGCGATGTCACGGGTGTCGGCGGCTTTGTCCTGCCCGGCGACCGGGTGGACGTGCTCTTGACGCGCACCGCCGGCGAGAATGTCCACAACACCCTGACACAGGTCCTGGCCGAAAATGTGCGCGTGCTGGGCGTCGATCAATCCGACAATGATGAAGCCGACAAGCCGGTGGTGAGCAAGGCCATCACGGTGGAAGTGACGCCGGAGCAGGCTTCGGCCATTTCCCTGGGCCAGTCGGTGGGCACCATCTCGCTCACCCTGCGCCATGTCGCGGATGACCAGCCCCTGACGCATAAAGCGATGGATGTCGGCGATCTGGGGCCGGCGCCAAAGCGGGTGGCCGGTCCGGCCGCACCCGCCATCCGGGTGGTGCGCGGCACCGACGCGTCGCGGTTTTCTTTTGGCGCCGCGGGCGCGGCCAACAATACGTCAGGCGTAGAGAGCAGCGCGACGGGCTTTCGAAATGCGACAGCGGCAGGGCTTGAGCGCGCGGCGGCGCAAGCTCCCGTGGGGGTGACAACGCCATGATATTTTCTTGTATCAAGCAGCGGACCATCGCGCTTGTCGTCGCCGTGGGCCTGCTTGGTCTCGTCGGCGACGCGCTTGCCGCCGATGCCGGGTCTTCCAATGCCCCGATCGTGATTGGGCTGGGCAAGTCCAAGCTGGTGGAATTGCCGTCCGCTTACTCCGATGTGATGATCGCCGATCCCAAGATCGCCGACATCCTGCCGCTCAACAACCATTCGGTTTATGTGGTCGGTAAGGCTATGGGCAGCACCGCCCTGACGGTTTATGGCGCCGGCAAGCGGGTCATCTATTCTTCGGACGTGCTGGTCTCCGCCGACCTGGAAAGCTTCAAGGCGCGCATGCACGAAGTCCTGCCGCGCGAGACCAATGTGTCGGTCAGCACGGCCAACCAGTCCATCCTTTTGTCCGGCACGGTGAGCAGTCCTTCGGCCCTGCAGCAGATCGTGACCCTGGCGGACACCTACGATCCCGGCAAGGTCGTCAACATGATGTCGGTGCAGGGCACCCAGCAGGTGATGCTGTCGGTTCGCTTTGTGGAAATGGAACGCACCACCGCCAAGAATCTGCGTCTCAATGTGGGCCAGGATCGCACCAACACCAATCCGGCGGTCACGGTCCTGACCGGTGACACGCTGCTCAACCGGGTTCAGAGCGCCTCCAGCTTGAACAGCTTCGGCATCGCCTCCCTGGCCTGGAGTGTGGGTGGCGGCGATCTGACCTTCCTGTTTGATGCGCTGGAGACCAAGGGGCTCATCAAGACGCTGGCGGAGCCGAACCTGGTCGCCATGTCGGGCGATACCGCGAATTTCCTCGCCGGCGGCGAATTTCCGATACCGATCTCCCAATCCAGCTCCAGCGGCAACAGCATCCCCACCATCACCGTCGAATTCAAGCAGTTCGGCATCTCGCTGGCCTTCACGCCCACTATCCTGCAGGACGGGCTGATCAACATGGTGGTCAATCCGGAAGTCTCCAGCATCGACCCGACCACCTCGATTCAGCTCGGCGACATCGCCATTCCCGGCATCAAGGTGCGCCGCGCCCACACCACGGTGGAGTTGCGCGACGGCGAATCCTTCACGGTGGCGGGACTGTTGTCGGATGACTATCAGAGCACCATCCGCCAACTTCCCTTCCTGGGCGATCTGCCGATCATCGGCAGCCTGTTCCGTTCCACCGGTTATCAGCAGGACCAGACCGAACTCGTTATTGTGGTGACGCCGCACCTGGTCACGCCCAAGCGGGGACCAACCGCGACGCCGGCCGACAGTTTCGTGCCGCCGTCCGATTTCGAACTGTTCGTGTTCGGAAACCAGCGCGGCAAGGCTGCGAACTTGAAGCCTGAAGACCGTGCGCTGATGTCGGCCGATCCCGGCAAGGGCGGACTGGATGGCGCTTATGGCCATGTCCTTTACTAAGGAGCGCGCGATGACCTCTACAAAAACAATTCGTGCCGCGCTCGTGATGGTCATCTGCGCCGCCCTGTCGGCCTGCGCGCAAAGTTCGCTGCGCATCTCCCCGGATTTCGGCAATGCCGTGAACCAGGACATGGTCGCCCAGATCGCCGATCCCGACGCGCATTATGAAGGCGTACCTGCGCCGGGTTCCAGCACCGCCCGCATCGGCCTGGCGCAAAAACGCTACAACGCCAATCAGGTCATACAACCCAGCTCCACCACCGCGTCCAGCAAGACACTTGGCGGAAGCGACAATGGGAACAGCGCTGGCGGCGTGGGCGCGGGCGTATCGGGCGGAGTTACTCAATAACCGCCGGCATATCGGCCGGCGGCACAGGAGCAGATTGTGGTGATGCAGTTTCCAGGAGATATGAGATCTGTTGCTGCATCCGCCCGCGCGTCCGGCAATCAGCAGCGCGTGGCTTATGCCGATGACGTGATCGGGTCCACCGAGATCGCGGCCCTGGCAACTCTTTTTCCCACCCTGGTATTCGAGCCGATCGGCTCGTCCTGGCCGGACCATTTCGCCAGCGGCATGGATATCCTCATCCTTGGGATCAGCGCGGCCTCTGGCCAGCAGGTTGAAAGGGCCGTGAATTTTCTCAGGAACCGTCCCTCGCGGCTTCATGTGCTGGTCGCGCTGCGCGATGCCGACGTGGTCAGCTCGCGTGCCCTGACGCGGGCGGGCGCGGCGGATGTCATTCCGCTCCCCGCCACGGAAGCGGCCTGGGCGCTGGGTCTTGAGCGGTTGCTGGCGCGTGACGCATCGGGACGTGAACCCGGACGCCGGCAGGGACAGATTGTCGCCTTGTTGAAGGCCGGCGGCGGTGTGGGCGCTACCTCACTCGGCGTCCAAGTGGCCCATCAGCTTGCCGCAAAGGCGGGTGCGGAATCCAAGATCTGTTTTGCCGATCTTGATCTGCAGTTCGGCGCTGCCGCGCTCTATTTTGACCTGAACGAAGCCTTGACGGTCACCGATTGCGCCGCGGTGGGAGAAGTGCTGGAAGAAACCCAATTCGCTACCGCGCTGGCGGCCCACAAATCCGGTATCCGGGTGCTTGCAGCGCCGCGCGAGGCGACCGCGCTTGAGAGCCTGACGCCGCAGATGGTCGAAGCCCTGGTGCGGGGGCTCCGGCGGGATTTCGCGCTGACCATTTTGGACTTGCCCTCGGTGTGGACGGCGTGGACAAACCATGCCCTGCAGCTGGCCGACAGGATCGTCATGGTGACCAACCTGTCTGTGGCGCATGTTCATCTCGTCCGCCGTCAGTTGGGCATTCTGGCGATGCAAAACCTGGACAGCCTGCCGCTGACATTGGTTTGCAACGCGGTTACGGGCGATCAGCAAAACCTGCTGTCCATCAAGGCCGCCGAGCGGGCGCTGGGACGTCCCTTCGATATCGTCCTTCCCGAAGACGGGCGCGTCATGGGAGCGGCTGCAAATCAAGGGTTGCCGATTTCCGAAGTGCGGCGCGGCACCAAGCTGGAAAAAGCCATCGCCCAGTTGGCGGAGCGGATCGGGGCGGACGCTCTTGCAACGCTCCAAATGCAACGGTGACCGGTATGTTGTTCAAGCAACAATCACAGGGCGACGAACCAGGCCTCGGTTTCTCAGGCCGTGCGTCCACCCAGATCGAGGACGGGATCGCCCTCAGGCTGCGCATTCATGAACGGCTGCTGGATCTTTTGAATCTCAGCGTGCTGGAAAAGACCCCGCGCGAGAGCCTGCGCACTGAAATCCGCACCGTGGTCGGCCAATTGCTGCAGCAGGAAAAGCGGCTGCTGACGCCTTCGCAGACGGAACAGTTGACCGAGGATGTCCTGGACGAGTTGCTGGGGCTTGGCCCGCTGGAGCCGCTGCTCAAGGATGAGACCATCAACGACATCCTGATCAACACCCACAATTCCGTCTATGTGGAACGCAATGGCCGTCTGGAGAAGACCGACGTCCATTTCCAGGACACCCGCCATCTCATTCGCATCATCAACAAGATCGTCGCCGCCGTGGGCCGCCGGGTCGATGAATCCCAGCCGATGGTTGATGCCCGTCTCGCCGACGGCAGCCGCGTCAACGCCGTCATCCCGCCGCTGGCGGTTGACGGTCCGCTGGTTTCCATCCGCAAATTTGCAGCCGTGCCGATCCATATGGGACGGCTGGTCGAACTGAACAGCGCGTCCCCGGAAATCGCGCAGCTGCTGCAGGCCATCGTCAAGTGCCGCCGCAATGTCCTGATCTCGGGCGGCACGGGTTCGGGCAAAACCACGCTGCTCAACGCCCTGTCGGCCTTCATCGACAATCGCGAGCGCATCGTCACCATCGAGGATTCCGCGGAACTCCAGCTACAGCAGCCGCATGTGTGCCGCCTGGAAACCCGCCCGGAAAACATAGAAGGCAAGGGCGAAGTGACCCAGCGCGAGCTGGTGAAGAATTCCCTGCGTATGCGCCCTGACCGGATCATCCTGGGCGAAGTGCGCTCTGGGGAAGCGTTCGACATGCTGCAGGCGATGAATACCGGTCATGACGGTTCGATGACCACCGTGCATGCCAATACGCCGCGCGATGCCTTGTCTCGCGTCGAGCAGATGATCGGCATGGCGGGGCTCGACATATCGCCGCGCTCTATCCGTCAGCAGATCGCGTCCGCCATCAATGTCGTGGTGCAGACCGAGCGCATGGAGGACGGACGCCGCAGGATCATTTCGATCTCCGAAATCACCGGCATGGAACAGGATGTAATTTCCATGCAGGAGATCTATCGTTTCCGCCGCCGCGGCGTCGAAAAGGATGGAAGCATCCGGGGCGAATTTGAGCCCACCGGCATCCGGCCGCAGGTGATGGATCTGATCACCTCCCGGGGCATAGAGGTTTCCGGCCTGTCGTTTGCGCCGGCCAGACGGACGCCATGAGATGCAGCAGGCCATCGAATCCCTGATTTACGTCCTGGCCTTCATCGCGATGGTCGTGGCGGTGCAGGGCGTTGCCGGCATTATTTACTCCTCGCGGGACAGTGTTGAACGGACCAACCGCCGTTTGACCATGCTCGCCTCCGGGATGGCGCGTTCGGACGTCTATGCCGCGCTGGTACGGCGTCCGTTGGAAGCGCCGGGCAAGAATGCGGTGGTGGCCCGGTATTATAACCGGCTGGTGCTGTATTATCGCCAGGCGGGCCTGGAAGGTTCGCCGTTGCAGGCCCTGTCTTTCGTGGGCATTGCCGCCATCGGGCTTTGGCTCGCCAGTTTCCTGTTGCTGCGCGGCGGCGGTCTCACCGGACTTATTCTGAACGCGGTCATTGCGCTGCCTGCCAGTCTGACGCTTTGCAGTCTGGCTTTCTTTATGTGGCTCGGCCACAGGCGGGTTCGACGGCTTAAGCAGCTGGAGGAACAGATGCCGCTGGCCCTGGACGTCATCAATCGCGCCCTGCGGGCCGGGCATCCGGTTGTATCGGCCGTCCGTCTTGCCGGGGAGGAAATGGGCGATCCGATCGGGTCGGAATTTGGCCTGGTCGTGGATGAAACCACCTATGGCTATGAGTTTCGCGAAGCCCTGGTGAATTTCGCGCGGCGGACGGGCGCGCCCGACGCGCATTTCTTTGCGGTCAGTATCGGGGTCCAGTCGGAAACCGGCGGCAATCTGGCAGAGATTCTGGAAGGCCTTGCGACCGTCATACGCAGCCGCACCATGCTGGGCAAGCGGGTCAAGGCGCTGTCCAGCGAGGGACGCGCGTCGGCGCTACTGCTCAGCGCCCTGCCGGCGTTCCTTATCGCTTTCATACTTATGACGCAGCCGACTTATTACACGTCCAAGACATCGGATCCGATTTTCTGGCCGGTGGCCGCGGGCGTCTTCGCAAGTTATCTCGTGGGATTACTCCTCATCCGCCGCATCATCAATTTCAGGTATTAGGCCGCGATGAATCCGCTTTTCGAAGTCATTGCCGAACTTCTGATTTTCGCCGCGGTTGCGCTGATGACCGTCACGGTCATGCGCGAGGTCGAGCGGCTGGTCGACCAGCGGCGGCGGCTGGGAGGCCAGATCGTGGCAGGACGGCTGTCGTCGACGCCCCTGCTCGCCAGGGGTATCAGCGAGAACGTGTTTTTCCGCTGGATGCAGGAACACGCATCCATCAGTGATCCGGAGAAGCGACAAAAACTTCGCCAGGCGCTGATGCTGGCGGGCTTCAGCAATCCCAATGCCTTCATCTGGTATGCGATCGGACGGTTCGTGCTGGCGTTGCTGTTGCCGGGGCTTTTCATCCTGATGCAATTTTTTTCCGCCAAGCCGGCTTCCGGATTTGGCGTAGTGGTCTGGCCGCTGGTGCTTTGCGCCGTCGGCCTTTATGCCCCCAGCCGTATCCTGTCGGCCATGGCTTCCTCCCGCCAGGCCGATCTGGAAGCCGAGTTTCCGGACGCCCTCGACCTGATGGTGGTGTGCGTGGAGGCAGGCCTCAGCCTGGATGCCGCCTTTATCCGGGTCGGACAGGAAATCGGGGAATCGCATCCGCGGATATCGGAGGAGTTTGAGCGGGTATCCGAACAGCTGCGGGCGGGACGGGCGCGGGCCGATGCCTTGCGCGCGATGGCTGATCGCACTGGCGTTCCGGCAATCAAGTCTTTTGCGGCCCTGCTGATCCAGACCGAGATGCTGGGAGCCGGGATCGCCCAGACACTGCGCACTTTTTCCAGCGAGATGCGCCAGACGCGATTCGTGCGGGCCGAGGAAAAGGCCATGCGCATTCCGGTGATGATGACCATTCCGCTGGTGGCGCATTCTTCCGGTGATCGTGACCGCGCTTCTTTTGCCGGCGATCATCGACGTCATGCGCACGCTGATGCCGGCGCTTATGGGTCGTTAAGGGGAGGGCCAGGAAGATGCGGCAACAATGGCTTGTGTTTCTGCCCATGGCGCTGGCCACCGGCGGCCTGGCGGCTTGCGCCTCCATGCTCGGCGGCGAACAGGTGAAGATCCGCCCCGTCGACACCCTGTCAGCATTGAGTTCCACGCCGCAGGATTCGCTGTATGAGAGCGCGGTGGGGGCCATCAATGCGCGCGAATATGCCCGCGCCCTGGACTATCTCCAGGCGGCGAAGGCCAAGGATCCGCGCAATGTGAAGGCGCTGAATGCGCTGGGGGTCGTGTATGACAAGCTGGGGCGGTTTGATCTCAGCGCCCGCTATTACGCCCAAGCCCAGGCCATCGAGCCGCACTCCCCTATTGTGGCCGAAAATCAGGGCTATTCGAGGATCCTGCAGCGTCTCTTGAATCCCTCGCAGCCGGTGGCGGTGGCGACCATCGATCTTCCGCCGGATCTGACAAAATCTGCGATCCCGGCAGCCGCAATCCTTCCCGCGGAAAGAACCGTGATTGCGACAGTTGCGTCCTCCGCGCCGGCTGCGCCGCCGATGGAAAAGCGGGTTGTCGACGCACCGCGGACGCTGACCGCCTCCTTTGTGCTGCCGAAAGCGGATCCGCTGCTTCCTGCCTCACTTCTGCCCGACGTCGATCCACCCGCGGCGATTGTGCCACCGGCAGAACGGAGGATAGTCGACACACCGCGTCCGCCCATGATGACCGCCTCCCTTATGCTGCCGAAAGCCGGGCCGCTGCTTTCCGCATCGGTTCTTCCCGCCTTCGATCCTCCCGCGCCGATTGCGCCGGTGATTGAGAAGAGGATCGTTGACGTCCCGCGCGCCTTCCCGGCGAACCTGCTCCTCAAACTGCCGGATGCGAAGCCTTTGCTTGCCGCATCCGTTTCTCCGCTTGACACGCCGCCGGCCGCACCTGCGATGGAAAGCCGGACGGCGGTTCAGGCCGTCATGACCATGCCGGTAGCGCCGACGCCCGCAAGATTGGTGGTCGCCGCGCTGGCTCCGCCTCCCAAGGCAAAATTGCTGCCAGCCGCGTCGATTTCCTCGCTTGTGGTTGCCGAGCCCGCGGTAGAGAGAAAAATCATCATCGCTTCTGTTCCGCCGGCCGTTGTTGCGCCCGTTGCTTTGCCCGCCGCAAAGCCGGTGGTGCTGCCTTCGCCGGCCTCCGTCACAACCGCCATGGCGGAGAAAAAGTCGATTGCAGCCCCTGTCGCGCCGTCCCCGACGAAACCGGTTGTTGTCGCCTCGGCTTCTCCCCGGCCCGTCGTCTCTCCCACGGCGAAAATTGCTGCCAGACCTGTTGTCGCCATGTCGTCTGGCGCGCCGCCCCTTGCTGCCGTTCCCGTCCCTGCCGTGAAGCGAGTTTTGCCGCCGGTGACCGCCGTCTCGATGAACCATGCGACCGCAAAGGCTGTTCCGGGCAAGGTTCTCACCATCGGTCAACCCATCAGGCTTTTGAACGCATCCGGCAAGACGGCCGGCGCCGGCCCGGTTCTTCGCCGGTTGACCGCGCTGGGCTGGACGATGCGGCAATCGGACAGCCGGACGCAGATGGCGACGATGTTGTTTTATCCTGCGCAGAATATTGCCGCGGCGAAGGCCATGCAGCGCACCCTGCCGTTTCCGGTGCGCCTGGTGGCGGACAAAGCTGCGGGCATGCGGCTGGTGATTGGACGCGACTATCTTTCCTGGAAACCCAAGAATTCCCGCATCGCCGTCCTTTGGCAAAAGCGCACTGTCATCGCGTCTTTGCAGAAATCCTCCGTCAGGGGAGTGAGGTAACTTGATCGCGAGAAACAGTTTCTGGATCCTGCTTCTGTGTGCATCGCTCAGCCCCGCTCAGGCGGGTCTCTTCAACAGCGAGCCGAAGAAGCCAACCGTGAGCAGCGAGACGATCACCCAGATCCAGACCGCCTTCGACGATCAGCGCTATCTGGATGCGAGCCGAATCCTGGACCAGGCCCTCTTGTCCTCCGGCAGCGATCCTCGGCTGAGCTATTGGGCCGGAGAACTCAGCCTGGTGCGCGGCCGCTATCAGGATGCGCTTGCCAATTTCACCAGCATCAAGATAGAGCCGGGCGTGCGCGCGCAAGCCCTGGAAGGCGAGGGCATCGCCCTGTCCAAACTGGGCCGGACCGACGAGGCCATGTTCTCGTTGCAGGCCGCGGTTATGGCGGATCCCAACGCCTGGCGGGCCTGGAATGCGCTGGGCAGCGAATATGACCGGCGTCATGAGTGGGCGAATGCGGAAAGCGCCTATGCGCATGCCTTGTCGGGTTCCGGCAATGCCGCGATCGTGTTGAACAACCGGGGCTTTTCGCGCCTGTCGCAGAAGAAACCGGAGCTGGCCATAGCCGATTTCGTGGCGGCGCTTCAGAAGAAGCCCGACCTGGCGCCCGCCCGCAACAATCTCAGATTGGCCATGTCGATGCAGGGAGAATATGAGCGCGCCATCAAGGGAGCCGCGGCCGGCGACCAGGCGGCGGTTCTCAACAATGCCGGCTTCGCGGCCATGCTGCGAGGCGACTACGCCAAAGCCAAGGAATTGCTGACTCAGGCGATGAAGGCCAAGAACGGCTATTACGCGCTTGCCGCCGCCAATCTGGAGATGACCCAGAACCTGGCCAAGGGGGAGGCGGGAGAAGAAGGACATGCCAGCCGCTGAGATGCTGCGCTGGTCCATTGTCCTTCTGCTGTCGATCCTTCTGGTGATCGCAAGCGTCAGCGATATCCGCGACCGCCGGATTCCCAACTGGACGGTGCTTGCCGTTGCTGTCTTGTTTGTGCCTTGGATATTCGCGGATACCGGGGTCTCGCTGCTTTCCTCCCTGGAAGCGGCCCTGATTGCATTCGTGATCAGCTGCGGCCTGTATGCCTTTCGCGTGGTTGGCGCGGGCGATTCCAAACTGCTTACCGTGGTTGCGCTTTTCGTCGGGATGAGCAAGCTGTTTCATTTGCTGGTGCTTGTCGCGCTGGTCGGCGGGGCCATCGCGCTGGTGAGCCTGCTGGCGCGGCCGGTGCGGGCGGCAGTGATGTTTCAAATGCGCGGCAAGGGGGATTTCGGCCGCGGCGTGCCCTATGGCGTCGCCATCGCCATCGCGACAATCGCCACCATCGTGGTCCCCCAGAATATCCTGAATTGACGCTTCTGCCAGCATGACCCGAACCGGAAACACGCTCTATGCCCGCTTGCCCGCCTGGGCATCCCGGACCCTGCTGGCCCTTGTTCTGCTGTTGACCATCCTGCCGGCGCTTCCGCATCGGCCGCTGTACATTCCGGGCGAAAAGCAGTGGGGCGAGCCGGGCCCGCAAAAATCGGACGCGATGCTCTACAAAAAGATCGTGGCGGACGTCGTCCACGGCCAGGGCTATTACGAGGCGGCCGCCACCGAACATCGGGCATTCCAATATCCCACCTCGCCGCCCCAGGTGTTCCGTCTGCCGACCTTGGCTTGGATGCTGGCGGGATTGCACTTTTATGCCATTCAGCTTGCCCTGCTGCTGGGCCTCTATGGCGCAATCATCGTCCTGTTTTATCGCGAGCTTCTCGCCGCGCAGGTTTCCTTCCCGGGAAGAATAGTGTCGATCGTCACCGCGGCGACGGGGCTTTCCATCGTGGGAGTCTCGGGCAGCGTCTATTGGCATGAAGTCTGGGCGGCGCTGCTGATGGCTGTTTCACTGCTCTGCTATCGCGCCGGCCGTTGGTGGCCATCCGTGCTGCTCGGTCTGCTGGCTTGCCTGATCCGGGAAATCGCCACGCCCTATCTGCTGGTCATGGCGGCGTTTGCGCTTTATGAAAAACGTTGGGCGCAGTCTGCCGCGTGGCTTGGCGCCGTCTTGCTGGTCGCGGCCGTTTTCATCGCGCATATCCACATGGCGGCAGGCCTCTATCGGCCGGGCGATATCGTCTCCCCCAGCTGGTTGGGCCTTGGCGGATGGGATTTCGCCATCGCCACGGCCAAATGGAATATTGTTCTGCATGCTCTTGCCTATCCGCTCATCGCCTTGGCCCTCTGCCTGGGAGTAATCGGGCTGGCCGGGGCGGGTGATGGCCGGGCGCGTCGCGCGGCTCTTGTCGTTGCCGGCTATCTCACGGGCTTTCTGGTGGTGGGCAGGCCCGATAATTATTATTGGGGCGTTCTCTATGCGCCGTTGCTGCCGCTTGGTTTTCTTCTGGCGCCGGCCGCGCTGCGTGACTTGCTCCACAGCGGCTTTGCGCGAATAGCGTGACAGGTTGGCCGGGAGGTCAGGAAGCCATCCATTGCCGTTCCAGCCGCTCGCATTCTTCCCGGCAGGCGACCGCCAGGTCCGAATGTCCGTCAGGCCGGCGAATCCGGGCCAGATGCTCGCGAAATCTCTCGCTGAAATGCGGCGAGAGGATTTCGTAACTGGGCTGTTCCTGAAACCGCCGATAAAAGACCGCATCACTCATGTGACGCTGGATCGCAAGATCGGTCAGGGCCTTCACGTCGCCGCAGAACAACAGCAAACGCTGCCGCTCATCAGGCTCATGACGGTCGACATGGTCGCCGCCGGCCGTGCGCCAGCGCAGGGTGAAAGCCACAATGGTCAGCAGCCCGGCCGCGGCGAGCCCGGCGGCCGCGCCCACGGCGAGATCGGCCCAGGAGATTTGCAACAGCCACTTCGCGAGGGCTTCCATCACAGAATCTATTTTAGCATCGGCGACCGGACTTGTTTGCAGATTTAGCGACTCACGACGTGGCGTAGACGATGTATTCCGGGACTGCCCGGTTTTCGCTCTTCTTGCTTAAAGCTGGGGCACGGTCCTGTGCCGCCAGCGTGGATCAAGTAAACCACTGATGTATAATAGTAATTTTCATCGTGGCCAGCGACCGCGATTGTGGGAGCGGTTTAACGGGACGGACTTATGCGGCGGCGCGGTCCGGCTGGGCGCGGGGGAGATCGATGCTCACGACGGTCCCGAAATTTTCGCGGCTTTCGATGCTGACACTGCCACCATGTTGAGCCACCAGGGCCTTGACCAACGCCAAGCCCAACCCGGTGCCTTCGCGCGCCAGCATCGGATCGTTTGAGCCTTGCTCAAAGGCGCCGCCGAGGCGCGGCAAAAGCTCCTCGGGAATGCCGATGCCCGTATCCCGCACCTTGAGGCTGACACGCTCGCCGGTCGCGGCGACGCTGACTTCCACCGTGCCGCCCTTGCGGGTGAATTTCACCGCATTGGAGAGGAGATTCAGCAGGATCTGCTTGCAGGCGCGCGGATCTGCGGTGAGCGGCAGGCGATCCTGCTCCACGGTCTTGACCAGCGTGATGTCGCCTTCCTCGGCGCGACGTTGCGTCAGCCTGAGGCAAAGGTCCACCGTTTCCATCAGGTCGATCTCGCGCGCATCGATGCTGAATTTTCCCGCTTCGATTTTTGCCAGGTCCAGGATGTCGGAAACCAGGTTGAGCAGATGCAGACCCGATTCATGGATCAGCGTGGCGTATTCCTGATAGGCCCCGCTCAGCGGTCCCTTCACCTCATGCTGCATGATGTCGGAGAAGCCAATGATGGCGTTCAGCGGCGTGCGCAGTTCATGGCTCATATTGGCCAGGAATTCCGATTTCACCCGGCTGGAGGTTTCCGCCGTCTCCTGCGCCACGCGGCTGTCGACCAGCGCTTTTTCCAGGCGCATGCGTTCCTGCGTACTGTCGCGGAACATCTTGAGCGCGCGCGTGAACTGGCCGATCTCGTCCTGGCGGTCGCCGAAAGGCAGATCGCCCCGCATCTTGCCGGATGCGATGGCGGCCAGCGCGCCGGTAATGACCCGCAAAGGCCGGATCACCCGCCACATCACATAGATGGCGGCAAAACTGGCAAGGGCGATGGAGGCCAGCATCAGGGCGACGGCGAAATAGAAATTGCGGTGCGCGATCGCCAGCTGCTGCGCGGCGTGGGTTTCCGTCACGTTCAGGGCGGTCTTGGCGATCGCCATGATGCTGGTGACGCCGGGATTGCTCAACCGCACCCATTCCTGACCGGTCATCTGGCCTGTCCGCCCCTGCGCCAGGGACTGGATCGTCCTGGCGCGCACCGCCATGAATTCGGTGAAATAGAGCCAGTTGGCGCGGGCCATCGCGGCTTTCATTACTGGCGGAAATTCCGGCAGGCGCGCATCGTCTTCGATCACCATCCAGGAAGTGGCGACCCGGCCTTTCATTTCGGCGAAAGACTGCAAAAGCTGCGGCGATGGCGCGCGCTCGGCCAGGATGGCGCTCATGATGGCGTGGCGGTCGCGGCCGGCATCGCTGCGCATGCGCCAGCTGATGTCAGTTATCCTCAGCATCTCGTTGATCAAGGGATCGGAGGAGGAGATCGAACGCGACAGGGAATCGGATCGG